>Ga0209467_1000689_pt1 | contig 39449 bp, 44 predicted proteins | sample Higcelwee11metaG_FD_187175 | JGI IMG/M metagenome (GOLD analysis project Ga0209467, IMG submission 187175) | Freshwater pond sediment microbial communities from the University of Edinburgh, under environmental carbon perturbations - High... | ecosystem: Environmental > Aquatic > Freshwater >... | reverse complement strand
TCCGTGAAATTCTTAAAGCTGTTGATAAAAACGATCTTATGCTTTCGTTGAAAAATGCGGCAGAAGAGCTCAAAGAAAAATTTTATGCCAATATGTCGCAACGTGCTAAAGACGCATTTATCGAAGAACTCCAGTTCTTGGGTGCCGTTAAGATGAAAGAGGTCGAAGCAGCACAACGTAAAATTGTGGATGCTGTTCAGGTATTGGCAGAACAAGGTGTCTTACAGTTGGGTGAATCTGAAGAGATGGTAGAGTAGATTAGATGGACGTAGTCATTCAGCATAACTCTACTGGCTCGCATTCTATCAGTAAATATCAGTTTAAAATTCTCTCATCGCTTTCGGGATTGAGTGTCGGTGAAGCAACCCATGAAATCAATAACATGCCACCTTCTGAACCTGCACCAGAACGGCATAAAGAAGAGTCTAAATCCTCTAAAGATGAACTTATCGAGTCGTTGATGAAAAAAGCAGACGAGATGAGTTCCAACGTCATCAAAATGCAAATGCGTCTTGAATCATTACAAGAAGAGCATGTTAGTGCACTCGAAGAGGCGAAAAAGATTGCTTATGCGGAGGGTGTTGAAGCAGGTATGGCACAAGAGAAATCAAAACAAGAGGGACAAAGTGCTCAATCACATGATTTGCTGGCCCAATCGGTAAAAACACTTGAAAATGCAGCTTCTGAGTTTATTACGGCTTTAGGATCGATTCAAAAAGAGCTTACCCATACAGCACTTGATATTGCCAAAGAGGTAATAGGGATAGAAACGCATGAGAATAGTGCTAAAATTGCTGGCAAGCTCTCTTCGGATTTGATCGAAGAGCTCAAAGATGCGTCTAAAATTACGTTACGGGTGAATCCTGCCGATCATGGATTTATCTCTGAAAAAGTGGGTTCACTCGCTCATATAGAGGTACTTTCCGATCGTGCGATTAGTCCTGGTGGTGTTGTCGCAATCAGTGATGCGGGGAATATTGATTCTGAGATCAAAAAGCGTTATGAGAGACTTAAACGTTCTTTGTTGCTTGAATCGTAAAATAGAATTATTTTAGGACAGTGCATTACAATGGATATTAAAAATTTTACTGTGTCAGAGTTAGAAGAGCTATCTCAAAAGATACGGGATCGTATTTTAGAGGTGGTGAGTACTAACGGTGGGCATTTGAGTTCCACGTTGGGGGCTACGGAGATTATCGTAGCGATGCACAAAGTGTTTGATGCGACTAAAGATCCGTTTATTTTTGATGTTTCGCATCAATCGTATGCCCATAAACTTCTTAGTGATCGATGGGAAGAGTTTTCGACCCTTCGTCAGTTTAACGGACTGAGCGGCTATACCAAACCCTCTGAATCTTCGAGTGATTATTTCGTGGCGGGACACAGTTCGACCTCTATTTCACTTGGTGTCGGTGCGGCAAAAGCGATTGCCCTCAAAAATGAGCAAGAGAGTCGTATCCCCGTCGTTGTGATCGGTGATGGGGCAATGTCGGCAGGGATGGCATACGAAGCGATGAATGAGTTGGGGGATCGTAAATATCCGATGATTATTATCCTCAACGATAATGAGATGTCTATCGCTAAACCGATCGGTGCGATCAGCCGAATGCTCAGTTCAGCGATGGCAAGCCCGTTTTATCAGCGCTTCAAACGAAAAACCGAGCAGTTTGTTGATAATTTCGGTGAGGGAGCCCACTATCTCGCGAAGCGGTTTGAAGAGTCATTTAAGCTCATTACTCCGGGGATATTGTTTGAAGAGATGGGGATCGAGTACATCGGTCCTATCGACGGGCACGATTTAAAATCGCTTATTGAGACATTTGAGATTGCCAAAGGGATGGGGAAACCGGTACTGGTTCATATCCAAACGATTAAAGGTAAAGGGTATGAGATCGCTGAGGGAAAACATGAAAAATGGCATGGTGTCTCCCCGTTTGATCTTAAAAGCGGAGCGTCAAGCAACAAAAGTTCTCTCAAAAGTGCGACACAGATTTATGCCGATGCTCTGATGCTCCAAGCGGATAAAAATCCGAACATTGTAGGGGTAACTGCCGCGATGCCGAGTGGAACAGGTTTATCTGCACTAATGGAGAAATATCCGAATCGTTTTTGGGATGTTGCGATTGCCGAACAACACGCGGTGACGTCGATGGGCTCATTGGCAAAAGAGGGATTTAAACCGTTTTGTACCATTTACTCCACCTTTTTACAGCGGGGATTTGATCAGGTTATTCACGATGTTTGTTTGATGGATCTCCCCGTAGTATTTGCACTGGATCGTGCCGGAATCGTCGGAGAAGACGGAGAGACCCATCAAGGGGTATTTGATATCAGTTTTTTACGTCTGATCCCAAATATGACCCTTTGTGCACCGCGCGATGAGAGATCATTTCATCAGATTATTGAGTTTGCCTCCGTGTATGAGCACCCTTGCGCTATCCGCTATCCGAGAGGCTCATTCTTTGATGTCGAATTACCGGAATCTGTCCCTTATGAAACGGGAAAATCGCAACTTTTAATCTCAAATGATTCCAATAAACTCTTTATCGGATACGGCAACGGAGTAGGGCGTGCGGCGCAAACGATGGCGTTGTTGGAAGAGAAACCCTCACTGTTGGATTTACGTTTTGTGAAGCCTCTGGATACCCAGATGTTGCGTGAAATGGCGCATAAGCATAAACAATGGTTCGTTTTTAGTGATTCGTCTCGCATGGGCGGGGTCGGTAGTGCGTTGCTGGAGTGGTTATCGGAAGAGAAAATCAGTGATGTATCGGTAGTGAGTTTCGAGTATGATGATGAGTTTATCAAACACGGTAATACCCGACTTGTCGAAGAGTCTTTGGGGCTTCTCCCTGAACAATTAGCCGCTCGGGTTATCGGAGAATAATTACCCCCGCTATTCTCCCTGTATGCTGCTTATCCGCTCGGTACGAAAAGTATCGGTCATGATGGCATGAGGTACACTCCTGAATCACTTCTACTTTTTCAATTCCTAGCCGTTTTAATTGCATTAACAGAATCGTATTGACATCCAAAAATACTTTTTTATCTTCTCTTCGTAATGCCGAGCCGTACCCCTTTGTCGTACACTCTGAAGCTATCGTTTCATTGATCTCATAACAGCATCCACCGATGGAGGGACCTAGCACGATATGTAGATCACTTTGCTCGCATCCAAACTCTTTTTTCATAGCAGCTATTGTTTTTGGGAGGATGGCATTGAGCGCCCCCGCGCGTCCCGCATGGACTGCACCTATTGCTTTATGGATGGGGTCATAGATCAAAATCGGAGTACAATCTGCGCTCATCACCATAAGCGGAGTGTCTGTACGGTTGGTGATGAGGGCATCGCATTCGGGGGGAGTATCGAAACTGAGGGTTTCATCAACGATGACAATTTTATCCGAATGGATTTGTCGCATATGGATGAGAGAGTGACGATTGAAGAGTAGCTTATCGGCAAGAATATCGTGATTTTTGAGTACGTCTTCGGGATTATCCCCGACATGAAACGCGAGATTGGCACTGCTGAAGGGAGCTTTTGAGATACCGCCGTGCCGTGAGGTAAAGGCGGAACTAAGGTTAGGGAATGGTGTTAGTAGCGATAGAGAGAGAGTTTTCATAGGAATGAGTATACCCTGACTCTCTTTGCGTTAGAATAAAACTATTTGTTATGTTCGGTAGGTAGAAATTTGTGTCATCATCTCTGTAGCTACATGATGTAAATGCCCAGCTGCTGCTGCAATCTCTTCTACATTTCGAACGTTAGATGCTGACATAACACTGATTTTATTGATCTCATCAATGATAATATCATTACGTTTGCTATTGCTTTCTGCTTTCTGCGCTACATCTTGCATCCCATTAACTGTAGAGGTAAGGGTATTGACAGCCATTTCGGTATGGGATTCAACTTCACTCGAAAGATGAGAGAGTTTTTCCATACGGTGAACATTGTTGTTCATTTGTTCCGACATATCCATGATTGATTGGACAATAACATTAACGGTTGCATTTGTCTCAACAAGGCTTTTTTGGGTGCGTTCGGCGAGTTTGCGTACTTCATCGGCTACGACGGCAAAACCGCGACCATGCTCACCGGCACGCGCCGCTTCGATAGCCGCATTGAGCGCCAAAAGGTTCGTTTGATCGGCAATATCGGAGATGACCGTGAGGACGTTTTTAACTTGTTCCGCTTCATGGGTCAGGGAGTTTAGTTTTTCATTCATTGCAGCTTCAATCTCTACCGTTTGGTTGAGTGATTCTACCGTCTCTTTGAGGGCTTTTTGCGCTGCGGTGAGGTTGGTTCGTGCGTTTGTTGCTAGGTCACTGACCGTGTGCGTTCGAAGAACGGCATCATTCATCTCATTTTTGATGACATTGGCATTTTCAGTGGTTTTAATGACAATTTTAGAGGCATCTTCTGCCTGTCTACCAATCGATAAAGTTGTGGCTGAGAGTTCAGCAGCCACTGAGAGATTTTCGGATGATGAGTGCTGTGCTGTGGTAAATGTACTGCGTAACGCATTTGTTAACGCATTGATGTTATCGGCTACCTCAGTTAACTCATTTTTACCTGAGAGTTTTATCGTATGGGTGAGATCTTTATTTATTACCATGGTATTGACATTTTCATTTAGTGTTTTAACGGCACGACCAATGATTGATGTTGTTAAATAAGCGACAACCAATCCAATAAGCGTTGAAAACACTCCCAGAAAAAAGGTAATGATCATCGATGAATTAGATTGGTCTTTAGCGCTGGTGAGATTATCGGAAGCTTCTTTGATTTGAGTATCTTTGAGTTTATCGATATTTTCTGCCAATTTTATACTCATCTGATCAAATTGACTCATGGCATCATTCCCCTCAGAATTACTGTTTGCATACGCCTTTTTCATCTCTTTGCCGGCTTCGATCAACGCAGCGGCATCATTTTTGAGAGAGCTAACCTCTGCTACTGCTTGAGTATTTCCCTCTTCCTTGAACATTTTTTCAAATGAATTCATACTTTCTAAAAAGGATGAGTAAGCTTTATCCGCCTCTTTAACGGCTTCAGTTTCTTGTGTTAGCGAAGCATCGGTCAAAAATTGTTGCATTTGGCAGGTTTGGAACTTCGCATCGGTTGCCTTTAGCGCATAGGGAACCGACTCTGTTGAGGTTACCTCTACCAATGTACTGACAGTTTTGCTATTAATCGAACCGATAATAGCGTTAAGCACCACAAGGAAAATAACGGTACCGATCCCATAGCTGAGTTGTTGTTTTATAGTCATGTATAAACTCCATCATTATTTAAGTACGATAATACTACATATATGGTCATGTATTGGTCATAAACGGATAAATAAGTAGATAAATAGTCAAAATGTTACTTTTTAATAAATTTGCTACAATACTCCAACTAGGATAAGGACGGCAGGGTGTTGCAAAAAACAAACAATATTGATTTTGTTAAAAGCATTGTGATTGATAACATTCCCAATACAGAGATTAAAGAGAGTTCGATACATGGATTCGGTTTATTCGCTATAAAAGTGATTAGCGCTCAATCAACGGTTTGTGTGTTGGATGGCCAAGTGATTGGTTGGGATAAATATGAATCAAATCATCTATCTCTCAAGGGAGATACGGGGGATTTGGAAGAGTATTTTTTTATGGAATGGAATGCATTAGATACAAAAACATTGCTTGTGAGACCTTTTAGGACAAAATACAGCTATATCAATCACTCAAAAACTCCGAATGTGAAAGTGCTCTCATTCCCGCATCGTATTATCGCCCTTAAAGATATTGAGATTGGAGAGGAATTAACGATTGATTACAACGATGAACCGCTTCGCGATGACTATTTTACCTCCGAAAAAGAGTTTTTAAAATGAGTTCAAAGCCGCTAGAAGTTTCATTCTTTTGTGTTCAACCGGTCGCATATGATCTTAAGAGTGCAGAAAAAATCTATACAGCGGCAACACCTCTTTCCCAAGAATTACGAGAGAGCCTTGCGCATAAGCCGTTATGGCTTGAGTATTTTAAAAAGTATTACAATTCATTTGATCACATCCTACCAATCGACGGGATAATCGATACGCTGCCACGGTTAAAGCAAGAGTTAACTGAAAAGTCTCATGCGCTTGCCCCTTTCTTAAACAGTGACAAAAATAAAAGTTATCTATTGCTTGATTCGCGATTTAATTATTTTATCATAATGTATGAAACAGCGATGGATATTTCATTTGAGCAACTAGAGATGTTGAGAGAGAATGGCTACGATTTGTATAATGAAGTACGTAATCTATTGGTTAAATCGGATGAATATCCAACTATTTCATCTTGTGTGCAAGAGGGGCAAATAGCTACTCTAAAATACATTCAAAACTACACTTCGAAAATGATTGATAAAACGCTAAGTGAGAATCAGGTTTTTATTCAAAATGATACCGGTAACATTACGTGTATACTCCAAGCATCTTTATCAGAGCCAGAGCATACCCGTCTTGTGGAGATGTTTCACTATTTTAACGAAAAAGGTGAACGAGTCGGTACTCCTGAATTTTTTAAAATCAATAGCAATGATTTCTCTTTTAACGGAAGATTTCATACCTTCATTAGTAACCTACAAAGAGAAGATCAGCGTAATGAAATGTATAAAATAATCCCTATTACGTTTCATATGCAATATATGTGGTTTTATTTAAAAGAGTTAAATATGCTCTTGAATAATTTTGTCAATGATTTTCATGTGAATAATTCATCGTTTATGGAACTTACAAAAACAGTCAATCGGCTTATTATCAAAGTAGAATTTATAATACTTCATAATGAACATTTTAAAGCGGCGATTGAAGAGTATAATGAAAAAGTGTATAAAAAAATTCAAAGCAAATGGAATATTGAAGATAGTCTAAAAAACTCCAATAGATATATCGGTTTTTTTAAAAATCATCTCGATCGATTATATGATCAAAATTCTTTAGAAGCAGAGCAACGGCAAAATAAAATATTATTAGTTATCGGGGTTTTACAGCTATTTACCATTATAAGTGTGTGGAACGATTACTTATCGTCTATACAAATAGTCAAAAGTCGTACAGAAAATTTTGGTATTTCAAAATTTTTGCCGTTTGGATTGGAGAGTTTTACGGAAATCATGCTTCCTATTTCCTTGATTTCGATGATATTTTTGTTGTATCTTTGGTATGTGAAAAGTAAATAATGATTGAAAAAATAGAGCGCTTTATCGGCGAGCATCATCTCCTCTCTTTGGCAACCATGGCGGATCGGTTATGGTGCTGTTCGATGTTTTATGCGTATGATCCGCAGAGTATATCGTTTATCGTCGCCTCGGATGAGATGACGGAACACATGAACAATGTGGCGCAAAATCATCATGTTGCTGGAACGGTCGCGCTGGAGACGAAAACGGTGGGGAAAATTCAGGGGATACAGTTTGTTGGAATCATGGAACCATCTAGCGATAACCTAAAAAGTCTCTATTTCGATGCGTTCCCTTACGCACGTGTCATGAATCCGACATTATGGATGATACGGCTTGATGAGGTCAAAATGACCGATAATACGCTGGGTTTCGGAAAAAAGGTTACTTGGAAACGGGAGTTTTAGGGGTAAAGTAATTACACGGCGCTCCGCTGGAACTCTGAACGACCATTGAGGGGATCATTTTTGCTTTAAAGCCATACGCTTTACACCCATGCGGTTGGTTTGCTTCCCATGTGACAAAATAATAGATACATTTTTGACAGATAATCTTTTGCATGAGTGGAATATTACCGTATAATTTGCAAATTAAAATGAGTAATCAAAAGGATAGATATGAATAAATTGCTCTGTATGCTCGAATTGCAACAAACATTGAACGATGCCACCAACGGAAAAGGGTGGGAAAAAGGGAAGACCAAGGAGGGTAAATCGATCAATTGGCGTCGATGCATCACTATGGAATCGGCAGAGATGATTGATTCATTCGGGTGGAAACATTGGAAAAGTATTGCGCAACCGACCGATTATGCGAATCTCCAAATCGAGATTGTTGACGTATGGCATTTTGTAATGAGTTTAGTGTTGGAATTTACCCACGTTAATGGTGCTGAGGGTATCGAAGAGCTAGCGGAGCGGATGTCGAAAACACCGGAGTATCAAAAGCTCAGTACCGAAACATCGTTATCATTTGGGAATGATGATATTTTGATGACTAAAATCGAAAATGTTATGCGTCTTTCACTCATCCCGATATCTTCTGAGATGGTCGGTGCATTGATCGAAGAGTTTTTTGAACTGGCACATTTAGGAGCGTTGAACATGACGCAACTCTACCGTCTGTATGTGGGTAAAAATATCCTCAATCAATTCCGTCAAGATCACGGATACAAAGAGGGGAGCTACATCAAGATTTGGAACGGATCGGAAGATAATGCCGTGATGAAGCTAGCATGGGAAAATAATCCTGAAATGACCCCCGCAGAATTGTATACAGTGTTAAAAGCTGCTTATCCAGCATAATTTTTTTATTGATAAATCTCTTTGTACTCATTTTTCCAACGTTTGTGGCACCAGAACCACAAGCTTGGATGTTTTCGAATGATACGTTCGAGATCGTTGATTTGTTTTGAGGTTGCTTCTACAATTGCCTCTTCATTAATCCCCTCTACTTCAATCGGATCTTCAAACGAAATGGTGTAATGCTCTTCATCCTCACTGATAATATAAACCCCAACGATTGGAACCTTAAATTTACTGGCTAGATGGGCTGCAGTGGAGGAGTGATACGCACGGTGAGCGAAAAAATCGGCAGATACCCCGTATTTAGCATTGCTTCCTTGATCGATCATTAGTAAAACAGAACCATTTTTTTTAAGTGTTTTCGCCATATGTTTAAGGGCACCATTTTTTTCTGCGAGCTCCATTCGATGATTTGATCTTGCCTCAAATAAATAGGAATCAAATTCACTTCGATTAAACCCTTTATAGATCGATGCTACAGGGGTGATCAGCGAAGAGAGAGCCGCTCCTCCGAGTTCCCAGTTTCCAAAATGGGCCGAGACGAAAATAATCCCTCTCCCTTGGGATAAAATTTGGTCCACTTTTTCACGGTTTTCAAAGCGAACCTGTTGCGCGACATCTTTTGCTGTATTTCGTCTGTTTTCCATTGTTTGGAGAAGATTTAGGGCTAGATTTCGATAGCAGTAGCGTTCGATTTTTGCTTTTTCATCGATTGAGAGGGTACCACCGAATGCGAAAGCCAAATTTTGTTGAATTACTCTGTTTCGTTTTGGAGCTAACCGATGTGCGAGTGTAGCGAGGAGCGTAAAAATTTTTTTGCGCCATCGGTGGGGAAGTACCATCAAGATGGTGTCCAAAATTAAAAAAAGGCGAAACAAAACCATTACAACAACTCCTTGGCTTTTTGAAGTATTATCGAAGGGTCAATTTCTCGGATCGAAAAATCATCTCGATTGATTTTTAAAATATTAACGGGAGAAGGGGATTTGATTCCGATATTGAGTGCAGTAGGGAAAATCATCCGGTCATTTGTAGGGCCAAAAAGGGTTATGGAAGCTCTATTCATCGCCCACGCCATATGGGTAGGTCCCGTATCGTTGCCGATAACGAGATCACAATGAGCGATAAAATTGACAAGTTCTTGGAGAGACATTTTCGGGGCAACTGTAGCATTGGAGGAGTGTTCGGCTATCCACTGGGCATCACGATATTCGTTGTCACTTCCCCAGATCAAATAGCATGGATAGGGCAGCGTGTCGCAGAGTGTTAGAAAATGCTCTTTAGGGTAGCATTTACTAGGCCATGAAGCACCAATAACGCAGGCAATATTTTTTTCATCCCGCAAACTTAGCGGTTTTTCTTGAAGCGGGAAAAGAGGTTCTTTATCAAGAATATCATTTTCATTATAGGGAATTTGTAACGCTTCGGTGCTGACTAAGACGTTGCGCTTGATGACATTCATTTCATATGGGATGGAAGAGGTCGTATCGTAGAAGCACGCAGCAAATTTTTCACGCACACTGTTACGATCAAACCCGTGTACACTCCCTTTTATAAACGAGGTAACTATGGCCGATTTAATGAGCCCTTGTGCATCGATGATATGATCGTAGGGTTGATGCGATCGGAGATGACGAATAGTCTCTCGCAGAAGCTGAAAACTTTTGGTTTTTTTGATCCTCTTTATCGGAACGGCAATCACTTCTTGGATGAGGGGGTGATCTTTTAAAATCGGTGCAAACGCCTCTTCGACGTACCAATCAATAGAGGCATGAGGATAATGTTTACGGATGATTTGTAAGGCAACAGCAGTGTTTACGATGTCGCCCAGTGCGCTAAGACGAACAATAGCGATACGGATATTAGTTGAATTCATAAGCATAACTATAGCGCAACTAAGTTACAATTCCCATCAAAATTAAGGGCCAAAGGGTTGGAAAATATGGTTATCCAAGATATTCAACAATATTCAGAAATCCGTCCAAAAGCACGAGCCTATTTTTGTTACCTTTTTCACAAAAATCTCCCTAATCATCTCCCCTCTGTTTCCGTGGAAACACTAACGGCGAGACTTCTTAAAATTAGAGGCGATTTAAAAGAACTGGAAGCCGCTTATTTACTTGATGCTGCAGGGAATCAAGTTACTCCTACCTATTTGAAAAATGGAAAAAGAGAAGAGGACGTCGGAGAAAACCGTTCAACGCGTGCTTATTATTATCGGGCAATGCATGAGCGAAGATGTACAATTACCGATCCTTATCCTTCTTTATTAAATGATGAACTTACCGTTACCGCGTCGGAACCGATTTTTGATGAGCATGGTGAAATCGTTTATGTGGCATGTATCGATATGCCGTTGGCTGAAGTATTGAAAATTGCTCACCCGATGGCACTTGAATCAGGAGCAGGACGATTTTTTAGAGTAGCTTACGGCGCATTTACGGTAGTTCTCGCTTTGGTCGCATTGTTGCTATTTGTTAAAGGTATCGAGGGATTTTTATCGTATGGATTTGGACATTTCGATCAAATTGAGATCAAAGATATTTTTGAAGCGACTATTTTACTGACGTTATCGCTGGCAATACTCGATTTGGTTAAAACCCTCTTTGAAGAGGAAGTTTTAGGGCGTCCCAAAAATGATCCAGCTTCGAATATTCACAAAACAATGGTACGATTTTTAGGCTCCATTATCATTGCCTTATCGATTGAAGCTTTGATGCTGGTCTTTAAATTTGCAATGACCGAACCTCACATGATTGTCAATGCAATCTATATTATTGGAGGGGTGGCGATGCTTCTAGTCGGGCTTGCCATTTACATCCGTTTTACCAATTTAGGAGAACATCGTTGATAGCAATTGTTGATTACAACATGGGCAATCTTGCCAGTGTTAAAAATGCTTTTGATCTGTTGGGGGAAAAAGTCGTTGTCGAATCTGATCCCGAAAAATTGAAAAATTATGATCGGATCATTTTGCCGGGTGTCGGAGCGTTCGCTGATGCGATGGAACATTTACGCCAGCGCGGTATGGATGAAGCGGTTCGCCAATACGCGCAAAGCGGCAAATATTTGCTCGGGATCTGCTTGGGGATGCAGTTGTTGTTTGAATCGAGCGAAGAGTTCGGACTCTCAAACGGACTCGGTTTGATTGAAGGACGCGTTGTGGCATTTGATACGAGTCGCTTTTCTTCACCGCTCAAAGTTCCTCATATGGGGTGGAATCGAATGTTTACCCGTGAGCACCCGTTGTTCGCAGGACTCGATGAAGCCCATTATCTTTATTTTGTCCACTCGTACCATGCACTATGTGCTCATGAAGTTGACAGCATCGGCGAGTCTGTCTACGGATACCGTTTTACGAGTGCGGTCGCTCACGAGAACGTTATGGGGATTCAGCCTCATCCGGAGAAAAGCCACCAAAACGGTCTCTCCATTCTCAAAAATTTTATTAATCTTTGAAAAGGACTTTTATTTATGACTATTTTTCCGGCGATTGATCTAAAAGACGGCAAAGCGGTACGCCTCACCAAAGGGCTTATGGAGAGTGCTAAAATCTACTCCGATACCCCGTGGGAACTCGTTAAAACATTTGAAGAGATGGGTGCAGAGTGGGTTCATTTGGTGGATCTAAACGGTGCGTTTGCGGGGGAACCGAAAAACTTGGAACAGATTCGTCTGATTCGGGAAAATTGCAACGTCAAACTCCAACTCGGTGGCGGTATTCGCGATGAAGCGACGATACAGCGTTATTTGGAACTGGGGATTGATCGGTTGATTTTAGGTTCTATCGCCCTTCGTGATCCTGAATTCGTGAAATCGATGGCGGCAAAGTACCCGATTGTCGTTGGTATCGATGCGATTGAGGGCTATGTAGCCGTTGAAGGTTGGGGCGAAGTGAGTAACATGAAGGCCACCGATTTGGCGCGCGCATTTGCGGATGCGGGGGTTGAAGCGATTATTTGTACCGATGTGGGGCGTGACGGTACACTTTCTGGAGTAAATGCCGATTTTACCCTTGAGATTGCTCATGTATCCGGTGTCCCTACTATTGCTAGCGGTGGAGTAAAAGATGAAGATGATATTAAATTGTTACTTCTCAGCGGTAAAGTTTCTGGCGTAATCGTCGGAAAAGCATTTTATGAGGGTAGAATTGACCTGAAAAAGTTTTTTTAAACTTATCGCAAACTTGGTTAGGTTATCATTGGGTATAAAATCTGTAAAATGTATCAAAAAAAGGACGTACTTTGAAATTATTGGTTGTAGATGATAGTTCGACAATGCGCCGTATTATCAAAAATACACTCTCTCGACTTGGCTATGAAAATGTATTAGAAGGTGAAGACGGGGTTCAGGGGTGGAGTGTTCTTGATGCTAATCCTGACATGGGAATGTTAATCACTGACTGGAATATGCCAGAGATGAATGGTTTGGAATTGGTTAAAAAAGTGCGTGCAGATGCACGTTTTACTGATCTGCCGATCATTATGGTCACCACAGAAGGTGGAAAAGCGGAAGTAATTACTGCTTTAAAAGCAGGGGTTAATAACTATATTGTTAAGCCGTTTACTCCTCAAGTACTTAAAGAAAAACTTGCTGCCGTACTTGGTACTGAGGGTTAATGCAAGATCACTATTACATGTTGGTGGTTAAACCATCATCGCATATTGAGCTTTTTAGCGATTTTTTGGTTGATGTAGTGCCAGTCGGCTTCGAAGAGATCGAAGATGGGTTTATTATCCGTAGTGAAGAAGACCTTGAAACGGTTATGTGGGGGATTGAGCAGTTTGCAGAAGCACTTCAACGTGCTTTAGGTGAGGTTATAGATGTCGAGATGACCCTCACCAAAGAGAAAAATAACGATTGGATCGCACAGTACCAACAAGGTATAACACCGATTGAAATTGACCCTTTTTACATTCATCCTACATGGGAAGAACCGCGTGAGGGGATGTTAAACATTGCAATCGATCCTGCTCTCGCTTTCGGAACAGGGCATCACCCTACGACAGCGTCATGCCTTCGCGGGATTGCCAAATACGTCAAATCGGGTGATGAAGTGATGGATGTCGGGTGTGGAAGCGGTATTTTGGCGATTGCAGCTCTTAAAAAAGATGCACTTGTCGATGCCTGTGATACTGATCCTCTTTCGGTTGAAAATGCTCTTGTGAATGCCAATCAAAATGGTATTACTTACCGACGATTGTGGGAAGGCCCTATCAATGAAACCGATGAAAAATACGATGTTATTATTGCCAATATTGTAGCGGATGTTTTGGTGTTCATCGCAAGTGATATTAAAAAGCGATTGAAGGAAGGGGGTATTTTGATCCTCTCAGGTATCATGGATAAATATGAAGATAAAGTGCTTCGCGCCTATAAAAGCTTTGAATTGACAGAACGACTTGTCGAAAACGAATGGGTAACTCTCGTGGTCACTTTAAAAGGAAATGAATAATATGGCTCAAAACGAATCGAATCCTACTCCTACTCCAAATCCGGATAAAAACGGTAATTTTTTTAATAAAAATCCTTTAATTGCATTTGCACTCTTTTCAATAGTCATTATTATCATTTTTAAAGCACTGGTTGGTGATGAAAATGAATTGGCTGGAAAATTGAATGGCCAAAATGTGACACGTACCCAAGAGATCAGCTATGCTGATCTTAAACGCCTTATCCAAGAGAAACAAGTTGAGAAAGTCTCTATCGGACAAACGTATATTCGAGCCATCGGAAATGACGGGACTGGAAAAGTCGCGTACACTACGCGCATTGTAGGTCAGGATTCAACACTTATCCCCCTTTTAGATGAAAAGAAAATCAACTATATCGGTTTTTCTGAGAGTAACTGGTTTACAGAGATGTTCGGATGGTTATTTCCTTTTCTAATTATTATCGCTATTTGGATGTTTTTTGCCGGACGTATGCAAAAAAGTATGGGTGGCGGTATTTTGGGGATGGGCAACTCTAAAAAACTGATTAACTCTGAAAAACCGAAAACAAAATTCGACGATGTCGCAGGTGCACAAGAGGCAAAAGAAGAGGTTTTAGAAATCGTTGATTTTCTAAAATCACCGGATCGCTATGTTGAGCTCGGTGCTAAAATCCCTAAAGGAGTATTGCTTGTCGGTAGCCCCGGTACCGGTAAAACATTGCTTGCTAAAGCAGTTGCCGGAGAGGCGGAAGTACCGTTTTTCTCTGTTTCGGGCTCAAGCTTCATCGAAATGTTTGTAGGGGTCGGTGCGGCTCGTGTTCGTGATTTGTTTGAACAAGCGAAAAAAGATGCCCCCTCTATTATCTTTATTGATGAAATCGATGCTATCGGTAAAAGCCGTGCGGCTGGGGGAATGATGGGGGGAAATGATGAGCGTGAACAAACGCTCAATCAACTTCTCGCAGAGATGGACGGTTTTGGAACCGACACACCGATTATTATTTTAGCAGCAACCAACCGTCCTGAGATACTCGATCCTGCACTTTTACGTCCGGGACGATTTGACCGTCAAGTATTAGTGGATAAACCCGATTATCAAGGGCGTATTGACATCCTTAATGTTCACGCCAAAGGGGTGAAACAAGATAGCGATGTTGATCTTGAAGAGATTGCGCGTCTTACTGCAGGTCTTGCAGGGGCAGATTTGGCGAATATTGTGAACGAAGCTGCATTGTTGGCAGGACGTAAAAGTCAAAAAACAGTGCGTCAAGCCGATATGCGTGAAGCCGTAGAGCGTGCGATCGCTGGATTGTCTAAGAAAAGCCGCCGCATCGATGAGAAAGAGAAACGTATCGTTGCGTATCACGAGAGCGGTCATGCGTTGTTGGCTGAAACGACGAAGGGGGCTAAAAAAGTTTCCAAAGTCTCTATCGTCCCAAGAGGATTGGCGGCACTTGGTTATACCCTTAACACCCCTGAAGAGAATAAATATTTAATGCAACGTCATGAACTGATTGCTGAAATTGATGTATTGCTGGGTGGACGTGCAGCTGAAGAAGTCTTTATAGGTGAAATCTCTACAGGTGCGGCTAACGATTTGGAACGTAGTACTGATATCTTAAAAGCAATGGTACAGATGTATGGAATGAGTGATGTTGCAGGTTTAATGGTGTTAGAACGCCAACGAAGCACATTCTTAGGCGGCGGTATGACGCAAGCAAAAGAGTACAGTGATAAAATGGCTGAGAAGATGGACGAATTCATCAAAACAACTTTGGCTGAGCGTTACTTATTAGTTAAGGAGCGGTTAGAAGAATACCGTGAAGCTATCGAAAAAATTGTCGAACTTTTGTATGCAAAAGAGAATATTTCTGGCGATCAAGTGCGTGAAATTATTGAAGCATATGAGCATGAAAATAATATTGAAACAAAAGTTGAACCACGTAAAGAGACCCCTTCGAGCAAAAAAATAGTGATAGACGAATAAGGAGTAATAGATGAGTGTTCAAACCGATACCTTTATCCTTTCTAGTCGAGGATGGCTCCTCTCTGGCGTGGTTGGTTCTCTTTTTTTATTTTTCACAATGACAGGATTACATCTTTTTCAGTTTATAACAGGGGCGCTGCTTCTTGCCGTATTGGTTATTTTTCGCAATCCTGAACGTAATACGAGTGAGAGTGAATCGGATGCCATCATAAGCAGTGTCGATGGCGTTGTCCTCTCTGTTGAAGAGACTCTAATAGATGAGCAAAAAATGTCTAAAGTAACTATCCTTAATTCACTTTGGGATGTTTCCATGTTGCGAGCTCCATATGATTGTGCTGTAGAAGGACTTAAAATGCGTCATGGTGCATCATTGCCCCTCTATAATCCTCTTTCTGATACGTTGAATGAAAAAGCGGTTATCTCCTTTCGCTCTTCTAAAGGGGACGAAATTTACATCGAACATTTGAGTGAACAAAGCTGTTTTCCAATCGGTATTGAAGTGGAGAAGGGTCAAAAGTTTAAAGAGGGGGGGCGTTATGGCTTTTTAGCCAAGGGCCGCAGTATTATATATCTTCCCGAAAATACGCGAATTTCAGTGAATGCTGGATCAAGTGTTCGTGCGGGTGAGAGTGTTATCGGATATCTAAACGCAGCCTAAGCTGATGCGACAATCTCCGCCCCCTATCGCCTATCTTCTCCCTAATCTTTTTACGGCAGCTTCTATATTTACGGGATTTTATTCCATTGCCTTAGCTCTCGATGGTGTATTTGGGACGGCTGCATGGTTTATCTTTTTAGCTCTTATCTTCGATGGTTTAGATGGGCGTGTTGCACGTCTTACCAATACCGCGAGCCACTTTGGAGTTGAGTTTGACTCTTTAGCTGATATTGTTGCTTTTGGGGTTGCACCGGCGTTGCTTTTGTACCTCTATATCGGTGAATCTTATGGGCGTATCGGTATAGTAGTCAGTGCACTCTTTATTATCTTCGGTGCCGTACGGCTAGCCCGTTTTAACGTCACCACATCACGGATCGAACCGAGTGTTTTTATCGGGTTGCCGATCCCTACAGCAGCTATTATGATATCGATTGCTATTTTATTGCTTGAGCGTTACGAACATTTTGTCCATTTTAAAGTATTCATTCTCCCCCTTGGGCTTGTTTTATCTGTTTTAATGGTGAGCAATATCCGCTATCCGAGTTTTAAAAAAATGAATTTTAAAACATTTCATTTTATCCGTTTTTTGATCGGATTGATTGTTGTTGCGATGGGAGTTTTTATTTATCCGATTGAAGCTTTGGCGATATTAGCTGCAGGGTATTTAATATATGGACCTCTGCGAGCCTCTTTTTATTTACTCCGCCGTATCATTCAAAGAGGGTGATAGTTTTGAGGCTCTGAAGCGAGTTTTTCTGTATCAATCTCAAAGTCAAAATTCTGTGATATAAATCCTGTATTCCCCATCTTGTTGAGTTGAATGATTGCGGCTGGATTATTATGGTTTTGTATGTATAAAAGCCCTAGTGCGTAACGGCTTTCTAAGTAGGTTGGATTTTTAATTTTTGAAAGTTCCAATAGAGCAATAGCATTTTCAAAGTGTTCCGCTCCAATGGAAGCAGATGCACCCATGAAAAGAGTACGTTCATCTCTAATTTTATGGGTATCAATGAGTTGATTGTAAAGTGTATACGATTTTTCAAAATCTTGATTATAAAAATACGCTTGTGCTAGAGCTCCTATTATATCCTCAGTATGTTCGGTTGTAATTTGGAGTCTTGTTTCAAGTCGTTGGATAAAGGGAGCCAATTGACCTGTCATTGCGGACATTAGTATGGCTCGATCTCGTGTCATCTGTGGTCCGAAGTAAAGATCATCATAATGTAATGATTGTTTTTTGAGATAGTTGATAGCGGATGCGGCAAATATTTTAGGCTTTTGTTCACTAAAATGGGTATCAATCACCATTAAATGGGGGAGAATATCATTTGGTTTAAGTGCTGATAAGCGCTTAGCATATTGACGTGCTTCCTCCTTTAGATTCATTTCTGACGCAATTGCAACGTCGAGAGCGAGATAAAAAGGGCGTTCTTTATACTTTTTATCTAGCCATTTTGAAGAGTTAGGGATGTTGTTTTGGGTAATGTCAAAGAGGGTTCGGTAAAGTTCAAACTCCTCTTTTTCAGATTCTTGGGCTAAATTGTCTTTGAGGATAGAAGAGAGTTTAACGGAATCTTTTCCAATCATATCCGCACTCATAATGGCAAAAATTCCCGACATATAATTGTTAGCATCCAAATAATAAGAGCGTAGAAAATGCTCATGTGCTTTAGGGAAATCTCCGAGTTGAGCATATGTTAAACCTAAATTATACTGGAGAATCGAGTGCTGAGGATTCCGTTTGAGAAGTGTTAAGAGTTGTTGATTGGCATCCCGAAGACGAAACTTGAGCGCTTTTTGTACTGATAGCACTATTCCATAATCGACGCTGGATGCATGGGTACTGGTTTGAAGATATTCTTTAGCACTGTCAATATCATCGATAGAAATATTAGCTGTCCCCTTGCGGATGTAATTGATGGTTTGATTTGCATTAAAAATCTTGTATGGGGCGAAATAAAAGATAGTTTGATAAATTTTGAGACGATTGTCTTCTTTATGTTCACGATAAAGATTTTGAAGATCATCAGGATTGTACAAGGATGGTTTTAAAAAGATGCGAATAGGATAGGGTGCATAAACTTGTTCAGGATTAGCGTCTGTAGCCTCTTTGATCAATAATGAAGCATCAAGATGTAACCCTGATTTGAGATAAACATAGGCGAGAGCTAGGCGTTCTTGAATAGGTGTATCGTTTTGCAAAATGGCATCATTTAGATATTTTTTGGCTTTTTTTAGGTCGCCAATATTGGCATACAGGAGTCCAAGAGTGAAAGAGTCCTCTTCTTGTTTAGGGTTCTCCATAGCGGTTAATGCGTCACCGAAACTACCAAACATTGCGCTGATTTTAGAGCGAATATTATTTTGAGTTGTTTGATACTCTTCTGTAGTTGGGTGTTTTAAAGCACTGAGAGCTTCGAGATAATTCCCTTTATAATAGTTAATGAGAGCGTAATAATACGAATACATCGGGGAACTGCTCTCTTGGGGGAGATAAGAGTATGCCATGTTAATATAGTAGTTGAAGTCTTTTTCACGTTTTAAATTGAGACAACATACGGCTGCATTAATAGCACTTACACAACGATTTTCACTATTAGAAATTGAGCGTTTAAAGTTTTCTAGTGCTTCTTGATACTCCTCCCCCTTGAGTTGAACGACACCCAAATTATATTGGCTGATTGCTTCCGAGTAGAGAGCTATTTTTTCATAGAGTTTAATTGCTTCATCTGCATTGCCGTTTGCGTAGAGGTAGTTAGCCCTCTCGATCATATTTTCGAGTTCACTAGGTTCGATAATCTCTTCGGCAGAGGGTGTTGCCTTAATCGGTTCTTCGAGTGTAGTTTTCTTCCCCTCAGAATTTCCAGAGAGCAAAAATACCACTCCACCCCCTAATGCGAGAAGGAGAACTAATGCACCTGAAGTCAAAATGATAATTTTTTTATTCTTGAGAAGACTTGGTTTTTCATCGGAAGATTCAGTAGTAGCAGCTACTGTCTTTTCGACACCTGCGGCATCGGCTTCCTCGATGATGATTATCTCTTCTTGATCAGCCATATGCTCTCTTTCGTAGGATTAGAGGTATTTTTGCAATACGGCAGGGATGATAATACTACCGTCTTCATGTTGGAAATTTTCCATAATAGCTATCATCGTCCGTCCGACCGCTAAACTTGAACCGTTTAGGGTGTGAGCGAGGATGTTTCTTCCCTCTTCTTTGTAGCGAATCTTCGCACGACGAGCTTGGAAGTCCCGTGTATTGGAGACGGAACTGATTTCGCGGTAGGTATTTTGTCCCGGAAGCCATACTTCGAGATCGACGGTACGCGCCGCACCGAATCCCAAATCACCCGTACAGAGAGTGACGAGACGGTGTGGCAGTCCAAGCGCCGCGAGAAGATCAGAGGCGCACTCAACCATCTCTTCAAACACCGCATCACTTTGATCGGCACGGGTGATTGAGACGAGTTCGACTTTGTGAAACTGATGCTGACGGATCATCCCGCGCACGTCACGTCCGCCCGAACCTGCTTCTTTACGAAAACATGAGGTGTATCCCGTCATTTTGATCGGCAAATCGGCACCGTTTAGGATTTCATCTTGGTAGAGGTTGGTGAGAGGGACTTCCGCCGTCGGGATGAGATAGAGCTCTTCCTCTTCGACTTTGAACAGATCCTCTTCGAATTTCGGAAGTTGTCCCGTCCCTTCCAGTGCACGGCGGTTGACGAGCATCGGAACACTGAACTCTTCGAAACCGCGCTCACGATTAAAATCGAGCATGAAATTGATCAACGCGCGCTCTAGCCGTGCACCCATCCCGCTTACAACGCTGAAACGGCTTTTTGCGAGTTTAACACCCCGCTCAAAATCGATCCAGTTGTTTTGCTCCGCCAATTCCCAGTGCTCTTTAGGAGTAAAGGTAAACGTCGGAGGGGTTAAGACTTTGCGGATTTCTATATTATCGTTTTCATCTTCGCCATCGGGTACATCGGCATCGGGGATGTTCGGGACACGCATGATGATTGCATCGAGGGCTTCTTCGGCGGAGCGTTGTGTATTGAGGAAATCACCCAGGGTTACTTTGTTGGCATCGACTTCGATTTTCAGCTCGTCGGTACTTTTCCCATCTTTTTTGTATTGACCGAAAAGTTTACTCAACTCATTTTGTTTGGCTTGCAATGTTTCGTAGGCGAGTTTAGCGGTTTTGAGGGTTTCATTGGCGGATTTCAGTTCAGCGATTATCTCTGCTGAGACTTTTTTACGCATCAACGCAGTTGCGGTTTCGTCAAAATTTTTCTGGAGAAGTTTTACATCGATCATAAGGGAGTATTCCTGCTATTTAATAATGATCGATTATAGCCAAAAGAGGCTGAAAAATAGTTCTTTAGGGGTGATGGATTACGGTCCTATCTCAGCTAATAGAATTTTATAGTTATCATCATATATTGTTGGTATACGCAATATTACCGACAGCAACTATCAAAGCTCATGGGGTTATCCGCAAGCGGGACGAATTTTTTATATTGCAATAAACTTTTAAAATAGCCTTAGATTTTATTGGTATGAAGCTTTTATTGGAGAGAAATATTGCTCTCTTGGAAGATTATGAGCTACTGATTGGAAAGAATTTCATACAAAAGAAAAAAAGAAATAGAGGAGGAGAAACTCCATCCTTTATTGTACGATGAAAATAAAATTAAGACAATAATAAATTGCAGCACTCATAATTCCGGTAACTGGTAAAGTAAATACCCATGAGAGCAAGATCGTTTTAACCATACCTTTTTGTACACCACCATCGGGTTCTGCTACCATAGAGCCTGCTACAGAACTTGAAACAATGTGCGTGGTACTAACCGGTGCATGAAGAAAGTTTGCTAACAAAATCGTAATCATTGAAATCGCTTGAGATATGGTTCCTTGCATATAGTTGATAGGGCGAGAACCAATTTTTTCACCAATGGTTAGAACGATTCGTTTGTATCCGATCATCGTGCCAAGACTGATTGCTAATGCTACTGCAATGATAACCCAGTAAGGAACATATTCTGATGCAGTTATTAATGTTTTACGTTGAGTAGCAATGTAATCGGATTTGTCTTTATCGATAATCTTTTCGACTTGACCAAAAAAGTTGTCACTGCATAAAACAGCGGTATGAACACTCCAACGGTCTTCACTCGAAAGCTCTGAATATGATTTGATACCATTAAGTTTTGTAGCAATCAAAGAAGTCGTTTGATGTACGTCATTGACATTACATTCGGCAATTGTATTTTTGACTTTTAAGGCACTGATGAGATGTTTTTCATTGACAAGTTGAGTGAGTGTAGCATTATTTTCAGCATAAAAATTGGCTAAATTTGCGGCGCTGTCATGTGTTTGCTTGATTTTATATTCGTGTGAATCCATATTAAGCGCATAGTAACTTGGTAAAATCCCGATCAAAATAATCATGATCAAACCCATACCTTTTTGACCATCATTCGATCCGTGTGCAAAACTGACACCTGCTCCGGTAGCGATAATCCCCATACGCATCCAAAAGTTTGGACGTTTACGTTTGATTTCATCTTCAGGAGATTTATAAAATTTTGGATTATCTAAAAATTTACGTGCCCCTTTCATCAATAAATAGGCAAGCCCGAATCCGACCAAAGGAGAGAGGGCTAATGCTATTAAGACTTTATACACTGCGGGCCAATTGACACTTTGTGAAAATTCAAACCCATGCATTAGACTAAAGGCGACACTAACCCCGACTAATGATCCGATCAATGAATGAGAACTTGATACCGGAATACCGAAATACCATGTGCCGAAATTCCATATAACGGCTGAAATAAGGAGAGAGTAGATCATCACTAATGTTGTATCTTGGTTTGATGAAACAATAATATCTAAAGGGAGTAGGTGGACGATGGCATACGCTACTCCAATACCACCAAGTATAACCCCGAAAAAGTTCATGATACCCGCCATAATGACAGAGTGCCCAGGTTTTAAAGAGTTAGTGTAAATAATCATTGAAACAGCATTTGCTGTATCGTGAAAACCGTTTATCATCTCATAAAAAAGAGCGATACCTAATGAAAGAAGTAATAAAACAAGGGTAAGGGTACCAATGTTATTCAGTGCATCTAAAATGACAGACATGCGGTTATCCTAAGAATAAAAATATGAGGCGCAATAGTATTACGAAACCGTTACATAATGGTTACGAAACGATTACATATTATGCCCGTTAGTCTCTTTGAGAAGACTTTGGCGGGCGTATGAGGAAGTTATGGGAGAAGGGTAGCTTTGATAATTTTTTGGGTTTGAAGTGGTTTGTCGCCATTGCGTTGACCGTTGGTTTGAACATTATTGAGTTTTGATAATACATCATTCCCTGAAACAACACGTCCGAAAATAGTATGGTAACCGTTAAGCCATGGAGTTGGTGCAGTGGTAATGAAAAACTGGCTTCCATTGGTACGAGGACCCGCATTGGCCATTGCTAAAACACCTGCTTTATCAAATACGACACCCGATTTAAACTCATCTTTGAACGGTTTTTTCCAGATTGATTCACCTCCAGCACCGGTTCCAGTAGGATCACCCCCTTGAACCATAAAGTTTTTGATGATACGATGGAATGTTAGACCGTTGTAATAGCCGTTTTTTATATGTGTCGTAAAGTTTTCAACTGCCAGTGGAGCAACGTCCTCATAGAGTTCCAAGGTGATATCCCCTTGGGTTGTTTGCAGTAGAACTTTAGGGTGGGAAGCAGCAAAAGAGAGAGATGCTGCCAACAATAAGGTAAGTAGTAAACGCATTATGACTCCTGTGAATGTGGTATAAAGTTGAGACAAACAGAATTGATACAATAGCGTAATCCAGTCGTTTTAGGACCATCTGGAAAAACATGTCCCAAATGGGCATCACATCCCGCACATAACACTTCAACACGTATCATTCCGTGGCTAAAATCTCGGTTTTCTGTAAGAGCATTAGGATGAATAGGCTGATCGTAGCTCGGCCATCCGGTACCTGAATCGAATTTCGCCGTTGAATCAAACAACGGTGCATTGCAGCAGACACATTTATAGATACCATCTTCTTTAAAAGAGGCGTATTTTCCGCTAAAAGCTCGCTCAGTTCCATGTTGACGTGCCACATAGTAAGCTTCTGGAGAGAGAATGCTCTGCCACTGCTCATTATTCTTCGTAATTCTGATCACTATCGCCTCCTGTGGATTTGAAAAAGGGATTATAGTCGCACTTTCTGATACACGGCTTAGCATGTAGGTATAGTTCTCTTCTCCATCAGATACAATAAGATAAATATCAGAAAAATATCTTTAATCTTTTGATGAATTGCTGAAAGGGTTGTTTTTAAATCTTGAAGGAGTTTGTCCTCTATATTTGAGAAACAATTATAATCGTATCTTGGTGCGATAGCCTAAAGAGAATAAAAGATTTGAGAAGAAAAATACGTCGAAGGGGAAGAGAAGACCCATCGACGTATTTAAGGAGTGATTATTTACCAGCTTCAACGCTGTCTTTAAGACTTTTGCCTGGTTTAAATTTAGGAACCATTTTATCATCAGTAGTGTAAGTTTTGTCGGTACCAGGAACTTTACCACTTTTTCCTTTTTGAAGAGTAGCTGTAAAATTTCCGAATCCTACTAAAGAAACCTCCTCTTTTTTAACAAGAGCTTCAGTTACCGCTTCAGTAAAAGCTTTTATAGCTATCTCTGCTTCGACTTTAGTTTTGTAACTACCACTTTTTTGAACCAACTCTACGAATTGCGCTTTATTCATTTATTACCCTTAATTTAGATATGCGAACAACACTGAAAAATCACCCGAACACACGAGCAAGCGGGAGAAAAGTGTTTTAGCCGCGAATACTTTAATATCTCTTACCTTAATTTTTTCTTCTTTTTTGAATTTTGTTCAATAGTTTGGTGATTTTGTGGGTTTCTAAGCCATTTCTAAGCCAAATTTTTGAATGTCGAGAGAATGAAAATGAGGAAGATCTTCTATGCGAGTCAAAATCTATAGAGAAATTTTTACTCCAAACTGACCATTTTTGTACAAAATTTTGTGATGAAGATATTGATAAAAAGACCTCTTCTAATCCAATCCGCTCTTGTTCACTCAAACTACTCATGATATATGTCCTAACTTATTAATTTTTCGCACAACCCGAATAATCTCATCATCTTCTAGCTTTCCCAGCATTTCAAGGACGGCTTTAGCAGCTTGAGGTTTGGCGTTTCCCAATCGCCAGTCTTGATACGTTCGCATAGAAATACCTAACTCTAAAGCCATCTCTTTTTGGGATATCTTCTTTCCGTTACGTCCAGCCTCTAGGGCATTATGAAGAAGATTAAAAAGATCACTCATTTCCATTGCTCCATTGTAATATCCTTTTATTGAAACAAACATAAAAACGTATAAAATGTAATAAAAGTTTCGTAAAAAAAGATTATATTCGTGTTTAAATAACACTAAATCATATAAAGCATAAACTATTCCAATCATTCTATCTTTTATAATGTGGTAATTATACAGAAAACCGTATAATAATTCATTAAGACTATGTGTAATGATGAGAAAAAAGAAATGTTTTATGATGGATTGCATCTAACATGTACTTTAGATGATCATCTTTTGCAGTTTAGTTTTAGTCTAAAATTATTGATATTGGTGAAAAATTTATTCTTCTTGTGTCATTAATGCTTCCAAAGTGTGTTACTATATTCCGAAAATATTTTGTTAGGTTGAACACATGCAAAAACGAACTAAAATTTTAGCCACTGTCGGTCCCGCATCGGATAATACAGAAATTCTTGCCGCTCTTATCAAAGCTGGTGTTAATGTCTTTCGTCTCAATTTTTCTCATGGCACGTATGAATATCATTCACAAGTTTTAGCCAATATACGTACCGCCATGCGCGAAACAGGGTTAATTGTCGGAGTGATGCAAGACATCAGTGGCCCGAAAATACGAGTTGGAAAACTTAAAGAAGAGTTTAATTTAGAAAGCGGTGATTTGCTTGATTTTCAGTATGAAACGTGTGAGGGGGAGAGGATTGGCGATAATCATTTTCGACTCTCTATCAATCAAAGTGATATTCTACGAATGCTTAATATAGGTGATTTTATTTATTTATATGATGGTCTTATTCGTGCTCGTATCATCGCAATAAACAGTGAATATGTTCAAGCGATGATTGAAAACAGAGGGAAACTTACATCGAACAAAGGGATAAATTTTCCAAATACGAGACTTGGAATTGATATTTTGACCGAAAAAGATAGACGTGATATAGGATGGGGCGTTGCTAACGGAGTTGATTTTATGGCAATTTCTTTTGTCCAAAATGCTCAGGATATGATCAATGCACGGGAGGTGGTACACTCATATGGCGGAGATGTGCAACTTATCGCAAAGATTGAAAAATTTGATGCTGTTGAAAATATTGATGAAATTCTGCGTCACTCGGATGGGTTAATGGTAGCGCGCGGTGATTTAGGGATTGAAGTTCCCTATTACCGTGTTCCAACGATTCAAAAAATGTTGATTGAGAAAGCCAATGCCCATTCCAAACCTGTTATTACCGCAACTCAGATGCTTTTATCGATGACTGAAAAAGAGTCTGCGACAAGGGCAGAAATCAGTGATGTTGCCAATGCAGTTTTGGATGGAACTGATGCAGTAATGCTTTCAGAAGAGAGTGCAGTGGGGCATAATCCTGTATTGGTGGTGGAGACGATGGTTAATACGATTCAGGCAATTGAGGAGATTTATCCGTATGAAAAATTTAATTTCGGGTATGACGATGTGATGGATAGGGTTAATGAATCAGCGGTACGTTTAGGGGATTCACTCAACGCCGAGGGGATTATTGCGATGAGTGCATCGGGTTCATCAGCAAAAAAACTCTCCCGTTACCGTCCGAAAATGACGATCTATGCAGCAACGCATGAAGAACGTATCGCGCGATTATTGACTATCGTTTGGGGGGTTGTTCCTGCGTATTTAATCAAAAAAGGGCGTATCGAAGATATGCTTGGTGATATTATCCAAAGCGGCTTAAGTCGGGGAATTATCGATAAAAAGAATACTTATATTTTTACAGCAGGTTATCCGATAGGTACACCAGGGACGACGAATATCATTCGAATTTTGCGTGATAATGAGCTCACTTTTTTCGGAGAGACAAAGTCTCAGCCGATTAAAGGGAAAAAAAGTGAGGAGAATACGGTTCATACCCTATTTTGATTTAGTGGACTGAAAATTGCTTTTGTTTTTTATGAGGGGCACAAACATTTGTTTCGTCACTAAAGTGTGCCTCTCAAAACTTCTCTCCATTTACGCTACAATATCCCTATGAAAACCGATACCTTATTTACAAAACCTATTTCTAAACAATTTGAATTTGATGCTGATGTCGCGGCGGTGTTTGATGATATGCTGATGCGCTCTGTCCCTTTTTACAAAGAATCACAATCTTTGACTCGTCGATTTGCGCTCAATGCCCTTTCTGAGGGTGGGATTGTTTATGATTTAGGATGTTCTACCGCATCCTTGTTACTTGAGATTGAACGCTCTTTGGAGAAAAAAGAAGATGTTCGATTGGTCGGTATCGATAACTCTCCTGCAATGATCGAACATGCACGAAAAAAGATTGAAGTATATGGTTCTACCATTGAGCTGTATGAGGGGGATATCCTCCAGTTCCCATACGAACGTGCACAAGTCATTATCAGTAACTATACCTTGCAATTCATCCGACCGATGGTACGGGATACCTTGGTGCGAACGATTAATGATGCTTTAGCCGAAGGTGGCGTATTTATTTTCAGCGAAAAAGTGGTGAGTGAAGATCCAAAGCTGAATAAAGAGTTGATCGATTGTTATTACGATTTTAAAAAAGTGCAAGGGTATAGTGAATATGAGATTGTCCAAAAGCGTGAAGCGCTTGAAAACGTTTTGATCCCTTACACGATGAACGAAAATATTCAGATGGTTAAAAAGAGTGGATTTAAAACGTGTGAGCTTCTTTTTCGATGGGCTAATTTTGCCACCTTTATCGCCATTAAATGATGATTATTCGACACTACCTCGGGTAGGATTTTCAGGAGGGATAAAAAGGATACTTTTCATCCCCTCTTTAAGCTCTGAATACTCGACGAGGTTTTTAGCGCACTCTTTGTGATAATACCCTTGCGCATCATAATACTCTTCACAGTTGTTGTAATAGCGAAGACTGATCCCCCTGTCGTTGAAACAACCCGCAAATATAATCGGAAGTAAAAATAATAAGGTGTGCTTTTTCATGCGGTAATTGTATCTTATCTGGGTTTAAACCCATCCTTACTTTTGCAAAACTCTTTTAGAAAACATTCAGTCTCACATTTAGGATTTTTGGCGGTACAGATATAGCGACCGAAGAGGACAAGACCCTGATGGAGCTGATGGAGATTGGTTTTAAATTTTTTGGCGAGGGTTGCTTCAGTGGCAGTGGCACTCAAATCATCACTCAGCCCCAATCGGTGGCTTACACGAAAAACATGGGTATCTACCGCCATCAGATTGGCTTGCGTGTATTCGATCAGGACGACATGAGCCGTTTTTTGTCCCACTCCGGCGAGTGTTACTAACTCTTTTTCATCGAGCGGTACTTCTCCTGCGTATACATCAACAACTCTTTTTGCCATAGCGATAAGATTGATCGCTTTGTTGTTAAAAAAAGAACAGCTTTGAATAAGAGACTTAACCTCTTCAATATCAGCACATGCTAAAGCTTCAGGTGTAGGATACGTTTCAAATAACGCCGGAGTGATGAGGTTGACCCGTTTATCGGTGCATTGGGCAGAGAGGGCTACGGCGATGACGAGCTCAAAGACATTGGTGTAGCTAAGTTCCGTAACGGCATCGCTGTAGCGTTCTATAAAGGCATTTTTAATTGACTCAATCTCTTTTTTAGTTGCCTTCTTCATACTGATTATTCCGTTTTTTGTCCGTATTGTAGCATTTAAAAAGAGATCAGATATTTTTTGTGTTACATTAAGGGTACCTCAAAGAACCTCTTATGAATATTCCTATTTTGAGCCAGGTTTTTAGGGGTGCCCTTCATTGAATGAGGCAAAAGGTAAAAGAGGCTGAAATTAGCTCAAAATTGCCTTGGCGAGTTCAAATTGGTTAGCCGTCATAATATGAATTTTCGGATGGAGGGCTTTTAGCTCTTCGAAAAGGGTTTTGCTCAGCTCAAATCCGACTTTATACTCTTCCTCTGGGCTGATGAGTGAAGCTGCTTCGAGGGCTTCGACCCACTCGCTCGGTACAAATATTCCTGGAACATTCTCATCCAAAAATCGTGCAGTGCGGAGTTTCGTGATCGGGAAATAGCCTAAAACGAGGACACACGCAGCATTGTTCTCACGGTTGGCTTCCGCCATCATATCGAGCAGTTTGCGGGCATTTTCGAGGTCGTAGACGGGTTGTGAGATGATGGCGATGGCACCGTGCGCCACTTTTTTGGTCATTTTCTTTTGCAATGTTGCGGCACTCTTGGCATAGGCATCGATAACGGCGAACGGGTAAATCTCCTGCACGGGGGCGAGAAGTTTTTGCTCCGCTAAATCGGTTCCGTTGTTGAGGGTGGTGATGATGTCGAGGAGGAGTTTGCTGTTCCCCTCGAAAACTCCTTTGGTGTGCGGTTGATCGGAGTAGTGGGCACTGTCGCCTGTGAGGGCGAGGATCGCGCGGACATTCGATTCATTCGCACCGAGGAGATCGGATTGCAGTGCGATACGGTTGCGGTCGCGCATACTCATCGTTGCCAGTGTCGGAAGTCCAAAACGATCTTGGAGTTTCATCGCGGCAAACATCGCATTGTATTTGAGTTTGGCGAGGGGGTTGTCGGTCGTGCTGAAACCATCCACGAGTTTATCGAGACCCAATGCGGCGATTTTTTCAATCGTCGGGGCGAACTGAGCAGAACGCGACGGTGTCGTCTCTAATGTTATATAGGTGCTGTTGCGTAGTTTATCTATAAAGGTTTCGAACAAAAGGTGCCTTTGGATATAATTGCGTCATTATAACAAAATGTGGGAAATCTATTTTGATAAAATTAGCGGTATTTGATTTTGATTCGACATTGATGGATGGCGAAACAATCGATTTCTTTGCGGAAGCACTGGGAATCGGTGAGCAGGTGAGTGCGATCACCGAGCGGGCGATGAACGGGGAAATCGATTTTTTCGAGTCTTTGCAACAGCGTGTGGGGCTTTTAAAAGGGTTGGAGTTTGGACTTGTTGAAGAGACCTGCCAAAACCTCCCTTATATGAACGGCGCAGTAGAGACGATTGCGGCACTGAAAGAGCGCGGCATTAAAGTCGTCTGTTTTAGCGGTGGATTTCGCACTGCGACTGGGTATGCGAAAGATATACTCGGATACGATGCTGATTTTTCCAATGTATTGCACGCCAAAGAGGGGAAACTCACGGGACTGGTCGGCGGCGATATGATGTTCGATTATTCCAAAGGGGATATGCTCGTACGGTTGCAAGGTCTTTTCGGTGTCACCGAAGAGGAGACGATGGTAGTGGGAGATGGTGCGAATGATCGATCGATGTTTGCCCATGCCGGAACGCGCGTCGCGTTTTGCGCCAAAGAGATCCTCAAAAAAGAGGCGAATGTTATCATTGAGACGAAAGATCTCACCCAGATTATTACAAAGGTATTTCCATGTTAGAGAACTCATTATGGTTGCGTTACAACCCTACTAAAACGATCCGCGAAGTATTAGCACGTCTATATGAGTGCAGTGCGGTAGAGATCGGAAATGATGAACGGGCTTTGTACGCCTCTCTCAAACGTCATTTGACGAAAAAAGAATTTCGAATGGTGATAATGAACGAAGCGGGACTCTCGCCTAAAGAGATCGGCGAGGAAGTAGGGCTTGAGGGTGAAGAACTGACCAAAGCACAATACAAAGCGTACCGCAAAATTCGTCAGGATAAAATTCGTTTGGAAGTTCGTGCGGGTCAAGAAAAAGAAGTCGTCGACCCCGAGATTGATGCTGAATAAGGTGTGATATTATGATACATTTTTGATAAAATTGTTTCAAAAAACGTCATATTAACATTCGGTTAAAGCTCCATTTACTCTTTATCCGATATGATACAAGGGTATCAAGACACGTTCACTGTTTTTTAGAAAATGTTGAAGGTGTCTTAAATCACTAATTTCGAAGGAGAACGACATGAAAAAGTCAGCTTCATGCTTCCTTGTAGCGCTTGTAGCGTTCGGGATGATGAGTACAACGGCATCTGCCGATGTGAAAAAAGGTCAAAAAGTTTATTTGAAAACTTGTAAAAATTGTCATGGTAACGGTACTAAAGGTGCCGCTATGCATACACAAGACGAGTGGGATGAACTTTTCGCTAACGGCGGTGCTAATATTATTAAAGCACACGCAAATGATAAATCAGCAGCTTATTTCAATGGTGAGGCATTTAAAAGCCAATCACAAGATCTTCGCGATTTTTTGTTTGAATACGGTTCAGATTCAGGCAACGTCCCTTCTTGTGGCTAATTTCTTAATTGTCCCCTTTGGGGCAATCTCTTTGTAACACTTCTTTTTCATTACCTTTAGAATTACATTAAATCATTAAACCAGTTAAATTTTTAAACCCTTCGTGCATCCATTAGGCTACAATTGAGCCTGAATTAAAGGGATAGACATGAAAATAGCAATATGCGGAATGAGCGGGTTTGTCGGAAGTGCGTTAAAGCGTTTTTATGAAGCACGGGGTGACGAGGTCATAGCGTTAAGCATTCGAAGCGGCAGTTCGATAGAAAATATTGTGCAAAAACTCGAAGGGATCGATGTCCTTATCAACCTTGCAGGGGCGAATATTTTGGGGCGTTGGAGCGAAACGTATAAAGCGCTTTTACGTCAAAGCCGCCTAGATACAACCGATATACTCATCAAAGCGCTCTCATTGTGTGAGAATCCTCCCCATACTTTATTGAACGCCTCAGCAGTGGGCGTATACGATGCGGATCATCAGCATGATGAGTTCTCCACCCATTACGGAGATGACTTTTTGAGTCGATTGGTTCAAGATTGGGAACGTGCTGCTTTTCGCGCCCAATCTGAACTGACACGGGTGTGTGCGATGCGATTCGGTGTTGTGTATGCCAACGGAGGAGGAGCTATGGCAAAAATGCTCCCTCCGTTTAAAATGGGGCTTGGTGGAAAAATGGGTGATGGATTTCAGATGATCTCTTGGATTCATCTGGATGATTTGGTTCGTGCCGCGGCTTTTTTAATCGATCATCATGAGATAAAAGGGGTAGTCAATCTCACCTCTCCTGAGCCGATCAGTAATCTCGAACAGACCAAAGCGATGGGGCGTATATTACATCGTCCCACATTTTTCGATCTTCCAGCATGGGTGGTGAAACTCGCTTTCGGTGAAGGATCTATCGTGATGCTCGATTCCAAAGAGGTTTACCCGAGGGTTCTCCAAGAAAATGGATTCGAATTTCATTACCCTATATTTGACAGTGCGATGGAAGAAATTGCTCACGCGCAAGTGTAAGTAACTCTTCATCGAGTTTATAAGGGTTGAGGGCGACTTCATCGATTGTTTTAAAGTTAAAGTGGCTTTTGTTATAGCAGATGATAGAGTGATTTCTCCCTTCCAAGAGGGCATCAATCGCATACGTGACAAATTTGTACGCCATCAATCGATCATAGACGCTTGGATTACCTCCACGTTGAATATGCCCTAATACGCTAACACGTGATTCAAATCCCAACTCTTTTTCGAACCATTCAGAGACTTCAGCGCTGTTGAGTGCTTCGGAAACAACAGCGATAAAATAGTCGCGACCTTTAGAAACTTGAGATTTAAAACACGCTGTATATTCATGAATATTTAACGGAATTTCAGGAATGAGACACATTTCAGCACCTGAAGTGATAGCGGATATAAGAGCGAGATATCCACAGTTTCGTCCCATTGTCTCAATCACGAATGCTCGGTGAAAAGACGAAGCCGTATCACGTATCTGATCGATGGCATCTTTGATTACTCCTAGTGCAGTATCCACACCAAGACAATAATCGGTGCCGTTGATATCGTTATCGATGGTTGAGGGGATACCGCAAAATGCGATGCCGCTCTCATGGTAAAACCGTTCCATCCCTCGAAAACTTCCATCCCCTCCCAAAACAATCAGTTTATCAATCCCATGGGACTTGAGATTTTCAGCGGCTAGGGCACGATACGAAGCCTCTTTAAATCGCATTGAACGAGCTGATCCTATTTTTGTCCCCCCACGGGTGATAATACCTGCTACATCATGATAATCAGCAGGTGCAATTTGATTATCAATTAATCCCTCGTAACCGTTACGGACAAAATAGGGCTGTAACCCTTTGACAAATGCGTATTCAACGAAACGTTTTAGAGCAGGATTCATTCCCGATACATCTCCCCCCGAACAGAGGATTGCTATTTTTTGATTCATTTTATCTCCTTGGTAAGTGTATGTAACCATTCACTACATTGATGGTTTAGTTTATGAGTTGAATTTTTTAATGCTTCTACCCCTCCAATTGCATCCATAGATGGGGCAGGAGAGGTAATAACAAAGCGTTTTATCGCAATGATTCGTTTGGTTTTAGTATCGATAATCCGATAGGTTATATCGATATATCCCTCACTGGTACCTTTTAAAAATCGGTGGTAAAAAGCATTTAAGTCCGATTCTAGGAGCCAATCATTTTGAGATACTGAGGAAGTGGGAGAGATTGCGCTAAATAGGGATTGATCATAAAGCAATTTTAGAAGAGATTGCTGTATTAAGGTAGCTGGGGTATCACTCCACTTGCTGTAGAGATATGAGCCTGTTTCTCCATTTTCACGAATATAGAGTAGATTTTTTCCTGTAAGAGAGGAGCATGATTTACTTGAAGCCACTGAGAGCGTTTTATGAGCGCGTGCAGTTGTGTTAAACTCAATTTTCTCCTGTGGAAATATAGTATACTCATGGATCGATGAGGTTGTACCCGTACATCCGAGCAAGAGCAATCCAGTGAAGATATAAAGAAAATAGTGTTGCATGAATTATTCTCCTGGTCCCGGTTTAGGGGTCGATTCTTTAAACAACAAATCGGATGGGCTTTCTCGTAAAGAGCGCAATGTCATCTCCATTTCGGTAGTGAGGGTGCGTGTTTGTTCTAAAAGGGTAGAGAGTTCACTGGTTGCCGGTGCGGCGATGGTGCGCATGTCGTAATCACCTCGATCGACGCTTGTTTCGAGTTTCTTGATGAGAGTGTGACTCTCTTTTGATGTTGCTTCGAGCGATTGGAGGGTCGTTGCCATTTTGGTCTGAACGAGTGTGTTGAAATTACCGGAGGCAGTTTTAACGCTACCAGCAGCTTCTTTCATCGCGTACAGTGATTCGGAAGCATTGTTTTCGAGTGCAATACTCCGTTCTAATAAGGTTTTAATTTCCCCTTGATAGCTATCAATTTGAGCGGTAAGTGAGCGTAAATGCTCCAGCGATTGGGCTACATTTTCAACGTTTTGATCGCTAAAAAGGCGATCTGCACGATTGAGGGTATTGGAGAGTTTAGCGGCAACATTACTTAACGATTCATCAAGACGTTGAATCAGTGAGGGGCTTGAGGGAATGGTTGTAATGGTATCATCGTCGTTTGAGAGAAGAGGAGCAGTTCGAGAACCTCCTGCAATTTCGATGAACGCGAGCCCTGTGATACCGTAAAATTTCAAAAGTGCATTAGAATCGGTTTTAATAGGGGTCTCTTTTTTGATCTTTAAAATCAGTTCGACCTCTTCACTGTTTCGGGGATTGATTAGGATGGATTCAACTTTTCCGACATCAACCCCGTGAAATTTAACGGCAGCTTCGGGAGCAAGACCTGAGACTGACTCAGTAATATAGACTTTGTATCGGCGGTATTGTCGCTCATCTTGGTTGTATTTGCCAAGCCAAAAAGCAAAGGCAACGAGTGCAATACTAAAGAGGATAATAAAGACCCCGATAGCTGTGTAGTTAACGCGTGATTCCATATGCCCCCCTTTGAAAAAAATAATCGACAATTGGGTGATCGACTCTTAACACTTCATCAAGAGTCCCCTCTGCGATCACTTTTTTTTCTCCTAATAACGTGAAGCGATCTACTATACGGTGAATTGTATCTAAATCGTGTGTCACCATGATAACAGTGAGTCCTAAAAGATCGCGTAATTGTTGGATTAAGGCATCAAATTGACGGGAACTGAGCGGATCAAGCCCTGAAGTCGGCTCATCCAAAAAGAGGAGTTTCGGATCGAGGGCAAGTGCTCGGGCGAGAGCAGCACGTTTAACCATACCGCCACTGAGTTGTGATGGGTAAAGATATTTTGCATGAGGGGGGAGCCCAACAAGATCGATTTTGAGTCGAATGAGCTCATCGATGAGTTTGGGGGAGAGATCGGTGTACTCGTTGTAAAGTAGAGCGATGTTTTCTCCAACGGTGAGAGAGGAGTAAAGGGCACCTGATTGAAACAATACCCCCCATGAACGGCGCAGTTCAGCCGCTTCGAGTGGGGTCAGGGTAGAAAGATCATGCCCTAGCACGTGAATAGACCCACTCTCTGGACGTTCCAATAAAATCATTTCGCGCATCAAGGTTGATTTCCCTGATCCGCTCCCACCTAAAAGAGCGTATATCTCATTTTTCTTCACGGTGCAGTTGATATGATCGTGGATCAGTGTTTCCCCAAAAGAGGTGATGAGATTACGAACTTCGATAATAGAGGGATTCATAATTTCAGCTCTGTTAGGAGGATGGAGAATAAAGCATCGCAAGCAATGACTAAAAAGATAGAGTTCACGACACTTTTGGTTGTGTATTGTCCGATACTCTCTGTATTCATCGAAACTTGAAATCCGCGATAGGTACTGACAAAAGCGATTAAAAAGGCAAAAAATGGTCCTTTGATAATCCCGATCAGGTAGTGTTTGAGTGCAAGCGCACCTTGGAGCCGATGTACAAATTCGGTGAAGCTCAAATGTGATTGGGTCGCCGCGATTACCATACCGCCAAATATCCCCACCATATCGGCAAAGAATATGAGTAATGGCATCACAATCATGAGGGCTATGACGCGAGGCCATACTAAAAAAGTAAACGGGTCAAACCCCATCGTTTTCATCGCATCAATCTCTTGGGTCATTTTCATGGTACCAATTTGGGCCGTGAATGCCGAACCGCTTCGTCCGGCAACGACGATGGCGGTGATAAGGGGAGCAAGCTCACGGGTAAGGGATATGCCGATCATATCGACGATGAAAATATCGGCTCCGAATTTTTGAAGCTGAACGACGCTTTGATAAGCGACTACTACTCCGATCAAAAAAGCACTAATCGCGATAATAGGAAGCGCATTTGCTCCGGTTTCGAGAATATGGGCACCGATTGCACGATAGCGGATGAGATGAGGATGTCGGAGTGTATAGATGAGGAGAATAAAGGCTTCTCCCAAAAAAGCTAAAAAGGTACCGATTCCTGTAACAGAACGGTAGGTTTCTTCTCCCAATCTGTAAACAAAGGATGGAGAATGGGGAGAAAGTACTTCTTGAATCGGTTTTGAGTAGAGGAGACGGTAGAGATGAGAGTGTTCTTTATGTTCACCGATCGTGGTGCAAATAGAGCCTTGTTGTTCAAATCTGCGGTTGGTGAGCTGCCATAGGGCAACACCGGATGAGTCGATATCAGATAGGGCTGTAAAATCCCAGATGATTTTGGAAAGAGGAAGAAGTGCTTCGAGCTCATCGGTAACGTGTGATAGATACCCAATTGTCCATGCTCCACTACACTCTATTCGTATCTGAGAAGATTCACTAATGATGGTTAGGGACGCGGGTACTACACTTTGCATCCTTAATTATAACAAATTAGGATCTTTTTTAGGTGAGAACAGTAAAATTCGAAAAAAATAGCAAAAATAGACAATTTTAGCTCAGCTGGCATAGTGTTTGCTTTTTAGACGTACTACAAACATTTTTTCAAGGATTTAAGTCATGGTAAAACATTTATGCGCACTTCTTTTAGGTTTTTCGCTCACCCTCAACGCTCAGATCGATAAAAATGAGCTGGGTAAACTCCAAGTAGAAGCATTGCTAGTCAAAGATATGACCTCTAATCAGATGCTCTATTCGAAAGAACCGTTCAAAGAGGTTCAACCCGCTAGTCTCACCAAAGTGATGACGGTTATGTTGGCGATTGAACATGGCAGTCTTAAAAAACCGATTACGATTACACGAGAAATGACCAAAGTAGAACCGACGATTGCGGGGTATCGCAGAGGTGATGTGATCCTTATGGAAGATTTGATCAAAGCGGCGATGATCAAATCGGATAACGATGCGGCTAAAGCGATTGCCATCACGGTGGGGGGGAACGAAAAGCATTTTGTTGAGATGATGAATGCCAAGGCCAAAAAAATTGGGATGAACCACACGTTGTTTAGCAATCCATGCGGATATGATACCAAAGGGCACTATTCCACTCCTAAAGACCTTCTAAAAATGGCCGAATATGCGATAAAAAACTGCAAGTTTAATGAAATCAGCAAAATGAACGAACACCGATATCGTGCACTTAATAAAAACCGCGAATTTTACGCCTATACCCACAACCGTCTTTTGAATCGCTATCAGTACGCTGTCGGGATCAAGACGGGCTACACCGCTAAAGCGGGACCGTGTTTGATCGCACGGGCAAAAAAAGACGGGAAAGATTGTGTTATCGTGATGATGAATGCCAAAGGGGATCGTTGGAAGACGGCGAGAAATATTTTTGAGCAGGTGTTAGAGAGTTAAATACTTTTCCTCATCCCGTTCGCCCTGAGCTTGTCGAAGGGTGAAATGTTCATGGTTCGACAAGCTCACCACGAACGGAGTAAGCATAATAAAAATCTTCGTATACCTTTTTTTTCTCCTCTAACTTCATCGCCGCATGAGCGGGTGAGGTGGAGGGAAGCAAAATTTTTTCTACCTCTAAATCTTTAAAATATTTCATAAATAGATCATAGCTTTTCTTTCCCGTAAATCCGAGTGCTTTGATATTCGGGTAATCATGAAACAGCTTTTCAAAATCATTAGGGATGCAGTTTTTCAGATTGGTATCGCTCGAATTGCTCCGCTCACATGAGCCGATGACATCCCATAACCCGATCCCTTTTTCCAAACAAAACCTTTTTTTTGCTTCATTGGTTTCCAATCGGACGTTGAAAATTGATTCGAGTATTGGCCAAAATGCGTTGCGCGGATGGGCATAGTAAAAGGCTTGTTCAAATGAGGCGATACTGGGAAAACTGCCGAGGAAAAGAACACGGGTATGCTCATCAAGGATGGGAGGGAAGGGGTGGATAAAAGGTTGCAAGTGTTGATTTCCTTAATGGGGGTCAAGGGATAAATCCCTTGGCTATACTCAATTGAGCATAGGTGCGAAAAGGCACATAAGAAAGAGTGCTAACACTATCTTATCCATAAAGACCCCCTATCTATACATTCTTTGGAGGACAAAAAAAAAGGTCGAGGGTTAATTACTCCCTCGACCTCAGATTGCCGCTCCATTGAACGTATAGATAAGTGTGTTAGCGTAGAAATTATAACACAAAAAAAGAAGATTAGGATGAGGTCATAAGCCTAATTTTTTTATTGATTCAAGTTCTTCTTCTATTGGATAATCAATAGTTGAAATCTCATGTTTTAATACAGATTTCTTATTGAAATGTCGAATCCATTTTGGGATATAGTCTCTAAGTGCAATAAAAAGGATTCCAATGAGAATGATACCTGCTAAAAAAAATACATAATTGATTTCCATTTTATTAAGATTATGGATATCTTGATTAATTGATTTTAAATAGCTTTCTTTTTGTTGTGAACTTAGATTACTAGTTTCCACTGCTATTTTATCTTTTCTAAACCCATCTAACTTCTCTACTCGAAAAGTTTCAAAAGATATAAAAAATGTAATAGCAGTTATGCTGACCCAAAAAATTTGTTTTAAATATTCAAAATTTGAATCTTCTATAGTAATTTTGATCAAGAAAGTTAATGACAATATCACAAAACTAAAACTCAGGAAACCGCTCAAACTAATATCTAATGCTTTAGCAACTAATTCTTGTTCTGTCATCAATAATTCCTTGAAACTATTTTATTTGAACTTATTTCTGTAAAGATTATTCGCGTACTAGGACTTTCCATTGTCCATCAACATTTTCCAAGTATGAATGTCCCTCATCAAATTTATCACACTTACGGTATATTGCTGCATATTTACCAGATTTAGACATTTTTTCAAATTCCACATTACAATTCTCTTTAGTTTTTATCTGAGCTATTGTTTGAAAACCAGAACATGTTTTAAAACCATCAGCTTCTATTGTTTCAACAGTTTTTCTATCACCTATGACGAAAGAAGCTTCACCGCCCTTAAGCCCCTCATTAAAAGCCGTAACTACTAATTCAGCATCTGTTTTTGGTTTCGATTCACATCCTGTAAACATAGCTACTACAGCAGTAGCAACCAGAAAACTTCCAAATTTGAACATTTAAAACTCCATTTTTTTTTAAGTTAAGTAACAATTATAGTCAATTTACTAAAAAAATAAAATTGAGCTTATGCACAAAGCCCAATATTGTCTTTACCTTCCCCTAAACCACCATTTGCTACAATTCCACCATTAATTTATGGGCATACGACCCAATCAAAGGAACTGCATGAAGCGTGCATTGCTCAGTGTCAGCGATAAAAG
>Ga0209467_1000687_pt1 | contig 39468 bp, 51 predicted proteins | sample Higcelwee11metaG_FD_187175 | JGI IMG/M metagenome (GOLD analysis project Ga0209467, IMG submission 187175) | Freshwater pond sediment microbial communities from the University of Edinburgh, under environmental carbon perturbations - High... | ecosystem: Environmental > Aquatic > Freshwater >... | reverse complement strand
TGGCATCCCTTGACATTCTTTCTCGTTTTATGTATATTTTCTTCAACATCGACGCAGGGTAGAGCAGTTGGCAGCTCGTCGGGCTCATAACCCGGAGGTCGTAGGTTCGAGTCCTACCCCTGCTAGCACTTAAAGCCGTATCACTTTAGTGGTACGGCTTTTGACTTTTATTGACCTGATATGGAATTATGAATTTTGCCTTTCCCTTCCTTGACTTCTGTTTCACCTTGTTTTACTTTATTCTGCGTAATCTGTGCGTAAAATAAGCGTAAATAGAACCTGCTAAATGGAGGGGGCGGATGGGTGTAAATATTCGAGAGATCAATAAGCGATTATATCTTGATTATACGGTCAACGGACATCGCCATACGGAGTCCATAAAGATAAAGTTGTCTGATGATGAACGCCAAAATAAAGAGTTAAGACGCCTTGCTGAAATAATCCGTGTCAAGAAGCTCGCTCAGATAGTTTCTAATGAAAACGGTCTCATTGATCAGGTTGAGGGAAAAAGAACTCTCATTTCGTATGCAGAAGGTTTGGCTTCAAAGCAATTACCAAAAAACAGCTTGCCAAAATCATTGAAGTATCTTCGGGAGTATGCTGGTTCAATCAAATTGGAAGCAGTAACCACGAGGTGGGTCGAAGAGTATCGGGAATTCTTGCTTGCTCAATCCACTTTGGGTGAAGCCACTGCGTCAAAATACTTAGAATCTATAAAATCAGTTCTTCGGTCTGCCACGAGAAACCTAATACTTTCAAAAAATCCAGCAGAATCTGTAAAAGGAATCACTGTACCTGATACTCTACAAGCATACCTCAACGAAGATGAACTTCGTCGGCTTGAACAAACACCACTTGGAGGAAAGTTAGGTGCAGAGGTTAAACGAGCCTTTCTCTTTGGCTATTTAACAGGCTTAAGAATTTCAGATTTAATTGAATTGAAATGGGGAGACATTCATTCAGGCGTAGAATGGCAAATTAGTAAACTACAACAAAAAACTGGTGGGCTGGTTGTAATCCCGTTGAATGAAGATGCGTTAGGGCTTATAGACATTGATTCAGTTACAAAACATCTTCCCTCTGATTTGGTATTTCCGCGACTTTCCCAATCAAAAACAAATACTAATCAGTATCTGGTAAGTTGGGGCGAGAAAGCTGGTATACAAACCAGACTTGGATGGCACGTCACCCGACGTACTTTTGGTACTCTTGCTTTGGCAAGCGGCACAAACCCTTTTACAGTACAGAAGCTATTAGGACATAAAAAAATATCAACAACGATGAAGTATGCTCAAAGTACGGATTCCCTGAAGCGGAGTGCTGTTGATAATCTGCCAAGCATTTATGCAAAGAAGGAGGAGGGTGATGAGTAATTGGAAAGTTGAAAAAGTAAATGAAAAAATTCAGAACATTGTAGAAGTAGAAGCCGCTGACATATATATTGCGGTGGAAAAAGAAGAGATTATTGATACTGATGCAAAAAAGATTCTTATTTCAGCGATTAGGCTTGCGGAAATGGAAATTGATTACCTCTCCTATATGGTAAAAACAGATGATAGGTGGAGCGACTTTGCCTACTATTATCTCGATTGTCGAAAGAATCGTTTTAAGCGTTTGGTTGAATATGCTGAAGAGCTTAATGTGAAATGGTCAAGGACAAACCTATTATCTCAAGATGAAAGTAGGATAACCAGTTCATTAGATACAACCTCTACCCTTGGTAGGATAGTATGGAAAGGGAAGAAATCTGATTTTGGAAGAGTCTATGGAATTCTAAACCCTCTTCTGGATTGTAGCAAGACGGAATGGGAGCGACACTTCATGGATAGTAAGGGTGGCGATATGACTAAAGCCACGGATACCCATAAAGGTGGGTCAACTACTTCGCAAGAAGTGTATGCTCTAAATGCGGCGAAAAAAGACATGGAGCCAGAAGTGTAAAATTCGGAACCTTTCCGGATTTCCTTCGGACAATAAGTACATGAGAAAAGATATATTCTCGTTGCAAGGCAGAAGTACGCAACTTGCAAGGGGAGTGTTATGGAAAATAATGAATCAGGTCAAAACTTCACAACAAGTATGGTGGGTATCCAACGTGCTTCTGAGATAACTGGGTACTCGGTTAAATATCTCTACAAACTTACATCACAGAAACGTATTCGTCACTATAAACCGCAAGCAGGACGAATCTTCTTTAGACTTCAAGACCTTGAAGAGTTTATGAGTCGGGGAGAAGTTTTAGCGGATTACGATATTGAAAAAATGGCAGAACAGAAGCTTAATGAGTTAAATGAGAAAAAGAATCAGAAACGCAAGAGATGAAATTTAAATCTTCGATGAAGTTCATGGAAGATAATTCCATGAACCTCACACCATCCGCAAAACGCCTGCTCATCCGCCTCTGTTTTGAATCTGACGAAGGCTTGAGCCTCGCCTTAGCGTTTCTCGCCCTGCTTTACTAACTCCCACCGCCAAGGGTTTTGCCCTTTTTTGTTGAGAAATCATACAAATTCCAGCCGCCACGCAAGATAACCCGTGGAGGCTAACATGGAATTTAAAAAGGCATTCAAGGATATGATAAACAAGCAAAGGCGGAGAGCCGGTAGCAAAGCGTATGTACGGAATGGGGAATTATTTTTAAGCAGAATCTTTGGCTTCAATCTGGTTGATGGAAAATATATTTCCGATCCCCGTTACGAACCAGCGATTCGTACAATATTCGAAATGTTGGCTCAAGGGTCTTCTCTACCAGTCATAAAAGCCAAACTGGATGGTATGAAGGCACGTGACAGTAGTCACAACCCATACGGTGCGTCTCGCATACTGGCGATTGGGGAACGAATGACCTATTCAGGGTTTATGAAGCAAGGGCTGAAGCTGATCCGTATAAAAAACATGACGCCTATTGTCTCACTCGAAACTTGGAGGTTGGCTCAGAAAACTATAAGAAGGGAGAGGGGAAGGATAATCTGATCCTTCAATGTCTACAAACTCGTATTTCTGGCTTTCCGAAATGTGTTTCAGAGTTTCAAGAGTATCAATTTTGGTTTTTATCCCTTTTCGACCAAGCTTTTCCGCTTGGATCACCCCGTCGATAATCTCAAAGCAAATCTTACCCCTATCCGTCTTGAAGTATTCATAGTTGTACCCATAAAACCACTCTGGGAGCGTATGAAGGAATCGAGTATCTATATAGTTTTCATTTTTATCTTGAAATCCAATAATGTCTTTGCCATTCTTGAAAACTGAAATTTCACTACTTTCTTGTTTACCATCAATATAATAACTTCCTTGTCCATTTATTTGATAGAGAACTTGTTTTGTTAGTTGTTTTGAGGTATTTGCCGTATTTATGAAATTGCACTCTGGTGTAAAGAATTTCAATTGAACCACAGGGTAAGCTTGATAGAGTGTTTGCTTGTATGAATTGTAGACTGAAGTGAGGCTTGCATTGCTTTCTGCAAATATTTTTGAAATGATAGATGGCAGATATCTAGTTAATTGGTCTAGCCTATCCTGAATGATTATTGGCGTATTCTTCGGTGAAGAATTTAATTTTGAGAATTTATTTATTCTGTTTATCCATTCCTTTGTTCTGGTTTTGTAATTGACTTCAAAGCTTAACCCATATTTTAGTTGGACATATAGTTTTTCATTGAATATCGAGATTTGAGCTATTAAATCGGAGAGTATATCTGATCGGCTAAAGTTATCATTCGAATACCATTGAGTAATGGTATTTTTAATATACTCATCAAATTTATCTTTGAAGTAAAAGTTTGCATCTCTGAACCGCTCGATCAAATCTTCGAAGAATAATCTGTCTTTTGCCTTATATACATACAAGTGATCCATTGTCTTTGCTATGGATTTCTCTCTAGAAATATATTTGATTATAGTATCAACATCAGTACAATCAAACAGCCTAAATACTGAATCATTATGACTATAAATATTTTGAAGGGAAAACCTCCGATTGAATTGTTTAACCATCATTTGAAGTGTATTTTTGCTGGTAAATACGATTAAGAATATTGTATAGACTATTTCGTCTATTTTTTTTGAGCTTGCAAGTTGTACATTCGTACAGCCTTCTTTATATTTTGAATCGTGATAGTAATACTTGTTTGCTGTGTTGATATAATAGAATGTGTTTTCGCATAAATAACACTTTAGCATGCCTGAAAGCGGGTATTGATTTTGATTCTGGCTTCCATGTTTTTTTTCAGATCGCTTGCTTAGAATATTTTGTGCATCCTCCCACTGTTTGACATCAATGATTTTATCAAAATAGTTTGATTTTTTGAAAGTACCGTTGAGATATGTCATGCCACAATATTCTACTCTTCTTAAAATATTAGAGACGGTCATGGCAGTAAACAATCCTTCGTTTTTCCTTGGAACGCCAGTTAAACTATCAGCTATACTTTTGAGCGAAGCTCTGTTCTTAACAAAATTTTCGAATATTTTGATGATAATAGCCTCTTCTTGATGATTGACCGTGATTACTGTTTCACCATTTTTGACTATATAGTCATATCCATAGACTTTTGGCTTTCTTCTTTCTTTTAGTATCTGCCTTGTCTTAGCCATATGGATATACTCCAAGGATCAGTAGTCGTTTCAAGTAGATTTGTCGTGGGAAAGACATAAAAATCTGAAAGTAAAATAATAGCTTATGAAGAAATGGGAGTCTATGTGAGAAATGCTTAATTATTCGTCGATAACATAAGAAGAAGCTGTATAAAAAACGAATAAATACCAATATTACAAACATATAAGAACTTGATCCGATGCCTATGCTGATCTACCTTCTATATCAGACGATGAGTGCAATAAACACTCTCGCACGGATTTGAAGGGGGCAACATGATGCTGACGGTAGCGGAGATTCTAAAGGCTGTCGAAACCGACTCTTACAGGGTCAGCAAGCAAGCTGGAAGCAGATCAAATCTTCGTTCTCTGGTCAGCCGTATGGAGGAAGGATTCTTGAGGGTTAATTTTGAGATCAACCCGTCAGATTTTCTTCAGCCGTACCTTGTCATCGAAGCTTCCATAGAACGTGCGACATTTGGGTTCGTTTGGGGACGAGACATCGGGCGTGTCACCTTGCTTCAGATGTTTACGATCATCCCTGCCGTTCAAGTTGTCGAGTGCAGGGGAGTAGCCGCATGATCCAGAAACCTGCGGCTCCCGCCAAGCCGCCATAGGCTAACACCAAACAGTTTCAATTCTCTGACTTGAAAGAAGACGGCATTAGGTCGTTGTGGGCGAGGTCTGTTCAAAGGATTTTACAGATTCCGTATGGGGTCTGAGAGTGCGATGAAGGAGTCAGTATGTCACGCAAGAATCGTAAACCTAAGTTCACAAATACTGGAACTTTGTTTTCTGTAACCATTCCAGCGAATCAGAGTGGTATGGACGCGATAATGCCTTTCTTTCAAATGCTTGAGCAGGCTGGCGTCTATACGAATGAAGAACTCGAAAGCCGCACTCTGTCAAATGGGAAAGAGCGGATCGAGATTGTTCGCTGGATTCAACTGAGGAAATGCTTCCATGAAGTATTTGTCACCAACGAAACTCGTGATGGGTTAACCAGAGTTATCTGGGATGGGCAGAAAACAGACGAGCGTTGGATTGACCTTTCTGCTCTGTATGCCTCCGGTCAAATAAATATTGAGGGGAAACCAACTCCTAATCTTCTGCCGCCGAGGGGCTGGGAGTTTGATTGAGCAATCTTTTGTTGGGAGCGGCAAGTTGCACGAGCATTGCTCGCTGTTTCCAATCCAAGTCGGAATTTTTATTTAGAGGGTGGCTTAAGGGAATGGTTTTAGCAGGTTCCGTATGGAATCTGATGTCGGATGAAGGAGCCAATATGAAGGCAATTATCGATGGTAAGCGGTATGACACCGCAAAGGCAACCGAGATTGGGGAGTTTTGTGAGAATGGTAATCGGAGTGATTTTCGCTACCTCTCCGAAACCTTGTGCAAGACCAAGTCCGGTCAGTATTTCCTCGCAGGAGAAGGCGGAGCCATGACTGTATACAAGCAGTCCTGCGGTTCGAACAGTTGGCGTGGTGGAGAGCGGATCGTTCCAATGACACGGGAAGAAGCGTTCGAATGGGCGTCAGAGAATCTGACTACTGATGAAACGGAATCTGAGTTTGCAGACATGGTTCAGGACGCATAGCAAATGTACAGCAGGGAGGCAACTCCCTGCTGGGGGAACGGGTTTTACAGATTCAGTATGGAATCTGAAGTTTTACTGAAGGAGAAATTCATGGGTATTCTCGATGATTTGACACAAGGCATTAAGACTGACCGTGAGGCGATTCGCTATCTCACTGATGCTGAATTTGATATTGAACTAAAAAAACGATATTCCGATCAATATGCAAAACTTATTCTTGGCATGAGGCGTGAGATAGCAAAGATGCCAAGAACCGAGATTTACAAAGTGCCAGCAAATATGAGCATTCCATATACTGAAACTGTCTGGGATGTGTTGAACTACAACAAATTTTGCAGACCTTGGGTGCTTCAGTTCTACCCAACCTGTGATAGTGAATGCGAAATTGTTGTACTACACGTTAAGCTACCAAATGACGCTCATGTGATTTTACAGTTAGGAGAATTGGATCAAAAAAATTATAGCTTTAGAGTTTCGATAATTGAGGATCGAGACATAATGTCTATGGATGATCAGACTGATGATGTTACTTTTATTATGGCTTTGTTCCATGCAATGCAGACCCGTCAATATATTGATGTTTTGGGTGGGCATGGAAAAAAGAAGAATCCGCTCAAGCACAAGCCTTCAAGCAATGTTATTTACACTCTCCACCTGAATGAAAAAGGCAAGCGGTATATTGCCCAACAGAAAAGTCCCACTGCTAACACCCACTGGAAGAATGGCAAAGAACAAATGGAGATACCAGTGGAAACATTTACTCGTCTTTATCATGTTGGGAAAGGAAGAACTCAAGAAATTATGAAAATAGTAAATTCGTTTTCTCGAAAGCAGTGGGTGCTACCAGAGGACAGAATTACCAAAGTGTCAGCGTGAGCAAATTCAGCTTAAGGAGGATCAGATGAAAAAATGGATCAAGCGAGAATTGAAAAATGGAAACCTCAATGATTTGGCAGAGGTTTCTGTTGGTGATATTTATACTTCTCTACAAGACGGTGACATCACAATTGAACAAGCGACTCGCATTCTTGTTGATGCCATAAAACTCGCAGAGGCAGAAGTTAATTATCTCGGATGCAAGCCTGTAACCAATGACAATCGAGTCCTCTCTACGTTGATACACTTGTGTCAAAGACGAACCCGACTAAAGAGTCTTATTGAGTATGCCAGCCAATTGAATATAAATGTCACAACCACTCGAAGTGAAAATGAAAACGGGCAAGAATCGAATGATTCGGTTACCCCATTGGGTCGAATCATGTGGAAAGGGAAGAAATCTGATTTTGCCAGAGTCTATTCAATTTTAGGTCGCTTGATTGATTGTAGCAAGAGTGAATGGGAACGCCACTTCATCGATAAGAATGGTGAAGACATGTACAAGGCAACTGACGATCACAAGGGTGGGACTACCCGCACTGTGGAAATAATGACACTCCAAAACGTATGTAAAAAAATGGAGCCTGACCAAGATGATGGTTTCGGAACTAATTCGGAACTTGGTCGGACATTTTGATTTGTGTACCTGATATATTCGCCTTGTGGACTAAAGAAACTGATTTATCGGAGGCAGAAGATGGCTAGAAGTTCGATGAATTATGGAATCAAAAGGTCGGCACTTAGATTTGCTCGGTACTCGACCATAAACAGTTGCCTGTACTTTTTGTCAGACAATGATGAGCTTCCTTCAATGGTTGTCCAGAACGAGGTCTCGCTTTCGAAAATTCTCGGTAACGATCTCAGTAGAAGGTGGGTAGCATGAACTTGAGCTATGAAAACATCGTCAAGGCGATCCGCAAGAAAAACTATACTGTGCATGATCATGCCGACGAGCGTAGCCTGGATCGCCGCATCAACCTCATTCCACTCATCAAGGCGATCCCAGTCCATACCCAACGAATTATTCCTGAAATGAAAGAAGGACAGCCTCGACTGAATGTCAGTGTTTTATTCCACGGACAGTTGTATGGAGTGGTTTGGGTGATTGATTGTGGAAGAATGAAAGTTATTACCGTCTTCCCATATGTACCTGACACTAAATATCGATATAACCCGAAAGATGATTACACGTCATTATCTGATTTCCTAAGTCGGGCGGCGTGAGAGGAGAATGTGAAAATGGGACAGGGAACCATATGTGCGTATGTATGTATAGATTCCCTGTATCATAAATATCAATATTTTCAAGTATAAAAGTTACAAATAGTTATTATGATTTTCTTGAAGAATTAGGATTTTATGATATCCTATCATCGAGTGACAAGGAGTTTGTATGGCGACACAGGCGGTCGGGTTCGGTGATGATTTCAGTTTTCATCTTGTTTGTGAATACAAGGACGTGAAGTTGGCTGAAAGCAGGACTGTATTAGGGGGTACATCCTTCCACCTCTGTCAAAAGGGTGGTGGCATCTATTACATGCGTAGTTGGGATAATTCTGATTCACGAATTATATTTCCTGAGTACCTTGAAGAGTTTGTCGAAGAGATGTGTATGACTGCGGCGAGCGTTTTGGATGCTGATCGGGTTCAGGAAATACTGGACAAGGTAAATGCAGAGCGTAAGAAAGCCGCGTAGAATAGTTATGTAAAAATAGTCTCACCAGTAAATCCAAACAGATAAAGAAGCCTCGTTTCTTTAAAAAGTCCGAGGTGTCTCCAAATGGAACTACTGTTGAATGGAATTGAAGTGTCGCGGATCAGGGAACTGATTTGCATGCAGGGTTCTTTGACAGATGCAAGGGAGGGGCACCCCGCCTCGTGCGGGGAATGGAAGGACAAGGGACAACCTTGTTCCATTGCTTTTTTACAGTGCCTCGCTTCGAGCGAGAAAAAACGGACGCCGTGAAGACGCAACCGCACGGTAATATCTATTCAGGAGGAATTTATGAGGATTTTGGTTTCAGCAACTGTAACGATGAGCGGTTCATTTGATCAGTACATCGAAGCAGAATCGATGGAGGATGCCGAAGAGATTGCGGCTGAAATGGTCGAGAGTATCGATGTGAACGATGTTGATTGGAACGAGGAAGTGGAACTCTATGACGATTACGACGTTATAGCCGAAGACGAAGCCGAAGACGAAGAAGATGACGAGGACGAGGAGGAGGTTGTATAAAAAAGGCATCCAGTGGGTTGCCTGAAAACCAATCCACTGGATATCAATTGGGCAAACATGGTTTTGTCGAAAGACTACATCTGAAAGGAAAAGCAAATGGTGTATCACCACGAAGGACGACCTTGTAATATTGAAAGAATAAAAAGCATTCCTGAATTGCAGAACTTTATTGAAAATGTTTTTAATGAACATCTGAAGAAAGACCCTTCGATTCTGAAGCCACACGCTTGTCAATCGAATGCTCTTTTTGTTCACCTTCTGGGACATCGATACGGATTACCAGTTGGCTATTCGGAAGGGAAGCTATGCAATTTTATTAGTGGATTAGAAGAGTTGGGTAGCTTAAAGCAATTCAACGGAGGTGTTTATTATCAGCTTTTCCCACATGTCTGGAACACATGGGATGGTGTGCCGTTCGACTTGACCGCAGAAACATATTTTCCAGATTACATTCCATCCTATGTGCATGAAGAGTTTGCATGGACAAACGATTCATTTGAAATGCTTAAAGAAACAAAGGATGGTAAAAGATTAGCGTACTACAATTATTGTCTGAAAAACAAAATTTGGTATGCTGATGATTTTAGACTTGATACGCCAAAAAGAGGAAAATCTAAGAAGGTGGCGTAACGTGACTGTTATGTATTCATTGGACATGTATATGGAGTAGTTATGACAGAAGCCCAAGTTCGCTCTCGACTACGAAAGCAAGGTTATCGTCTCCGTAAAAGAGATAACCGCTACATGATTGTTGATGCTGAACACAACTTCGCTATCGCAGGTGGCGATGGGAATGGATACAGCTTGTCCTTGAATGAGGTTGCTGATTTCTGCGATGAGTAAGTGCTTGGAAAAATAAAAGTTGAAAAATAGAGACGATCTGATATAATCTCTATGTTCAGAAAACATAATCAAGGCACTGTCTACTAAGCCTTGATGATCACCTGATTTGTATTTGGCTCAAGAAAGAACCGTTCAAGGAGGGCGGAGAAATTTCTGTCGGCAAATGATGGGGATGAAGGATTATGGAAAGGCGTATAGGAGATCAGATCAGGGTTTGACTTGACCCTGCAATCAAATTAATTCACCTGTGCGATAGACAGCCGAAGACTGTGAATTAATACAAATGCAAACAATTAGAATGGAGGGCAAAAGTAGTGGAACGTAATTTGCAAAGAGTAGAACCAAAGCCGAACGGTAAGTTCGAACTTTACTTGCGGTCATTCGATGATTGTGAGTATCCAAAGGGTCTGAGCATTCTCGATCCGATATTCAACATTGGATTTGGGTACAGGTCATGCAATGACAGGATGAGTCAGGACGATTATATCGAGATGCTCAGGAAGATACCAAAGCCTTGCGTGGTGATCCATTATCCAGAAATTGCCATGAATCTATTCTCGAAAATATGGGGAGAGGTCGATGAGGTGGTCTCTTGGGTATATCCATCGAACCTTGGACGACAGCATCGACTCATTTGCTGGTATGGTTGCAAGCCTGACTTTACCAAGTATGGACAGCCTTATCGTGATCCTAATGATCCAAGGGTCAAGAAGTACATAGAGCAAGGGAAAATGGCTCGGCTCTATGATTGGTGGGAAGTGAATATTGTAAAGGGCAACTCAAAGGAGCGTCTCGACCACCCTTGCCAAATGCCTTTGGAAGTCATGCGGCGTATTGTCAAGACCACTGCGAAATCTGGTGATGTCATAATTGATCCGTTTTCTGGAACGGCGACAACAGGCGTTGCGGCTATAGAAAACGGCAATCACTTCATCGGTTATGAAATTGATCCTTATTATTACGCGATTTCGGAGAAACGGCTCCAAGAAGCGGCACAGCTTACACTCTGTGATCCATGCTACGGAGCAATGCTGGAATCTGCATAACCACATAATGCAAACACGACCGTGTGGTGGCGATCATTTTCGATGGATGAAAAAGAGTTTGCATGAACGATTCATGAGACCGTACAGGAGGGCGGCGAGATAATTGTCGGATCATGGCAAGATTTGTCATATCACAACAATTGATATTCCATAGGAGGAATTCATGTCTGAAAGCATTACTAGGATCATGAGCACGATCGCGGAATGGTCAAACTGCGAGAGCGAGGGTGACGAGGAGTACATCGCCGAGTCTCTCATGATGACTTGGGACGGAAATTATTTTCTGTACTGTGTAGGTGGAGAAATGACTTTTTATTCGAGGTTTCCAGACGGAGTGCTGGTCAAGTCTCTCAGTATAACTGAAGCCAAAGCATGGGCAGTCTCTCACGGGAAGATGGAAGCCGTCGAAAAACATTTTGCAGATGTAGCCTAAGTTTTTAACAGCCTAATCCATGAGGTCGTTGATTTTATTGGTATAGGCACGAAATGAAAAATGAAGAACGAAATGGTGGTGGCGTTCTTCTCAACTACACGAGGAGAATCTATGTGCATGAAGATGTTCAATGAAGATTGCATTTTAGGAGCAAGGCGAATTGCGGATCAATCTGTTGATTGCATGATTTGCGATCCACCTTTCGGAATCAAAGAGTCGAAGTTTGATTCCATGTACAACCGCATCAAGATAAATGTCATCTCGGGTTATATCGAAGCCCCTGATGATTACGCCGATTTTACTGCCCGATGGATGCAGGAAGCATACCGAATCCTGAAGCCGAAGGGAACGCTGTATGTCGTATCTGGGTGGACAAACCTACTTGACGTGCTTCTGGCGGCGAAGGCGGCTGGCTTCAAACTCTTGAACCAGATAATCTGGAAATATCAGTTTGGGGTAAATACCACACACAAGTTTGTTTCATCTCACTATGTGATCTTGCGTTTGGCGAAATGTGATTACCCAGAGTTTTACCGTGAATGTCGATTCAAGTCGAACGAGCGGGACGATTCTGGACGTTCCCTCCTTTACCGTGACCTTGAGGATGTGTGGACAATCAACCGCGAGAATCATCGAGGTGAGAAAAAGAACCAGAACAAACTCCCAGATGAACTTGTACGCAAGATGATCGAGTACGCGACGAAGGAGGATGATACTGTATGCGATTTTTTTATGGGAAATTTCACTACCGCGTATGTTGCTTACGGGCTTGGCAGGAATGTGATCGGTTTTGAGCTGAATAAGGAAGCGTATGATTACCATATGCCTCTTCTACGGAAACTGAAGGCTGGGTATCTGCTGGGAAGGCGAAAGGTGTGTAATCACCAGCGGAAGAAAGCGGCGTGATTGAGTGTGATTTATTTCCACTAGGAGGAAATTATGAGTTTGATTCGAGATGCTGTAGAAGGGATGGGGCTGGATTTTATTGAGAGTCAGCTTGATCTTGAAGAGTGCTGTCAAGAAGACTTGGCGGAAGATTATGACGATGAGGAACTTGCTGACTTGGATTGGCATGCAGTTATGCTTCATATCGTTGCAATCAATGGCAAGAGGGCAGAGAAAGAATTACTGGAAGACTATGGCGTAGATGATGCCAGCGTATTTCCTGAAGACTGAAGGTTGATGCATTGCGACGCCACCCTCGTCGCATTGCATACAAACGGAAGTATTTAAATTTGTGATCGCAAAGGTCTAAAGGAGAACTTGTATATGGCTAAACTGATACCTGAAGTCGTAAAACGACTTACAGAAGAAGAGGTACGAGAAGTTGCTGAGTATTACTACTCAGATACCATTTTCACTTCTTACGACCAAGAAATAATGGAGCATCAACTTCGCCAGAATTGGTCGAAAGAAGAATGGATGAAAATCAAAGAATTAGCTTGTGACAACTATGAGGATGATTGGTCTATCGCTGTTGATGCAGTCTGGTCTGCGGCAGATGAATTGGGATTACTCTCCGAAGATGGCGAAGAGTAATTGATAAATCGCGGTGTGGTGGCGTCGCCTTGTTACTGCTATCTCTTTTTTGATGAAAGGATTGACCATGAAGAAGAAGCCAGTAAAGAAGAGTCTTCGAGAACAAGCCTTAGATTCCATTTGGAATGTAATGGATGAAGTGATTGATGATCTCAAAGACGCCATTGAGGTTGGATATTTTGTCCAGCCTGATGGGGTAATAGTGAGCAACGATGGTGGCTCCACCTTGTGTTTGGACGACGAACCTTTAGAGCGGATTTTATATCTTGATGGATCGGATTGGAGGGATGAAATTTCTGATTCCGAAAAGGAAGAAGAAGATTATGCTGAGGACGACTACTTTGATCCTGATGATGGTTACTACTTGAACTTGATGGAAGCGGCAATAAATGAGATAGAGGTTGGATACTTTGATGATGAATCTTTGACTTGAACAAACGAGAATTAATGCTATCCTATCAGTTAATCGTAATGGGATTCTATGGCGACGGTGGATATGGGCGGTGCAAAAGACTTCGATGTACCAACTGGTGGATGTAACTAGGTCTGATAAGGAGAACGTATGGCTGGAAAGAATAACAAACGCAATAAAATAGTAATGAAGCAACTTGAGAACCCTGAGCTACGGATGGCTGTAGCCAACGGTACAGCCGTTGATTGGCTAATCGCCAACTATGAGAATGTATGCCCGATGGACTCAGCCCTATTGTCTTTACTCATTACGAGTGAGGAGCGATATGCCGTCATGGACGCACGAAACAACAAGGAGCATGACGCTCGTACCTCACTCCTCTTCCGCGACAGCCAAAACATTGTTCCCTACTTTTTGACCAACTTGTCCCGTTTCACCTGCCTCGATGACTACGAGGAAATCCTCCATCATGTGTGGGTGAAAGGGGAGTACGGACAGTTTTCCCCCGAGGACTGGAACGAGGCTTTTCTTGCCGCCAATCCCGAGAAGCTCAGGGCGGCTGGCAATAAAATTCCGAAAAAGGTCATCAGGGAGGGTGGTAAGATAACTGTTTATCAAGGCGGCAATGCGGGAGGAGATTGTTGGTACAACTCATGGACTATCAGCAAGTCAGTGGCTATACGTTTTGCATGGCTCAAATGGAGAACGTTTGACAAGTATGGAAGTTTTACTGGATACATTGTCAACCCAAACCCTACCGTCTACAAGGCTACCGTGCCGGTAGATGATATCTGGATGTATACCAATGCCCGCAAGGAGCAAGAGCTTGTCATCAAGACAGAAAGAATACCGACACAAGTAGAGATCGTGATGGAATGGGACAGGGATGTTGATGTCTGCCCTATAGTCTAGGCAGGGTGATCGGGTAAAGATATTTTTCTGGGAAGATTGATTTCTACTACGATTGTTCATATCTAAAAATATGCTAAATCTTCGTCAATTTGACGAGGAGGTTGATAAAATATTAGTTTGTTTTTTGGGGGATAGAAGCAAAAAGTTGACTCATCGTCTCGATAGATATTTCATGACGCTCATCTTCTCTAAGCATCCATCCGTTTCCACTCAAAACTCCCACGCAGTTATACTCGATCTCCGCTGGATCAGAAGTAAGGTAGGCTCTTTGAAGGTCACTGAGATCGATGCCACTATCAAGTATTTCCTTGATGGCTTCCTTGTTCTTGTGAATTGAAAGCAGTCTATTCTCCTTGATGCACTTTTTAGCCAAATACTTTCCATTCTCCTGACAGTAGTCTTCAAGTCTTCTCCATCTGACAATGGTAATATCCGAATAGAAGGACTTGAAGTTGCAGATGAACATCATAAGGCTTCCATCTCCATGCCAATGTTCAGGTGTCCAGTAATCCCTTAGCATTGCCTGAGAGCGAATCAAGACTTCTTTATCACTCAGCCGCTCACTGGTGATCGGGTCTTCAAATATCTGATTGGGAAAAGTGAGTGCGTAAAGTGATCGCTTGTACTTGTATGAGTCTGACTTGTTCTTGAAGTGTTTCCAAATTGCATCAAACAAGTGCATCTCTGTAGAATCTGAAGAGATGGTATTTAGTGCAGGATTGACTTCTTCTTCAATCAGTTGGTTGATTGTCAGCTTGCTTTTTCGTTCCCGCTCCTTTCTCTTCTCCTCCTCTTCATCGGCGATATCCTTTGCCTCACAGGCGGCTATAAATGCGTCATGCTCCGTGTCGGTCAAAGTGCCAATTTTCAATTTTGTGACAAAATCCTTGTTTGCCATCATCGCATCATAGGTACTTGAAACATCAAGGGCGGCAGAACAATTTGAATTTGTATTCATTGTATTTGTTTCATACTTTGGTGCTTCTCCCCTGTTTCCAGAGGATACAGTTGTATTGGTATCTTCAGAGGAACTTGTGGCGTCAGCCACAAATTTATCTTCTTGTATTAATCTTATTGTATTAATCTTCTTTATGTCTCTTGGTGATACTTCGACAGGTATCTTTATGATACCTTGCAAGGTATCTTTCGATGATTCCACTGATTTTTTGACTTTCTCAGTATCATACCAATCTGTGCAAAAAGGAATCTGATCCCATTCAGTTAGCCGATAGGTGTTCCATTTTGGTTTGTCGTTCCTTGTTCTCTTGACAATCTCAAGCACTCCTCTTTCTATCAGCGACTTAATTTTTCTTTTTACTGTGACAAGCGGTATTCCTGTATGAAGTGAAATTGTTTTCTGAGTTGGATAGCACTCAGTTTTCGATCCATAGCAATATTGGGCAAGGTACAGAAAAATGTATCCTTCAATATAATCCATTTTGTTAGAAACACTTTTCCAGAATACCCATGGCACTTTAATAAAGTCTTTTTTTTCAGTTTTCATCTTTTCTCCAAATAAAAGAACCACATCTACCTGTGTGTGATGCCACAAGTAGACATGGTTCTGGTTGTAATCATTGTGCTATCTCATCACAGATAGATTTTCTAATGTCTCAATGTAACGGTTTTATGTTTGCAGTTCTCCCCAATAGTTTCCGTCGGATGACAGCCGTTTCTAATGTGTTCAATGTGTTGTCTTACTATTAAGTATGCTAAAAACGAACATCGCTTATGTTGAAATCTATATGTTTCTGTTCAATTACTTGAATTAAGAGAAAAGCAATTGTTTGATAGAGAAACTCATCCCGATGTGCCGAGATGATTGACAGCTTTTTCTTCAAAGACATTGGTATTTTTACTGTTGTGAATGGATCATGATTCTGTCTTGTTTGTTTCATATATGTATCTTGTAGCAAAATTAGTAAAAGTGAATTATTTCCACCAAATATTTCGAGATGCTTTGTTGTTTTATTTGTTTAGATACTGTCTTTCAAGTTGTAATCTCTATATCTGTTCACCCAGTGATACAGATTTCTTGCTATACCTAATCTGGTGTTCATTTGGTGAATTAATCTGTTCATCAGGCGAACAGATTCAACTGTTCATCATATGAAAAGAAGAGCACGAACTCGTCAGCATCTATATATCCATAAGCATGTAATTATTTGATCATAGAATTCAAGTGTAATTAAATTACTTCCTTGAAAAATTGAATTTAGATTTCGACTTATCCAAAATTATATTATGAATTTAGCATATGTAGTTGTATGAGCGAAATTTAAACCTATTACGACCATCTGTTGCTGAGATGTTTGATCGATCAAGTAATTAGTGAATTTTTAAAGGAGGCAGTATGACTTACACTGAATTGAAGATACTTGGGTTGGAAGAAAATCGAAGCCAAAAAGATGTGGTTGAAGCGATTGAGAGAGCTTACATTGTCTGTATATCTGAGGCATATGACGTTATATCCATTGATATGAAAAGTGTTATGCAGTCATGCGGATATACTAAGGATGAGATAGATAAGGTTGATAAACATTTTATTTCAGCAATCGGCAAATTATACAATGCATGCAAAGAGTAATGAATGACCGCTTGTGGAGACTGCCGCCATCCCATGAACCAGTTCATTCGCGAGCATCGGTTCTGGCTACCACTGAAAGATGAAGAAGATTATGAGGCTTCTGAATTTCTAGGTCTGATCAGGATGCATAAATAATTTTTACGAATTTTCCATTTTCTTCCGAAAAACGGATAAATTTTAGCATATGTAATTGTAGAGGATAAGGAGAAACAGATGAAGAAACATGTATCAGATTTTACGGAAAGCGGCAATTTCAGTGCGGATAGCCTGAAGACAATTTCAACCAAAAATTTAATCGAAAACCTATCGTTTCGAGAAGATGGACGGTTTTACTATGGCGATACAGTGATGTCAAACGAAGAGCAAGTAAAAGCAATGCGTAAGGGAAACCTATTACCTCGATTCAATCTCTTTGCCATGTTCAGGGCAGACAACAAGGTAAAGATGAAGAACATCTATACGATCTGGAAATCAGAGAACATGCCAGATTCGAATATTATGTTTGATCTTGCCAGAGGAACAGTTACACTTGCTTTTCATTCATCCTCAGATGATACCACAGCGAATGTGCTGTACAAATACAAGAAATATTTTGTAAAAGGGAAATCTGCTTTTTGCACAGTAGAACAAGACGAACTTGTTAATCTGCCAGAGGATGCCACTATCCTTCAACGGGTATTTGATGAACAGACCTCTTATGACTTTGATGGGTATTCCCTTTTCCCCCACAAGCTTGGTTTGATGATGGATAAAGGGTGGGTATTGCCCTTCTCGACGATTGTTGAAGATGACAAGTTGAAAATATTTACGTTTGATCAGGTTGCTTGATGAAAATTGGAGGTGAACTTGAAATATGGTTCACCTCTTTTGGAATTGATTGTAAATCATCGCTCAACCAAATCACCCCCATAGTAAATTTGGGAAAAACATTTGATCTCTATCCGAATCTGGTTGATACTGATCAAAACATCCTTGAAAGAGGAATCCATGAATCTGAACAAACGGGTCACTGAATCCTTCAGCGGCTTCAATTTCATGCTGTTGGGCACTTTGATTCTGATTTACTGGTTACTATTGTCTTACTACAAAAAGAAAACCGATTGATCCCGAAAGGTGGTTCCAGATGATTGTTGAAGAGATGCAGAAAATACTTGCCGATTCAGATAATCTTAACGACAAAGAATACAGTAAACGATTCCATGAACTCATGGAGGGTAAATTACTTCAGGCTCAAATCGAAAAGATAAAAAAGTATAGACGTGATTCAAAGGGCGGCTTGTCATCAGAATATAGTCTGAAGTTTCAGCAGTATCTATTGTATTTTGGGTTTCTTGATGAAGCCGTAGAGATAATTCATGAAGCATGGAGATGGAAACAAGATTCCGAGCAAGAGACGATGAAGTATAAAATATATGCAACCTTGAGCTTGTTAAATCGTTCAAGACAAATCATGCTTGATATGCTTTCCCTCTTCGAGAATGGTGCTTTGATAAGTTGTTACTCTCTTTGGAGAAGCATCTATGAAGGATACATACTATCAAAATACCTTCTTCAATCGCCCGATTTAGAATCAAAACGGTTTATTGATCATGCAGTGGTACAAACTGCCAAGATTGACAAGGAATATAATTTGGCAAACAAGGAGAAGATCAAAAAATTAAAGACAGAATATGGAGAGAAATTTGCAAATCAATATGGATGGGTAACAGAATCGAAGTATCAACATTTTGAGAAGCTAGCATCTCTAGTCGGGGAGGAGGCTTCCTATGTCAACTACCAATTCTGTTCGATGCTGATTCATGCAAGTTCATATTCAATCAATACGCCCGTACTTGAGCAAGATGGATTGGAAAATGCCCAAATGCTTGGTGTGTTCACGGATAGACTGGAGACTCCCTTCAACATTACCATTAAACTCATGCAGGAGTTTGTTGATATGATGTTTGATTATTTTATTGCTGACGAAGATGTGAGAAAACTTGTCCAACTAACAAATCAAGCTGTTTCAGCATCTGCGTTTATTCATATAGACGATTTAAAAATTAGAAAATCAGACTGATTATTAAACAATCCGATAGTGTGGAAAATGTGCACGCCAAGTTGCCCTTGTATGGCAGAATCATTCATTCAAGTTCCTTCAGTTCTTCAAGATCGGTGAAGTTTCTCGGCTCGATTGTCTCGAACGGGCAATAGGCATTCCACTGTCCAGAATACGGGTAGTAAGGTTCAGTAGGCATGATCTCATTGCCATCCTTGGAGACAAGGAAGTAGTAGCAGTCAGTCTGCAAACCGAGTTCTGGATTTGCTGAAGCAAATTTAGAGGACAAGTAATCATCTTTTCTATCAATCCAATGCTTGTCATGGTTTGAGAGCGGCTTGATGAGTTTCTCAATCTCGTTGGCTGGGCATTCGATCCAGTAGCCATCCTGACGCACCTTGAATCGGTCACAGTCCTTCCAAATTAGTAATGCTTTCACTTAGTCCTCATCGTTGAAATAGTCTTCCTCTTCCTGATCAAGTTCTTCATCGTCATCGTCGTAGGAATCATCTTCCAGATCGTCGTCCAAATATTCCTCTTCATCGTCAGGTTCAAGTTCTTCCTCGGCTTCATAATCATCGTCTTCATCATCGTCATTGAAAATGAATGGCGGCAAAACTTCGTGTTTGATAAATTCCAGTTGCATAATGGCTCCTTGAGGGTTATGGATTTTGCATCTTGCCAATCATGCCCTTGATGGTTTCATCATTTACCATCGTTTCTTCATCTCTCCTGCCCACGAGCTGGATATAGATTTCATCAAGGACAATCTCGCCATCAAGCATTTCTTCGTCTTGGAATATGACTCTCATATCATGGCTTCCTGTAAATGTTCAGCCCGATTTTGATCTCTTCCTTTTCAGGAACGGAGACATTGCCTTCGGTCGAAGCGATGATCTTGCTTTTACCAGATGAGGATAGTCCAAATTCTTTGGACAAATCGACGGTGATGGTTAGTAAATTCCCCGATACTTTCATGTCTACGTTCTTCACGGTTGACTCCTCAAAGTAGTATATACGCTTTTGAAGTCATGAAAAGCCCAAGATGATCTTCTATAGGGTGTTTAACCCCTCCCAGCCCCCCTGTTAAGTACAAAGCCAACCCACAGAGAGACAAGGTAGATGTTGCGAGCAGAATCATCCCAGAAGACCCACCGATGCGTCCTATGGGCGTCTATGAGCAATACAGAGAAACTATGAAAAACTGGTATGAAACCAACTTTTCTTGCTTTATGAAACATTTGTCTTCCCAAAATATGGAAATCCGCCTATCATTAGAGCAAATTAGTCGGATTAGAACAAGGGCTATATGAAATACATAGCTGACCGCTTATACTCCTATATTGTCCGCCACGACACTGGGTTTTCACCTAACCCATTTTGGGGAATGTGTACCTTGGCTTGTTGTAAGCCGCGTATTCGTCAATCAATCTTGAAGCACCTACAGGACAATCCTGATGAGCATATTTGGGTCGTTGGGCTGAGTCCTAAACATTATGAAATGGGAAACGATATTGTCTACATGATGCAAGTCGATGGAATCATGACGTTTCCAGAATATTTTGAAACACATCCGGAAAAGCGACCAGATTATTCAAGGTCAGAAATTGTATATAGATGTGGAGATAACATCTATCAGCCGCTGAGTAGCAGTAACTTCAGGCAACTTCGATCTGCACACTCTTACAATCCACGAGATGATGAACAGTGGTCGCAACATTCACAAAATATGGAGAGAGATTTGAGTGGAAAATGTATGCTTTACTCGAAACGATTCATCTACTTTGGTTCGAACACGATACCTTTGCCATCTGAGTTGTCTGCCCTTAAAGTAGGTCGAGCCCATCGATGCAATTTTGACAAAAGTATTCTCGATGCGTTCGGACGATTTGCAGAAAAGTTTGAAAAACAACTTGGGCAAGGGCTGGTATGTGGCAAACCACACAGATGGTCTGATTCGGATGAGAGTTGGAAACAATGAAGGTAGTTTTAAGTCGCAAAGGATATGACTCTGCCAGTGGAGGTATGCCAAGCCCTATCATGCCTGATGGCACGTTGCTGTCACTGCCTATACCTGCAAAAAATACATCTATCGCCTATGTCGATCTATATTACAACGGCATAAGTTATTTTGACATCATCCAACAACTCAAGCCAACATCGAGGATAAAGGAAAACTGGACTTGCCACCTTGATCCTGATTTGGTTGAACGAACGACAAAGCGTTCGATGCCTTGGTATCCGCTCTTTGGGCAAACTAACCAATCTCAACAGCATCTGGCTCAACATGGAATCGGGGTCGGCGACATGTTCCTCTTCTGGGGCTGGTTCAAGCAGACAGCTTACTATAATGGAAAACTAAGGTTCCTTGCGTATGCTCCTGACCTTCATATTATCTGGGGATATATGAAAGCCGCAAAAGTCTCGACAGGTATGGAAATGCCACCAGAGTATGCCTACCATCCTCATGGACAAATGAAGTCACCACTGAATGCGATCTATAAAGGTGATCCACGATCAACAGGTTTGCTAAAATATGATACGAAGCGGGTTCTCACCAAGTGTGGCATGAGCAGAAGCAAATGGGATTTGCCAGACTTCTTCAGGAATTTGTCCATCTCCTTCCATACCCCCGATTCGTTCAAGGATGGCTACTTCCAATCTGCAATGCGAGGGCAAGAGTTTGTGATTGAGGAAAGTGAAGAAGTGGAAGAGTGGGGAAATGAAATCATCAGGCATTAACAAGTATGCGTACACGATAAACTAATCAGACTTACTATCTATTTAGTATGATCATATTCAAGTGATTCAAGCCTCATCCCTAATGTACTTGCAATTTGTTGCTTTTCAGCATGCTTTATATGATGAAGGTCTGAATACTCCTTGATTAAGCGTTGAACAATATGTTGAACGGTAGGTGGCAAGTCTTTGTATTTGTGCTTTAATTCGTCGATAGGCACTTCTTTTCTATACCACATTAAAGATTGTAAGTAAACACAATAAGCTAAGGGGTTATCAATTTCCTCTGTAACTTCTTTTACTATTTTAATCATTTCCTTTGAGCCGAGTGCATCAGCACTTCTTTTTACGGTTACATAAATTGAGGATATACTAAAAACACCAAAAATATTCTGTGCAAATTCATAAATCTGTTCTCTTGTATAAGTATTGTTTTTGAGTTGCACAATTCGTTCCACAATATACTCAGCAAAATCCTTTTCAGACTTTGTAAATTCATTTAAGAAATGTGAACATATTCGTCTATAGGCATTGAAGGCATTTAGGAAGCATTCTTTAATTTTTTTCTTTTCTATCTCACCACTGTGATTTTTTAGAATCTGTCCCATTACTTCAACAGTTCTAATCGCTTTCTTTAAGTTGGTTAGCTCCTCATTAATTGCGATTTCTTCTGTTTCAGACTTGCTTTCTTGAATCTCTTGCTGGTCTTTTTCTGATAAAAGAGTTTTTCTTTTTTCTGATGATAAATCATACTCTTCAATTACTTCGGAATTTAGTCTCTTGGCAAAGTCATCAATTTGAAGCATTTCCTTTTTAGAAAGTGTCGCTTCTGGATATTGATCATATAGAATCATTGTATTAAGGAGGATTTCGTCGAGAATCCGAATGTCTTTCGAATGGTGAACAATAAAAATCCCAATGTAAGCATTTTTAGAATCTTGAAGATTATTATAGATATCTTCAACTGCCTTATAGCAGAGTGCTTTATCCAAATGTTCTGCAAGATATTTTGCAATGAAGTAGTGAAGAAGATATGAAGCATGGAAGGTATATATTCCTAATGAATTTCGATGAAATACTGAAGATGAATCAAAGCGTTTTATTAAGTACTCTTTCTCAAAAGATAGATTATACGTTTCAGCATATTCGTCTATTAAATCTTCAAGGTCATCTGGGCTTATTGACGTATTATTGTTTGAAAAAAGGCTGTAACCGATAAATGAAAGTATATTAAGAAACGCTCCGATTTCGGAGTCTGGAATTCCGAGTTTCCTGAGAGAAATATAGATCAACGCTTGATAGCAATGACCTTTTGACGTAAGTTCACCGTTTAGTGGAACAAAATCTATTTTAGCGGCAAGAACAGTAAGGATATAAAATGGGGTATAAGGTATTAGCCCTTTAATTAATGTTAAGTCTACATATTCTGACAGGCTGTCGGTATCACAATAATTTTCATCGCAAAGTTCATTGAATTCGATCCATTTTTCAATCAGTTCTTTTCGCTTTCCGTGACCAAATTCTCTAATGCTATACGAGGTTAACAATTCAGTGGTTGATCTCTTTTCAAGTGATGAATTATAGATTGAATCTACCATAATAATAACGTAAGTATTTTTCATGCTTTCTAAGTCAGAGAGTATTTTTCGTTGTTGCTTGTCATCCAATAGGTAGAAGTCATCAAGTATAATAACGGAAAGATAGCCTTCAAAATCAGTTAAGGTAGGATATTGTGATTTTCTGGCATTTGAAATCTTGTTCGCTATCATCCCTTTTTCTCTTGATGAAAAACATATATAAATTGGGAGATACTGTCTGCTATCATAGAGTTTTGAGAAAAATACTTTTCCTAAAGATGTTTTACCGGATTGATCACCACCGGCGATTAAGATATTTCTTGGATTCATAAGATAGTTGGATATGAGGATTTCTGCATCAATAAGACGATCGTATTTTGAATTAATATCATCTATGAGTAAATCAGGAAATACAAAAAATGTATTAAGGTCGCTAAGTTTCCCATCATTTCGATAAGTGAATTCGCTTTGAGATAATTGCTCTTTGAAAGATTCGTCAAGAATTGCCTCTGCTATAGAAGTTACTTGATCTTGTGAAGGAAGTGTGAAATTAGGATCAGTTTTAAGGTGTATAATACTGCAATACTTTTTTTCCTTAAAACTATATCGAATATAATCATCTTTTACATAGTATGATTCCTTGTAAACCTTGTCAAAAAAATCATTGCTCATACCAAATACAAAAAACTCATTAGTATTTATCTTGAGCAGTTCCTTGAGGCAACCTGCATTTAGATACCTTGATGCACTATTTATGCCATCTCCTACAAATGTGCTGGTTGAATCAGATAACAATTGTGGAGCTTTCTCAACTGTTCCTATATGAATTATACATCTTGCTCTGATTGTCTTGCTGTTATTAAACTCATCAGATATACGCTGGACGAATTGTAGTAAAGGTAAAAAATCACCTGTTTCAATAATAAAATACCCACCATCACCACCTTCTACATAATTGTCCTTATCAAATTTGTTATATCCATTTGATGCCCGAAATAAGTAAGAGGATAGAGTATTGCGTTTTTGGAGTAAGGCTGTTGTATTTGTGTCTTGTGAAAAATCTTCAATATCAATACCGAGTAATACTGCATACATATGATACTCCTATGCCACCCAATCACCATATAGTTCTTCAGCCTGTTCAATTACAGTCTTGATAGCCTTTTCTTGCTTGTCAGGCGGATACTTGTAGAGTTTCAATATTCGTTTAATGGACAATCTGATCTGTGCCCGAACAGATTCCCGTTGAGTCCAGTCAACTTTGAGGTTTGCCTTGAGGCTCTTAACCAATTCTCTGGCAATAGCCTTTAGAATCTCATCACCCAACTCACGGACTGCGGACTCATTGGTCTCTAATGAATCGTAGAAGGCAATTTCATCTTCATTGAGTCCAAGGTCTTCACCACGCTTCTGTGCTTCTCGAATCTTCTTGGCAAGTTCAATGAGTTCTTCGATTACTTGAGCAGTCTCGATGGCTCGGTTTTCATACTTCTTCAGTGACTCTTCGAGCATCTCCAAGAACGACCGAGCCTGAATGACATTCTTTCTGCCTTTGGGATTCTTGATCTGGTTATTCAATAGTTTTTTGAGAAGTTCGACCGCCAGATTCTTCTGCGGCATTCCTTTAACTTCTGCCAAAAATTCATCGGTCAGTATAGAGATGTCGGGCTTTTTAAGTCCTGCGGCGGAAAATATATCAATCACTTGATCGGATGAAACTGCATTAGATACCAACTGCCTGATGGCAAAGTCTACTTCTTCTGGGCTTTTTTTCTTGTCATCATCTACAGTTGCTTTAGCAAGAGCAGAGCGAACTGTCTGGAAGAAGGCGACATCATCTCGAATCTCGGTTGTCTTATCATGAGGTACAGCCAAGGCGAAAGCCTGAGACAATTCTGTGACAGTTTTAAGTAGACGAGTCTTGCCATCTTCCTGCTTGAGTATGTGTTCTTGAGCCGAAGGAAGAAGGTCGAGTCGTGATTTGGCTTTTCCTGAGTGCCAAGGAGACCAGTCGAAGTCATGGAATAAGTCACAAACAATTTCATATTTTTCCATCATGACAGCAACTGCTTCATTCTGATCTATTGCTGTTTTACCCTTGCCCCCAGAGGCGGCATAGGTTGCCAAGGCACGTTTTAGACTATCTGCGATGCCAAGGTAATCGACAATCAACCCGCCCGGTTTATCCTTGAAGACACGGTTGACGCGGGCGATGGCTTGCATGAGTCCATGCCCCTCCATGGGTTTGTCCACATACATTGTTGTCATTGAGGGGACATCAAAGCCCGTGAGCCACATATCGCGGACTATAACGAGTTTGAATGTTCCCTTTGTATCCTTGAATATCTCCGCCAACCCCTTGCGTCGCTGACCATTGCGGATGTGTTTTTGCCATTCTACTGGATCAGTCGCAGAACCTGTCATTACTACCTTAATGACACCTGCCTTGTCATCCTCAGAGTGCCATTCAGGTCTCAACTCAACGATTTCGTTATAGAGGTCTACGCAGATGCGGCGGGACATGCAGACAATCATTGCCTTGCCGCCAATGGTTGAATCCCGCTTCTCCCAGTGATCTACGAGGTCTTTGGCGATGAGTTTAAGCCGTCTCCCTGATCCAACGATGGCTTCAAGTGCCGCCCATTTGGTTCTAAGGCGTTTCTTGGTGTCCTCTTCCTCTGCCTCAGTAATCTCTTCAAACTCTGAATCGAGTTTTGGCTTTTCCTCTTCCTTCAGGGCGAGTTTGGCGAGTCGAGATTCATAGTAGATTGGTACAGTTGCTCCATCATCTACGGCTCGTTGGATGTCGTAGATGGATATGTAATCACCAAACACTGCTCTGGTGTTGCGGTCAGTAAGTTCGATGGGTGTACCAGTAAAACCGATGAAGGAAGCGTTCGGTAAGGCGTCGTGCATGTGACGGGCATAGCCGTCAATGAAGTCGTACTGGCTTCTATGGGCTTCGTCAGCTACCACAACGATATTTCTACGTTCGGAAAGCATGGGATACTGTCCGAGTTTTTCATCGGGCATGAATTTTTGGATTGTGGTAAATACTACGCCGCCTGATGCCACCTTCAATAGTTCTCTCAGGTGATCGCGGTCTTGGGCTTGGACTGGTGTCTGCCTCAACAGTTCTGAACAGTTGCAGAAGGTGTCAAAGAGTTGATTATCGAGATCGTTTCGGTCTGTGATGACAACGATAGTCGGATTTTCCATCTCTGGTTGCAGGATGATGCGTCCTGCATACATAGCCATCGACAGGCTTTTACCTGATCCAGTCGTATGCCAAACTACACCGATTCTCTTATCACCAGAAGGACGGGATGCTTTGATGGTTTCCTTAACCGCAGAACCAACCGCATGGAATTGGTGGTAGGCTGATAGCTTCTTATACCAGCTTCCCTTACCATCTGATTCGAAGACAGTAAAGAATCGGAGTAGATCAAGGAAACGTCGCTTCTCAAAGACACCTCTAATCATCACTTCCATCTGGGTCATGGAGGATGGAGCCAGCTCTTCGCCTTCGATGGTCTTCCATGCTGAGAATCGTTCCTTGTCCGCTGTCAGAGAACCCATACGGGCTTCAAGTCCATCAGAGATGGCTATGACATTGTTATAGTGGAAGAGGGTTGGAATCTGATCCTTGTAGGTTTGAATCTGATTGAAGGCTTTCCAGATGTCAGCCTTTTCATCAGCAGGGTTCTTGAGTTCAAAGATGGCTACTGGTAGACCATTGAGGAAGATGAGGAGGTCAGGGCGACGGTTGTTGCCATTTTCGATAATGGTAAACTGGTTGATGATGAACCATTCGTTCTTGTCGGGGTGATCAAAATCTATAACGCGAGCCTTGTCTGAAACGATACGGTCGCCCTTGCGGTAGGAGACATCGACGCCTTCAATGAGCATCAGGTGTATCTGATGATTCTGCCCAAGTTGCGTCGGGGAGATGGTGCGGGTTAGTTTCTTGGCGGCATCTTCGAGGGCGTCTTCAGGTATGGATGGATTAAGTGCAGTGAGAGCGGATAGAAGCCTTTGTGGTAGATGAACCTCGGTGTAGGAAGTCCTCTCAGGGTATGGTTGATCAGGAGCAATGTCGAGACCATATAGATGCGTATAGCCAAGCTCTTGGAAGAGATCGATGGCAATCTGTTCAACATCGGCTTCTGTCAGTCCATTGTTCATTTTACTGGCTCCAATATTTTCTTTATAATTTGATCGGAGAGTTCGAGTTCTCCTGAGACGAGTTTGGGGAGGAGGGAGTCTCTTAATTTGATGAGTGTTTGCATTTCAAGATATTGCGAGTGGATTGCCTTAAACCCTACTGATGCTGTTCTCTTAAAAGCAGAGAAAATTGAACCTTGATTAGGGATTGCTACTTCATACCTACCAATTGAATCTCGCTCGACTCTCTGCCGCCCACTTGATCCGTTCATATTTGATATTGCGAAATCTCGAAAAGCATCATCTCTGGCAAGCAGGTAACACCACTCCGATGGAACCGGTTCTTTCCCAGAGAGAATGATATATTCTGTTGAACCAAACGCAATTTCATCATCCTCAAGAAATTGAACATAGCAAGTCTTACCATTTTCAAGACAAGGGGTTATTCGAGCGAGGAGAGTGTCATTATTCTTAAATTTTGTTCCGCCCGCATATTCTTTCTTTTCCCAAGTATTTGGAGACATTCCTCTCTCTGGGAGGTTCTTCATTTCTAAGTATGTTGCTAATTTTCCTTTGGACAGAGTACGGCTTGGATTAATATCGATTATTTCAGAAAGGGTTAATACTCTCCACCCCTTCGGTATCTCCCCCAACTCAGAATTCTCAAACGAATCAGGGAAGAGAGCATCAATCTCAGGCGGTAGACCTGTGGGCTGTCCTTCTGCCTTCTTGCGGACTGGATCGAAGTCTACAAACCACGACTTGAACATTGCCCGAGCCATGGCTTCGAGAGTCTCGTTCATTGAGCGGATGAGTTCAATCTTGTCATCAAGAGTACCGAGGATGAAGGCAATAGCCTTTTGGTTTGGGAGAGGGGGGAGGTCAATGTTGATATTGCCAATTCCATATAGTGGCAATTTAGGTTGTGCTGAGCCAACTACATTTTTGAATATTTCTTCTTGACCATACGATGATTGTAGGAAATAAAGAAGAAATCTATTATTCGCTATTTCTTTATTTGTCAGTAGCTTTGCCGCGTTTTCTGTTAAATTAGCATTTTGTAATTTCTTAGGAACTAATGCAATTAGACCTATGCTGTTTCCGACTATCGTTATTAACAAATCTTCTTCGTCAACAATGTATCTTTTGATAAGCGGATAAACTTCATTGGGTACAAACATCATTGAAGCATCAGATATTGTACCATTGGAAAAGTCAACAATTCTAATATAAGGATGCTCTGTCTTGTATTGAACAAGGGCTGTACCAAGAGGTAGTCGCTTACCGCCTTTTATTTCTGCGAAATCTTTGAATTTAAATCGTACCCATTCATTCCCCATAGCCAAGCACCTTTAAGTTCTTAAAAATCTCTTTTAACAGTTTGGAAGACTCAGCTACCTGCTCCTTGAGTTTTGCTGTTAGGTGCTTCATTTTTTCATCGAAGTCTTCCCCATCATCTTCAACCTCTTCAGCCCCGACATAACGCCCCGGCGTCAGAACATAGTTGTGCCCCTTAATCTCATCCAAAGTAGTCGAATGGCAGAAACCTTGGATTTCCTCATACTTCTTTTTGCAGTCTTTATCGCCACGCCAAGCATGGTAGGTTCCAACAATTTTCTGGATATCCTCTTCGGTAAACTCTTTGTGAGTTCTATCAACCATTGTTCCCAGTTTACGAGCATCAATGAAGAGTGTCTCTCCCTTTCGATTGCGATGCTTAGGCTCATTTTTATTTCGAGAGAGAAACCAAATACAGACTGGTATTGGTGTTGAATAGAAGAGTTGCCCCGGTAGGGCTACCATGCAGTCCACAAGGTCATCTTCAACAATCCCTGCCCTGATCTCGCCTTCCCCAGAGGTGTTTGAGGACATGGAACCATTGGCAAGCACAAAGCCAGCCATACCATTGGGAGCAAGATGTGAAATGAAATGTTGAACCCACCCGAAGTTGGCATTGTTGGCGGGAGGTGTTCCATACTTCCAGCGTTTATCGCCTTGCAGTTGTGGCTGTCCCCAGTCTTTCATATTGAAGGGAGGATTAGCCATGACAAAATCAGCCTTCACCGATGGATGCAGGTCTCGGAGGAACGAGTCGGCATGTTCAGCACCAAGGTCGGCTTCGATACCCCTGATTGCCAGATTCATCTTGGCAAGTTTCCATGTGGTCGGATTGGATTCTTGTCCTACCACATGAATGTCGCCGATCTTGCCAGCATGGTGTTCGATGAACTTTTCAGACTGGACAAAGAATCCACCCGAACCACAGGCAGAGTCAAAGACACGGGAATTTTTGTTTGGAGCGAGCATGTCCACAATGAGCCTGACTACCGACTGAGGTGTGAAGAACTGCCCGCCGTTCTTGCCTTCGGCTGAAGCGAACTGGGTGAGAAAGTATTCATAGACACGCCCGAGGATGTCCTTGGATCGATTCTCTTTATCGCCAAGTCCGATGGTTCCAAGAAGGTCGATTAACTCACCCAGTTTGACCTTATCAAGATCAGGGCGGGCATAGGTTTTGGGAAGGACGCCCTTCAGAGATTTGTTGACCTTTTCAATGGCATCCATGGCATCATCGATCAGTTTACCAATATTTGGTTGCTTGGCATTGGACTGGATGAACGACCAGCGGGCAGATTTGGGAACCCAGAAGACGTTTTGGGCAAGATACTCGTCTTCATCCTCTGCATTGGCATCCTTGTCTGCCTTCAACTTGGTGTGGAGTTCCTCGAAGGAATCGGAGATGTACTTGAGGAAGATGAGACCGAGGACGACATGCTTGTATTCTGCCGCGTCCATGTTGTTGCGGAACTTGTCTGCTGCCGCCCAGAGGGTAGCCTCAAAACCAAGTGTAGCCGCAGAAGTAGCCTTGTTCTTTGCCATTAGTAAAATCCTTTGAGATAGCCCATTCCTAAGCTTTTATGCATTGAGAGAGCTTCCCGAGATGGTTTAGGGGCGTCTTTAAGTTTGATTATGGCTTTATGCATACTTGATAGTATATCAGGGAAGATTTGATGTCAAAAACTATTGCTCTATGGACATATTGGAGAAAATAGTATATCCACACTCTGGGCAATAGTAAAAGACCTCCTCGCTCTCAGAAGGGACAAGGATTTGATCACAGAGAGGGCAGAGAAGGGCTGGCAGTTGAAGTAGTTCATACATCTGGTATCTCCTTGGGGACTGGATGCCTACTCTACGCAGGGGGGAGCATGGATGCTTGCGGAAGAATTTGACGGAAAGTTGGAAGGGGTATAGGCTACTCGTTGGCGTTATGGGGAGAGTATTTATCCTGATAAAATGAAAGGTTAGATGCTATACTTCAATCGCTAAAAAAGCTACCTAATCTATTTTAATGCTATATGGTTAGAGAGGGATGTTTAGAGCTAGAATCAGGATAGGGATAATAATAGTTTGGCTTAATAAAGGAGTAAGTGTGCATAAAATTATTTTAGGTGCTCTATTGCTAGTGACATTTAATCTATATTCTCAAGAATGTTTATCAATCGAATTGGTTAATCAAATAGCATCAGAGATTGAAATTTCAAGGGTTAAATTGGTTGCAAATTTACCAGTACAAAATCCTTGGGAATCAGATGATGAATATCAAAGTATTGTCAATAGAGAATATTCCAATAATGTGGATTTGATTAGTGCCCTTAATGATTATTTATTTTTATGTCACGCATACTTTGAAAAACAATACCTTATAGATACAAGTAGCACCATAATTGGATCAAGTCGATTTGATGCCGAGAAGAAAGAATGGAAATTTGGTATTGATGTAAAATCAATAGTATTGCCAATATTTTTTAGTATAATTCTTGATTTCAAAAATTCCAAGACAATTGCAGAAGACTACAACAGCATACTTAGAATGATAAACGGGAACGATTATAATCTTAAAATGACCGGGAGTGTATCTCATTCTTTTGCCTATGATTTATTTATGTATCTTAAAAAAATTGGAGTAACATACAAAAAGGACTCAAGCATATTTGAAGTTTTACAGTCAATAATTAAGAACCCAGAAAAGTATGTAACAAAAAATGAATCGAATATTGAATGGATAGGAAAGGTAGCAGAAATATATCTGAAAGAAATTCAAAGTAATAATTATTTGAATACCGATTATTATATTGGAGTGAAATCAATAAACCTATTCAATAGAGAAGTGGTAATATATAATTTACCTTATGAAGCTAAAGCTATATATTCCATTATAAATCCATATGAAATACTCCCAGTAAAAAGTGGAAGATAAAAAAATGATAATCGCTACAAATCGAATTGTTTATTTTTTTTTGTTGTGAGCTGTCACTTCAATCTGCACACAATCGTATTAATATCTACATCCTATAGGTATAGTATACCATACCTATAGGAGGAAGCACTTCTTGAAGATGTTTTTTGACAGAATTCAGAAAATAGAATAAAATATGTACTATTGAATGGTAGGATTGACCGTAAATCTTTTTAGTTGGTGGAGATATGCAAGAAATAAAACCTAAACTAACGTCGGAAATAGATAATCATTGTAATGGAAATGATATTGCAAAAGCCGATTTATTTCATATTGATACATATAATGATTTGATAAAGATAGTCGCTGAATTATCATTTTTGAATAAAGAGAATTTATTATTTTATCGCGGGCAGTCAAAAGACTATTTAAATCAAAACGGATCAACGACTATATATCCATCAATCTATAGACAAAATAAAATTAAAAAATATGAACTAAAAGCTTCTTTCGAAATTCTAGATCAGATAGGGAAAAAACTAGTAACTGAAGTAAAGAACGCAAACTTCCAAGGAGCAAAGGAATTACAAAGTAAAAAATATATCCAATGGTCAATAATTCAGCATTATGAGATGTGGAAAACTCCTCTTTTAGACATCACGCATTCTTTGCGTGTTGCTTGTACCTTTGCACAATTAGATAATAATAATAATTATGGCGTTATTTATATATTTGGACTTCCATACTATTCAAATAGAATATCAATAAATTCTGAACATGACTTAGTAAATATTCGTTTATTGAGTATTTGCCCTCCTTCAGCTCTTAGACCTTATTATCAAGAAGGATATCTAATAGGAACAACAGATATTGATTATAATTATGATGATAAATCAGAACTAGATTTTAAAAGAAGACTTGTTGCAAAAATTAAAATTCCAAATTCATCAAGCTTTTGGGGGAAGAGCGAGAGTCAGTTATCTAAAGAATTTATTTATCCAAATCATGATTTGTTTGGAAATTTGTGTCTGTCTATTAAAGAAAATCTTGAAGAAATTCTTGAAGACAGTGATTACGGTGCATTAATCAAAGAATGGGCTAATTTGGAAAGACAAGTGTTGAATAAATATAAAAATTCTTCAAACAATATGAATATTAACATTAGTCAAATATTGCGTTGGTTATATGAGAATGAAACATTGGATAATAGACAGTATATCGAAATAAACAAAATTAGAAATGTAAAAAATAAAATGATTCATGAAGGATATAATAATATTTCAAAGAATGAAATTAATGAATATATTGAAATAATTAAAAAATATAATAATGATATATTGAATAAATTATAAACAAACGTTTCAGCTAGCTGGTATTTATGATATGAAAATATGATTAAAATGCTTCAATTTGGTTTTTACTGAAAATCTTATGTGAATAAATGGAGGAATCATGAAAAAGATGGTTGCCCTTTTTATACTACTTGCTACAGCTTTATCAGCTTTCGCCCAGTCATCCTTCCTTGAACTCTGCAAGACAGGGAAACCTGAGCAGATAGAGGCGGCATTGAAGGGTAGGAATAATCCACCACATTTCGAGAAGGCTATCAAACTGGATGATGTATTTGCTCATGTAAAGTAAAGGGATGTTATGACACCAAGTGAGGAAATGGTTTCAGCAATATGCCGAACTTCATTTTTGCCATTTTGGACTTATCCCAATCCCTTTCGTCGAGATAATAAGAAAGAACTTACTGATGTTCTAATTGTTTGCGATCCATATGTGATTATTATATCTGTTAAGGAAATAAATATAGCCTCTTGTGAGGATAAAGAGATTGAGTCAAATCGATGGTATAAGCGAGCTATTGAGAAGTCGTATTCACAGATATATGGAGCAGAGAGGATAATTAAAGACGGGATTACTGAAATATTCTTAAAGGAAAATAATGCTACAATCAATTTTCCATCGCTTGAAAGAATGAAGATAATAAGAATTGGAGTATCAATCGGCAGGAAGATGGGTTATGCCTTGCCATTCGGTAATTTTGAGGGTGGGTTTATTCATTTTTTCGACCAATTCTCATTTCCAGTGTTATTTCAAGAGTTGGATACAATTACTGACTTTGTGAATTATATCGAAGCGAAGGAGCGGTATTTCGAAGCAGGTAGGAATATCAAGTTTTCAACTGAATGTGACATCTTAGCAATCTATTTGCATGGAGGGCGTATTTTTCCCGATGGCTTTGACATGGCAGTTGTCGAACCAAATGTATGGAATCAGTTCATTGGAAAAGACGAGTTTCGAAAGCGAAAGGATCAAGAAAGGGTAAGCTACATTTGGGATAGAATAATCGGTGAGTTTTACGATGGTCATAGCAGGAATGAATTATTATTTACGGACGGACATGAAGGTACTGAGCAATCATTGCGGGTTATGGCTAATGAAACAAGATTCAGTCGGATGATGCTTTCGGAATCATTTTTAGATGTAATTGGCTTTTTTAGTGAGAGTCGGGTTGGTGCGAGGATTCTTGAGTCAATGAATAAAGTAACCTATGTATATATGGTTGAAGAACATGATGAAGAGAATAGAGACAATAGAGCTCAAAGTCTTGAACTGCGTTGTTTAGCCGCAAGAAATATGATGGATAATCCAATTGTGATCGGCATAGCGACCAATAGGTATATACATGGTACAGGACATTCCTATGACTTGTGCTACCTCTATAAGCAAGAGTTATCAATCGATGAAAGAGCTAAGATACGAGATATGCAGGAAACACTTGGCTTTTTTACCAAAGAAATGAATACTATGATGCATTTTGATGAGTATCCGAATTAGGTTTGTGTTTTAGAACTTCAAAATTCCCTAAATAATGCTTCTGAGGAGAATGTGATGTATGAAGTAAAAATTGCCTGTACGCAAGAGTATTCGGTGCAAGAATTGCAGGGAATGCTTTTGAAGCCACCCTATCATCCAGTGAATATGTATGAAGGGCAACCAGTTCATACCGTAACGGCTACTGATACCATAAAGGGTGAAGTATTTCGAAAAGGAGTCATCTGCGGTACGGATATGGATGGGGAATATTTTGAAAACTTGGAGGTCTCGGGTAGCAACCTTGGGAGAGTCAGAAACTATCACACAGAAGAGATTTTAATACAGAAAATTGACCCAAAAAAGAAAACACAAGATTACCTTTATGTAGAAGTATCAAACAAGAAGGGCAAGGCTCACAAGGTCTATGTTTATAAAATAATTGCAGGATTATGGTGTAAGAAGCCTGAAGTTGAAGAAGGTAAAATCCTGCATATCCATCACATTACTAATAATGCGTTTGATAATAGACCATCAAACTTGATTTGGGTAGAAGGCAACCTGCATTTGACTAAAATACATTAACGCTACTTCTCATTCCCTCGCTTGAAGTTGCCAGTAATCTTGGCGAGGAATAACTGAAGTTCATACTTGTTGTCCAGATCAATGACTCACTGTAGCTTGTTATAGTCTTTCCCAACTGCGGTGAAGACTTCCTTGCCCTTGTAGTAGATCAAAGCCTTCTTGTCTTTCAGGAGTTTGAAGGAGAAGGGAATTTCATCGAATAGTATGTTTCGCTTGTCTTCCATCTAATGCCCTTGCTGTAGTAATGCTGTAATCTTCTCAATCGTCTTTGGAGCTGATCCTTCGTAATGGTTGTTAGTGTTGATGAAACCTTTTTTGCCATTCTCAGCCAATATCTGTATTGATGGAATAATATGAACAAGCTCTTCATCTTTCGGTCGTATGATTTGACTCCAATCAGCACCAGTTCTCTCTTCCATTCCCTCACGATCTTCGCCATGGAGTCGGACACAGAATGCATCACCAATCAGGTTTCCATAGGTATTTAATGTCTTAGCCACATCGTCCATCCAATAGCCTTGTAGAAGGACAGGAACAACCTGCTTTTCTTTCAAGAGAGTAAACCATTCTGCATCCACCCATCGAGGATTTCGAATCTCGAAAGCATAAGGAAAATCAGCAGGAAGCCTGTCCATAAAAGATGCCAGGTCTTCAAAAAATTTGGCTTTGGACTCCATCTTGTCTTTGTTGAGGTATTCGAACTGGAAAATTAAGAGACCTACCTTTGGTATTAAGGGGGCGAGGGATTCAATGAACCTAAGAAAGAACTCGACATCAAGGAATCTGGAATTCTTTACCAGCGGTTCTCCTTTACGGGCATACTGGTGAGTAAGTGTTAGAGAATTGGGACATTTGACGGTAAATAGAAAGTCGGCAGGTGTGGCAGAGTCATATTCGGCTACAGTCTCGCGGCGGGGAAGGGCGGCTCCCGATTTTCCCAGCGACCAGAACCATTGATCAACTTCGACCGTGTTGTATTTTCGAGCGTATTCTTCCAGATAGTTGGATGGCTCTCGTGATGAATACACGAGTCCTTCCCATGAAGGATACTTCCACGAACATGTTCCAATGCGAAAATCTGTCATGCTGATACTATAGTCTTTTTTGATTTCTAATACAAAATCTGGTAAAATATGTACATGTCTGAAGGATTCGACCGAGCCTTGATTCACAAACTATTCTCAAAGCGGCTCAATGTCGAAGTGCCTGAAGTACAGACCGTTCTCAAGAGCCTCCTTGAATCCCCAGTGATTGAGTGTAAATCTTCGAGCGACATCTACTACTGCTTTATCGAGCCAAAGAGTCCCAGATGGAAATTTAGGACAAATCTTGATGTCTGGTACAAAAATACGCTCTATGTCCTCGACATCATGCAGGATTGGACTGTGGGAGCTATAGAAATTCAGCGGGATTTTCCCCCGATGGATTCGATGCAGATAGTAGAGGTGGATTAGCCTCATCCGTCACAGTGACTGTGATATTGGGATTTGGCTCAAGGATGATGATTGTATGCTTTCCACTCTCTTCTTTAAGTACCACCCTGCCGTTTCGAACAGAAACTACAGTTGCCCCTGTAAATCGACCATTAGCCATATGGCACATCCTTTCGGCAGATTATCTGAATCTTGAGAGGTTCTGGCTGGACATGATCCAATAGTCCATACCCAAAAGGCGAACTGGGGGTTGGATCAAGAGTCAGGCACTCAAGAGCAGTAGCCACGCCGCCAGTATCAGCAAAATGGAAAACAGTTCCTCGGCGTCGATAGGTGCGTTCATCTGCCTTCAACATTCGCTCAAGATTATGAATCTGAGACTTGTACAATTTGCGTATGTAGGTATCGCGTTCTCGCTGATATGCCTTAGTCGGAGTGACAGTAGGACGTTGAACAAACACTACCTTTGTCCCATCAAGCATCGGTTCTGCCAGATGACAAGAAAAAACAAAATGCTTCAGATGGGTGAAAGCATCTTGTGCTTCCTGCTCAGAATCAAAATGAAGGATGAACGGAGAATCAATAGGGCGTATAAAATCAAATGGCATGTTAATTAGTGTACCAACGAGTGAATCTACTTCCTCGGAGAAAGACTTTCCAACAAACTTAATCGGCATCATCTTCTCTGCCTCCGACAACAGTCATAAAAGCAGTTAATCATCGAGGGTAAAGTCTTGTCGCCGTTTATCACATACGGATTATCAAATAGGATGTTTTCTCCCAGACCATAGACAACAAAAGGAGCAGTTTCTTTAACTGAATCAAGAAGTTCAATAATCTGATCTTCAATAGCAAAGTATGAATCAGAATCCAATACACGAAAGAAGCATTCAATATCCACCAGTATGGGAAGTAGCAGTTCAGGGTCTCGGTAAATGTCAAACACATGAGCTGATTGGGAGTAGTAGGTAATCATATTTGCTCTGATCGCAGGGTCTGCTATGGCTACTACCACAGTGTCATTTGGATTATAGCTGAGGCTTCTATCGTAAGGGTCAACCAGATTTAGTTCCATACTACATGTTCGCTCTAATTATCATTCAACGTGTGCTTTATCATCTAATCGGCATCATAGTCGTAATGGTGTGAAACTCTGGCATGAGCTAGCCACTCATTGAAAAGGGTTGAGGCTTGTTCCGATGTCATGTCATTCGCATTGTGAAGGCAAGGGTGCTGGTAGATAGGTTCGCTTGCTTCGTAAATAACTATCGGCGGATGAGTGGTCGGGGCTTTGCCTTGTAGCCGCTCAATGATTTCTGCCTCATACCGCAGGTAGGCTTTATAGTCAATGAGGTAGTAGAACGACTCGATCTCAAACAAGGATTCTGATTCGTTGGCATCATGGAAATAGACATTCAGAGAACTACTTTTCCAATGGGCGGTATTCATCGGATTTGAAAATGCTATAGTCGCAGTTGATAGTCTCATACTTGGCTCAACTCCTCATCTGATAGAACCACATCCTCAGTTTGTATCCACTCACCAAGTTGCTCGTGATAAAAAACTTCGAGCGTTATTGCCATAAGTACATACGTTGAAGTTCCGCTGTCTGTTTGATGTCGAATCAAAGAGTATACTTCTTGCCATGCACGTTTAACCAATGCAATTAAATAGCGTGGGAAATGGATTGCTGATGCAAAGGCTGTTGCGTCGTCCTTCTTTAAAAAAAAGCAGTTGATGAAAAGGGCATCGGCAGTTGCTTCAACCAAATAGGTATTACCCTGAAGCGTAATGTATCGGGCATAAGCATAACCAGCTCGGATACGATCAATGATGGTGGGAAGCTTGGTTAGGATTAAGCGTTTGTCGAAACGGTAATCTGCTCGGTGTTGGACAATCCGTTTCCCAATATTGACGATATGTTTGCTTGCCCACCATTCGGGGTAGTGGTCTACGAGGGATTGGATTGTCCATTGCTCGAATGCGTCATTCATATACCATTGTATCAAATTTCCAAAAATAACTCAAATATTTTCCCGACTGTATAGATTGGTCAGAAAACTACTTGAGAAGAAAGCGATTTATTTTTAAGACTTTGATATAATGAGTAGCTCTTTTCTGGGAGGCAGAATGAGCAAAGATTACTTTGATCCGATGTTCAATGGCACGGAAACTGTTTGGAAGCATCCTTGTGGCTTGCTCTACACTGATAGTGTTAGGTGCTTTGCTCAAGACCACGCCGCTTATTGGACGCTGGATGTGGTAGCGTCCTATCTTCCACGATTGAAGAAATATGAATTTCTTGTAGTCTACTTTGACGTGGATGAAAACAAATGCCAATTTCATGTTCGTGAGGACAGTGACCTGCCTGATGTCGTGGTTCAGGAAATCCCCTTCACCGACCTTGATGTGAGTGTCAAGTTTTATTTAATTGATGGGATGCTCATGTTCCCATCCGACTATTGATCTCTCCGCATTCAGGACAGGAATATGAAACCATGCAGATACATTGATCCGCTCGATTACTCCCGATTCTATGATTCACGAAAAACAATAATCATTGGATTTTCCGAGCCTGAGACAAGGCGAAACAATAACGAATCGTTCCGAACTATGGGACTTGATGTGCTTGATATATATCGTAATCAAACATTGTTGCTACCGCAGTTCTTTAAGCTTCCCTGTTTCATTAGGCTCATAGATTATGCAACCTATCTGCGATTGGAAGATGGGTTTCAGTGGTATATAAAAACCGCAGAGTCATCAGACCTAATTCCAACAGTAGTATACCCTGGATA
>Ga0209467_1000686_pt1 | contig 39474 bp, 32 predicted proteins | sample Higcelwee11metaG_FD_187175 | JGI IMG/M metagenome (GOLD analysis project Ga0209467, IMG submission 187175) | Freshwater pond sediment microbial communities from the University of Edinburgh, under environmental carbon perturbations - High... | ecosystem: Environmental > Aquatic > Freshwater >... | reverse complement strand
AGCCGTGAAAGTGTACAGGTGCAACTGCTTACCAATAATGATTTGAATTTACAACTTTTTGATAAAAACGTTGAAGTCAGAATTTTAAATCTCGAAGGAAAATCTGTCTACAAAAAACAGACTTCCGCAAACGAGTTGGTCATTCCAGGCTTAAAAGCGGGGGTGTATATCATTGATGTCATGCAGAATAAAGTTCTATTGGAAAGAAAATCATTTGTGGTCGAATGATTTATTTCCCGAAGGAGCCATTCGTTTACTCTAAGTTAAACACAATAAAAACAGTGGAACCGAGAGTTATTTTTTGTTGAAGCGGGGCGGTACTTTGTTCTGCATCCATATACCCTCCAGCACCCAGCATTTTAGCACTTCTAAAACTCACAGGGGCAAAGTTCTCGATAATAGGCTCATCTGAAATCATTTGCACATCCCCTAAATCTTCTCCACTCGCTTTGGCAAGGAGTTCCGCTTTTTTCTTTGCTTTTTGAGTCGCGGTTTTGAGAATTTGATTTTCCTTTTCATCCTGATTGCGAACAACGGGTTGCATACTCAAAATTTCCACATCGGCGATAGTCGAAAGCCCTTCAGAAAAACGAGACGCTTTCGAAGGATCAGGAAGCGTTACTTTTATGTTTTGAGACAATTCAAAACCATTGAAACTTCTTTTGCCCTTGAACCAAGACCAACTTTTATCCAGGGAAAATTCGCTGATGACAAGGCTGTCTTTAGGAATATTGAGACTTTCGGCAAATTCCGTAAGTCCCTCAACGCTTGCCTTAAGTTTGGTCACAAGCTGATTACGATCAGGGCCAGTGAGGTTCACACGCAAGAGAACAATGATTTCATCCGGAGAAAAAGTTTCGGTGTGCGAGGCAGAGACTTTAACGGAGGAACCAGTTCCGGTTTCCACGGAAGGAGTATAGGCATTCCTTCCCCAGATGATATAAACTATTGCAATGAGCGTAATGCAGGCCGCAATAAAAGCGATAAGCCATTTCATAAACTTCTCCTTGGAAAAAGATTTCCGTTTCCCAAGAAAGGTACAAAAAAAGGCCAGACATCTATTGCCTAGCCTTTTCGAAAACTTAAAAAGGATTATTTCTTCTTAGAACGCTTCACAATTTTTGCGTCTTGAATTTTTGTGGACTTATCGTCAGAGAGGGCTGCATTGGTTGTTGCCGCTTTATTGCGGTTGATGATCGCATATTGACCAATGCCCCAGAGGTTAGAAATAATCCAGTAAAGCACTAAACCAGAAGGCATCACAGCACTGAAGAAGAACATCATCGCAGGCATCATAATGGTCATCATTTTACGTTGCGCAGGATCTGTCATCGCCACCATCGATTGCTTGGTCTGGAAGTAAGTGGTGAACACCATCACGATCGGGAGAATCGCAAGACCATCTGGCATGAGGTACGGAATGGAGAACCCATGGAAAATCACATCCGAACGGGAAAGGTCGCTGATCCAACCAATGAAGGGCATTCCGCGAAGTTCAATCGCGCGGCCAAATACCATAAACAAACCAAAGAAAATCGGCATCTGGATAAGCATCGGTAAACAACCACCGGTACAGGATGCCATGGGGTTGATATTATGCTTGGAATAAAGCTCCATGATTGCCGCTTGTTTCTTTTGCGGTTCTGCACGGTACTTGATATTGATCGCATCAATTTCTGGTTTGATCTTGCTCATTTCTTTGGTGGAGCGCAATTGCTTCACGGTCAAAGGTGTGGTAATGAGCTTCACAAGAATAGTCAGAAGAATAATGGCCACACCGTAGTTCGGGATGAAGCCGTAGAAAATCTTAAGGAGAGAAAGAAGGAATCCACAGATGGCAACGAACCAAACATCGGCACCACACCATGTCCAGCCACTCACAATGATCTTCTCAAATCCATTCCCAAGCGAGGAAACTTCTTTCCATTCCAAGGGAAGAATCATAAAATCAAAAGCGAGGCTATCGGTATCACGCATATAATCGCTAAGAACAATTTTATAAGTTCCTGGATCTTTATCGTCTGTCTTTTCATATTGCAAAGGCTCTGCGCGGAGTGAAGCTTCTGTTGGTTCTGGGAATTTCACTACGGCTGCTATATACTTACGACGCATTCCTGCCCAGAGTAGTTTCCCTTCGCTCGCATTGAACTTTGTCTTTTCTTTAATGACTTGACGTTCGACGCTGTATGTGTTGTTAAAGGTGACTTCGCTAAAGTAATAGGACGCGCCACCAAAGCTCTTTCCTTTGGGGAATCGTTCCGTTTCACGCATACCACCGTTCCATGAAAGCTCGTAATCGTTCGGTTGAAAACCCATCACGCGAGTGACGTGGCCCACAGAAATACCTTTCTTGGTAAAGGAATATTCGCGAATAACTTTGTTGTTGTTTGCATCAGAGAAGGTAAAGACAATCTTAATATCATTCTCTACTTTGATAATATTTGGAATATTTGCATCTACAGCAAAAAGTTGCGTGCTTAAATCAGCTTTGTCGAGTTTGATACCCAAGGCCCCTTGAAGGGTATCTTCAATAATTTCTGGGAAAACACCGGCACTATCGGCTAAGGTTTTAACGATAATGCTCGAAATTTTTGCTCCGCGATTATCCAACGTCACGATAAAATTATCGGTTTCCACCTTGATCTTGCGCGGAAGAATTGCAGTTTTTTGGGCGGAATCTACCTTGGTAGAATCCGAGAGTGTAGAATCAGCGGTAGAAAGCGTTGCTTCTGCAAGCTGTTTCGAGTTGAGAGGAGCAAGTTCTGGAGTCTTTCCATTCAAAACAATCGCGCTCCCTGCTTTGAGAGAGTCCTCTGAAGGGAGCGTTAGCCCACCATTAGAATCGTTCGCTTCTTTAGAAATGGAGGATTCGGCCTTGGCTTTCGCTGTCGCCTCATCTTTGTTCCTGTCTGGTGACATGACCATGGACCAAACGAGAAGGCCTAGGAGTAGGGCACCACCGATAAGAGTGTTTTTATTCATAAAATCTTCCTTTTAGGGAGCGGCACTGGGTCGTATCCGCCTCTACAAAAGGGGTTACAACGCAAAATCCGAAAGACTGCAAGATAGAAACCTTTTAGCACTCCGTGGGTCTGAATGGCTTCAATAGCATACTGGGAGCACGTTGGGTAGAATCGGCAGCTTCCACGAAAAAAATAAGGATGAATGATTTGATATAAGCGGATTGGGAAAACCAGCGCTTTTTGAGCCGCTTTCCGAATGTAAAGGCTTACGGCTTGGGCGGTTCGCATATTGGACTCCACCGCATTTTTTCAAATATCTTTTTTGCAGCAGTACGAAGGCGTTCCGATGTCATTGTCTTAGCGTTATCATTGATAAAGAGCATCGCCCACACGGGCTTTTCGATAGAAGGCGCTTGAACAAAAAAGACAGGACGCAAAATACGCCTGCAGCGATTGCGGTAAACGGCGTTCCCATTCTTCTTTTTGGCTATAAAACAAAAACGGCAAACTCCATCCGGGCTTTCAATCCATTGCATCGTCAAAGGCGTTGTATGGACTCGTTTGCCTCGGGTGGCAATCTGCCGATATTGTGACTGCGCTTGCAGTCTAAAGGAGCTCAGCGAAGCGATATGCTACGCTCTTACTTCTTATAGATGGTATCGCTGACCGTAAGATTCTTGCGGCCTTTAGCGCGACGACGGCTCAAAACAGCACGTCCCCAACGATCTTCCATACGGGTACGGAAACCATGCGTGTTTGAACGCTTGCGATTATGAGGTTGGAATGTTCTTTTCATAGTGATAAACCTTTAAAAAAATTGCAATTTGAAGCACAAAGTTAACAAAATCATGGAATTACGCAAGGTCTTCTTCACAAAAATGACTTTCAAAACAGTTGCAAAAGAGCCACTCACCAACCATTGGGCTGTTTGGAAGAAGAGCCCCCTGCATATTGTGGTTGGGGTAGGGATGATAAATGTATGCGTTTTTCTATATTTACGCATCGAAACATTAGAGAAAGGATTTTTTTCATGGATTTCAAAGTCAAAGACATCAACCTCGCTGCTTGGGGCCGCAAGGAACTGGATCTCGCTGAAACGGAAATGCCGGGTTTGATGGCACTTCGGAAGGAATATGCGGGAAAACAGCCTTTAAAAGGGGCTCGTATTATGGGCTCTTTGCACATGACCGTGCAGACGGCTGTTCTTATTGAAACGCTCACGGAATTGGGAGCGGATGTGCGCTGGGTTTCCTGCAATATTTTCAGTACTCAGGATCATGCGGCAGCGGCTGTGGTCGTGGGCAAGAACGGGACTTCGAAAAATCCGAAGGGAACCCCTGTGTTTGCTTGGAAAGGCGAAACGCTCGAAGAATATTGGGATTGCACTGAAAAAGCCCTCGCCTGGCCTGACGGTGGGTACCCCAATTTGATTCTGGATGATGGGGGTGATGCGACGATGCTGGTGGTTCGCGGTTCTGAATTCGAAGATGCCGGCAATGTTCCTGTTTTCAATCCAGAGACCGATTCCGAAGAATGGGGCTGTTTCCTTGCTCTTTGCCAGAAGGTCCGTGCTCAGGATCCGACTCGTTGGACTCGTACTCGCGCGGCAATCAAAGGCGTTTCCGAAGAAACGACGACGGGCGTGCATCGTCTTTACGAAATGGCTCGTCACGGACGTCTTCCGTTCCCGGCGATTAACGTCAACGATTCTGTGACTAAATCCAAATTCGACAATCTTTACGGTTGCCGCCATTCTCTGATTGACGGCATTAATCGTGCGACAGATGTGATGATGGCAGGTAAAATTGCCGTGGTCTGTGGTTATGGCGATGTGGGTAAGGGTTGCGCTCAATCTTTGCGCGGACAGGGTGCTCGCGTGATCATTACCGAAATCGACCCGATTTGTGCTCTTCAGGCGGTGATGGAAGGTTATGAAGTCAAGACGCTTGAAGATGTGGTAAGCGAAGCCGATATTTTTGTGACCACCACGGGCAATACTGGAATTATTTCTGCAGCTCAAATGGCGAAGATGAAACACCGCGCGATCGTTGGCAACATCGGTCATTTTGATAACGAAATTGATATGGCAGGGCTCAAAAAGATTCCGGGTATCAAACGCAACGAAATCAAGCCGCAGTACGATGAATGGATTTTCCCCGATGGTCACAGTGTGCTTATTCTTGCGGAAGGCCGTTTGCTCAATCTCGGTTGTGCCACGGGTCACCCGAGTTTCGTCATGAGTGCAAGCTTCACCAATCAGACGATCGCTCAAATTGACTTGTGGTTCAATGCTCAGGATAAACCCACCATCTCTGGATCCAAATATGTAGCGGGTCAAGTTTATACTCTCCCGAAGATCCTTGATGAAAAGGTGGCTCGCTTACACTTGGAAAAACTGGGGGTACGTTTGACGATGCTCTCTAAGGAACAAGCGGATTATATTGGCGTGCCTGTGGAAGGCCCGTACAAGGCTGATCTCTACCGATACTAAACTTTATTGAACCCATATGTTTTTCTCTCGGAATTCTGTATATCACGGAATTCCGTTTTTTGTTTTAAATAGATCTCTAAAAATTACTGTTGTGATAATGAAATCGGGATGAGAATGCTGACGTTTTCATATTTGCTTTTCTGAGCCTGATAAACGCTAACGAGAATCGCTTTTTTATGTAGAAAAGTAATTTTTACGGGAAGGCTTGTTTGTAGATGAAGTAATGTGAATAATGGAGGAACTTAATATTTTAAGCAAAAAATGACTCTGAAACCCAAAACGTTTAAGTTTTGAAGCGGCATTTTTATGCTTTTTGACAGTTCACACTGGGGATATTTTGCCTGTAATGAAAACTTTTTTATCTATATTCTGCAATGAATTCTTGATAAAAGAATTCATTCATATTTTATAAGAAAGGGAAAAGCAATGAAAAATAAATTTGGTTGGAGTCTTCTTCTTGTTACTTCTGCATTCCTTGCGGCATGTAGTGATTCTTCCAGCAACAGTTCCGATGATATTGATGTCAATACTGTTTCCTGTACTGTGAAACAGAATTCAAACAACGTTGTGAAGACCGAAATTATAATGGGCTCGCAAACAGAGTATACCTATACTTTTGATGGTGATTCAGTGCTGGTTACCAGCGTGATGACTTTTGGTTCTGTATGGGATCAAGCCAGCATTGATGAGGTCTGTGAGGATCAGAAGTCTAATACTGATGCAACGGTTACGTGTGAGTCAGACAAAATTACAGTGGTCACCAAAGAAAAGAATTTATTCAGCAATGATTTGACTTTGCTGGATATGGACAAGGAAGCGGATTGTAAAGAATTTCTTGCAGAATGATTTTTTCTTTAATAATCTGATACTAGCCCGTCTTGTGCGGGCTTTTTTTATGTCATTGCTTCTACGTAGGCTTTCATGCCTTCAACTTCTGCATCAGAGGGTTTAAAATTCGCTTTGAATCCTTCCCCTTGGACTTTGCATTTCATAAGCGAGAGACGACTGACAATCATAGGAACTGCTTCCCCAGTCCAGCCAAAAGAACCAAAAACACCGACGGGTTTCCCTATGATGGCGTAAGCATCGAGAGAGGCAAGGAATGCCCAGATAGGAGGGAGTGCATCGCGATTGATCGTCGGGGAACCAACAAGAAACAGATTTGCGCGGGATGCGGCTTCGGCAGCTTCGGTGTGACACGATTGAGTGAGGTCAAAAAGCTGGACAGCAAAACCTTTATTTTGAAGCGTTTCCTTGGCAACTGTCGCAAGATGCTTTGTGTACCCATAAGCGGAAACATAAGCGATCACGGCGGTCTTTTCTGTGGAAATAACAGGCGTACTCCATTCACGATATTTCGCCATGTTTTCTTTGATTTGAGTATTCAAAATAGGACCGTGGCTCGTCGCTACAAATTGCAATTTTAACGGTTCCAGTTTTTGAATCCCGGCAAGCACAAATTTTTTGAAAGGCGCAAAAATGCAATCGAAATAGGCCTTGAATGCTTTGGTGTATTCTTCAGGATAATGCATCTGAGAAAGAAGCATGCGTGTTTCACAATAATGCGCCCCCAAAAAATCGCAAGTGAAAATGACTTCATTTTCAGGGACATAGGTGAACATAGAATCGGGCCAGTGCAAATTCGGTGCCACCATAAACTTCAACGTTTTTCCACCAAGATCAAGAGTCATCCCATCGGTAACCACGATATTCGGAAAATCGCGATTGCAAATCGCTTTTAAAAAGCGAATGGCCGCTGTGGTTCCCACGACCACGGCCTGGGGGGCCATTTCCAGAAGCTTAATCAGGCTACCGGAGTGATCAGGTTCCGTGTGGTTCATGACGATATAATCAATCTCAGAAGGGTTACAGACGGACTGCAAATTTTCCAGATATTCGTCCCATTTTGTGCAATGAACGGTTTCGATGACCGCGATCTTTTGTGTGCCACGAACGCAATACGCGTTATAGGTGGTGCCGAATTCGGTGTGCAAAATGATATCGAAAAGGCGGAGATTAGGATTCGCTACGCCGACAGAAAAAATATTTGAGGAAAATTCAAGTACAGACATAATCATCCTTCTTTTCTTATAACCACAAGATAAAACTTAAAAAATAATGCAGCTAACAAAAATCGAAGAACTTGCACAAAAGCAAATGTTAACCGTCATTACAAAAAAAAGAATCGATGAAAATTAATTGTTTCGGTCACTCATAGAAAAGAAAAAGGCTGTAAGTGTATCCATATATTCGGAGCCGGGTAATTTCTTGGAAATAGCAATCGCAGAATCTAAATGAGATAACGCGTTTTCTTTCGCTTTCTCAAAACAATTGTAACGTTTCATCAAATCCACAATTTCTTGCGGAACGTGGGGTTCCACAGCATGCGCAATAAGGTTTTCCATGGTCTTACGATCATCGGCGTTACACTGATTGAAAAAGAAAATCAGAGGCAAGGTCACGAGGCCGTTAGCGACATCCGTAAATTTGGCTTTATCTAAATCTTTTGCACCAAATCCGTAATCTAAAAGGTCGTCGATGATTTGAAATGCAATGCCGTAATGAATACCCATTTTCCCGCATTCTTCAACCAGTTCTTTGCCATGCCCAGCAAGGGTGGCACCAATGCGGGCACAAGCATCCACAAGCGCCGCCGTTTTCCCCGAAATGACAGCCACGTAGCGGTCATAACTCAAATTCAGATTACCAGAACAATCCAATTCTGAAATTTCGCCCACAATCAACTGATCTGCTGCGGAAGAAAGAATAATGGGGATTGAGCGAGCGGGTTCATCGACTACGCATCGCATCGCCTGGGAAAGAATGTAGTCTCCAATGAGAACCGCAATCTTGTTCCCCCATTCCATGTGGGCGGTTTGTTCCCCGCGGCGGAGTTCTGTTTCATCAATAATGTCATCGTGAACTAAGCTCGCCAAATGTAAAAGTTCAATACCCGCACATGCGTGAGCGACGCGTTCTATGTCGGGCTTGGATTCTCCAGAAGAGGCCAAAAGGCATAGCAACGTAGAACGAATTTTTTTGCCTTTACGGAGTACAAGCTTTCCCATACGTTCAGAAACGCCTGAAGGAGCCGTGTGAGCAATTTCTGCAATTACCTCATCGGCTCTATCCAAATACTCCTGAACTCGATTCCTTGCGACTTGCAGGACTTCTTGAAAATTTTGCTGGGCAGAAGCAGACATGACTCTTAGATATCAAGGGAGTTGATAACTTTATAAGCATTGGTTTCGATGAATCGGCGACGAGGCTCTACCACTTCACCCATAAGCATGCTGAAAATATTGTCAGCAAGGAGGAAGTCATCAATGCGGCACTGTCTCATGATTCGCGTTTCCGGATTCATGGTGGTTTCCGCAAGCTGTTCGGGATTCATTTCACCAAGGCCTTTATAGCGCTGGAGATAAATGTTCTTTTTATCTTCGAGAGCGGCAATGGCCGCGTCTTTGTCTTCGTCACTGAAGAAATAATCCTCTTGCTTCCCTACACGAAGCTTATAGAGAGGGGGCTGCGCGATATAAATGTGACCTGATTCAATGAGTTCTTTCATATAGCGAAAGAAGAATGTCAAAAGCAACGTTTGAATATGAGAGCCATCGACATCAGCATCAGTCATGATAATGATTTTGTGGTAACGAAGCTTTTCAATTTTAAATTCCGAACCCACGCCACAACCAAGGGCGTTAATCAAATCTTGAATGGTTTCTGCTTCCAAAACACGATCCAAACGTGCTTTTTCCACGTTTAAAATTTTACCGCGCAAAGGAAGAATCGCTTGAAACTCACGGGTACGGCCCTGCTTAGCAGAACCACCTGCAGAGTCACCTTCCACAATAAAGAGCTCGCACTCGATAGGATTACGGTTACTACAATCGGCGAGCTTGCCAGGCAGTCCACCGCTCTCAAGAATGTTTTTGCGGCGCGCCAAGTTGCGAGCCCGGTGAGCGGCTTCACGAGCGACGGCGGCGTTGTAAACTTTATCGATAATCAGTTTGACAATGGAAGGATTTTCATGAAAATATTCTTCCAATTTATTTCCGAAAGCGGTATTCACATAACCAGCCGCTTCGGAGTTGCCGAGTTTACGTTTGGTCTGTCCTTCGAATTGAGGCTGTGCAATCTTAATAGAAATGACAGCAGTAAGGCCTTCGCGAATATCGTCAGAAGAAATCTGAATATCCTTCTTATTCTTGGAGAGCAATTCCTGTGCGAACTTGGTGATCACTCGGGTGAGGCCTGTCTTAAAGCCTGTAACGTGCGTACCACCGTCATGGGTGTTAACGTTATTCACAAAGCTAAAGAAATTTTCCTGATACCCTTCGTTGTACCACATGGCAATTTCAAGGGGATAAGTACCTGCGTCCATCACCAAGTGGATAGGGGTGTCAAAAAGCGGCTTGCGATGTTCATCCACAAAACGGACAAATGCAGAAACTCCACCTGGGAAACAGAACGTTTCCGAAACGGGGGCACTGGGGTCTCTTTCATCCGTAACGGAAATTTTGAGCCCACTCATCAAGAACGCGAGTTCACGGAAGCGAGTCGCTAAGGTTTCATAAACAAACGTAGTATCAGTAAAAATGGTCGCATCTGGATAGAAAACAACGGTCGTCCCGGTTGTCCCATCGGAAGGGCCAATATCGTATTGATCGGCGACAGGGTTACCTCTACAAAATTCTTGTTCAATAATGCGTCCATTGCGACGAACAGACACCACCAATTTTTCAGAAAGAGCATTAACGCAACTAACGCCCACGCCATGTAAGCCCGCAGAAACTTTATAAGAAGAATTGTTGAATTTACCACCGGCATGGAGCTTGGTCATCACCACCTGAATGGTGCCTACACCTTCTTTGGGATGAATATCAGTAGGGATTCCTCGGCCATTATCGACAACACGAATTCCATTATTGGGGAGAATGGCAATTTCGATGTGGGTACAGAATCCAGCAAGAGCTTCATCTACCGAGTTGTCCACCACTTCCCACACCAGGTGGTGTAGGCCTCTGCCGTCGGTGGAGCCGATATACATGGCTGGGCGCACACGAACGGCTTCAAGTCCCTCAAGAACGGTAATGCTAGATCCACTGTATTCTTCTTCGGCCATAATTCCTCAGTTACTAAAAAAGAAAAGTCGCAACTTATATAAATCGAACGCTCTTAACGGCGGCTTTGTCTAAGAGAGTATTGCACCGATCAATAATAGCTTTTTTTTGGTACTCCAACTCATTTTTCCAAGCCGCATTAGAGGCTTTTAAGATTAATACGGAGTCCTTTAGATCTATAAGTTTTACGCGCTTCGCAAGGCTTTCCCCTAGGATGCTCTCGAATTGTTCGGAGAGGGTAAAAAAGTCCATTTTGGGGGCTAAAGCAGAGCCTTTAAAAAAGCGTTCCAAGAGGATAGAAACATCCGTTGGCCTTGGGGCATTACGACGAGAAATGGACATAGAAATTAAACCAGCAAAAGCTTGGAGAGAATAAATCCACCAATGAGAATACTCGTCATGCCGGCCACCACCGTGGCTTTGGTACTTTTGCCCACTCCTTCGGCACCGTTATGGGTTGTATAGCCGAAGAAACACGCATAACTAGCGATAAAGTAACCGTAAAGAACAGCCTTAATAAGGCCCACCACAAAGTCCCAATCTTGATAGAACATCCGAACGCCATAAAAGAAGACATGCCAAGAGACTTCTTTGTAAAGAAAAGCGACTACAAAGCCACCGAGAATGCCCACAAAAATACTGATAATGGTAAGAATGGGAAGCATGATCACATTCGCAATTAGACGAGGGGCAAGCAAATATTTGAATGGATTTAATCCCAAAACTTTGTAAGCATCCAACTGTCCCGTCACTGCCATGGTGCCTAATTCAGAACACATAGAGGCACCGACACGACCAGCAAGAACCATTGCGGTTAAGATAGGACAGAGCTCAACCATCACGGATTTCCCGACCGCCATACCTACGAAAACCAAGGGAATCATATCCGCAAATTGATAGCAAAGTTGCCAAGCCATAATGGCCCCCGTAGCAACCGATGCGGCAAAAACCACAGGAATACTGGTGACTCCCATGAGGTACATCTGTTCAATAGTCGTGTGAAGATTTTTAAAAGACCCAGGAATGTTTTTAAATAATTCCCACATAAATGTGATGTAGTTCAATACCACTTGGAAAAACTTGCGGACATAATGTCCCAAGCTTTCCGCAGCAGTATCGATCAGATGAACTACAAGCGTCATCAAGAGTCCTATTTCTTCTTGGTCTTTGCATTACCATTCGAATTCTTGGTGGGCGCACTGATCGCTTTTTTATAAAGCTTCGTATCGGAAAGGTATTTAATCGCTTCGTTCACTTGATCATCAGACTTCAAAGTGAATGTCGTACTCACGGAATCTCCTGCGATGGCAGTCAACAATTCTCGTTTGATCCCATCCATGATGTACTTCTTATTCTCTTCGAATTGGGCGTCACGACGGCTTTCAAGAGCGGATTTCATTTCTTTGATGCGGCGAGCAAGTAAAGTATCGGCGATCGTTTTTGAAGAATCACCCATATAATTTTGTTCTTTGAGAATCGCATCTTCAAGAATGTCTGTGGTGGCAAGAGCGTTGCTTTTCACTTTTGTGAAGTTTGTGTCCTTGTTACAAAAAGTCTTAAACTGCTTGAATAGAGAATCGGGAACCTCCCAATTGAGGTCGATCTTTGCGCCCGAGGCTTCTAACGAAGGCCGGATTTTCACTGCAAATTTGAAATACATGGCCATGCGTTCCTGGACTTGGACGACCCAAGGGAGCGGGGAAAGCTCAATATCAATGTCCGGGGTAATACCACCTCTACCAAACATTTTACGGCCAGCGTTGGTTACAAAAGTATCTACAACCGTTGTATCCTTTTTAAGAGAGTCTGCTTCTTCAGATTCTTCGTTTTCGCGAAGAGTAAGTCCCTTAATCCCGTTCTCCGGTTTGTTGATACAACGACCGAAAGGCAAGTAGTAGAATGCGGTGGTTAATTTAAGTGCGTGACCTTGATTGTCCAAAGGGAAAATCGTTTGCACAGAACCTTTACCAAAAGAAGTCTTTCCAATAATTAAACCGCGGTCCCAGTCCTGGATGGCGCCAGCTACAATTTCAGAAGCGCTCGCGGACCCTTGGTTCACGAGGACTACCAGGGGAACATTGGGGGAAAGAATACCATCGCGACGGGCGTGGCTTTCTGTTTTTTGTGTACGGCCACGAGTACTCACAATGACGTTGCCTTTCTTCAAGAAGAGCTCGCCGATTTCAATCGCTTGATTTAAGAGTCCACCAGGATTGTAACGTAAATCAATAATCAGTTCTTTCATGCCTTGTGCTTGCAATTTGCGAATAGCGTCTTCGACATCATTTGTGGTTTTGAGAGAGAAGGACGCGATCTTAATATAACCGATATCTTTGGTGAGCATTCCACTAAAGGGGACTGCGTGAACCACAATTTTTGCACGGGTGATGGTGAAATCCATAAGCTCTGCCACACCCTCGCGTTCAATGGCAACAGTAACATCGGTACCTACTTTGCCGCGCAGTTTGCTTACTGCTTCGTCCGAAGTGATTCCCTTTGTGTCTTTGCCATCGATTTTCATAATGCGGTCACCCGCGCGAATACCGAGGTTGAAGGCGGGGGTTCCTGTCATCGGTGAAATCACTGTCAGAATATTATCGCGGATGCTGATGGTGATACCAACGCCGCCGAATTCCCCATCCGTCGAAACCTTCAAATCTTCGTAGTCTTTCGGCCCATAAACAGCCGTGTGAGGATCTAATATATTGCGAATCCCTTGTACGGCAGCTTCTGAAAGTTCTGCGGGGTCCACATCTTCCACATACTTGATGTTTACTTCGGAAAGCACTTTATTGAGGCGAGAGAGTTCTTCGTAGAAATCTGCAGGAGGGTCATTTTTTTTGGTCGCCGTAGCAAAGGCTAATCCACAGACTAATCCACAGACAATCCCTATAATGCTAAGGGTGCGAATAAAAGTACGAGAAAAAGGCAAAAATTTTTTCATAGAGAGAAAAATACAATTTCCTGTTGGTTGTGCGGGCGAAAAAAGGAAAAAACCCGGCTTTTTGAGCCGGGTTTTTAGGATTCTAGGAGAGAGAGAAAAAAATGGTCACAAATCAGGCCGCATGGCCGATAATTCTACCTACTTCTGAGGTGCGAAGCTTTGCTAATGCGTTTTCTTTTACCTGGCGTACGCGTTCTTTCGAAAGGCCCACCATGGTCCCGATTTCTTTAAGATTTAAGTCCGCATCTACATCAAGTCCATAATAGAGTCCAATGACTTTATTTTCTTGATCGGTGAGGCTTTCTTGAAGGAGGTTCGCTATTTTTTGCGTTTGATTTTTTTGCAAAGCTAGCGCATCGGTACGTTCACCACTATCAGCAATACAATCGCCCAATGTCATTTCGCCGTCTTCGCTTACCGGAGAGTCGAGGGATGCCGCGCGGTTTCCCATCATCAAAATATTTTCAATCGCTTTCCCTTTATAACGGCTTGCTTCAGAGAGGCTTTCGGGGTCAATGGTCATTTGTCCGCCCACAACCTGGCGAGTTTTGGAACCTAAACGATTAAATCTGCGGAGGACCAATTCCTTTTCTGCACTAATGCGTACTAGACGAGCCTTCTCGGAAATAGCGCGGGTGATGTTCTGGCGAATCCACCACACGGCATAGCTAATAAACTTGATTTTCTGATTCGGATCAAAACGTTTGGCCGCCTCAATAAGCCCCATGTTTCCTTCGTTGATGAGTTCACTCACATCAAGCCCTTGGCCTTTATAAAGGTTCGCTATGTTCACCACGAATTTCAGGTTGGATTTAACCAAAAGGTTAAGCGCAATGCGGTCCCCTTTGGAAGAGCGCTCAATAAGCATTTTTTCTTGTTCACGGGAGAGGAGCGGATATTTGGCAATGTCATTAAGGTATTGGAAATAAATCGAACTCATGATCACCTCGTTTACGTTAGTCTTGTTAATCGGTTACAGAATGAAATCTATTTCCAGAACCAAAGTCAAGTGTCAGAGAGAGGACAACACCGCGCAAAAGTTGTATCGGTCTTTTGTCGGAGAATATGTGGGTTTTGTCAAAATTGTGTCATAGGGGCCTTTTTTGGGGCTATATTAAGGTTATGACTAAAGATATTGCGCACAAAAGCAAGCCGAGCAAGCCAACCTTCGGATTCGAAGACAAAAGACTACATGCTTTTCTGCATGAATATGAACTTATTAATTTGGATAAGTTTGGGAGATTCACCAAACCAATTCCGAGTTTTGTGCCTGCATTGCTTGCGTGGATCTTTTTCTTGGTTTTTCCCCTGATTTTACTTATCGATTGGAAATCAAGGCCTGTAGAAATTGTAGGTGATGATATCGTGCGTCTGTATCTTCCGATTTTTTTCGCTGCGATTATCTTTGGCATGAATCAGCGTTTCTTAATTGTGAAACTCTTTTTTAGGCGAAAAATTAAGTCTTATATCGGGGCCAATTTATTGTTGATTATTTTCATTATAGGGCTTCGGGAATTAATACTTAATATATTACTTCAATCTCCTAATGGCAGTCTCTATTCTATATATATCAAGGGCGAGGCGGGATATCGGCTTGGAACTATTATTCTTTCAATTGTTGCTTTTCTGCTTTTTACCTTGATTATTTGTCTTCTGAATATTTCGTTCCGTGTGAGCGCGAACCATACGCGTTTTGCCTATTGGGTACGCCAGAAGCAAAATGAAATTTTGCAATCGGATCTTGCTTTTTTAAAAATGCAATTGAGTCCTCATTTTCTCTTTAATACCCTGAATAACATTGCAGCACTGATGGATATCGATGTAAAAAAAGCGCAGAATGGAATTTTGCAGATTTCCTCTTTGTTGCGGACGATTCTTTATGAAACCAAGGACGATATGATTTCGCTGAAGTCCGAGGTGATGATTCTTGAAAAATATATTGAACTCGAAAAATTGCGTTTTGGTTCTAATGTGAATTGCCAGATAGAAGTTTCTCTAGAAAATGATCAAATAGAGATCGTCCCTCTTTTACTGATGCCTTTAGTGGAAAATGCAGTAAAACATGGTGTGCACCCTATTCACCCCAGTAAAATTTTCATTTGTATTAAAGAAAAAAACGGGCTTTTAATGTGCCGCGTTGAAAATTCAATGTTTCCGAGAAAAAACAGCCCAAGAAACGTGGGTGGCATAGGTTTATCCAATATGCAAAAAAGACTGGACTGCTTTTATCCGAATCGTTATAAATACAAAATTGCTCACGAAGGTGAAATGTATTTTTCTTCTCTGGAAATCGATTTGTCGTGAGAGAGAAAACAAAAACACCCCGACTTTGAAAGTCGGGGTGTTTTTTAATCAACCCTTGATTTAGGCGGCAGCCTTCACTTGCTTGACGACGGCAGCAAATGCTTCCGGATCGGCAACGGCCAAATCAGCGAGAACTTTGCGGTTCATCTTGATGTTGGCTTTGCTGAGCAAATGAATGAATTGGCTGTAGCTAACGCCATGTTCGCGGACTGCTGCGTTAAGGCGAGTGATCCACAATTTGCGGAAATCACCTTTCTTATCACGGCGGTGAGCGTAGGCGTATTGACCAGCATGAGCAACTGCGTCAATAGCAAGACGAATATTCGACTTGCGACGACCGTAGTAGCCTTTAGCGGCCTTGAGGATGTTTTTACGACGTTCGCGAGAAGGAACTCTGGATTTTGAGCGTGGCATATCTTACTCTCCTTATTATGCGATGACAAGCAAACGCTTGACATGATATAGGTCACATTTTTTAATGAGTCCGCCCTTGCGAAGATTGCGCTTGCGCTTGGTGCTCATCTTGGTAAGAATATGGCGCATTCCAGCGTGCTTAAACTTGACGTGGCCAGAGCCAGTCACGCGAAAGCGCTTCTTGGAACCGCTATGGGTTTTCATCTTAGGCATTTTTACCTCGTAGGTTTAATTTGAAGTCTCACCTGCTGCCATGGGCTCGGTTGCGGACTTATCAGGTGCCGATTTTTGGATCTGCACCTTTTTTGGACCGTAGATAGAAAGCATGGTATTACCTTCCATTCGCGAATCCATTTCTAATTCGCCAACATCAGCGAGATCAATTTTTGCTTGATCCATGAGTCGACGACCGTAATCCATGTGGGCCATTTCGCGCCCACGGAATTGCATAATCAAACGGACTTTCATTCCATCTTGAAGGAAGTCCTTCGCTTGCTTCATCCTGTATTGGTAGTCGTTGGTTGCTGTTTTCGGATGAAGTTTAATTTCTTTGAGCTTAACAATGTGCTGCTTGGCTTTAGCAGCCTTAGTGCGCTTTAGTTGCTCAAAACGGAATTTTCCGTAATTCATGATACGACAAACAGGGGGCTTAGCATTAGGGGAAACCTCCACCAGGTCCAGTTCGGCCTCTTTGGCCATCTGCAAAGCCTTATAGGTTTCGATCACGACCTGTTCTCCATCTTCCTTGACTAAACGGATGGGCGAGACGCGAATATCTTCGTTAATTCGGGTACCATCTGTAGGACGGTTCGGTAATTGACGACTGCGGGGGTTTTGTAACAAGCTAAGCTACCTCTTTGGAAAAACATTAAATTTTGAACCACAAATGTAGCAAGATGAAAAAAATCCTTCAACATCTCAAAGACCCCCCTGTGGGGAATATGTGTCTTTTTGTATAATTGTGCCACGCGCGGCGGTAGCTCAATGGTAGAGCTTTAGCCTTCCAAGCTAATGGTTGCCGGTTCGATCCCGGTCCGCCGCTTTAAAAAGCCCTGTTTTACAGGGCTTTTTTTGTGTAGACATCCAAATAGTCTGTTGAGGACTTTAGATTGGAACAAGAGTCATTTATTTCTATTCAGAGCATAAACACGTCGACTCGATAGAACGTTTTGTTCTTTTAAAAAGGGGTGAATCATTGAAGATACTGACGTTTATGGTGACTTAAAATTTTTTGACAAAGAAAAAGCTGGACAGCGTGAATTATTACAGCCATGAAAAATAGTTGTTCTTGAATAGTTTATCCTAGATCTGCAAGGATACGATCCATAATTTCTTCGGCATTATAGGTGGCTGCTTTTTTGAGTGTCGCCGCATACATGTTCCCCCAAGAACCTTGTTGGATTTTTTCCACTATCGCTGTAGCAAGCGACTCCGCGTTTTGCGCGAGTAATCCGTCCACCCCATGCGAGATAATGTCCTTGGGGCCTTTGCTATCATAGGCAGCGACCGGGAGCCCACAGCTCATGGCTTCTGTCACTACGCATCCAAAGGTATCGAAACGACTCGGCAACAAGAGCATATCCACTTCAGAGTATATCTTTGGTAAAGCCGTGTGATCCACCCAGCCCAAAAACTCAGCCTCAGGCAAAAGCGATTTTAACTTTTCTTCGGCGACACCCGTGCCTGCGATTTTAAGTTTCGCTTGGGGAATTGTCTCCTGGATTTTATGGAGAATGAGAGGAAGTTCCAAAACGCCCTTTTCTTCGCTCAAGCGCCCCACAAAGAGGAACACCGGAGCTTGGGGGTCCAATGGTTTCTTGGTCCCGGTGGGCTTAAAGAACGATTCATTCCAATGGGCGGTTTTGAAAATGCGCTCTTTGCTGATTCCCATCGCGGGGCTCTGTAACCAGGTTTCGTGTTCGGAATTGAGTACAAAGATACCGTTAAACTGTTGGTAAAAGGCCCGCAGTAATCTCCGAATACGGTCCTGATTGTGAGCATCTAAATGGGTTGTCGTTTTAATGTAGTCGACCCAATCCGTATGCATAAAAAGATATGCGGGCACGTTAAAGGCTTTTTGCAAGTAGAGCGCGACAGGGCCCATGCAGAATTCGGTACTCACCATCACACGATCATAAGAACCCTCTGCAAATATTTTCTGTATATCCAAAATATTGGGTACATTGAATTCATGATCGCTGAAAGTTTTCAAGGCAAAATTGCCCAACGAAGGTACCACATGTAAATGCGGTTCGCTTTTTACATGATTACTGCAAAGTAAAATGTCAATGGGTAAATCGCGCCGCTGAATTTCTTTAAGCGTCGCCCGCAAAACACTCGCCACGCCATTTTTATCTTCTAGCGTATCCGTGAGCCACAGAGTTCTTTTGGGCATCTGATATTCACCCAAATGCGCGGCAAATGCGTGCACTGTCAGGCGATCATTATTCATGATGCGCGTCCCTGCAAAACGAGCTCCGAGCATCAAAACAGCGGCAAGCATCGGGAAGGAGAGTTGATCCATACAACTGGGCAAATCATCCCAAGAGCGCCAATAACTCGGCACTTCAAAACGCCGCACAAAATCTTCCAAGTCAATCGGCATTTTTTCTTTGGAAACGCCATCTTTTTGTTTCTGAATGCGCTTTGCGATCAGCTGCATCATTTTCAAAAACATATTATCCACAGCCTGAATATAGTGGCTATGTTTTTGATCTCCGCGCGAATGCTCTTGCTCTGCAATCAATTCCACATCTTCTAACAAAGGCCTGTAATCTTTGCTAATCGAAAGATTCATCAGCAGGCCGGGCTTATTGCCCAAAAGAGCTTCATGAAATGCCGATAAAAAGTTGGTCGTATACTTATGTCGCCGCATTTCCTGCATCATATTGGAAATAGCAAAGCACATCAGCTTATCTTGCAGAGTTCCCCGGTGCAAAAGCATACGGAGTAACCCCGGCTCCTTCATTTTTAAGGCGACCTGGCAGAAATAATCCATAAATCCGATGGTTAGTTTTTCATCATTGACATAACTTCCAAACGGTGCGGATTCTCCAGAGCGAATAGCTTCCAGGGCGAGCTCTGAAGGGTTCTTCGTTTTTAATCGCAGTGCCAGATTGGGTACATATAAACGCGTTCCCGTAAGCCCTACAAAAAAGGAGAAATGATCATCCGAGCCCCCAAAAACTCGTTTGCGAAAAGGCTCCTCGCAAAAACGGAAAGGGTCTATGCCATGTTTTTGACTCAGTGCCCGAATTTTCTCTTCTGTGAGCGATTCCACCCATTTATTTACCAATAAATTCTGATAGGCATCCCGTTGTCCATTCAACACTTCAAATCGCTCAAAAAGCAACGCGAATCGTTCAAAAACCTCCATCGGGATTTCCTGCATTTCGTGTTGCAGAAAAAGCGGATGAGCCAAAATCGTTGGCAATTTTTGTTCCTTACAGTATTCCAAAAAAGCATATCCATTCGTCCGCAACTGATCTAAGATAGGTTCTTGTGCCCTGCTAAAACCATACGTTAAAACGTGCGTAGCCACTTTCATATCTTCAAAAAATACGGTGAACTCCGCCGCGGGGAGCACATCGATTCCTTTGTCTTGCAAGGCCCAGCAACTCCGCGCATTATTGTGATTCGTGATCGTGAGTGTATTCGTGCGCGGGCGGAGAGTATCCACCAAATCGCTCGTAGAAAGCCACGTTTCCGGCAAATGTAAAATGCGCCCCCACAATTCATCAGGCACATCACTATTTCCATCGTGGCAATGAAGATCTATCCTTAAAGAATCGTAATCCGGTATTTTACGATTCCACCCTTTTAATAACTCATTAAAATCCTCTTCTATTTGTATTCTAAATGATTTGTTTTCCATGCTATGTAAAGTAGCTTTGATTTCATTTTACAAATAGACTTTTTACTTTGATTTTACAGACTTTGCGTACTTTACACATAGGGGAATAAAAAAATACGCTAGTCCATGACCCGCGTGCCTTTAGGAATGATTGTAGGCGAAAAGGAAGCTGCTGACAACCTCATTTCGGTCCGCAAGCGCAAGGATGGAGATATGGGACAAATGAAAGGGAAAGACTTTATTGCGAAAGCCGCGAAACGATCTTAAATCGCAGACTCTTGGAAAAGGGTCTGCGTTTTGAATTGAACTATTTTATTTGTCGTACCAAGCGCAAACCCTGGAATCTAAGGTTCCCCCAAGACCTTCCTGTATCGCAATGAGAACCAAAATTCAAAGATTCCAAGGAATCTGGCAAGAACCCGCCTTTGCAAGAAAAAATTTCGTCGCTAAAAAGACTCTTACCTGGCATCAACACGTTTTCACAAACCAGACCAACCATATCGTAAAGTCCGTAGGTATTAGGCTTCAGCATGCCTACAGGACGTGACTTTTGAAGCCAGCGGCCACAGGAATGTTTGTGCCATGTATCATTTTTACTCAATCTTAAAAAGTGGTCTTCCGGATCCCGGACACCGAACCAGGCGTACTGTGACGCCAAAGAGGAATCACTTTCATCGCCCCAGATATACCTGTAATTCGCTTCCCCTCCGCGGGCTAGCGCCATCCATTCATAGTAATAAGGCAAACGATAACCATCTGCCAATTTATTTACAGAAACACGGACAAAACTATCTCTGTCCGAATCATGAAAGGTTTCCTTTTCCATTATAAAACTGCCATCCTCGTTCCATTGTGTGTATTTAACATCGGCATCTGTAATGGAATAGACTGGTTTTAATCCATCATGAATACTACGAATATTGGCATACATAAGGGCTTGATAAGGTCTGATTTTAATCGCTGCGGAATCGTTGGCATCACAAAATTTATTTTTCGTTATAGACTTCTTTTTTTGTATCCAAAAATTTTGATTTTCTATCCATTCGTTGCCTATCAATTTTGCTGGTATAGAATCCCATAATGCTTGCACAAATTCGCATTCCGTCACCTTATATTTATCCACCGCCAAAACCTCATCGATGGGTTCATATCGAAATGAATCAGGATAAATTCTATTATTCCAATTCGATTCCATGTCTTCATAGATAACTTCTTTTTTTAACTTATATTCCGATCCTTTGAACCCAAGCAAATGCCTTTTCCCTCTGAGGTCAATATACTTCATCCCGACTAAAAGATTCAATGTATAGCCATTCCCCATTTTTGTCGCATACTGGATTTTGCCGGATTTCACGTAATTGCCGGAATAGAGCTGAATGCAATTATCCGTTTCTTTATTGTATGAAAAATCATTGACTTTCCAAATACCTCCTTTCGAATCATCGACACAAATGGAATAAGCGGTATTCTTTTCCATTTCAAGCCATTGCTCCGATTTTTTCAAAGAAATATGGATCGAGTCCTGAATTATATAGCCTATGTGAGGGTCATGACGTTCTATGGCAATGTTATCTTTTCCCATGGAACGACCAACATTGACCAAAGCCTTGGGCCCTTTAGTCCTATTGCGTTCATTGAACGCAGAACCGTCTATTTCATACAACGAGTCAACGGAAGCAAATGCGACCGCAGTCATTGCGACCAAAGAAAGAAAAAATTTTTTGAATGATTTTTTCAGGGGAACCGTATTACACTTTTTGTAAAGCAAGATGGACTCAAAGAATGAGGAGTAAGCTACTTTATCTGTCGAACCAAGCGCAAACCTTGAAATGTCTTCATCTTGTCATAATCATTGCAATAGGAACCAAAAGTTAAGGCCTTAAGGGAATCGGTTAAAAAGCCCCCCTTGCAATATGTGGTGTGAACGTAGCCGTCCACAGTTCTTTGCGCAAGGACGTTTTCGCAGACAAGCCCAAACATATCGTAAAGGCCATAGGCATTCGGTTTCAGCATACCCACCGGGCGGGACTTTTGCAAGCGCTCCCCGCAAGAAGATTTTAACCAATTTCTATCCGAATAATCATCTGGATTCATTTTGGAATACATGTCTTCCGGATCCCTGACACCGAACCATGCATATTGGGCGGCTTTCGTTGAATCTTCACCCCATCCCCAAATAAGACTCCGATAGCTTTCACCAGCCCGAGCAAGAGCCATCCACTCGTCTTGATAGGGCAAGCGATAGCCGTTGGCATCCTTGTTGATGTGAACACATCGAGAAGTCGTGTCGTCAAAAAAACTGGCATTCTCTACCCAAAAACTACCATCCTTTTTAAAATCATTACCATAAGAAAGAGCATCACACTCTTCAAATCTATATACCGGCTGGAAGCCGTCCCTTATACTGCGGTTGTTCGCATAAACAAGGGCGTGTTGCAGATAAATGCGGACAGCGGCAGAATCATGGGCGTTACAAAAGCCGCCTTTTATCATAGATTTTTTTTTGTTTATCCAGAAAAGATAGTTGTCACTATACTGGAGATAAAAAGGCTCCCGACCCAGTTCGGATGGTATGGAATCCCACAAAGTCTGGACAAATTCACATTCCGTTACCTTGTATTTATCCACGGCGAGCACTTCATTCATTTCTTCGTACCGCAGGGAATCATAGTATATTATTTTTCCATAGCGAGTAAACTTGTATTCTTTATTATATCCAAGCAGATGCTTTTGCCCTCTGAGGTCTATATACTTCATCCCGACAAGAAGATGGAACGTATAGCCGTTCCCCATTCTTGTCGCGTATTGAATTTTTGCAGATTTTACGTAATTGCCGGAGTTCAGGCGGATGCAATTTTCCGATTCCTTTGTGTACGAGAAATTATTGACTTTCCAAATGCCTCCTTTCGAATCATCGACGCAAATGGAATAAGCGGTATTCTTTTCCATTTCAATCCATTGCTCTGCGTCTTTCTTCAAAGAAATACGAAATGTATCCTGCACGGGAATATTTGCCGAGGTGGGCTTCACTTTGAAAGAGTTCTCGTTCCCTTTATGCCGCTCGACTTTGGCCAAAGGTTTCGGGCCGTTTGTTTTATTGTGTTCATTGAAAACGGTTCCATTGATTTCATACAATGAGTCGTTCACGGCAAAGGCAAACGTTGCCATTGCAATTAAAGAAAGAAAAGAGATTATGATTGATTTTTTCATAAGACACCTATCGTTTATGGCATTTGCTGTTTGAACGGACGCAATCCCATTGATTTTCCGTGGCGTACCATCCATCCCCTATAGAAATTCTGTCATTTGTCCCAGTATTAACAACAAATAACGGTCGATACCGAAGACGATCCCCAGATGGAACACTGTATGCCATTATGTTGCTTTCATTGAATGCAAAATAATAGTATTGTTCGGGAGCATTAGAAGGGTCGGCAGAATCTTTATATAAATCGGTCAATCCGAAAGAATGGCCAATTTCGTGGACGATCGTATTCAGGGATGCGCTTCCGTTCAAGTGACTGCCCCAGACCATGCCGCCAATGATAGAATGGTCCGTCTCGGATTTGAAATTGTTGATTGTAATCTGAGCTGCATTTGGGTCGTCTGGTACAAAAGGATATACATCTGCATAAATTGTATATCTGCAGTTGTCTTTTAACCCTATTCCAGATATTTTTGGTACAAAACTGTTCCCATCCTGGTTTGAAACACTCAATTTTACGGGCACATCCTTGTCGCCACAATTACTTTCTAATGTCATCGATAAGATGTTGGACTCGCAGGCATCTTCATCCACTTGGCACACTCTTTCAAAAGCGTAATAGTTTTGAATTTTTATTGTTTTGCCTGTGTACTTAAATTTCCATTGAATCCGCATTTCGTTGATTCCCAAAGCAATATGTTTAGTCGAACAACGTTCCCTTGCGGTATTGTATGCACTTGTCGCATTGTTGTAAGCTGTTACCACATTATTATAAGCAGAAACATCTATTTCGCCCTTGTTATATTTTACTTCAGCATCTTTGTACTCTGCTTCAGCAGTTTCGTATTCTTTTTTTTCTTTCCCATAACCAAATTCTTCGCTCTCTAAAATTTTTTTATAAAACTTATCTACAATTGAATTATTCTTTGATTCATCAGAAACGTCACTGTCATCCGCCAAATCAACAACGAGAATGTCATCGGATCCAACCGTCTCTAATCCAACAGAACTGGGTTCTATCTTCGTAAAAATTCCCGTCGTCACAACTTGAGACATCACTCTATTATAATTATCCTGAACGATTTTATTTGTATAACACCCATCATCATTGCCGATATTACACGTATTCCCATGTTCATCGCCAAACTGCATAAAGTAAACGTCATTCTTCCTGTTTGTGTATTCGATAATATGTAAATATCTTTTCTTATCGACATCTCCATAATACACGGCGTAATGCCCTACAGGCAACGAATATTCTTTTGTGCAGCCCGCATCGGAACAAACATCCGTTCCTACAACAATGTCTTTTTCCAAAATTTCTTTTTCTTCATTTATCTTATGCAGATGATATTCCTTCTTTGACTCGGGATCAACAAAAACTTTTACTACCGCCATTTCGTCTTTCAAGACAGACATATAAACGTCTTTTCCGCGTTCTGCATAATCTTCTAAATTTGAAAAGGGGTCTCTATCGTAACCATATTGATGGGCATCGGACTGGAGAAACCAAGCAAGAGTCTGATCCCATTGGAACGTTACAACATCTCCATCTCCATACGATTGATAATCATAATCACCACTTATTGGAGAATTACCAGACTGAGTGGTATAGCAATTGGGGTTATTGCTTTCATTACAATCTACAGCCGCATGGGAGTCTCCGGTCGCCTTGTCGTCATCACAAGCGATTAAAGCGCCGACACTCACCAAAAGCACAATCCATCTCGTCACATTTTCAAACATTTTCACTTCGCCTCGTAATAAAAATAATCCGAAACGGATTTCATATAGACAACGATCCCATCCTTGTAATTTCCGGCATCCTGCGGTCGCTTGGAGAAAAAGATCGGTTTTCCCTCGCTTAATGTCATCGTCTGGAAAACATAGCGTCCGTTTTCTTCTCCGTTACGGTAAGCGTCAAATTCGACCGGGGGAATGTCCTTGTAGATTTTCCCTTCGTAATTTTTTACCCACAGCTTGACATGAGCCTTTGCCTTTTTAGTTTTCTTATGCTTTCTGACGGTGGCTTTGAAAACCCTGGCATACGGAGAGGTCGCCAGATATTCCCTGTAATAATCTCCCGAAATTGCGCTTATCAAGGGAATTGCGGGCCTTGTCGCAACGACCTTGCCTTCCTCGTTTAGCACGCCGAAAGAAGTTTCATTATTTGGCATTGCATACGCATAAACGCCCAGCGCAATTTGACCCGTCCTGCGCTCTTCTTCCAGCAAATCATTCGCGGGGACATAATCGTTCTTCACGCCGGTCTTCAACAAAGGAGATCCTTCCGCCAGATTGATTCCCGCATCATAATCCATATACATGTTTTTTCCAGAAGGATTGCTTTCGTCTGCAAATTTCGGGTCACCAGCGTAGTTGTTTGTTCCGGCATATGCTTTCGTGAACGAGGAATTCATGGCGGTATAGCCCGCGACAACTTCCGAAGAACATTCGCCCGAACTACAGCCGGATACGGTATTCTTCCAGAAGATGCTGTTACCGATTACGCCTTTCGCCGTTCCGCCAATGGCCCCATTTGCTGCGGTAGTCGCATTTGCAAAGAAGGTCGCATTCCATAGGTTGAGCTGCGTATTTTCATTATAGATGGCTCCTCCAGCAAGTCCTGCCTTGTTGCCGTAGAAAATCGCGTTCCCGATATAGGTGTTCGCATTTTTCAATTCGACAGCACCGCCATTTTTCGCAGAAGAATTGCCTAGGTAAAGGACATTAAGCATGTTGGTTTTACCGTTCGCGAGTACTGCACCGCCGTCGCCCAAAGCCGTATTACTCGAGAAGCGGACATACTCAAGATTCAATGTATCGCTGGCAAAGATGGCACCGCCGTCGCGGTTAGACTTCGACGAGGAAATGAGCATATTCTTCAGACTAATCTTTTGATTGCTTGTGCTGATTGCGCCACCGTTACCCGCATTGAACCCGTTCGCAATACGCAATCCGGTAAAACTGCGCGGGGAACGTCCTTCGATTTTGATGTGCGCGGAATTGCCGAGGTTCACAAGTGGCAGGTCGCTTTCGGAATTCAAATCCCAGAGGTTGACCGTATTGCCCACAAGTTCAAAACCAACCGACCAGGGCACAATCCCGTTCTTGTAAGTCGCAGAGACATCCCAGACACCTCCGGCCATGTTGATTTCTCGACCGGTCGTCTTCGCGATTTCAAGAGCTGTTGCAAAGTCTCCAATGGCAACCGCCGCAGTCGCTCCGTCGCAGCCCTGCTCGCACTGGGTTTGCGGATTCCAGTAGATGCGGTAGTTTGCACTCTTGGAAAAATTAAAAGTGTAGTTGCTGCTGAACGCCTCGGTGGGGAATCCAGAAATCCGGCTGCGCGAAAGCGAGATTGTCGCAGTCCCGTTTGTTGAAGGGAATTCAACCGTAGTTGATTTACCGCCGTTCACCTTGACCTGCAAGTCGTCCGCATAGACATACATCTCGATGGTTGATGCGGAAAGGGACAGCTGGGAACGGTAGCGAAAAACGCCCGGTTCGAAAAAGGGCCCAAAGTGTTCTTCGCTGTGTGAAATTTCCTTTGCGCGGGGTTCCTGCGACACGGTTGACTGCGGCTCCATCACGAACTTGCGTGCATAAACGCCGCCCACGAGGTGCGAACGCGAGGGAATGCGTACATAAGCAGCCGGGGCGAGGATTTTGCCGAAATATAGACCGTCTGTGCCCAAATCTACGGTTTCACCCGCCACGTTCCACGAAATTTCGCTGGGGTTGCCTCCCGTGATGGAGAAATGGTTGCGGTCGCCGAAGCGGACATTGTTCAGTATGCCAATCGATATGGGCCCTGATGCCATGTCGAACGAAAACTCAACATCGGGTTCTGTGTAGAAATTCTGGAAAGTATATGCGCCCGAAGCAAAATGCACCTTCGACCTAGCATTGGCATAGAAAGAGCCGTAATTGCCGGGCAGAAGCGTAATCGTTTTGTCAAGGCCGACCGAAATAGGCGATATGCCGACAGCAATGTTCGGTATGTTTGCCAAAGGCTTCGAAAGGGCGGCAACGCTCTTTGTAGCCGCAGAAACACTGTTCTGTTCCGTACAGGGTGCGGAATAGTGCAAATCCTCGCCAATGTAGGCTCGTTCCCGCAGGAAACATTCGCGAGAGGCATCTACACTGCCATACACCTTGGAATCCGCGCCAAGTTCAAGTTTCGAGCCGAACACGTCGCCCAATGCCATGGAGTAGTCACGCAAATCGACGGTGTCGGCAACGACAACATAACCCCAGTCACTTGCGGACGTTGCGGGCGAATTACTGTTGCCACCCTGGTTTGCACCGCTGCAATCGAGGCAGTTCAAGCTGACGTCAGAAAAATAGACCGTTCCGGCAGTCTTTCCGAGATTGAACTCGAACCGGGCATTGCTCACGTTGCCCGACTGCATCGTGAAGGTCTTGGTCACCGTGCGACCGTTTATTGCCGCCACGACTTCACCGAACTCCGCAAAAGCGTCGTAGGGAAAACTTTCACGTCCGATACGGACGTCCACATAACGGCGTGCGCTCACCCCCTGCAAGAAGAACTTGACTTCGTAAGTTTTACCAGCCTGAAGTTCAATGTTTTTACGGGTAAGTTGCACGTGCCAATAGTCGGCTCCGCCCGAAGCCACCGATACAATCCCGTCATTGAAGGTTGCATAGGCCCCTTCGTAACTGGCTAAATTCCATTCCGAATAAGGAAAATCAAGTGCAAGAACATTACTCAAGGAAACAAAATACAGCAGGGCTAGAGAACACAGACGTAATCTTTTCAAATTTTCCCTCTTGGAATTAATGACGAGACATAAATGTAACAATCTTTGTGAGTAGTGCCAATAGGAAATGTACCTGTTTTGTAAGAATGGTGACAAAGCTGTTTTTATTAGGGATGGATGCCCGTAGGGTTTGGACAATGGATCGCCATAATTAAAACTATATGCAGTGAGACCGATGGGTTGAACGGACGCGCGGGAACGCACCAAAAAATGGCAGGCCTATTTCGAGCGCATCGAAAAGTGTGCAAGGCGAGCGAATCAACGGGGCGCTAGCTCACCGGCATGTGGCGACATCTATGCAAAATCAAAACACTTAATTCTGCTTGTAAAAAACATCGACTGGTTGCTCCCCTCTTTCACTAATGGCAGTCACCTTATAAGCCTTGCCTTCATCGCACTGTTCACGATAACTCGCACCAAAGGGAGCTAATATGCTTGGCTTTGCCGGAATCACCGCTGTGACTGAATCCCCTTGCTGCGGCGTATAAGAGGTCACGCGGAAGTTCTTATACTCGTCATCGTAACTGGAAATGGTCACAATATTATATTTCTGCCCATCTGCTTTGTCTTTTTCACAGATGGAACCAAATGCATAGGGCGCTTTTGTCGAAGATCCCCCCGAAGAGGCGCAACCCATAAACCCAAGCACAGCCGAAATCAAAACAACTGATTTCAAAATTTTTTTGTTTTTCATTTTTTTATCTCCCATAATATGCCCTTCAAACAATACCAAAATTTGGATCACACATCAAAGGGTTCGTATAAAATTTACCTAAAGCCCTTTTTATACAAATTGCGCCTCTTTTTGCGAAGTTGTGCAAACTTCTGATTTCTTAGTATATTTTTAGACGTTCCCTAAATTCAATTCACGATAACCAGGAGAAAAAATGAGCATCCCAGTCGATCCCCAAAATAATCCAGCGAATCCGAATTTTTCAAAGAACCCGGCGAAAGGAGCCTTCGGTTTTAACCGCCAATCGAATAATCCCAAACAACTGAATAAAGGAATGAAGGTAAGCCCCCATCGTCTAAAACAGGGGTAGATGTTGGTAATGGTTTTAACTTCAAAGTTACATTTTGCCCTTGGTTTCGCGCTAGGGGCTTTTTGTTTGTACCGGGAATGTTGTATTTGCACATTAAAATCATTTTTCAAAAAATTTGGTAATATTTTTTAGCCTTTTCTCCCTTTTGTTGTTTTTCGCTACAACGTATTTGAGTACTGGATTTTCTGAGGAGATCTCATTGGAAGCTATATTTATGGTATTATGAAAAACCTATTTGTTATCTCATCAGCGGTTAAGGGCGTTGGCACTATTTCTTGTTTTCTCTTGTTTGCCGCAGTCCAAACAATGGCCGCAACCCCTGTTAAAACCGTTGCTTGGAATGGCTACAAAGGCGCAGTGACATTCACGTTTGATGATGGGGTTGGATCTCAGATTACCTACTTAAAGCCTATTCTGGATACGCTTCCGAGTGTGAAAGTAACGTTTAATGTATCTCCTGCATTTTATTTTGGTTCACATTCTTCTGAATTTGTGCAACTGGCAAAGGCCGGAAATGAGGTGACCAACCATACGGTGACGCACAAAAAATTGACCGAGCTTTATGATTCCACCTCCATTGCGGCTGAAGTGGCGACTGAGGCTAAAAATCTCCGTGCATTGGACCCTTCTATCGAATCTGTCACCTTTGCGACCCCTAACTGTGCCGCGAATGAGTTAGTCGATAAAGTGACAAACTCCGAAAGCTTCATTACGCGGGGCTGTGGAGGAACGGGCCTTTTTACCTGGGGTAGTGCTCCCTGGAATTGGATGCGCGCAGATTCCTACTACTGGAATCCCTCTGGAGGTTCCAATGTTTCCACTGCCACGGGCAGCATCAACACGGCCTCTAATAATAACCAGTGGTATGTGCAACTCAACCATGGTGTAGGGGGCGACTGGGATATTATTTCTCAAGCCGATATCAATACTTTGTTCCACGTGGCCATTAGCAAAAATGTCTGGATTGATACTTATCAAAGGATAGGATCTTACTTTCGTGCAAGTTTCACAATGGATACCGTGCAAGCACAGACAAACTCTGAAGGGTTCCACATGCAATGGGTTTCTCCCCATGCTAAAATGCCCAAAAGCGTAAAATTGCGCGTCACTATTGATAAATCCTCTGTCAGTACCGACGCTATTGTTTCCCAGAAAGGTACAGAAATCACCGCCGAGAGCGATGGCTCTTATATCATCGAATTTATGGATTTAGAATTGGATGTAAAACAGAAACCTACCGGATTTCAAACACCGCAAGTTGCTTTTGCTAAAAACCTTCGCGCCGTGAATTTTGATGGGGCAATTATGCTTCAGGGTTTAAATCCAGGTAAATACGTCTATAAGATCTGCGATCTCCAGGGCAAGCTTTTGCAACGCGGTTCCCTTAATACTGCCGAGAATTCCATTTCGCTCACAGCATCCAAGAATTTTACGGGTCTTGTGGTGATTCAGGTTGCTCCCGCGAATAGCCCTACAAATACAGTGACTTTGACTATTCCTGTAAAGTAAAAATTCCCTCTGGGGAAGAGTGGAGCAATGAAACAAAAAAGGCAGATGCGTTTACATCTGTCCTTTTTACGATGGTGCATCGCCATTTCGAGAGCCGTTCCTTATTCTCTACGGTAAAACACAGCTCCATCATCAAAGTCGAGCAGCATTAATTTTCCGTTGTTAATGGTGTAAAATTTAGAAAGTGTGGAATTATCCCACGATATTTCGAGATGAGCCCCATTGATAGCCCAGGTTCCGGAAGAAACGGCATCGCCCTGTGTGATAGAAACTGTATTTTCTTCGGTAAACACAAATTTTTGAACATCGGCATTGGTGTAGGTATTTTCCCAAATACCGACAAGGGTACTACTTTCACCTTGGTAGACATCAACATCACCCAGAAACAGTAACGAATCTTTCGTCGGGTAAAACAGGAATCCTCCGGTCCAGCGCATATTCTGTTCTATAGATGTAATTGGAAATAAGAGAATGTGTACATTGCTGTAGAATGTCAAAAGGCTATCGGGAATACTATCCGCATACGAAGGGAATAGAGAAACAAAAGTACCCGCATCGCTCCAGGTTCCTTGTGCCCACAAGCTATCCGCCGGTGCATAAGAAATTCCAGGATCCGTTACAGCAGTCCACCATTCATATCTCCAAGAAGAGAAAGTATCTTCTGCCCCCAATATGAATCCCCATTCTTCTGTGCTAGAATCGCCCACAGACTGGTATGCCCAGGTTCCTACCCAAACCGCTACACTATCGGCCGTAGAATCTTCAAGAACAATAAGTCCCGAATCCGATAGTTCTACCCGACCGAGATCCAGCGTTTTGCCCCCGGTGAATGTTACTTTCATGCTTTTTTGAAGCGTATCCTGTGTGCAGGTGAGAAAATAAGATCCATCACTTACACTGTCAATCAGCACTTTCCCAGAATCATCGGATACCGATTCAGCGACAGGGTTATCACAGGCCGCTGCGTTTTCGCAAAGCGTCGCACCCACGCCACTGATAACGCTACCCGATTTATCCACTACAATAAAAGCAAGCGCATTTTCTGCTTCTGTGGAATTGCCCGGGCCTTGGGTTTTTGTTTCCAGACAACCAGCAACAAAAATGGCCACGCCACACATCAGTGTAAAGTGAGCGATAGTTTTATTGATTATTGTTTTCATTTTTATCCTTTTTCCGATGGGTGCGTCACCGGAATTATTTGAATGTTAATATGATAGACTCGATTTGCTTCAGTTACCTGGTCAATTCTTTTTTGAATTGCTTTCCTAAACTCGCGGGTCATGACACGAATATCTTCTGTGGCCGCATCATCAAGAGCGACGGTTAAAGAGCTAATATCCCGATCTTGAGAAGGAACATATTCGAGAGACCTTTCGGCAATGTGGAGTATTTGTCGGTGATAATCGCGCAAAAGCAATGCAGAAGGCTCCCCTCCGACAAGACCCGGAGCACGACCCGATCCCACATGGGGCTCCCGAAGGCGTAATTTTCCATTTCCTTCATCTTCAAGCATGTCAAGGCGATGTAAGGTTTCCAAAGCGGATTCCGCTTCTTGTTTGGTAATAGCAGGAGAAATACTTTGTGCGATTTTTTGGGCATCTCCTTGTTCGATACAACCCACAAGAGCCCGCACCACAGGAGTGTACCAGTGGGCAAAATATTGGAGTTGTTCTACAGAGAGAATCCGGTACTGCGGAGGTCGAAGGGATTGAAGCTTTTCAAACCAGATTTTAGCTTCCGCCGCAGTCCCTGCACGTCCAAAATGCACAAGAGCTTCAAAGTAGCTTTTCTCTGTCCCGTACAAGTTCAGATACTCGCTGAAGGCCCCTATTTTTTCTGGAGGGAGATGCATGTGTCCTACCAGTATTTTTGCGAGAAAACTCTGGTCCATTCCCACAGCATTTGCAAAGACTTTATATGAGAAATAATTTTTCTCTGCCTTACGCTCTTCGTAGTATGTTTTGAGATATTCGCGGTAGTCTAAGGTTTCAAAGAGGGTCATGCGGTAAAACTAACCTTCCCTCATGCTTTTTACATTATTTTTTTGCGCTGTTCTTTCATTTTCTTGGAATGACTATTCCAAAAAATCAATTGGTCGTCAATCATTCCTGCTCCCAATCGATCTCATTCGATTCCACTTCCGCAAAACAATTTTTAGAGGGGCCCTCACGAAACCAATCCACTTCGATTTTTTGGGGAAACTTTTTTCACATTCTTTAGTAATTCTTCAAGCACTTCTTTTTTCCAAGCAGTAATCGTTTCGTAATTTTCATATTCTTCACTCAACTTTGTGGAAACCTCGATTTTTTTGATCCCTTTCCGAAGAACAATAAGTTCCATAATTCTAGGGTAAGGAATCAATTTGTTCATTTGGTCTTTATCCATGAAGATACTCTTTCGCTTTTGTAGAATTTCCCTATTTACAGGATTCTCAAAGTCAGTTTTTTTACCATCCTCTGATGAAAATAACGGGAGGTAATTAATCATATTTATGAGCCACTCATTTCCAATATCTTTCGGCACCAACTTTTTTCTCAAGTAATAAATTTCTTCGTTGATCAAACCCAAGTAAGCTTGAATTTCTTTTTCAGAAACATTATCATTATCAGCAAATTTCCTGTATTGCTCAATACAATTTTGCATGATTTTGAGTTGTAGTTTTTTGTGCTCGGAGACACTATTGACAAAAAAAGCAATAATGCTCTGTACTAAAGTGAAAAACCCAACAATCGCACCTAGATCTAATAACGTACCCGTCATAATACTCCCTTTGTTTTGTGAAAATAATAATAAGAATTGTAGCGATCTGCTGATAATCTTTTCTAGGTCTCTTCTGTGTATACTCTAGAATTTGGATTCAGAGGCCTATTCCTACACGATTTTTGTTTTTCAAAAATTCCCTTCGCAAAGAATGGGCTGAAAAAAGGTCCCCTTTAGCTGTTTTGCCACTTTGACTGATCTCCCCAATTATTCTTTCTAACCCCCTTTTATTAATTAACTGATTATTTAATAATTGAATTTCTGAACTTTTTCTCCCTTTACTTTTTTGCTTAAATGTTCTTTTTTTCCTTTAGTTATTTAGGGCTTTTTTATTTATGAGAACGAACCCCTGAATCTTGCCTGTCGTTGTAAATGATGGCTTTTTTTCTCTCCAAAAAAGCTTAGTTTTGCTCTGCCTTTTTCACATACCATCTCATGGAGCCTAGCAAGTTTATGTCGACGCTTTTGAATAATTTTCTTTCTCGTACTGAATTTGATTCCTACAAAGATCTTCGCCATCGCTTTTCCATTCATGTTCCTACAGACTTTAATTTTGCCTACGATGTGGTTGATCGCTACTCCGAAATGGAGTCGGACAAGGAAGCGCTTGTTTGGTGCGATGATAAAGAAGAACGCATTTTTACTTTCGAAGATCTTTCTATTGCTTCTCAAAAAACAGCAAACTATCTCGTCTCCTTGGGAATCAAAAAAGGCGATTCCGTGATGCTTATTTTGAGGCGCCGGTATGAATTCTGGTATTTTCTTCTCGCTCTGCACCGCATTGGCGCCGTAGCGGTCCCCGCGACGAATATGCTCACCGCGAAAGATATTGAATACCGTACCAACGCTGCCGATATTAAACTGATTGTCACTTTGGACGATCCTGGTTTGCAGGAACAGGTCGAAAAAGCACTACTCGCATCACCGACCGTGCAAGGTTTGGTGACTACCGGGCCCTCGCGTACAGGCTGGCTTTCTTTTTATGAAGAATTTGAAAAATGTCCGAAGACGTTCCCCCGTCCCAAAGGGGAAGCCGCAGTTCATAACGCCGATATAATGCTTCTTTACTTCACTTCAGGAACCTCCAGTTACCCCAAAATGGTGCAGCATGATTTCACCTATCCTCTGGGGCACATCGTCACTGCCAAATACTGGCAAAATGTGGAAGACGGCGGACGCCATCTGACGGTTGCTGAAACTGGCTGGGCCAAAGCCATGTGGGGTAAGATCTACGGGCAGTGGATCGCTGGCTGTGCGGTATTCACTTACGATATGCTCGCCTTTTCGCCAGGGAAACTTCTGGAAAAGCTCGCCCACTACAAGATCACGTCCTTCTGTGCGCCCCCGACCGTGTACCGTTACTTGATTCAGCACGATTTTTCACGCTATGATCTTTCTCATCTCAAGTATTGCACGACTGCTGGTGAAGCCTTGCATGTCGAAGTTTTCAATAAATTTTTGGAAAAAACCGGACTTAAGCTCCGTGAAGGGTATGGCCAAACCGAACTCACGCTCACCATCGGAAACTTCCCCTGGATGGATCCACGCCCGGGTTCCATGGGTAAACCCGCCCCGGGTTATGACATTGATATTGTTCACCCTGATGGGATTTCTTGCTCCTCCGATGAAATTGGCGAAATTGTGATCCACGTTGCGAATGGACGGCCTTTCGGGATGTTTGCCGGTTATTTTCACAATACGGCCCTCACAGACCAAGTCTTTCAGGGGAACCTTTACCGCACCGGTGACACCGCATGGAAAGATTCCGACGGGTACTTCTGGTTCGTCGGTCGCACCGATGATTTAATCAAGAGTGCAGGCTACCGCATCAGTCCTTTCGAAGTCGAAAACATACTACAGCAGCACCCCGCTGTACTGGAATGCGCGGTGACTGGTATTGATGACAAAGCCCGAAACCAAATCGTTAAGGCCACCATTGTTCTCACTACAGGTTCTACCGCGAGCCAAGAACTCGCCCTCGAAATTCAGGCTTTCGCAAAACACATCTCCGCATCCTATAAATGCCCGCGGATTATTGAATTCGTGAAAGAACTTCCCAAAACAATCAGCGGCAAAATTCGTCGAGTCGAAATTCGCGAGAAAGACCAGCTCGCCTCAAAAAACGCTTTGGAGAAATAACTCAAATCATGAACAAAAGAAGAATTGTTATCACAGGTCTCGGAGCGATTTCTCCCGTCGGAAAATCGGTAGATGCGACTTGGAACGCCGTACGTAACGGTGAATGCGGCATTGATAAAATCACCTTGTTTGATGCTTCGACGTTCCCCGTGCAAATTGCCGCCGAGGTTAAAAATTTCAACCCCGAAGAACATGGCATCGATGGCAAGGATGCCCACCGCATGGCGCGTTTTACCCAGTTTCTCCTTGCTGCGTCCAACGAAGCGGTGCGCGATGCTAACCTGACGCCAGCGGACCTCGCCGATGATAAAACAGGCATTGTCGCTGGCAATGGCCTGAGCGGGTTCGATATTCTGGAAACCGCTTATAACAAATATTTCAAATCCGGTTGCAATCGTATTCCGCCCCTCGCGATCCCCATGCTTATTCCCAATGAGGGCGCCGCTAATGTGAGCATTCATTTGGGCATTACGGGCAACGCCTGGACCATTGCCACCGCTTGCGCTTCCGGCACGGACGCTCTTGGTGTTGCACTCGATTTAGTACGTTCCGGGCGTCTCGATATTTGTCTTGCGGGTGGTGCAGAATCGACGATCACCGGTTTCAGCATCGGAAGTTTTAACGGTATGCACGCTCTCGCATCCACATTCAATGACCGCCCCCAAGAAGCATGCCGTCCTTTCGATAAGGATCGCGCAGGGTTTACTATCGGTGAAGGTGCGGGCGTTTTGATTCTTGAAGCACTCGACCATGCTCTCGCCCGGGGCGCGAAAATCTACGCGGAATTTGCAGGTTATGGAGCCTCCAGCGATGCTTACCACATCACCAGTCCCAAACCGGGCGGGGAAGGTGGCGCTAAGTCTATCACCCGCGCATTGCAAGATGCGAATTTGAAACCTGAGGACATTCAGTATTATAACGCCCACGGAACGTCTACCAAATTGAATGATCCGACAGAAACCGAAATGGTCAAATTGGCTTTCGGGAAACATGCTTATGACATGAAAATTTCAAGTACCAAAAGCATGACGGGACATTGTATCGGCGCGGCGGGCGCAATTGAAGCTATCATTGGTATCAAAGCGATGAACGACAGTTTTTATCCACCGACCATTAATCTTGAAAATCCTGACGTAGAACAGGGTTGCGATTTGGATTATGTGCCCAATGTGGGAGTTCACGGGGATATTGACTGTTTTGCCTCTGCGTCTCTTGGTTTCGGGGGACACAACGGCACAATCATTATGAAAAAATTCAAAGCATAGAATAAAGGAATCACTGAATATGATTATTAAACCGCTTATCCGTAGTAACATTTGCCTTAACGCCCACCCCGTGGGCTGTGGCAAAGAAGTGGAAAACCAGATTAATTACGTTCGCGCTCAAGCTCAAAAACGTAGCACTCCCGCAGAAAAGCCAAAAACAGTTCTTGTACTCGGTTGCTCCACAGGTTATGGCCTTGCAAGCCGCATTACCGCCGCCTTTGAATTCGGCGCCAACACGATCGGCGTTTCTTTTGAAAAAGAAGGAACCGAAGTGAAGAGCGGAACCCCTGGCTGGTATAACAATATGGCCTTTGACCGCGCGGCCACAGCAGCAGGCCTCAAAACCATTACGCTTAATGGCGATGCCTTCTCCAACGCCATGCGCGAAAAAGTCATTGATGCGATTAAAGAAATGGGCGGCTCTTTTGATCTTATAATTTATAGCCTCGCAAGCCCTGTTCGTACCGATCCTGTGACCGGCGAACTCTACCGCTCCGTTCTCAAGCCCCTCGGTGAATCCTATGTCGGCAACAGCTTTGACATCGCTTCCGGCAAACTCTGCACCATTACTGCCGAAGGGGCGAACGCAGAAGAAGCCCGCCAAACAGTCAAAGTGATGGGTGGCGAAGACTGGGAACTCTGGATTTCTCAATTGAGTGACGCGGGCGTTCTCTCCAAAGGCTGCAAAACGGTCGCCTACTCTTACATTGGTCCCGATCTTTCTCACGCCATTTACCGCGATGGCACCATCGGTGGCGCCAAAAAACATTTGGAACAAACATCGAATAAACTCAACGTTTTGCTTCAACAGAAAGTCGGCGGGGAAGCGTTTGTCTCTATCAACAAGGGCCTCGTGACACGTTCCAGCGGCGTCATCCCAGTGATCCCTTTGTACCTCTCTTTACTTTTCAAAATCATGAAGGCAAAGGGAACCCATGAAGGCTGTATTGAGCAAATGGATCGCCTTTTTGCCGAACGCCTGTACACTGATGGTCCGGTTCCTGTCGATGAAAAACGTCTGATTCGCATTGATGAACTGGAAATGGACCTCGAAGTGCAAAATGAAGTGGCGCGATTGATGCCTTCGGTTACCGAAGAAAACCTCGGTAAACTCGGAGATCTCGAAGGTTATCGTCACGATTTTCTCGCCATTAACGGTTTTGATGTCAAAGGTGTGGACTACACCGCCGATGTCCCCCGCATGGATACGATCTAAATATTTTGTGTTAAACAGACAAAAGAGACGGGCAACCGCCTCTTTTTTTATGGTTGGAGAACGCGTTACTCCGTTCGGTCTGCGATCTCGCTTTGCTCGGCTGACGTATTTTTTTTTGGCATCGTTTGACATTTTGGCTCGCTGAACCTCAAATTGACTTTTTAGAATGGGTCATTTCCGATCAATAGTTTTCCTTAAATTTGCAAAGAAAAGGCAAAAATCAAAATATTTAGTCAAAATCGACTTTTATGTTTTCCTGATATTATATTTCAGAGATGCAACTTTCAGTGACACCGCCCTCGGTTTTCGGCTATTTCGACTTTCGGGAATTCCTGAAAGTCCGTCAAAAATGGTTGAAAACCCAGAAGCCTTTTTTTACTCTCGAATATGTAGCCCAAAAACTGGATTTGAAGAGCAAGGGTCACGTCAGTCTGATTCTGAGTGGAGCCAAAACGGTTCCCGAAGCCAAAATCGAGCGTCTTGCCGAATGTTTCTACCTAGAAGAGCGTGAGCGGGAATTCTTCGTCAATCTCGTTCACTACAATCAAGAGCCAACTTATCGGCAAAAGAAAATGTATCTCGACCGTATGGTGGCCCTGATGCGCATTTCCAATAAGAAGCTCGTTCCTGCACAATACCGGATTTGCGAGAAGTGGTTCTACCCCATTGTGCTTGAAATTCTCCGGCTTCATGATTTTAACGAGGACTGGGCTGCCCTTGGAAAGCTAGTGCGACCTGCCATTACGGCGGTGGAAGCTAAAGAAGCGGTGCAGGTGCTACAGGGCATTGATCTCATCCGGAAAAATCCTCAGGGATTCTGGGAACCCACGGATACGTTGCTTACTTTTGGAGAAGGCTGGAGAAGTGTGGCCGCGCGAAACTTTCAATCCCAGACCATTGAGATGGCGCAGCAGGCTCTCATTGAAATCGCTGTGGAAGAGCGCGATATTTCGACATTGACGCTGAGTATGGGGTGCGATACCTTTCATAAAATTCAGCAAAGTATTCAGCTTTTGCGCAAAGAAATTCTGGCCATGGTGCAGGCGGATCAGCAAGCGGATTGTGTTTATCAGATGAATATTTCATTGTTTCCTGTCTCAAACCCGGTGGATGCCCCATGAAAAATCATTTTTACGGAATTGGGCTTGTCGCAGTTGCCTTGATTCTTGGGGCCTGTGGAAGCCTCATCGATGATCAGAGTCGTCGGGGTGGCGGTATTGAAATCCCCAACGGAATTGAAGCAAACATTGCCGTGCGCCTCACGGATTCTTCGGGAATGGCACTGGGGAAAACCAAAGTGTTCTTGGTTGCGGGTGAATCTTGGGCTTCACGAATTGAGGCCCATGAGAGTGTTGTCGTCGATTCCGCTGAAACCGATAGTTTAGGGGTCGTTCTTCTCCAAGTAACGGAATCAAAAATGTTTCTCTTGGCCCGCTATAAGGATCAAGGCATCCACATGGC
>Ga0209467_1000684_pt1 | contig 39528 bp, 62 predicted proteins | sample Higcelwee11metaG_FD_187175 | JGI IMG/M metagenome (GOLD analysis project Ga0209467, IMG submission 187175) | Freshwater pond sediment microbial communities from the University of Edinburgh, under environmental carbon perturbations - High... | ecosystem: Environmental > Aquatic > Freshwater >... | reverse complement strand
GTATTGTTCCAGTAGGATTTACAAACTTAATCAACTCTTTTACTAATTCTGGTGGTGTCATAAACTCATCATTAGATATTTCTCGGTGTTTAATTTGATGAGAGATATTTTCTTTTATCTCTCTATTATCTTGTTTAATGTTTTTCATAGTGGGTTATTTAAATAAAAGTAAAAAGATAATTAAAGCACCCAAAACAATTTCATACATAAAACTGTAAATTACAATATTTTTAATCTTAATCCAATATTCTGTTTGTTCGTTTAATTGGTCTAATACTGAACTAAATTTATTGGCTTGTAATTCAAATGCCTGACTTGGTGTTAATTTTATTGTTTGTTTCATATCCTTTTATTTAATTTGGTTTTTTAACTTATTAACTTCTCTAATTAGAATATTGATGTAATTAGCCATAATATTATTATTTTCAAATTGACTATTATTTGCGTTTAACCCAAAACTAGGTATCTCCTCAAACTCTATTGGAGAGGGAGTAGGGTGAGTTTTATCTATTAAATTAGAAAAACAACTATTACACAAAGCACCACTTTCAGTTATTTCGTGGTCAACGTGGAATTTAGTTCCACATCTATTACAATTAAACCAACCATTTCTTTCTACATCTTTTTTATCTTCTTGTTTACCAGTAGAGTGCTTTTCTTTTAAAACACCCTTTACTGGATTATCTTCTTTTTTTAAAGGAAAAGGATTATTAGGGTCATGTCCACAATTAGGTGCAAATTTACCAACCCATTTATCTTCTTGTTTAGTGGCTAATAGGTCTTTTTCTATTATCTCCATTTCTAATTTAGAAGCATCTATTCTATGTTTATAGTTTTCAAACCAAACAATTCTTGAATTTTTATATTTCATTTTATTTCTCTAACTTGTAACTTTTTACCATTAATATATAAATCTTTAATATTATGTTGTGGGTCAAATATATGGAAACTTGTTCCCAAACTATCAATTTTAACTGTTTGTTTCCATCTGATAAGACCAAAGAAAGCAGTTTTTTCTACTTCTGTAATTTTAAAATCTTCTCTAAAGTATAATTTTGGATTATATGTTCTATGTGCCATTATTTTAGTTTAAAAAATTAATAACCAAAGAATAATATTAAGACATATAGCTATTGGTAGATAATATTTCATAATTCTTTTCTAACTTGTAACTCTGGAACATCTTTGGAATGTTGGAATTTGTAACACGAGATCTTCTCTCCCGATTTGTTTTAGATATTTAGCAAGGTCTTTTGGATTGATTAAGACAGTAGACTGAATCTCCGGTATGTCTAATTTAATTTTAGTTTTAGACCAGATACCTTTCTTACGAGTTTTAATCCCTTCTAATACCCATCTCCAAACAGCTCTTTCAGTTATGTTTGGTTTTAATAGATCACATACCTGTTGGACTGTTAGATATTTAGATAATGTTTTGTTTAATGTTTTATTACTCATAGTTTTAATAATCGTTCTTTTCTAATTTATCTTTAACCTGATTGATAATTTTTTCCATTACTACTGGATACCAAACTTCAAATTCTGGTAGTTTTTTACCATTAAACGTCATCTGTTCGTGCCAAATAAATAATGTATTTCTTAATCTTTGGCTTGGTGATTTTTCTATCATTTTCTATTTTTAAACTCTGTAATAAAGTGTTTATTCTCTGCTAACCAACATCTATTAGTGCAGTATGGTTTACCAAGTCTTGATATAGCGATTTTACCGCCACAATCTTTACAAGTAGATTTATTAAACTCATTATCTGGATCAGATGGTGATTTTGACATATCAACAGGCTCTCTTATTATTTCACGTTCTACCTTTTGCATTTCTTCTGCACTTGCTATTGAATCATTTAATCCATAGTTTAAAAATCCTAGACAACGACCTAAAGCTGATGTTTCAGCAATTTCAAATGGACTTTCTTTTTCTATCTGCTTATTGATATTAGCAGCAGAAATACCAGTAGCTTTTCTACCGTCTTTTAATACTACAGTAGCTCTTACTACAACTTTTGGATCAAATTGTAATACTTCTGTATATATTTCAGTAATATCTTTAGTAGCAAGTTTTAACCTCTCTGCTACGGTTGTATATTCGTTTCCATGAATTTTGATAGGCATTATTTTAACTCCTTTTTGATTTCGTTTAATAATATATTTAATTGTGCATATTTAATACCATCTTTGTTTATCATTTCCATAGTATAAGTATCTAATTCATTTGATACACACATGTATAGAAGTGCTAATTGTTCTTTATTTAGTTTCATAATTATCTATCTCCACATTGTGAATTATAATCATCTGCTTGTATTTTTTGATATTCTTTAATTAGCAACCTTTCTATTCTTCTAGCTAATCTCCATTTAAGTATTTCTTTAAGTGGTAATGTTTGTTCAACTATATATTGATTATCACTAATTTTAGTTATTTTTGGTTTCATAATTTAAAAATATAAATGAGTAATAAAGTCATCATACTTTTTACCTCTAACCCAATGTTGATTAACAAAATCTATTGGGCCAGTTATTTGATCTTTAGTAATATCAGACCAACGATCAATTTTAAACTTCTTCATAAATCTTTCTTCTAGCTTACCCATTTCTGGAGCAGTCATACCTTTTAATCCTTTACAAAGGTATACCCAGTATTTATGTTGTTTTTCTGTTGCCGGATCAGGTTGATACATTATTCTTCCTCCTTTATAGTTTCTTCATATACTTCTTGGGCTTTCTCAAGGTCTAAATCTTTTTGGATAGACTCAAAATATAATGTTTCTTCGATCTCTTTGATTTGTTTTTGTGTCATAAGAGAATATTACCACTCATCAATATACTTGTCAACTACTTGAATATATCTTCTACTTGGTCTTGAGATAAATCCTCTGCTGTAATTTCAATTCCTGCCTCAATTTTTTTTATCTGTTCTATTAAATATAAAGCCTTACTCTTATCAACTCTAAAAGAACACCAATTAGGATCTAATACACTTTTAGGAAATATCTTCCATTTTCTTCTAAGATCTTCTAATTGTTTTTCTAAGTCTTGTTTAAGCATTCTAGTATGTGTAAACCAATTTCAGGATTAACCATATTTCTTAAAATCTGTCTTTTATTTCTTATATCAAAATTATTTAAATCAAAACCATAAATAATAGAAGTACCAACAATATTGTCATGTATTCTAGTATCAATAAACTTTTTATCTTCAATTTCAATATTAGACCAAAAACAATGTCTTTTTAAGACAATAGTAGGGTCAATTAAAGGTTTATAATAAGGTTTAACATTTTCGACAACCCAATTAGTTTTACAAAAATGTTTTAATAATATGATTTCTTGATACAAAGTCATATCTGGATATATTGCTAAATAATTACCGGCATCAACTCCACATCTACGAATATCTGAATGACTAGGACAAGGAGGGCTAGACCATATAAAATCAAACTCTTTATAATGATCTAAAAGATATTGGTGAGCATCAGCTACTATAACTTCATCATTTGGAAATAATTCTTTATATACTCTGGCTATATCTTTATTATATTCAACTGCTGTAATCTGGTGTCCTTTCCAAAGTTTTCTATTTCCACCTATACCAGAATATAAGTTTAATATTTTCATCTTATATATTATACCAGGTCTTAAAACTTAATTAATATGCCGGTAATGGTGATATTTTTCCCCTTACCCCAAATGATTAATTAGATTTAAAAATTTGACGGCAAAAAGAAAAAATTATCGCCTATACCGTATGCCGTATAAAGGTGATGGCTATTTATCGCTTAGCCACAAGCTATTCCCAGCCTGACTTATTTCTATCTTTCGATATCCAGATTTACACTGGTTTATACAGAATCACAGGCTCCTCTCTGTGTGATTCATTCTAGGGGATAAAATAAAACTCCCCCGATCGTAGCGGAGGAGTGTTAATTTGCTTGTTAGCAATTCTATTATACACCATTAGCTACGATCTAATGAAAACTATAATCACTATACAATATATAAATGGATTGTGTCAAATTAAAAAGCTATATAAAACTATGTCAAATTTAAATATCTAGTAGGTGGAGTTAATTAAATTAATAATTAACTATTCTTTGAATGGTTTTAATGGTTCAGTTGAACCACCATCACAAATTTTTTCATTTTTTACATACATTTCTAAACTTCTTCTATTATCAAAAAGAGTATTTCTAATTAAAGATTTAACTGCTTCTCTTTGATTTTTCTCTGAAATTGAAGCATCAATTATTGTTAATATTTGACCTTCCAAATAACTAAACCTATATTGCCATCTATCTAATGTATTTTCAGATATGACGGTTGGATTATTATATTTTGACATAACTAAACTCCTTCTTAACTTAACTCCACCTAACAAATATTTAAGGTTCTAATCTTCTAACCCCACAACCGAAGTTGTAGAGCCTTGTGAAAGCACAATCTTTTCAGATTGTAGAGTTAAAAGACTAATTATATTATACACCACTTGACCACTTGACAGTTTTAATGACAAGTGATAGTATTAAGACAGTTGAGATGACAACAACTAAAAACAAGAGTCAAAACCTTAATCCTAGCAGGGGTTAAGAAAATAATTTATAGCAGGTGGACACGATCTTTGAAAATCTAGCAGATGAGATAGATAATCTAGCCCATTAACCAATTATCTTCTCGCCGAATATAATAGGAATGAAACCTGCCGGGTTATCTTTCTTGTCTGCTAGGTTAGTTGTTTATTAACAATTAATAGGACAGATATCGGAAATAGCTCTTGGCTGTTAGCTGATACGAGAGCGGTATCCTAGCAATAGGAGTAAGCCAATAAACTTAGTAAGCTAATTTATCCTATTAAGTATAATATTCAGTTATTAAAATTATGAAAAACAAAAAGTTTGAAGTAAAGAATCTATTAGGTAATTCTCAAAAGAGAACCTATAGACGTGAAGTATTTAAAATATGGCGTGGTGGTTTTTTAGCTTGTCTGTTTATATTGTTCTTTGCGTTCCTAATATATAGACAAAGTATTAAATCAAGTGTTTCACAGCCACTTTCACAAACAATTACTAATCCAGTAGTGGAAGTTATAGCACAAGAAGACAAATACATTTCTAGAGGTTATAAATACTGCTATGATGTTCAAGTCTGTATTCGTGATATTGGCGATGAACTTGGATTTTCTAATAAAGATATTTTAATCGCTATGAATATTGCTAAAAATGAAAGTGGTTATAGAACAGATGCCATTAATCTAAATACTAACAAAACAGCGGATATTGGTGTTTTCCAAATAAATGATGTTCATGGTAAAAGAATTAGTAGAGAAGATCGTATGGATTTTATCAAGAATATTATATTTGCTTATACTTTAAGACAAGAACAGGGTAACTGGAACGCTTGGAGTGTATGCCATAATGGTTTAGTTAATTGTAACTAATTATGAATACTAAAAAATGTGAAGTTGGAAATCTCTATAAAGTTAAATATAGTCTAGTAGATAGAGGTGATGGAGTTAGATGTGCTTGGTGTGATAAATTAAACCCTAGCCAAAAACATTTAGAAAAACACGATAAATTAATTATGAACAAAGGCGGTCAAGATGACAACCGAAAGGTCGGTGTAAACTGCTGTTCGTCTAAAACCGCCAATGTTCACCCTAAAAAATAAACATACCCAGTCTACTAGGTTAGGCATTATCCTAATAGACTGAAATATGGTTACTTTAAAAGAAACGATTTATAACATCTTACTTAATAATCCTGATACTAGAAATAGTAGAGCATTACTTAAATGGGAGTTAATGAAGAAAGAAGGGTTTGTAGAAAACCATGATTGGGGTGATGTCTTAATTATGGAGAAAAAAGATTTTATTAAATGGGAAACTGACACAGTTCGCAGATGTTCTCAACAAATACAGAGAGAAGATTTGTTATTAGGTAAAAATTTAGTTCAACCAACCAAAGAGATCAAAGAAAAGCGTGTTAAACTAAGTAAAGAAAAAGGCTTTAGTTATATACAGGGAAAGCAATTAGTATTTAACATTGAAACACAAACTTATGAGTACACATAATTACTGTGGAGAAACAAAAAGATTATTAGTAGAAGATAGTCCATTCAAAGAGATTTGGTTACATGAAGAAGATAAGAAACGATACCTTTATATTAGAGCAAAACATAGGAAGATAGAAAATGAGAAGATCAAGTCTAAAACCACATCCAAAAGCTAAAGCCAAAGCAGAAAGAACATTTCACAAATATATCTGTATGAGAGATAAGTACACTTGTTTTACTTGTGGTGGAGTTGGTAATGAAGCAGGTCATTTCAAACATAATAGATTAGATTTTGATGAAGATAATTTACATTGTCAATGTGTTAGATGTAACCATTTTCTTTCTGGAAACTTAGGAGTATATGCTATTAAATTAGCTAGACTACACTCTTTAAAATGGGTTGAAGATTTAACACTTAGAGCTAATACTCAATCAAACAAATTTTCTATTTCAGAACTTGAAGAAATTACTCTTAAATATAAGGAAAAGACAAATAGATTAGTTTGTTCAGATACCAAAGACCTACCTTTCTAAGATTGTTTATCTCCATGCCACCACTCTCTCATCTTTTCTACTGGATCTGATCTATACATACGGTCTGGTATACAGTCTAACTCACCATTGAATGCCATATTTGCCATGTAGACTCTTAATTGAATATCTTTGTATTGAGGGAAACTATCTACTATCTGATGTAGTTTCTCATGGGTTTCTACTGGTAATGGAATTAGGTTATGTCTGGAGTTAATAGGGAAGTTAGGTGGGACTTTATGTTTTTCTAAATCGTTACGGAACACCACATGGTGGCAGTTTGTATGTCTGTCTTTTCTTTTCATATGACACTCACTAAATACTAGGTCTTTATTAATGTTGTATTCAGACTCTTTAGACATGGAGTAAAGACAGAACTATTAATACCGCAGAAATAAGACAGAATAGTTTTACTAACCAAACAACTACTCTATTGTTACTGTAGTCATAGTCTTTCATAGCTTTTTGATAGATATTCATAATTAGTAATATTTACCTGAATAAATAAAATGACCATCTATTGCAATTACGGTATAGGCGTTAAAATTTCCATTTGGCAACAAATAGAAGATTAAGAATCCATTAACCCAAGAATTAGCATCATCTTTAGCATAATCTGGATTTTTATTACAAGCACAAGGAACACAAGTAGCTATATGTGGTTCACAATCAAAGTCATTTATTTTGACTATAGACTGTGATGTATGGTGGTGTCCATACCAAACATTTCTTTCAGATATATTAACCATCTTATTAGCATGAAATTTACCACCACTACCACCTCTCTTATCTCCATGAGTAAAATACATCTTCCCTATCTTTTTATATTGCTTATACCAAACTACTTCCCAACCTCTATCTTCTAATTCTAGATACCTTTCTACTTCAATTAGTCCCTCTAGTTGAGGATTCTTATCAACCATCTTCTCACCCCACTTCTCATGATTAGAATTAAGCCAAATCATTTCACATTTAGTAGGTAAAGATTTTTCTAATACGTCTAATATATCTTTTTGGAAAGTATCATACATGACTTTGATTCTTTTACCTTCCATATAACGTCTATTATCTTTTTCTTCTTCATGGTGGTTAAGAGCATCCATATCTAACTGATCTCCACCAAATACAAAATAATCAGGTTTGATATCCTTTATTACTTTCTGGATATTATTCCATAAAACTTTATTTTCATAAGGAGAATGTAAATCCCACACTCCTATACCAACTTTAATATGGGGCATATATTAAAAAAGCCGTCTATTCGACGACTCCTGTATAAACGAGTAAACTTATTGAATCACAATCTTGTTGATTCATACCGATATTTTAATACTTTTGACCTATAAGTAAATTGATATAATAAATAACAATCTATATCAAGTGGATGAGATCGGAATCGAACCGATTCGCTACTTACCCATATTAAGTAAGAGTCTATATCCATTCTCACCCATAAATTAGCAGAGAGTGTTGACAACTGCTAACAGTATCTGATACACTTAGTATGTATTAATACAACCGACCTAACTAGCGTAGTAACTAAGTTTTAAAGGTCGGTTTTAAATTATCTACCCTCTGTAAATTTTCTTAGTAAATCAATGGCGGTATTTAAACCCCAAAGATAAACTAGGTTAAGAGCCTCTTTAACAGAAACTCCTGATTGGACTGCTAACAAGAAAACAAGCAAAGCCGGTGCTAAGAATATAGCAGCGTTCTTTAAGACTTTTACAATGTCTTCTTTATTAAGACTAAATTTTTCTGACATAGTTTTTATTTCTAATTTATAAGCGGTCTGATTAGTTAGATTATATAATTTAATTTTACCCATAATATACGACCTATTATAAGACATTAGCACTCGATCGTATAAAGTGCCAATTTTACTCTTGATTGTTATATCAAGGCAATTTCGGTATAACCTATGGGTACATATTTTGATGTTAGGACTACTTTACCAACCCATGGATCACTCATCATCTTATCACCAAGGTATAAAACCCAATGTCGGCTACCACCCATTAAGACTTCTACTAATACAGGTACACCATTATTTAATATATTTTTAACAGCGGTATTATTGTATTTATAGAATCGGTATATAAATTTAACTTTTGGAAATGCTTTCTCTATTTTTGACCATAGAATAAGATCACCAACAAATCCATTTACTGCTCTTAGTTTCTCAGCAACTTGTGGAGGAGTTAAATCATACCCAGCAATAAATAAAAGACCTGTTAAGGCAGTTACAGTACAACCTACTGTACCAAATCTACCTTTACCAAAACCAACTTTTTTCCAACTCCATCTAATATCTCGTTGACTGTATATTTTTGTATTTATCATAATTTTATAAACATAATGGAGAATGATAATTCCCCGTAGTCATTAAATAAATTGCATACATTGTGAGAACACAAGTTGCACAAATTAAAACTAATAAACTAATCTGTATTAATTTCATTGTGAAGCTCTAACGGTAATAACTAAATCTAATAGAGCTTTACCTGTAGTTATAACTGCCAATCCTATAGCACCAAAGACTAATTTTTCAATCTGTCCAACTCTTTTCTCTTGATCTTTTTTAACTAATTCAAATTCTATTCTTCCAACATAATCCCTACCAACACAATCTAACTTTTTATTTATTTCATCAATACCATCTCTTAGGTATTTAACGTCTTTTTTTATTAATGCTATATTTGTTTCGTCATTCATCATTGAGAGATTAAACTTTGTAATACATCTGTTGAATCGCCAACATTAGCATTTGCATATCCTTGTAGTTCAGTTCTAACCGCCTCAATTTTAGCTTTAATAGTAGCAGGGGAATCGCCTACTTTAGGTAACATTTTTTTATAGAATGCTTGTTGTTGTGGAGATACACTAGCACCAGTTCTTAAGCCACCAAGAGCATCTGTTATAGATGAGATATAGGCGTCATATTCTCTTGCACCAGGAGAACCAGGGATAGAACTCTTTACTAATATACTTGGATCTTTAGAAATAATTTGTTCAACTCTATTAATAGCATTTAATCCAGCATTAGCTTTACCTTCAACTTGAGTAGCAGCAGCACTTTTAGTACCACCTTTTGGATTTAATGCTTTATAAATTTGTTGATAAGTAGATGCATTCTTTGGATCTAGTGCTATTGCAGCAGCTAATTTTTCAGAAGTGAATCCATTTTGTGGTATACTAGCTTGTTGATTAACATTATCTTGAACATTATTGGATTGTATTTGATTTTGTGGTGCATTAGTGCCAGTATAGGTATTATTCTGGGTATTTTGGGTTGGTTGTTCGGGAGAGATATTACCCCTAAGAATATTAGTAAGTAGAGGTATTAAAGCACTTTGTGTTTTACCAACAACATTACCATCTACACTTGGAGCACCACTAATTTTTCTTAGTAAATTTCCAGCACCAGCATTAACTGTATTACTAGATAGAGGAATAGCAGCTAAATTTAAAGGATTTTGAACTAATTTACCAAGACCAGTAGCAGCACCACCCATTGTATTAGTAGCTAAATTTTGTCCTGATTCTGTAATTGTTGCAGCTTGTGAACCTCTAACAAATGGAGCAGCAAGTGATCTTAACTCTCCAAGCGTTTTAGCACTCCTAATTTTTTCTGCTAATTTAGTTGGTATCTCTGATAAATCAATTTTAGATGCTGTATCCATTACTAAATCATCAGCACCAGATTGAGTAAATAATCGATCTTTTAATTCATCTGCAAATAACTTGTATGCATTAGACATGGATTGATCTTGAGCCGATATCATATATGATGGTTTACCTTTAACCATAGATGCAGCTTTCTTTTCTAAGTCTTGAATGAAATCAAATGTATCTAATGGATTAGCTTCAAACTTTCCTTTAACTCCACTTTTATCAGTTAATGATTGAATACCTTTTTTAAGAAAAGAAACTAATTTTTTATCTTGTCCTGGTTGTATGCTAGGATCATCAGCAATATTTTGAACTATTTTAAGTAATTCATCTGTATTTACTGGTTTAGCTTTAGCAATACTATCACGAGTAATTTTTGTTATAACTCCACTATCCCCAGTAATTTTAGGTGCTATCTCAGAAACTTTATTAATATTGGTTATTCCGTAATCAGCTAATTCATTAACGGTTTTATTTAATTGTAAAGAATTAGCAGCAGAACGAGGTACATTATATTGAGATTGAATTAATCCAGTACCAGCTTTATTTAAAGTTGATCCAGATTTATTTAAAATACCTCTAAGAATATCTGATGCTCCACCAATAACTCCACCTACAGCAGCACCACCTAATCCGCTAGAAAATGCATCACCTAAATTGTTGACATTTTCTCCAGTAGCACCACCAATTAATCCAGATAATGCACCAATTTTAGTACCTGCTAGTTTACCAGTTATGTTTTTACCAACCATTCCAGGTGAGAATCCAGCAATAATCGGGCCTAATTCTCCAGCAACACCAACTCCTCGTCTTAGATAACTTCTATTAATATCTTTAGAAAATTCTGGTGATTGTATTTGATCTCCTTGACCAGAAATTTGTTTACTTTTAGTTAATAATTGTTGTAATAATTGTGTGTTACCTGATTTTTTAGCAGCAGAAATTTTATTTGCTATATCAACAGCACTTCCAGAACCAGTCATTTTATTTTCATAATCTCCTACTTTTCCACTAGCACTAATATCTTGAACTACATTTTTAGTTTGAGGAAATAAAAATCCTAATATTGAACTAGCAACTGATTGTTTTGGCTGGGAAGTAGAAACTACTGGTTGTGAAGTTTGTGTTTCTTGAATAGGTTGATATCTGGCGCTCATTTCTGAATCATCCATTGTTCCAATTTGTCCAGTATATACATCTTTTACTTTTATTTTCATAATTATCCTACAACAAATGATTTAGCTTGTGGAAGTTGTTGACTCCCTGAAGTACTAGAACCAACATTTATACCTAACGATTTTAAAACATCAGCAACATTGGTAGAAGTTTTATTAGAGTTTGAAATTGAATTATAAATTTGTTGTATCTGTGCATTAGTAAGATTGGTAGTATTTGCAGAAGATGTTTGAGCTAAAGCGTTAGCAATAGCATCTTGTTGTTTCTGATAATTCAAAGTATCGGCAGCTGCTTGAGATGTTTGAGCTGCTTGTGCTTGTGCCAATGCTTGACTAATAGCGTTTTGTCCTGCTCCTGATTGTAAATTAGCAATAGATTGATTTACAGCGTCTACATCCATTACACCTTTATTTTGTAAATTAGCAATAGCATCTTGAATGGTTCTAATGTCAGCTTCTTGAGATAGTCCAGTTTCTTTAGCTAAACTTTGAGTTTGTTGTTCAATAGGTAGAGTAGCACTAGCAATTTCTTGACCAGCTAAGGTTGAACTACCTTCAATACCTCTTTTTCCTAATTCTCCAGCCGTAACTACAGTTTGTTTATTAACACTTGTTTGACCTTGATTTTTAATAGTATCAATTAAGTTTTTGTATCTATCGTTTAGATTAGTTATATCTGCTTGTTTCTGAGATACTTGAGTTTCTACATTCTTTTGAATATTAGGTATACTAGATTGAAGTGATTGAATTGCTGGTTGGATAGCTGATTGTTGAAGTTTATTCTGTTGTTCAAAATAATCATTTATATTATTACTAGATGAAGTATTTGATTGTGTATTTTGTTGGTTAGATTGTTGTGGTGCTGTTTGTTGCCAATTAACTCCACGACCACCAGTTGGATCTTCACCGGTTGTCCAATAATCATTCCCCCAATAACGCATATTCTTATTTCCTTGAGAGGGATTGTTATACCAACCACCAAATTGATAATTATTTGCCATATTATTTTTATTGTTTAATATCTAAATATTATTGTTAGATTTATTTATTGTCAATTTAAATTATTTTATCTTTGAAAATAACCACTTTATAATTTGATGTTAAAGATGCAGTTCCAGTAAGGGTTATTTTTAATTCAACATTATTATTAGAATAAGTTCTATCTCCAGCCATTACCTTATTATCATTTGTTCCATTATCTTCAATCATAAATCCCATATGATTTCCAGAAGACCATCCACCCCTATTAACTATTTCTTGAATTAATGTATTTATTTCATCTCCATAATTAAAATAACTTGGACTTGCTGCTTGAGTTTTATTCCTAACTGCGGTTGTTTTAGGTCTACCACTAGGATATCCACCACTAAGATCATCAGTATCATCTTCATCTATTCCCCACATATTAAATTTAATATCATCAGTGGCAGTAGTAAATACATTTTTTAATTGAAAATCTGCTGAATTAACTGTTTGGCCTTGATTAATATAAATATTTTCAAACCAATATGCTGATACAACACCACTGCCTGTTATTTTACCCGCTAATAGATCATAACTTGGTAATCCACCAACCTGTGTAACAATTATTTGATCTGCTAGATAGGTTGTAATTACTTGACCATATGGACTACCTAAATCTTGATGTATGTGAACGGATGTTCCATCAGAATATGATTCTGTATCTTGAGGTAATAATTGGCCATCTTTGTATACTAAAAATGCTGGAGTATAACCAAGACTATGACTTATTATTAAATCACCAGTTTGTGATCCTGCTGGTATAGTAATACTTCCAGAATTAACACTATCTATTTTAAACATAGAATAGTCAGAATGAAGAATAAAATCACGAATATCTGTACTTGATACACTCTTTCCTGCTTTAACAACTTTTATTCCGTGTGTGCTTGTCATTTTCCTGTTTCTCCTATTACATAGTAATGATATTTAACATTTTTACTAGATGCTGTATTGTTTACGATTTTAAATATAAAAGTTGAAGTTCCTACACTGTTATTTGCTTCAAAATTAGATGAAATATATGTATTTTCTGAAGACACACTACCAAATGGTGCGACATACCATCTGCCTGATGATGGAGTAAGTTCTGAAAACAATAATACTAATGGGTAAAATCCTGAATTATGTGTAACTGTTCCATAAGCACTTGTTGTTCCGCCAACGGTAATTGTTCCTAATCCATCTTGTAAAACTTTAATTGTAGCCCAATTAGAGTTCATTATGAAATTAGTTGGTGTTGTTCCAGAAATATCAAAACCTTCTTTTGATACTTTTATTCCGTAGTCTGTCATAGTGAGTCATAAAATACATAAACTAAAGCATCTGCTGCATAAGCGCCATTATTATTGTTTGTTATAGTAGATGTTCCAGCAACAACATTAGTATCGTTTAAATTACTATCTGTTTGGCCTATAAACCCAATATTTGTAGATTTACTTGATAAATATCCAGCATATAAATGGATTGGAATATAACCAAAATTATGAGTAATAGCAGTTCCATTTGGTGGAATATTAGCAGAAGTAAAAGTTTTAAGGGTATTTATTTCACTGCTCATTACTAAATCTTCCTCATTACAGGTTTTTACATCAAATCCAATTTTTGATACTTTTATTCCCCATGTCATTAGAATTTACCGATTAAAACTCGGTCTGTTGTACCATCATTAACTATTATTTGACTAGTAGTACCATTGATATAAATAGTTGTTCCACCAATAAATACCTGCGAATTAATAGTTCCTGCACTAATTTTGTCAGCAGTAATTGTTCTTATATTGTAATTTGCTACAGCATTTCTATCAGTATTAGAATCAAACTCATAAGCATTAATAAACGCTTCATTTTTAGCTGCTAGACTATCTGTCGCTTGTAGACGATTATTAAAACCTAATTCATCATATTTAAAAGTTGGATCTTGTGCTATTGTCATTAGAACCCCTGCTCTTCGTAGTCAATACACATTCCATAAAATTTGAATGGATTGACTGAATTTGAATCAGTAATTTTATAGAATAGTAATTTACCTCGTGAACCTTCAGGAAAAGCTAGTTTTTTGAACCCTGTCTGTAAATCACCTAAATCAATCCACTTTTTACTAGCAGTGTTAAAGGTATCTGTTATAGCAACTTGCATTCTGGCACTACATCCTGGATTAAAATGAGCTCTAATAAAACTAAACTTCTTATCCATATCAGGTATACCAAAGTTTAAAACGCCTTGTATTTCGGCAACAATAGGTTCTCCATTATCAGAATTTCCACCCATTTGATAGCATTGACCATCAGCAGCACCAAAAACTAATTGAGGTATACCACTATTATCTGTATAAGATAGCCATGATAAAGGTTGATCGTGTAGAGAATAATCTGACCATTCATTATGAATGTAATCATAAACATGAACACAATTATCTATTTGTTCGTTAGCTATATCTTCGATAATAGATCCAACCGAACAATAATATTGGTATCTATGAGCTATACCAGGAGCTAGAGGAAAAACTGCACCATCTATTCCACCAGTATCTCCTTGATTTATAATTTGATGTTCAATTGGGACAGATATAATTTCAGGCATTCCACCAGCATAAGACATATATCCATTACGATTTAACCAAAACCAGTAGTTTTCAATTTCTCCTAAAGAGAAAGGTGATGAAGGACCTTGATTGGTTGGGACTTCTAGTAAAGAGTAACCATCCCATCTATATATACGAGCATTGTTTTTAGTGATACAAAGTCTATCATTAGCCACAAATATTTTACCTAATTTACCACCACCACCTAGATCAAATGAAGATGAGTCGGCAGTACCTGAAGTTGACCAATTAGTACCATCTAAAGAAGTTGAATAGAAAAGTGTTGATGCAGTACCAGCAACATAGATTCGTTTTTGATATTCTGCTAAAAATTGACCAGTAGGAGCTAGTGCCATAGTACCAAAACTTGTACCATCACTAGTGTAACGAATAGGGTTTACTCCATCACCAATAAAGAGTTTATCTCCTAAGATTGCATGACCAACGTGTGAGTTACTTACAGTTCCGTTTGCAGTTACTGTCCATACTCCAGTTCCTTGAGATGATGAGTATATTACTCCACCGGATAATCTATAGTTCCAAAAAGTAGTTCCATCATTTTTGTAAAAAGACCATAAGTCTGTAACAGCACTTCCATTAGCAGTCCCTAGGTATGTCTGATAACCAGGTCTTACTTCTTTCGCTCCGTGAGGATTAGGATCAACATTAATACAAGAGATAAGCTCACCAGCCTGATGTAAAAAAGGAGATGTGTGGACATTAAGTCCTCCAAATTTGTAAACTCTGTATTTTTGTGTAGCCATTAGAAGTAATAATAACTCTCATCTTCACTGATTGGCTCTAACGCTTTTATAAGTTCTGGGCCAGATTCATGACGTGGAGTTATCTCTTTTTCAAATTTTAATCTTTCGTTTTCAGCCATATTCATAAACGGAGTAGCCGCTTCTTGATTATTATCTTTCATATAGGCTTGAGCCATAGCATAGTCTATAAAAGATTTAGTATAACCTCTCATTGGTACTGGTAGTTCATCACTATCACTTTCTAAATTAGTGTTTAATTTACTATAAAGAATTTGAGCTGTTCCAGAGTTTTCATTAGGTCTAATACCAAAAGTTGAATCACCTTGCCAATACCAGATTGGGTGATATATAGAGAATACATCAGTTGGTCTATAATCAGTAGAATCTATTTGATTGACACAGTATGTACCAGAATTATCTATAAACCAGAATCTTCTTATATTTTTAAAATCAGTTGCAGTAATAGTTCCAAACTCTTGATTAACAGTAAATGGAATACTCATAGTTCCAATAGCATAATCTTTGTTTACTTTAATAGCGGTATTGGTCATTTGATCTTTCCATTCGTTTATCCAATCAGTTAAAGTATCATCAGTAACAAAAGCAGAATTAAATAGTTTATCTCTAATACGTTGTCTGATTCTATAAAGAGAATATTGTGAATTTCCAGCAGGTAGAATCCAAGCTGATTCATCACTAATACCAGATGTTATTGAATTAAAGAATTGGGTTTTATAAGCATAAGTAGCAGCTCCAGCAGTATGATCGAATTGGGTGAATAAACTATCTGGTTGGATATTAACTGTTCCATCTGTAATAGCAACAGCAGTACCAGAAGTTCCACTTGTAGATACTTTAAAAATAACCTTATCAAAGATAATTGGATAGACAGGAGTATCAGTAGGGTGAGAATAAGAAGTAGTCCCAATTATAGATAAAGCCGTTCCAGATGGAGTAGAAGCACTTAATACTTGAACTTCAGCTTGTTCTTCACCAGTTTCTCCTATTTGGATTCCCCAAGAGGCAGTAAACGAATTTATATTTTTTACAGGAAGTGATGTAGCCGTTCCAATAGAAGTGCTTAAATATGTTTTTTGTAATCCGTCTGTATTTGGATTTGGTTGTTGTATTATCATTTTATGGATAAGTTAGACAAAGTAATAATCCCATTGGTTGTCCACTATTTTTACCAACTGGAATAGTATAGTTATAATTTTTTAATATACTTCCATTATATGGATTGTTACCTAATAGTAATGCAGAATTTGGTTTTTGTCTAAATTTTGAAGCATTAGTTGGTTCTATTTTCCAAATCAAAGCTGATTCTGGTTTAGCACCAATTTTTAAATCTCTACCACCTAACTCATAAGGAGCATTTAAAGGAACAGGAGAATTTAAAGTAAGTCCATTATCGCTGTATCTTGAATTTGTGTAAATTACTGAAGCATTAGAAGGCTTCGTTTTTAAAATCATAATTTACACTTTAAATTAATCTGTAACAAATAAGACGTTGGTTGTTCCACCGACTACACAAGTTATTCCTTTATAAGTAGATATTCCAAACTCGATTGATGTTGGAATAGATCCTACTGTACAAGCAATATCTGTTATAGCATTAGCAGCAGAAGTTCCTGCGGCAGTAGCACAATCATATACAGAAACTGTACCTGTTCTATTGGCTGGAATATAAACTCTTACTAAGTTTGCTGGTCTATCAGCAATTACTGTAGTTCCTGCTGCAGTTCCTGAAACAATTGTGTATTGAGAGGCAGCGACTGGTTGTGTCATATATTTAGATAATAATTTTTAACTATCTAAATAATATTTAACTATTTATTTTCTGTCAAAGGATATACTTCTTTTTCTACATCTTCAAAGAATTTAATCCACTTAGGAAGTAATACTTTATCAAAATCGTATTTACTGAGTATATATTCTCTAGCGTTTTGTCCCATCTTGACTCTATCAGTAGCATATATCTTTTCCATTTTATCTAATAAGTCTTTAGTATCTGGAACTCCGAAGTAACAGTTACCTGCTGTCCACCGTTTGGCGGAAACTTTGACTAGGTAGCCAGTTTGCCTGTCTATTATATTTTCCGTCATAGCCGTCCAATCAGTAGTGATAACAGGTACACCGCAGGATTGGGCTTCAATTATGGGAAGTCCGAAGCCTTCTGATTGAGAAGGACACAATAAACAGTCTAGGCAGTTAAAAAACTTTGACATGGCAACACTATCAAGTTTAAACATAGATTCATAGTCGGAAATAAAGAATACACTATCTTCAAGTCCTAGATATTTAATATAATCTCTTAATGGAAATCCACTAGGATTATTAACTTGAGTTTGCATTAAGATAGCAGCTTCTGGATGAGCTTTGTGAAATGGAACAAAAGCATCTAATACCTCTTGAAATGATTTACGAGGTGGATTATCTTTATTAGCAGCTACCATACCAAACCAAAACTTTCCTTCTGGTAATCCAAAAGTTTTTCTACATTCAATTTTATCTTGTGGTTTATAAGTATCAGCATCTACACCATGATAGATAAGAGTAGAACTCATACCCATATCAGCTAAACTCTTACGACCAAATTCTGCAAATGATACAACTTTCCAAGCCTGTTTAAGACGATCATAAACTCCAGGATGAACTGGTGAAGAATCAATTGGTACATAAGCAATCCAATTTTTAACTTCTTTCATCATTTGTGGATTAAGAGGCCATGCATCTTGAAAACTTACGTTTACATCAGCTTTATAATCGTTAGCATGATAAATCATAGCGTCTGAACCCCACATATCACCAATCTTAGGATATATTTTAAGACCATCTAAAACTACCGATGATCCTTCAAGACCATAAAAAGCAGTATGACAAATAGGAAACCCAGCTTTTAAAAGTCCATAGACTATTAAATAACTTTGAGTAGCATAACCACTATGTGCAAAAACAGCATTGGAGTTCCAATGGATTCTTAATTTACGATCAGGTTTGTAGAAACGATTTTTAACTACTGTCTGACCTTCTGATACAAAAGTATTATCTTTCATTTTGTTATCTCTTTTAAATAATTAACGACTTCTGGTTTAAATTGTTTTTCCCAATTCCACTTTTGTTGATTACCACCAGCAGCATGAATACAACAAATAGTTTTTTGAGTTGGGTTATAAGTAATATCACCTGGACAAGTTATTTTTCCGCCATGCATTTCAAATCTTGACCATTCACTTTTACTACAAAGTCCATACCATTTAGTTCCACCATCAAAATTTGCTACATTATAGTTTCCATAAACAATCATAATATTAAGTAAGTCTTGTTCTCTAAATTGAAAGTCATTAAATACAAACCTATTACATAATTCCCACCAATGATCTATAAATTCTTTACTACGCATAGCAACAAAACCACAATTAGCATAAATTTGTGGTGGGATATTAATACACTTCACTAAAGGCTCTAAACGGTTATTATTTAATACAATACCAACATCATAGCTTGTATCATCAAAAACATCATTTATAGGGGATGTAATAACGCTATCTGCATCTATTTTAACTACCAAATCATATTTTTTGATTAATTCTTTGGCAAAAAATGGTGTTGCTCGATAAAAAAAATCTTGTATATTCTTGTAACCTATTTCGTTAAGTTCTTTTTGACCATAAATCTTAAATTCTACTTCTGGATGAAAATGTTTAAAACTTTTCTCAAGTAATTTAGCTAATGGCTCATTATTTGAATCAGCAATAGTAAAAACAATTACTTTATCTTTCTGCATAGAAGATATTAGCATCGCTATTAACCTTTCTAACTTTAAAACCTCTATTTTGTAATGCTTGATATATCTGTCCAGGGTTACGATTTGTCCAAGAATGTATTTCACCCATTATAATATCTATATTATCAGCCACTTCACTAAAAGAATCATGTCCTAGTATGTCAAATTCAGCACCTTCAACATCAATCTTCATAAAATCAACGTGTTCTATGGCATATTCTTTAAAGACTTCACCAAGTGTCCTAGTTTTAACGATTTCTGTATCTCCGTCCTGTAGTTCCTTGAAAAATGAATTTGCAGTCGAATTATTTTTATTGTGGTAAAAAGTTGCTTCTCCATTTTTACTAGAGATAGCATATTGGATAGGGACAGCGTTTAGCTCATTATTTTCTATTGTTTTTTTAAGACAATTAAAAGACTCTTGAGCTGGTTCAATTGAGTAAACCTTACCGTATTTTGAAAAGTAATTAGTAGTCAATCCAATGTTTGCTCCCACGTCTAATATGGTCAAATCTTTCTTGCCCAAAAAGTATGGTTCGAATATTTTATCTGTATAAATTTCTTTAAGAATGTCGGGTATAAAACTCCCTTCCCATTCATTATAAAAGATTCCCTTCATTGACTGTATTATAGCATATTAAAAAACAACAAAAATGCCCCCTTTCAGAGGCATAATTGTTTTACTGTAATTATTACCAATTACAAGTATCGTTACCTAAATTGCTATTATCAGCAGTTGATTTAACCCAGACTTGACAGTAAGTTGTACCATCAATGGTTTTAGCAGCTTTAATAGAGCTAGTAGGAACGTCAACGAAAGCAGCAATTGTGCCTCCGTTCACCGAAACTGGAGCACCATTTTGAATCCAACAGATATTTTTAACATCTGAAGTACCTCCCAATTTAACAGGAAGTCCAAAAAGAGCAGTAGTTCCAACTACATCTCCAGCGACAGAAACAGTACCGTTTCCAGCATTTGAAGTACCCAAGGTTACACTTGCAGAAGAAACTTCAGCAAAGACTTTAGTACCAATAGCAGTTCCACCATCAGCAGCAACAGCAATACCTAAAGATTCAGTTTGAGTATTTCCAAATTGATCTTTACCAGTAAAGACAGCAGTACCACCTTTAGTTGAACCAGCAGCACAGGTAATAACCATTCTCAAATTACGAGGGTAATCAGCTTTTAGATTGATTACTCCATAAGTAGGAGTTTGAGTTGAAGTACCTACAGCAGTTCCAAACCATTGAGTTACAGAACCAGCAGCAGCAGCAGGATAAGGTCTATTTATAGAATAGACATCGTATCTATCCATTTCGGCAGCCTGAACTTTATTACCCGAAAAGGTAATATCAGGATAATGTTTAATTAATCCACCCATATTTATTAGTAAAAGTTTATTTATTCACTTTTACTTGTATTTTCTGCACCTCCTTTAATTAAACGTATTAGTTTAATTCTTTGTATTGGATTTATTCCGGCCATAGTACACATTTTTCTAAAAGATAAGTGGTTATAATGCATCCTTCTGGCATTTTTATTATGCCTTGCCATTTTTTGAAAATACTGAACCTTTTAACTGAGTCAATATGTCCTCTCCTCTTAGTCTTGCTAATTCTTGGCGACCAAAATATTTAAGAACATCATTGTGTTTACCATTATCAACGTGTTTTAAAAACATAGCAGTAGCATCAGCTCTATCTCTCATACTTTCATTCCATAACTTTTGTTTCAAAGCTCTGGCATCTTCATATTTCTTAATAGATTTATCTATTATTTCCTTGTTTTTTTTCGCATTGAAATCTGGGTCTGGTAAGACGCCATATTTATTAGTTAAAAGTAGATCATCTTTTGTAAGTAAATCCATAGTGGAAGGCTAGAGAGTCGAACTCTAGCTTACACCTATCCTTCCAGATAGGGGTGTGAATGATATTTTATAAGTTTGGCAAATGCCTATATCAATCTTAACTGACGCACCCCAAAACGCCATTTTTAGCCTTTCTTTTGAACTAAACGTCCATTTGCGGCAGGACAAAGACAGATTAAATTTGTGAACCAAGCCATAGTAGCTTGATAAGAAATTTTGTCAGGTCTTCGAGTAAGGGCAGAAGAAGGATCTTCTAACCAGTTCATATCAGAAACTTGACACACGGTCCAAGAATCTAAATTGATAACTAATACCTCACCATCTGGTACATCATAGTCTAAGAAGACTCCGATATTACCAGCACCAGCAGCAAATTCAAGACCTGTCCATCCACCGAGTAATTCGGTAGCATTAACAGTTCTACGCAAAGCGGTAAGTAAATCACCGTATTTTTTATAGAGAGTTTTGTTCATAAAGATAGCATATCGATCACCCATTTGAGAGTACTCACGAGCAGAAAGGTAAACACTTTCGATAGCACTTAAAGTAAGTGTTTCAGAAGCAGTACCTAATTGAGGAGTCCAACCAACAGTTGATCTAGCAACACCCGCATAGGTGGAAGTACCAGTCGAGGTGGAGAGAGCAGCACGAATACCCTGAATTTCAGAAGTACCAGCACCTGCACCACTTCCATCAAGAATGTAGATAGCATCAGCAGCGACAGCTTCTTGAGTACCAGTTAAAACGATAGTACCACCTCCATCAGAAGGGGTAACAGTTGAAATAGTACCAACTAAAGCAGCAGCAGTTCCTATACCAATAATTTGTCCTGGGACTAAGTATTTAGTAGGTTGGATATCACCATTGACTGAACCATAGAAAACAGATCGGCCATCGTCTAATGAAGCAGATGGAGCACGAACTGTGAAAGTTCCAGCACCGGTTGATCCAGCGGATTCTGATACTATACCGACACCATCGGAATAATATTGTCTATTTATGCTTCTTGAGAAATCTGTAGCTAAACTTTTAGCCTGAAAGACCAGTTGGTTTTCCACTGCGCCTTTAGACGTTTTGGTAGCATCCATGGCCAACTTCGTTATATCGAATGTGCCAGTTAAGATTTTCACACCTACAGAAGCTTGCCCAATAGAGGATTTACCAGTCAATAAAGAAGAACTATCATTGGCTAAATTCACAACACCACCATGACGAGAAGTCCTGATTGGAGCGTAAAAATTGTCATTCATGAAAGTAACTCCTTGATTTCTTTTGATTTGATCTAAAAGAATTGTTTGTTTTGGTAAATTATCCTGAATAAAAGGCATAATAACTTTTTGTAAAGCATTTGAAACATCACTAAGTTGAATTGTCATAATTTTTAATAACGATTTATGAATTATTCGTTATTTTGTAAATTTTTCACCTCCTTGTAGATTTCTCATAATTAATGTAAATGAGTTTTAATATTCTGGGTTTCCACTTAAAGCTTCGGAAACCATAGCCTCTAAGTTTTGGCTATTAGGTCTAACATCAACTGGTTGTTTACTACCAGCTTGTGAATTACTAATTGTGAATAGTCCTGATTTTTTACCTTTACTTAATTTATCCATTCTCCAGTCATCAAGTTCTTTTTCTTTCATAATCTTGTAAGCAATATCTGCTTTACTAATATTATTTTCACCCATGAATGATAATAGTTCTTCTCTGGATACTTCTGGTTTACCATCTTTTCTAACATCAGCTAATAATGAAGTAACTCCAGTATCAATACTTTCCATTAACTTTTCTTGTTGTCGTCTTTGTTGATACCAAGCGTCAGCATCTTTATCAGTAAGTGGTTTACCACCCATTATAGCGTAGAGTTGTTCTCTAGCTTCTGAAATCTGTTGTTCACTAAGACCTTGGCTACCAAGTTTCTGTTGTTCAATCTGTTGTTCTAAAGCTGTAAATTTTTCTTTATATTCTTTAGCCTCTTTAAGTTCTTGGGTAGTCTTAATAAATTCTGGGTAAACACGATCCATCTTAGTATTGTATTTAGTCTCAATATCTTTAGTCTGTTTACCTAAATTAATAAATTCTTGAGCTTCTTCCATTGAAAACTCTTGGTCTCCAATTTTAATCATTCCTTCGCCTGTGGCGTTGCCTTCTTCCTTATTGTCAAAAAAGTCTGTCATGTTTTTTTGTTCAGTCAGTTTCCTGCTGTAACTTTTTAAATATCAATCTAATCGATTGATTAATTATGTTATATAAACGATTTTATTTACTGTCAAACATTAAGCAAATTCACAATCTGAAACATAATATCCACTAAGCGTGTACCATGCACCTGTTCCCCCAACATCATTAGTTGTATAAGCATAAAATTGTTTATCTCCAGATGCAAGTACAGTACCAGTAACTTCTGAACCAGCAACATCCATTTTGTTTGGAGTGCTTAAAGTAGCTGATGATTGATAAATTACAGTTGTTGGAGTAATTCTTTTTGTTGCTTTATAAGAAGCAGATATTCCATATCGTTCACTAGTTGAATTTTGTTTATAACAACCGTTAATATAACCTTCTTCATGAAATCTAAAACATTCTAATAACTCAGTATTCTTATCTTTATTTACAAAATCAGTAGCAGTTTCTCCTTCTTCAATTTTAAATTGAGTTAGTTGTATAACACCTGAACCACCCCATCCTTCAGCATCAGCACCACTAAACCAATCAGTACCTCTAGTTGAACCCCATTGGGTTGATAATATAAACCAAAGTTGGTCATCATTATTAGTACCAAATGTCTTGTTAGCAATTGAATCTAATTCAAGTGTTACTGTATATTTTTTCCACAAAGAATCTAATGTTACTACTTTACCAAACAAAATTTGTTCAGCAGAAGTTGGTGATCCACCTGTTCCATATATTTTAAAAAAATTCATTGCTACTTTTTTATTAGAAATAGTACTTCTTCCATAAAAAGAAATAGTTACATTTCTTCCTGCACCACAATAATTTCTAACTCCATTTTCTATTTTTTGAGAAATACCATAATAAGAATTGACTCCATATCCACTTCCTGCTCCATCGACATCAATTTGATAACAATTTAGTGATTTAAAGACATTATTAGGTGATAATGCAACTTTAGAATGAATTATATTTGTTGGAGGAGTTCCACTATCTGTTTGAAAAGTGGTCATCCAATGGTCTGAGGTAATAGCACCAACTCCTGGATTTGTAAAAGTAGTTCCATTTTGCCAAATATTCATATTTTCGTTTATTAAAATATTTGGTCTTGGATATTGTGGTTCTGTATACGAAGGATCTATTTTACCTAAATCACCTTTAACCCAAGTTGTATTATTATAAATAGCGTTAGCAATTTGTTGATATCCAGCAGTTGTTGGATGAATATGAGAACCATCATCATAAGCTGGTAATAAAGTATAAGCAACATCTGGATCAACTAAAAGTGTCCAAGCATCAACATAATAATCAATATTAGTAGCAGTATGGGCAATCCAATAATTAATTGTGTCTAAAACTCCCTGTTTTGTTATATCCCAAGTAGCAACACCCTTAAATGGCGTTATATTAACTGAAATTACTTTTAATCCTGCGTTATGACAAGCAGTATACATGGCTTGTAAATTAGCCTCAACAGTAGCAGCACTTAAACCAAACTGCATATCATTAACTCCTGCCATGACTACTACATATTCAGCATCTTGATTTGATAAAACATCAGTTCCTATCCTATTTAAAATTAATTCCGAATATTCAGCATTAACACCACGATTATAAACTTTCCAATAATCTGATCCTAATAATGTTTCTAGTTGTGATTCATAAGTTCCTGCATGAGTAATACTATCACCAATACAATATATTCCATGTATATTTTTGGGAAATAATTTTGCATTATAAATTCCATTTGGAGTAATAAATTTTGAATCATCTGTACCAATATCTATTTCATCACTTGTTGCTTTTGCTAAACCAGGAGGAATATCACTAGATTTGGCACAAAAATCACCTGCATTAAAATTCTTTAATACAGATGTTCCAGCAGTAGTTCCCAAAACATCTTCTATTGCCATTACTGTATCATTAGTTAATCCATGCCACCCAGCGTGATCGATATCACTCATCGCTGCAGTGCCAGAATAGTTTGGTATTGTTTGTTTATTAGATGGATAACTAGTAGTCATAGTTTATTAAGTTGTACAAACTAAAAATCCTTCAAAATTATTAAGTGATGCTCCTGATACTTCAAAGGCGATAGATGATGGTGTGTATACAGAAATTTCAACATATTGGCCAGCAGTTAATTGAACTAAACATGATAAATTTAGTGTTAATGGAGATGTAGCCGTGGGTACATAATCACTGCCTCTAATAATTTCTGTGCCATTAACATTAAGTGATATAAAAGCTCTGATAGTACCATTTAAAAACAAACTAGCGTTAAAATGATAAAATCCAGAAATGGGGACTGTGTATCTACCTACATTTGTAGTGATATCAAAATTATTATTAGTATCAAATCTCTCAGTATCAAAAGCAACAGCTGCAGCACCATTGTTAGGAGAATTTAAAGCAGCAGTTCTATAAACACTAAACTTATATGGATTATTTACTGTTATTCCATTTATTAATGGTGGTTGTAATCTTGTCATTAAGATACCTCCATTGCAATTAATGTTCCACCAACAGTATTAGTAGCTACTATTCCATAAAGAATTGTTGTACCAATATCTAATGCTGGAGAATAAGCACCAACTGGAATAGGGATACCAGCAGCAGTTGTAACTGTACCTCCACCAATATAGACAACGACTGTTCCTGAATTGTAACAAAGTATTGATTTTCTATTAGATAATGCACTTGCTGGTACTGGGAATGCTGTACCCGCTGATCCTATGGCTGTTGGAGTAGTTAAAACTACACCAGATAATGGTTTTACTTCTACTGTTCCATTCTTTAAAGTATCAATTGTTCCTGCAAGTAAATTTTGTGTAGTGCCAGCATTCAAAACTGTAGTTATAGTCCCAGCTAATATATTTTGGGTTGTGCCTGCATTTAATACTTGAGTAATAGTACCTCCTAAAATATTTGGTACAGTACCTCCTGTGTGAACTTTGGCAATATTTAAAACTGAACCGACATTTGTAATAGATCCACTTGTTAAAGTTCCTAATGTCATCCTTACAGAACCAGAAGTTAAGTTTGTTATAACTCCAATACCTGTAGCTGTTCCGATTGTATTTATAGTTCCTCCATATAATAAACCAACACTTGTAACTGAACCAAGGTTAGTCATTGTACCAACTCCGGTTGTCGTACCACTTGAAGTTATAGTACCGGCATTTATCATACTTATAGTTCCAGCAGAAAGCATGGATACAACACCTACACCTGTAGTTGTACCTGAATTAGTTATAGTTCCGCTTGAAGTAACAACTGTTCCTCCATTTAACATTCCAACATTAGTTACCGATCCTAGATTTGTTATTGTGCCTATTCCAGTAATACTTCCAACAGTTACAGTTCCACCTTTTATTTGTACAGTTCCATCTGTTAAAAGATCAATTGTGCCACCGCTAAGATCACCCATTGTTATAGCTGGCATAGTACCGATTGAACTAATACTTCCAATATTCGTTATTGTCCCTAAACCTACAACTGTTCCAATTGATGTTAATGTACCAGCAGATAACATATCTATAGTTCCAATAGCAAAAGATCCAGTTACAGGGACAGTTCCTTTAATTGATACTGTTCCGTCTGTAATTAAATCAATAGTTCCTCCACTTATATCACCCATTGAAATTGCAGGCATTGTTCCAATACTAGATATACTCCCAATATTAGTAATTGTTCCTAGTCCTGGGATAGTCCCAATACTTGCTAAAGTACCAGTAACTATATTATTTACGACTCCGACAGTTCCTAAAGTATTTAGTGTTCCATTTGCAGGATTAGCACTAATTGAAGGCATTGTACCGATTGATGAAATTGATCCTATGTTTGTAATAGTCCCAACTCCAGGTAAAGTCCCAACACTAGCAATAGTTCCATTATTGATTACACCTAAAGTACCTATATTAGTAATTGTACCCACTCCAGTTACTGTTCCAGCAGTTCCACCATTATTTACAACAGTACCAGTAGTTAAAACAGATACTACTCCAACTCCGGTTGTCGTACCGCTATTTGCAATAGTACCAGTAATAATATTTCCTATTTGAGTAACTGAACCAATAGCTGTAACAGTACCTACCCCTGTAGAAGTACCACTTGATTGTATAGTTCCATTTGATAAGTTTGTTAATGTAGTTAATACATTTATTCCAGATACCGTACCAACTCCAGTAGTAGTTCCTGAACTTTGAATTGTACCGTTTGATAGGTTTGTTACCACTCCAATACCAGTAACTGTTCCAATACTTGCAAGAGTTCCTGTTACTAGATTATTAACAACACCTACTGTACCCAATGTGTTTTGTGTACCACTAGATGGATTTGCATTTATTGCTGGCATAGTGCCAATATTAGATATGCTCCCGATATTAGTTATAGTACCTACGCCTGGTAAAGTTCCAAGAGTCATTGTCCCAGCAGTTACAACTATTGATCCACTTGCTATATTTTGGATTGTTCCACCAGTCATTGTAATATCTGGCATAGAACTTATAGTTCCGACTGTCATCACTACTGAACCAGTAGGATTTGATACTTTGACTAACATTCCATCTGCAACAGTTACTGGAGCAATCCCATTAATATCTGTTGGATCACCAATATTTATTATTTGGCGATTTACTGTTCCAATTAGACTTGTATCGACACTTGTTGATGTGCCTTCTGTTATTTTTACCGACATAATTTATTTTGTTTTAAAGTTTAATTTTAGTCAATTATTCTACCCACCCATCAAAATAACAACTACAAAATGAAGTAGCACCATTGCTTGTAGCACTAATCTTTACATCAGCAGTAGCAGGTATTTTAACTGGCATTTGGAATATTGCTACATTTGTACTATCTTGTGTAATAGTCTCATAAAAAGGCATAAAGAAGTTTAGTTTAGTAGTTGTATCTGAAGCATCAACTTGAGCTCTACAAGTCCATCTAACAACCTTACCAGCAGTTGTATAACCACTAGATAAATGTACACTTGTTATATAAAGAGTTTTACCTAGTGGAACTGTATAAGTAGCACCACGACCTCTAGTATAACCAGCAGCAATTTGTCTAACCGTATTAGTTCCAACAACAGTTCTACAAGTAATAGTTCCAACTGACATTTTATTAGTTCCCACTTGGGTAGCTCGAATTGAATTTACTCTAAGAATTGTAGTATCAGTTAAAGCTACAGCATTTGTTCCGTCCATATCTATTATTTGACTAGCTTCTGCATAATCAGCATCTAAATAAGTGATCTTTACTTTTTGAACTCCTATACCAGTCAAACTATCACCTGTACTATCTGATACCACCTCTAAGGCAGTAGCGGTTGGAATCCAGTAATAAGTTCCACCTTGGGTAATAATATCTTCTTCAGTAGCTCCAACATCAGCATTATAACCAAGTTTAGTGAATGAAGTATGAGCAGTTACATTACCCTCGGCTATATCATATAAATAAGGCATTGATGAAACCCTTGGTTTACCATCTATAAATTTTACACCTATAGCAGTTCCGGTATTATCTACAATTTTAGTAGATGTATATATAGCTCCATTAGATTTATCCACACCAATTGGCAGAGTATCAGCAGTTCCACTAACATCAGCAGTTCCAAGTGTTCCTTGAACTCCAATAATAGAAAATTGTTGGTTTACATTATCACAATGTGCACCGTTGACTGTTGCCATTTACTTCCTCCATTTACCGTCAAAGCCACGGTTCATCGTAAGCTGTGCTTTTTGTTGTTTAACTGACTTTTCTTTCTCATCTTCAGTCGTTTCAATTTCTTCTTTCTTTTCAATTACAATTATTCTTCTACCATTTGATCCAGCAATAGGACTTACTGCTTTTGCACACATACCTTTAGACTCAAAGAATGAGTTTAATTCTGCTTCAAACTGAAACACATTAGTATATGTTTCACTAGGATCAAGCATAAATATATATTCCATTAAAGCTAAGTTCTTCATTTTTTCTTCTCCTTATCTTTTTTAGAGATATCACTCTCTACTTTTTTGATTTCTAATTCTTCGTTTTCACTAGCTGGAGTTAATCCTGCTTGTGCCTCAATTTGTCTTTTAACTGATGGAGGAGCATCTTTATAACTAATAGATTTACTAACTTCACTAATCTCTGGTGGTTTTTCAAGCATACCAGCGTCTTTAAGACCTTCTATCACTCCAATCTTATTTTCAGTTATTCTATCTTCGGATGCTTTTGGTCCAGTCAATTCTAAATCTTTAATGACTTCAGCAACAGCAATCTTCATCTTTTGTAGATCATTTTCAGTAGTTTCATTGTTAGGTTGATTCATAGCTTCCATAAATTCAGCAGTAGATCCAAGTTTATAAATATCCATAACTTTACCAACAACAATTTTTACAGCCTCTTGGTTAATATATCCAGCACTAGCTAGAGGTACTAACATATTATTGATAAGGTTATTAGCCATTTCTTTCTTACCTTGATATGTATAAGCACTACCAGATTCAATTTCAATTTCTACTTTGTAATCTTTTTTAATAGGCACTATATTTTGATTTGACATACCAGCTTTTGCCATCATTTCAGCTCCACTATTACCAATTATTTTGAATTGTGATGGTTGACCATTTTCATTCATTTCTATATCTTGTGGTTCAGTAAAGTATTTATCAGCTATATCTAACATTCTTTCAGTAAATCTTCGAATAACTTTTTTAACTTGGTTAGTAGCAATCTTTAAGTTGGCATATTCAGTTTCTTTAAGACTTTCAATAGCAGCATTAGCTTTAACTCCACTAGGGATATTATTTAAAGCACTTGTAGCCACTCCTTGCTCGTCAATGAAGGAATTAATAAGTCCAATTAGATTAAACATAAATGGAGGAATATTAGCCATTTGACCTTGTATAGGTGGAGTTTGTTCATAGTTAATTACTTGAGCTCCGGCAACATTGGTAATATCGAAGTTTTCACCTTTTCTTTTCATCCAAGTACCAGTAACCATTGTATTAGCGTATTTTTCAATTCTACTCATTAAAGTATCAAGTGTTTTGTTTAGAGGGATAAATCTTTCAATTAAAGAAGTTTGGTAAATTGGCCCTGGTTCAAATCTAAAGTCTACAAATGGATATTCAGGTAAATCAGTATAGGTATCTTTTAGCCATACCTGTCCAGCACCCATAATTTGTCGAATAACTATATCACCCATTTTCTTACCAGCTAATATTTGTTCAGCATTATCTTGTTCTTGGATAACAGGTAAATTCTTATCGTCAATGTATTCTTTAATGTAAGCCTCTTTAAATAAGACAGTAGCAGTTGAATCAGCAGATGTGCTATTAAAACCATATCTAGCTCTCATATAAGCCTCTTTAATTTCAGAAGCAGCATATTTATTATCAGATATCATCTTATTTCTCTGGTTTTCATCAAAGTGGTCATCATTCTTAATTGCATTAATTAGCATTGGGACACACTTAATAATGACTGGAGAGTCATAAATATCAGTTAATTGACCTTGTAAATAGATATCAAAAGCATCCCAAACCTTAGATTCTACCTTTTGTTCCATTTCATCAGGCCATACTTGTAAATAAGATACAGAGTTTTTAGCAGCAAGGATAATTAGCTGTACCATTTTGTCAACTAACTCTTGGTTTTTCCATTCTCTTTGAATCCATGTGCCAACTTTCTTAGCCAATTCCATAGTAGCCTTATTACTAGCATCTGCATCCATACCATCACTAGGTGCTGGTTGTTGTGGATAAACTACTGGCATATAGTCAGCTTGACTTAAAAGATTAGCAACACCTCTAATTTGTCTTGAGGCTTTAGGAATAGCTCGTTTAGGATCATTCATGCCAACTCTATCATTAGCATCAACTATCTTTCCGGTAATTCTTGAAACATATCTGAAGTGGTGGCCATCATCAAAGAAATTATTATCATACCAACGTCTTTCAAATGGTTTACGTTGCATTGAAAATACTTGTTGCATTCTATCAACTGCCATATAGGCAGATTGTGAATCAAGTCCATTTGTTCCTAAAAAATCAGATTTTGCCATTATTCTTCCTCATTAACTTTTTTAATATAGTCATCAAACTTATCATCTTCTAATTCACTTACTGGTACAAATTCTGGTGGTTTTTCTTCCTTAGGTTTAAATGATCTTTTGGATTCTAAATCACCTAATTCCTGTAAGTTTTTAGCAATTATTGTTTCAACAAGATTTTTTCTTTCTTTACGATTTAGAAACTCTTGAACACCAATAAATACTAAAAGGACAATAATGATAAGTTCTAACATAAACAAATATTAAACAAGTAATTAGTTTTAGTCAATTTTATCTATGTGCAAAAAATAATGTTGGAATATCAACATCAAAATCTTTTTTCCATTTACCAAATTTACCGTGCCAACCATAATGAAGATTATTAAACGGTAGCCATTCAAACTTATATCCATAATGAGTCAACATTTTTTCGGCAATAATAGGTAAGGCAGGACTTAAATGAGTTTCTCCAATAATAGCATCTATATTTTTATTTACTCTTGAAAATCCTTGACTACCAAATATCTCATACTCTGCACCCTCTACATCTATTTTTAGCAGATCAATGTGTTTAATGCTAAATTCTTTAAAGAAATAGTCTATCCGCATTAGCTTAATTTCTTCTGATTTGTTATTAGTATTGTAAATTGATTCACCACCAGATCCAGCATTATCACCTTCATCTAAATTTTCCATTCTGTTACAACTTCCAAGACCAATACTATAAACTTTAATATCAGGGATTGATTCTACATTATAAACAAGGCAATCTAAATTACGTTTACAAGGCTCTAACACGTGTATTTTAACCCCTTTATGTTGTGAGAAGTATATTGCTGTATCACCTATAAAACCTCCAACATCTAAAACAACTGGCTCTTTAATCTTTTCTATCCAATCTAAACCTTTTTTATAACACTCATCTATAAATACTTCATTGACGACATTAGAAAGTGAGTTTTTATCTGTATTGTAGTAAAGCCGAGTTAATTTATTCTTAAATTCAAAATCAACATAGTTCATTGTATTAGTCTATATATCTTCCAGTAATTTTCAAATGGATTTGGGATATGATAGGCGTCCATTCTAAATAAAACAGTATCTGGATTTTTGAAGAATGGATAATCTTTTTTAATAATTCTTATCTCAATTGGAACTCCATCAGGTGAATTAAATTTAACCTTACTACCATCATTAGTAGCACCTGGTACAGTCAATTCTAATATTCGTTTAGCAAACTCAGTTAAATCACATTGCTTTACTCCAAGAGTAATCTTTTGGACTTTAGGTGGAACGTTATTAATTATTGAGTAAGCAGTATCACCAAATAGCATATATTCTATTGATGAACGGTCTAAAATATCGTAAACATAATCTAGGGCTTTGTCTAAAAGTTCTACATTTATTTCTGTTTTATCCATTGACATATTATATCACCTAGTTTCTAGTGAGAGATTTTGTCATATTTTTACTGATAATTACTTCAGCTATTTTAGCTTTGTTCTCTCAAGAACGACTGCTTTATTACGACTAGAATCGCATTGCCGTCAAACAGAACATATTATAACATTTAATCATCAACCTCATCTACGTAATCCCCTACTTGTTGTCTTAAATAAGCTCTACGAATTGGACTGTCAGATTCAGCTTCTCTTTTTTCTATTTTACTAGGTCGGCTCATAAAAAAGTATCTATCTCTATCATAACCATGATCATTACCATTAGTATCAATATCATCTAGTTTACTGTGGGTTTCATCATAACAAATAGAAGGGTACATTTGTATAGTTTTGATACAGTTTGAAAATATTTGATAGTATGGCTTACCATCTGGTGCTGTACTAATTACTTCTCTCATTCTACCTAAACCGTTTACTCGATCATTATCACCTTTGATTAGTTTTAATCCAACTTCCATCATAGTTTCAGCAATAGATTTACCACCAAATTGACCATCTTTAGTCTTACCAAATAACGATTGATTAAAGATAGATGGATCAGCTACACAATAGTCATAATCTTCATTATTCTTTTTACATATACCCAATATTACTTTGGCTAATCTTTTAGGAGTCAATGGTACACCCATAGCAGATTCAAAATCTCTACCATTCATATACAATTCTCGATATAAATAAAATCTTTGGTCATAATCCTCAGCATACCAACCTACTGCAAATGGAGCATTAGTTCCCCAGTCCATAGCCAACCATCGTTTCCAATCTCTAGGTATATCAAATGGTTGAACTACATGAGTTTGTTGTGTCCATTCAGTAAACACTTGACCACTAACTATATCCCAACTTCCATCTTTCCATGCTTTTCTAAGATTATCAGGTAAACCATCCAACATCATTAAATACCCTGGATCTTTTTCCATAAGCACAGGATTATCAGTTACTTTAGCCGGTATAAATATACGACTTAATCCAGTTTTAGGGTCTAAGTGCGGTTCTCCCCATTTACCAATATCAATAAATCTATTCTTTACCCAACCATGACCTGCACCACCTGGATTAGTAGTAGCAAATACTTGAGGATCTAATCCATCTACAGTAGAACGACATGATGATATAAGTTTTAGATAGCTTTCTTCTTCTGATATCTGGGTTAATTCTTCAATAAGCATCTTTTGATATTCATGTCCTTGATATGAAGTATAAGCATTAACATCGTTTAAATGACCAGTTCTAAATATTGCACCACTTGGAAAAGTTATTTCTGCTGGTCTATAAGCAAAGTTAGCACCAGTTCCAGCATACATTACCCTAGCCCTATCTACCCAGTCAGATAAATCTTTTACATCTCGTCTGATAATCAGTGCTCTATATTTTGGATTATTAATCCATCTAAGTAACCATGCCATTCCTGCATCTGTTTTTCCACCACCTCTACTTCCACCATACAAAACCTCAAATTCTCTACGTTTTAATACTTCTGTTTGAGGGCCTTCATTTGGTCGCCATATAACTTCATTTGTCATTTTGTTCTGGTAATACAATTACTCCTGTATTTATTTTTTCTTCATCTGTCGTTATATCTTTCTTATCTCTCCAATTTAATATATTTTTACTAGCCATAATAGCAAATGGTTGTGCATATAAATTTTGTAACCCATTAGTTACTAATATATTTTCTTGACATTCCTTAGCTCGCTTTATGGCGTCGGAAAATTCTTTATAATCTTTTGACCATTGATTTATGGTATCTCTATGAACTCCAATTTTTACAGCAAATCCAGCAAGTGTTGGTAAGTCAGAAGGTAATAGTTTCACTTCTTCTTTTGTAGTTCCGTCTTTATAAGTAATTATTACTGGTGTTTCAAAATGAGGTTCTATGTCAAAGTAATCCATTATCTCATCACAATACTTTGGATCATAAGCAGTTGGCCTTCCTACATGAATTTTAGCTTTATTATTATTAACTATTGCCATATCTATATTATACATTAATGCGGTAATTGTTGTTTATACCACTCCCCTACTCTGTTTTTAACCACTCTCACGCACAAAAATAGGGATGCATAGTCTGGGGTAGGGTAGGGGACTATGCGGTTATTATCTCGTTAAATTTAAGTAATTAGGTTTTTTACTATCTATTATCTTACTAACTAACTCTGGTATTTCTTCTTTGGTTTCTGGCCAATATGCTTCTATATTTTTAAATAACTTCATTACATCTTTATCTTCTTCTGCATGGTGGGTAAAACCATCGTGTTCATAATCCTTATTTCTACCGCCACCAACTAATATGACTGGTATTTTCTCGTGATCTAAATAGTTTCTTATCCATTCAAAAGGTCTGTAAAGTAAGAAAGGAGTTATGGAATAACAGAATGGTATTTTACCTTCTAGTGCTAGTCCTACACCTATTCCAATCATGGTTTGTTCACTAGCTCCACAATTTATAAATCTATCTGGGAAGTCTTTTTTAATCTGGTCAAACATACCATAACCTAAGTCCCCAGTTATTAAATATATATTAGGGTTCTTTTGCATTTGTAACCATAACTCAAAAGCAAAATATCCTCTCATTGAATTATATCTTTCCATAATGTGAGTCTAAACCTTTAAGCTCTTTGTAATCACTATTTGTTTCAATAAATGTTACTACCGGAAAGTCAATACAGATTTTGAGTGATCCGATTATTTCATCTACATCATCTTTTACTTTAGATACAGCAAATCCAAATGATTGAAAACGTGGTATCAACTCATCGGTGTCTATTTCTTTATAAGCACCATAACCATTAGCATTGACTAAAAGTTTTAGATTAGTTAAATCAAAATCATGTATTATCCTTAGTGATTCCCAAATACACCCTTCGGCCATTTCACCATCAGAAATCATACAGTAAACATTCTTACCTCTATTAGCAAAAGCCATTCCTATTGCTACTGTTAAACCCATTCCAAGTGATCCAGTTGAACAATCGATTGGTTCTTCTACTAATCCATCATTAGCAATTTTAGTTAATCTATCAGGGTGAGTTCCCATTCTTAACAATTGTTCGATACTAAATCCTTTACTTTCTAACACTACATAAAGAGCATGAGCTGCGTGTCCATTACTTAATATAAATTTCTCGTTGTTATTCTTGACTTTATAGACCGCATCAATTCCATTAATTGCACTCAAACATGATCCAACATGAGTCAATTGATGTTCTTTACATATTTTGATTAGACGCTGTTTTATAGTCATAAACTTTTTTTAAACCATCGTATAGACTAACTCTTTGTTTCCATCCTAACGCCCTTATTTTACCATTATTTGCCACCCATGTATTACTGTCTTGTTCTTTTTTAGGAGCTATGACAATATTAGCTTTCTTACCCGATATGATGTTTAAAATCTCTAATACTTCTCCATTTGTAAATTCTCTACCACTACCAACATTAATTACTAATCCACTAAGTAAATCCATATTTTTTAAGACTATATCAATTGCATTACAAAAGTCGTCTATATGTAACCAGTCGTGTCTACCTTCCATTAAGGTAAATTGACTATTGGTTAGTATTGAACTAATTAGTTTAGGGATAAAACGCCTATCATCTTCTCTCTCTCCATAAATCGAAAATGGTCTTATGGTAACTGTGTTCATATATTGAGAATAATGGCGTGTTAAATAAGTTCCACAGACTTTAGTACAACCATACATAGTTTTAGTTTCCGGTAACATTTCTTCACTCATTGGTTCTTCTTTGTCCCCATATTCGGAGCTAGTACCAATAAAAATAAAGTTCTTAACTCCAACCTTACGACATGATTCAAGTAAATCAAAAGTAGAAAGTACATTAGCATCAAAAGTTTCACTTATCTCTTTTTGCCATGCCATATTACCATAACTAGCACAATGAATTACAGTTTCTGCACCTTCTAATAAACTATCTAAATTACCACTATATAAGTATTTTCTGGGTATACCTTCAGCCTTAAATTTATCCTTTAAATAACTACCGATAAAACCATTTGCTCCTGAAATAAAGGTCTTGTTCATTAGCAGTATTATAACATATTGCTAATTAACATATACCCAATTATAACCCTTAAAAGTTTTAAATTCTCCATGTAAAACTCTTTGAATATGATATGGTCTGTAACCTAATAAACGATTTATTTCTCCTAAACTATTCCAATAAGCCACTATATCTTTTGTTTTTTTATCTATTTGGAAAAATGGTTTAGCTCGATGTTTAAAGACTTTAATTTGGGTTTCTATCATTCTCTTTTTTAAAACCGGTGGCATTTTCTTTCCCTTAGTCATTTTTATTTAATTTATATATTCTAACACCCAAAACTTATAAATAGTTTGTCGAGAAATAAGAACAAGCCTAGGTGCTAGAAGATGTAAATGAAGCAATAAAGTTTAAGGCTTCTTCATCATCTATATCCCAGACATATCTATGGTCGCAATATACTTTAGTAGCTGTTTTGAATTTACCTTCTCTCATCCAAATAGCTATCATTTCTTGTGGTTTCTTTAATATTCTAGCTAATTCTGTTCCTCTCATTTTATACTAGCTAAAATTATAACTCCTACAATAAAGCAGACATAACTAAAGAAGAAGTTTCCTATTACTTTAATTAGATTATTCATAGTTTATTCTCCTGCACTTCCATCAATAAGCGGACTTTTACCATCTGGTGTTGATATATTCATAGTTTTTTAATCTTCTCTTTGATTTTATTTCTTAATAGATTTCTTACCAACTTATCTGTTGGTGTATTACCATAATATTTTGATTTCTCACTCAAAACATCTTCTAGTTTTAATTCCTCTAATCCTAGCATCTCCTCTTTACTAATATAGTTTTGGTTAATAAATCCAAAAGCATTTTTAACACCTTGTTTTAATAATTCTTCAAAGGATTCTTGATTAGTTAGTTTTTTAAATTCTTTTAGTTTATTCATCTTTCTTATTAAGTAAATTTAATAATTTTTATCTATAAAAGAAATATCTAATCCAACCCTTAAGGCTTCAGTCCACTCAAATAATCTACCAATAGTAATTTTGGTTTTACCTTTTTCCATATCAGAAATAGCAGCGTGGCTAATTCCAAGTTTTTCACCTAATTCTTGTTGTGAAATATTATGTCTTTTTCTTAAAATAGTAAGTTGCTCTAAATATGTTGTGTTCATTTTTTTAGTTTAATTAATAATTGTGTTAATACTCTACCAGCACCACTATTGGGAGTATGTTTTGATTTTTCACTTTCTATCTCCTCTAATAGTTCTGTTCTTTGTTTTTCAAGAGCAACTTTCTTTAATTCTTCTGCCATTTCAAAATTTGCTTCATCTCTTTCTTCATTTATTTTAGATTGTTTTATCTCTAGTTCTGTTCTTTGTTGGGTAAACAAATATTGAAATTTATCAATCATTTCTTCCTTTTGTTTTTTATATTCTTCATAACTACCATTTCTATATGCCAATGGTGCTAAGTCATCAATAATTTGGTTAATAAATATTTCAATACTTTCTCTACACTCTAATTCTTTAGGTTTACATTTTAAACATTTGCCATCTTTATGGTTAGTCATTTGATTACAATCTGGGCAATAATCTAATTCTTTAGGTTTTTGTTTAAGAAAGTTTTTATAATCTGGTGGGTCAATTAGTGGTTTATTTGGGTCAGTATTTAGTTCTACTGTCATATTAGATTTTGTTTTCATAGGGATTTAAGTTCTTCAGGAGAAATTACTTTACATAATAATATTAAACCTTTTTCTCCAATAAACGAACCACATTTCTTACAGACACCATCTTGCCAATTAAAATCGTGCATAGATGGAGTTCTTTCACCACCATATACTTTTTTTAATACTTCTTTCTTTTTTATCTCTCTATTATCTTTCATATTAGATTTTGTTTTCATTGGGATTATCTCCAGACTATTCGGTCATAATTTATAATTGGTTTTTTATTCTTTTCCCAAACTATCATAGCTGATATTCCATACCACTTAAACACCTTACAAAGATGTATTCTAGTTATAAAAAATCCTTTCTTTTCACACTCACAAATTCTTTTAGGTGTTAAATTATGAAGTCCAAGTAAATAAGAAAATCCTTTATTGGCTATCTCGCAAGAATGTTTTAAATAATCGTCAATTTTTGAATAAGGTGGATTAGTTACTATCCAATCTACTTTTTCAGTCCAATTAAAAAAATCAGTAGTTGATTTGTCTATTGTAAAGTTTCCAGTTCCATAAGCACTATCTAGTATTGTTCCAGTAGGATTTACAAACTTAATCAACTCTTTTACTAATTCTGGTGGTGTCATAAACTCATCATTAGATATTTCTCGGTGTTTAATTTGATGAGAGATATTTTCTTTTATCTCTCTATT
>Ga0209467_1000683_pt1 | contig 39529 bp, 61 predicted proteins | sample Higcelwee11metaG_FD_187175 | JGI IMG/M metagenome (GOLD analysis project Ga0209467, IMG submission 187175) | Freshwater pond sediment microbial communities from the University of Edinburgh, under environmental carbon perturbations - High... | ecosystem: Environmental > Aquatic > Freshwater >... | reverse complement strand
ACTGCACGTCCTATCACTTCGCCTCGCTTTACTTCACAGGCTGACATCTGTGACAGGTTGTAAGTCTGAGCTGTGGAGGTCAGTGTGAAGAGTAGGAGTATGTATAGGAGGTGTTTCATATTGTTCCCTTGTTGAACTATTTTAATTTAAACCAAAGAGTTGTTGATTTGGTAAAGTTATTTGCCGTTGAATTACTATCTGCAACATGTACGAATCCCCATTCGTCACTTTTTAATGGGTTTAATGCAATTAATTGTTTACAATCTGGCATCCCATATATCCGACTTGCTCTTATACTTACACCATAATCATTTGAGTGTACAATAGTTTCGTGGTTTCCAGTTATAAATAAATGACCATTAGTATTAGCTAATAGCGATACTAACAGAGAATTGTTACCAACATTTGTATTAGAAATTTTAACATAATTAGCAGGATTGGCAATATCTGATATATTGCATTTAAACGCTGCATGTTTTTGCGTATTATCGACTCCCCAAAATACATCATCGCCATAAAAACCAAGTGCAGAAGATTTATAGTATGATGTCGAATCTCCATTTACCTGTTCTACACCAGCCCAAATATCAGTATCAATATTATATGTAAATTTTATCCACCTTGCTAATTTAGGGGTATTACCATCACCTGTAACAGCCCAAAATGACCCATCAGAACTATTATAAGTTATTCCGTGGAAATGATTAAAATCCAAAACAGGTTCCGTTGAGTTTATTAAATAAAAAGATTTTAAACTTGCCCCATTATCTTTAGAATACCAAAGATTTATATTAGTTACCCCATCTGATGCTGTTGAATATGTGGAAAATACCCTTATTTCAATATCGCCTATAAATATAAAATTATCGGGCGATATATTCATGAAGTTTTGATTTGATGAAGGAGTAAAATTTTCACCTATAACATTTTTAGGTGTTATTTCGCTGATATTTGCAAGGTTATCAGTTGAAAGATATGCTTTTGTACCTGATTCAAAACTAATATTGCCATTATCCCAAATGTAAGCATTTTGAATAATGGTAAGCCCTGCAACCGATTTTGAATATTGGTAAGTTAATCCATTATCAATAGATAAGTAAACTGTACTGCCCTCCAGCTTTAATATTTTTTCATTTCTTGTTGCAACTATGTTTTGTGTATCATATTTCCAATATATAAAATTATTTTCATATATTCCATCCGCTTTATAATCTCTACAATAGGTCAATGCTATATTATATTCTGATCCGGTCTTATTGGTTTCATAAGCAATAATTTCACTTAATTCTGTTCTATCACCGTATGAAGGTTCTTTAAATTTAACAAAACATAGTCCCTTATAATTTACATTAGCCCACTTATACATCTGCAAATTAACCAATTCGTCAATATGCCAATATTTTTTTGTTGTTGCAGATGTTGAATCATAATGTGTAGTTGTATCTCTTGCTAAATCGCTCCAAATAGTCGCATCCGATCTATCCCATTTTGAGTTGTTTATAAATAATTTTGCATTTGAAAGATTGTATTTTGTAGTATTCCCTACAAATGTTCCAACCTTAAAGAATCCATTAATCAGGCTTCCCATATCTTGTTCTTGACCAGAATCGGTAAGAGGTACATAAACTTTCGTAAAACCGTTATCATACAAAGTATAACCAACATTAATTCCGTGGCGCGATCCGCCTGAACTATATTTTACAAACTTATAAGAATACGGCAGTACAGAAGCAGAGCCTATTAGATGGTATCCACTTCCGCCAGCATCATAATCTATAAAATTACTTGCTGTCAACGTCCTATCTCCTAATAAATATCCAGAATAGCCAAGCATAGGCCAATGAGCCAATGCACCCGAAACATTTATTCTATTAGTAAATATGTTTGTAATATCTGATTCAGATAATATTTTATTAAATACATAAATATCGGAAAAGCTGTGGTAACTAACTGAAAAAAAACCGGTTCCGGTTGCGTTATTTGCGCAACCTACTGTAAATTTAAATTTATCATCAAGGTGAGTAAAAGTTCCTGTAAATATCACATCTGATCCAATTTGCACTTCATCAACAAAAAATCTTATTTTCTTTGTAGATTGTTTTACATCCAACCTAAGAAAATGCCAATTAGTATCATAAACATCAATTGTTGATGGGATATTAATTAGACCTGTGCTGCTTTCCAAACAAGCACCAACATATCCAGAAGTGGCTAATGTATAAAATTGATACAATCCGTTGTTACTACCGCCACACGCTTTTCCAAACAATGTACCTGTAATAGATTTTGAAGTTGTTTCAGATTTTATCCACCCGCAAACAGTAAATTCATCATTTGTGTAAATATCTAAATTGCCGTTATCGGTTGCATATAAATATTCGGTATTTAATGTCTTTGAAAAATAAGGCAATACCAAGCTACCATCATTGCCAAGTTCATCAACTAATGACAATCCGCTTAGTGATTTACTCCTAAACACTAAATCCGAATTATACGGCGGGTTCAACAATGTCCAAACCTGAATGTACTTCCACGCCTCCAAATTCGTTACCTTAGTAACTCCCGCAATCGCATTCAACGCCGAAAGAACCTGACTATGCCCAGCCGCAACGCCCTGAATCGTGCATATTTCATTCAGTGCGTTGATCTCTAACGAGTGTCCGCCGGTACCACCAAGCAAAGTGCATATTTCATTCTCTCCGGCAATGTTCAACGAATGACCGCCAACCCCGCCAAGATCTGTGCAAATCAAGTTAATGTATTTCAGGTTAGTTTCCATTGTAGCAAATTTAAGTTAAGATATTGCGATTCTGCAAATTGTTGATAAAAATTAACCTACATCGTGAGTATTCAAACCGACAACGGTGCGTTGTGTTACTTTGGCGCTGAAAGTGTACATGTGTGATGTTCCGAGTTTAGTAGCAACAGGCTGTTCTGTGCGGACAAATTCAACTTCATTAATGTAAAAATGATCATGCGAAGTGGCTAATCTAAGCAACTCTGCCATATAGTCAGGTAATTCACATTTCAAAACAAACAACCGCTGTGCAGTTTCTTTTAACTTGACCTCTTCGCCCTGATTCGAATAAACTGAAACTTCGCCGCCAAATCCTAAGTCCTCTAGCTGTGCCTCAATCTGCATCGAATGCACCAAACCGACGGAGTAATCCATTTGAAAAGCGTTTTCATCATTGAACCACTCAATCAGTAAGTAATTAGTTTGATCTGAAACAGTAAACCGTTCCGATCTGTAAGCTAATGTTTCTCCGTCGCCTGGTGTAGGTTCAAGAAATACCTCAATATAACAGCATTCATTCGGGTACGTTGCGAAGTTAATCGTGTAAGTTTCATATTTATACACGCCGATAAACGAAGTCGCAAGGTCGGTTATTCGCGTCCGCGTTCCGCTGTGAATCAAATCAACATATGATGCTGATTCGTTGTCGTCCGGTGTAACTACCTGAAGCTGCTTAGATGTTTCCGGCACGTAAAATGTAAACGCATACGGTGCGCCGGTAGTATCAGCCGCGAAGGTATTATCGAAGTTTGGCCGGTTTGCGTTTATCGGCCTGAACCGGATTGATTGAGCGAGAGGGACGTTTATCATATGGTTACGATTGTTACATTATTGTATGTTTGTAAGTATTGAATATCTCCATCTGGTAGGCCAGAATTACATGTCATTTGTGATACCGGAACAGTAAGTGTTATGTTTTTTTCTGCATTAGCTGATGTAAAGACTCCATCAGCATTAACAGATGCCCCTATATTATTACATTTAGGCAAGTATATTGTATTTATAGATGCCAATGAATTAACAAAAGCAAAAGCAAATGTAAGATACCCAACTGATAATACTTCTGGTAAAACCCACCTACTGCAAGCACTTGATCCGTCGCAAGCATTATCTTCTATCCCTACAATAGATCCTATATAATCACTAAATTTTACAACGTTAACATTATCAAAAAATAGGTATGATTTTAGAGTAATATCATTACCGCCTGACAACTTTACAGTATTACCAACAACTGAAACAGATGTAAATTCAGTCCCGTATGTCGGCAAATCAAAAAATGTATTCCAATCTGATACACTTGAAGCATCAGCAACTGGGACATTATCAATAGAATCAAATTCTATTTCTAAAAATCCTGTTGTCTTGCTGTTAATAATCTCACATTCATGATGCAAATTATCCTTATCTATCACAAACACGTTCGGCGTTATCGAATCCAAAACATACCCCGTTTCAGTTTCTTCCGTTACGGTATAAGTCCCGAACGGTATTGATTCCAATAATATGCCGGCACTCGTTGAAATAGGCACGTTCATATATTCGATTCCGTTGTCGCCTATTATGTTCACATGGAAAACGGTATAGTCAACGACTGCACCCTGCACCTGTTTTTTTATTTCTAACGAAGTCGGGTAAACCGGATCACCAATAGGAGTAACATACGAAGTATTACACCGTAACAAAGTAAATTCTGACTTCTTATTTTCGTTCTTGCTCTTGTAGTCAATCAGCCAGCCATATTCGGTATCAGTGCATTGAATCAGCCCGTATTTATTCGCCTGAATTATATCTATGTCCGTTTCCTGTGCGGGTATTTCAAACCGCAATATTTCCGGATGCCAAAGCGGATCAGCAAGCGAAGAAATTAAAACGTCCGAATTTTCTGCCACCTCAGTTCCGCCCGTTACGGTGCTTTTTAATTTCGTGTTTTTATCTGAAGTCTGCCAGATCAAAGACTTTGTTTTATCCTTTTCACAGAACCCGCGAATGTACGCCCCCCACCGGATTAGGTTTCTTTCAGGTGATAGTAGTAAGTTAAACAGCGTATCGCGGTTTGAGATGTTTGATATTGATTCGAACCCTTCAGAAGTACGAATGATAAAATCTGAACCGTCGCGAATAGTATCAAACACAAACACATCAGATAACTCTTCGCTGTCATAATTAGTGCCGCCAAGTTCCAAACAAAGTAAAATACCTGCCATATCTGCACGTATTGGCGAAACTATGTTCAATTCCTTGTCAACCGGTTTAATGGGTGCAGTGAATTTTGAAGTTGTGTTGAACTCGTAAATGCCGCCTAAAGATTTATATTCAAATGAATTGAACCCGACTGCAATCCTGTTAAATGACAGCTCTGGATAATACTCTTTTTCGATTGTTTCAGATGCGATTCGATTAGATACGTTTAATAAAACTTCTGAAGAAAAAAAGTATTCCATCGGTTCAACGACCACCTTTTCAACGCCTCCGATTGTTTCAACCCCCATCCCTAAATTGTAAATCGACTGCATAGAAGTGAACAGCGAAGATAGTGATGTAGCAAGTGTTTCGTTCCAAAAGTTTGCGCCGTTGAAATTTCGCCCTGTGGTAATTGAACCAATAACGCCGTCCGCACTATATCCCAGATCAGTGCGCCCGAAAAAGTCAGATTTAAACCTGCCTGAATTTCCTGTATAGATTTGCACTAAGCGTTCAAATGCTTCATGATAAAACACACCTTTTACTAATGACTGCGGATAATTAGCCATCAAGTAACTGAATTTATACGTTATTCCTTCGAATGCGTCATAAACTATATTGCCGCTTCCTATTGATGGAGTGTAAACTGCATGTATTTTAATTGATTCACCTTCTAGCAAATCTATTATTTCAGATTTATTAATTAATATATTTGTTGTAACGCCCTCGCATATAACATTTTCTGAAAATATGTTATTCATGTAAACGCCTCCGGAATACCGATCGCATTTTATTTCCCACGAGAAATAAGCACTTGAATTATTACCGGTTGCAACTGCCTTAATATTGACCTCTAATGTGGCCTGTAAATAATCTTTTTCAGCATCCAAAAACATATAAAGCGAATATTCATCCGTTGCTTCAGCTTCTTCAAATTCGCTGGCTTCAATTGCCGTTGGTAATATGTGGCTTGCTGTTTTGGTAATTGTTCCGGTTCCGCTTGTCCAGTTGCAGAATTGAGTTAACCTGATTTCTGGCCTTATTATATTCTGTAAAGTTAGCGATGAAATAGTTTGTCCGTCAACCGATTTCACACCCAACAAATTAACGTCCATATTCGCCCGACTCAATACCAAGTCAGTGAATGAACCGTCAATCACTGCCACGTCTGTAGATAGTTCAGTACGCTTTAAAGTTGAATGATCTATCTTACCTACAAACCGCGTCCGAACCGAACCGAATGAAGTTGTTTCTGTGACTGTTAGGGTTTTATCTGTGTTAACGCCGGTTTCCTCGTATGAGTTTAGTATGTTATCACGTCCATCTTTTACGAATTTCAACTCACCTGTAGCGAATTTTCGGAACACTCCGAAGGATTTCAGGTCCCGCCTGAGTGTGAATTCGTCCGACTCCCATCCATCAGGGGCAAATTTGAGCTGTTTTGTTAGTGAGTAGGTAGTAGTTTCAATCGTTGCACCGGTGCCAGGATATTGAAAAGTACACCCGATGAAGTTTATTTTTACAATGTAGATTTTATTCGATTCGTAAAATACTTCAAAATAATCAGTAACAAAATTAGATGTATGTTCCACATCGTCCGGATCGGTCATTACCATATTTTGAAAAGCTGACAAAGTCGTCATACCTTCCCACACCGGAAACTCAAACGTATAAAGTCCTGCATCGGTATTGATTATAAATCCCGATGTTTCACGTTCAAACCCTGACCAGTCCACAACCTGTTCAGTATATGCCAAACGTTCAGCATCGGTTAAATAAAATTTAAACCGTTTTCCGTCCGTTGGCCTGTTCATTCCGATTAGTTCTTCTTTCCTGCCCATTGTACTTTTCTGAATAAGTAAGTTTTGTAGTAGTCGCCTTGTCTTTCTGTTATGTTTGAACCTGAAGCGGATATATGCAGTTCGCGTTTGTTGCGGATTGTATTTACGATATCCGCTCTCATTGCCTGAATCTCTGGCCTTATATCAATCTGATTCGGTGTAATACCTTGCTCAATCATTTGCCGCGTCTGTTCGCCACCTATAACTGTTGCACCTGCCATACCTTTGAACATTGTCGGTTTTGTAACTAACTGAACACGGCCTGAAGGTTCGATCATCCATTCAGGACGGCGTTCTCCGGCAATAAATGTGTCGGGTGTGCTGGCTGTACCGGCATCGAATTGCGGAACTTTCTGCGCTGATATAACAGCTATTTGAGCGGCTCCGGCTATTCCGGCGGATATTGCAGCCCCCGCGCTAAATGGTATCTTTGTCATTGCTGCCGTTACCGCTAAAGCTGTATTGATTATAGCCTGAACTATTGCGGCTGCTTTCTGTTTCTTTGCTTGTTCTGTCTTCAACTTAGCCGCTTTCTTTTCATAGTCAGCTTCAATCTTAGCCCGTTGTGCTTCTGTTAATTTAGCGTTGCTTAATTTGGCTTCCTTTTCCTTTTCTAAATTGCTAAGTTTCAAATCAAGTTCAGCGTTTGCATAGTCGGCTATGATTTGGAATGTTGCATCGGCTGTGACTTGTGCCTGTTCAATAGCGAATTGTGATGCTTCTCCTGGTTCAAATATCTTATCACGTGGACCGGCAACCGTGCTATTATCAAATGAAACTTGCGCCCGTTTGCTAAGCGTTGGAGTTGCTCCGCTTGTTGGTATTAAGTTTGCACCTTTTGATTGAATCGCAACCATTCCAAGTGCAATAGCTTCAACCTCTTTTTTTACGTTTTCAAGTGCCGTTTGTGAAGATATTAATTCCCGAACCATTGAATCAGGAACGGGCTGATTAGCCAGCCTTAATTCAATCATTGCGGATTGAAGGTCTGAAATTTTAGATGTTAGCTTTTCATATTGTGTTACTTGCTTCTCAACTGATTTCTTAACAATATTCTCATTTTTCTTTTCTTGCATTTCCATTTTACGGAAAAACCCTTCTTTATTTTCATAAACTGCATTATTTGTTTCAGCAACAGCATCAAATAAGTTTCTTGCATTATCAATTTGCTCCTGATTTAATTTTGATTCAAGTACCGAATATGCACCAACACCTTTTACTCTTAATTCTATCATTTTTCTATATGCCCTTTGTACTCCAGGATCAGTTTCACCCAATATACCGGCATTTGCATTATAATAATTTTCCGCATTTTTTAAATCTTCAATTAACTGTACCTTTTCTTCTGTTGTTCCTTTGAAAAGTAAATACGATTCTAATGTAGATTTATTTATACCTTTTGCTCTAATTATTGTACTTAAATATCCTTCATAATTTTGCTTTGCTGATGCAGCGTCTGCCTCACTTTGTGACTGTGTTAAATCAATAACTTTCTGCATTATTGCAGCTTTTTCTGCTGCTGACTTATTATGTTCATAATATGATAATCTTAATTTAGCTATCTCTTCATTTTCCTGTTTGTGCTGAGAAGATAAACCCTTTTGCCGTTTATCCATTAAATCTAAAACTTCAGCATAATCCCTCCCAGCTTTCGCAGCCTCATTAATTCTGTCAATCAAATTGTTGAAATCCCAATTTGCGACTGAATTAAGAAACTCATTCCATCCGTTTGTTAATCCTGCTGTAGTTTTAGCCCATTCATCAGTAGCGTATTGTGACGTTTTTATTACGGCTTCGCCTAATTTTATAGCACCATAAACACCTGCTAAAACTCCACCGGCTAAAGCTGCATACTTCTTTACTCCATCCCATGCACTTGCATAATTCCCTACATTCATTCCCTGTTGCCTTGCAGCATCTGAATTCTCTTTTAGGAATGCAGTATTTTTATTTACAGTTGCATTAAGTTCATCAAGTTTCTTTTTTTCAGATGCAATAGACGGGCTAAGTTTATCAATTTCTTTGCGAAGTGCTGAATTCTGAGCCTTCGCATCTGCCATTGTTTTAACAGTGAGTTTTAGTGCGTCTGTGTGTGCTTTCTCTTTTGCAATAGCCTTGTCTAATGCTGCTACTCTTGCTTTTTCAGCGCGTTCAGCCGCCTGTAATATTTTAGTTGCCTGTCTTTCGGTTTCATTGTATCGTTTCTTTTCCTCTGACATAGCCTTGCTGATAGTAGCTAAGTCCTTGTAACTAATGCCTTGCTTTTTAAGTTCAGCAGTAAACTTAGTAAGTTCAGCAAGAGACTTATTCATTGTAGCATCAAACGCAATCAAAGCAACATCAGCCGCTTTTATTCCGTCGATTGCTTGTTTACTGACTATATCGTTGATTTCTGCGGCCATATCACTTTTTATTAGCTTTCAGTTTATCAGCAATAACTTGCTGCTTTTGTTTACCAGCCTGGAACAATTCGTATAACTCGAATAATGTCATACCACTGTAGTCTGGATTTGTATCTGCGTTCATTGCGCAAATAAAATAGTATTGCATTATAGTTGTTCCTTCAACATTTTTTGTTTTCTTTTCGGCAAACATTTCTTCGAATTTGTCCGTTGACCGTTCAAGTTCATCACGAAACGCCGCCACATCTTCAAGTGTTTTGATCTCGATTCCGGTAACGTCCTTGATCTGTTGTATGTAATCTGCAAGAGTTTCATCCGGTTTGGGTTTCATACCGCACTTTGCCCGGGTAATATCCAGATTGATTTTGTGTACCAAATGCACATGAATAGCCTCAGATAGTGCTTGCATTATCATCAACTTATTTTGAAATATCAGCTTATCAATTTGCCGGTATAAGTCCCCCTGTGATTCAGGATTAAACAGTTTATTAAATTCGGTTGTAAAGTTTTCGATCTGATTCAATAACCACGAAACAGGAATAAACCGTAACCACCAAAACCGGATTAACAGTTTTAGGTTGCGTTCTGATTCATACCGTGCGTATTGCGGTATGGTCATGGTGCGGGGGGTGTGGATTAGGTTTGGTATCATTGATTGAATGAGTTTGATTCGTGCCGCTTTGCGTGTGGCTCTTATGTGTTGCGTGTAGCTTCCGTATTGGCTCATGTCGTTGTGTAGCAAGCTGCTTTGTATTGTTTACTCAACTCTTCAGTAGTTATCTGCTTTGCCTGTTTCTGCTTTGTCGGTGCAATCCCGAATATATCAGAACTATACTGATCTATCAGTTTCGGTGCGTAGTCAACTCCTGAATTGATTTCAAACTGTTCTCCTTTTGCTTCGATTGTCATTGCGTTAAACATGTCGCCGGTAACGTATAAATCAGGTATTGTGAAGCCTTTTAGTTTAGCGTAGTTCCGTGAGTATTTTGGGCTGATTGGTTTATCCTTTGCCGTCTTATGTTCCTCTTTCAACTGTTCGCGGTTCAGTTCAAGTAAAGCCTGATTGTCGTCAATAATTCCTTCGACATAGTTTTCTATGTTTTCAGTGAATTTGTGGTGACGTGTGGCGAAGTCGTGGAGTGCTCCCATGCTATTTTATTTCGAAAATTCCCCATGTGTGCGGGACAACTGCAACTACTGTTGCCCCTTCACAAAGCGTTTCACCGTTATTGTATGTAATAAATTCACTTACAGTTGTTTGTGGTGAACTTTTTACAATCACTTCGTCTGCATCTATAACTGTTTCAGATATAGGATAGCTTGCATCGATCACTCTAAATTTTCTCATGGCCTTGTCTTGTTTATTGGTTAACTACAAATATAATTCATTTTAACCCTTTTCAATCCTTTGTTAACAAAAAAGGGGGCGGAAGCATCACCTCCACCCCCACAAGTCCTACAAGATTTCCAACAAGACTATGGAGTAACGCCGTTAATTGTCAACGGGTTTGTAATGTAAGTCGCGTATGTCGATACGGTTTTATTCATCTGAATAGTGATATAATCACCGTCAACCAGCTCTTCATCAGTATTCTTGTAAGCAGTAATCACATAACTTCCATCAGTACCGGCTACTCCGGTGACAACAGCATCAGCAACGTTTGAGTCAATCACTGCATACACATCAAGACCAGCATATCCAACAGCGCTGTTACGTTTTGTAGCTTTCACTGCAATAGTTCCGGCTGTTCCGTTGTAGGCTCCGGTTGCTTCAAGTTCCAAACCTACTGGAACAAGTGATTCGATTTCGCTTGCAGTATATGGCATTGGCATAAATTTCATACTTTGAAATTCTGCAACATCTTTGAAAAAGATGTCTATCGGGTGTGCTTCATTGCTGTTTTCAAAGTTAGGAAACGGGCTATATGCTCCGATTTGTCCGCGAAGTCCTTTATAAACTCCGTTGCTTTGTTTTATCAACGATCTTTTAGCATCAGAAGTAATAAATTCAACTTCAACGACAGTCGAATTCATCCTGAAGAATTGGCGGTAATCATCGAATGAACGATCCAAGAAGATACGAGCAGAAGGGACCGGAAAAGTGTAAACCGATTTTACTCCTGTGTTTGATGTTTCAATATTAGGTTCATCAGTCGTGTTGTTGAACCCCGAAACAGGAACATAGATTGATACGATACCAGCGGCCAGGCTGATATTAGTTTTCGTTTTGGCAATCGTTTGCAGCTCTGCGTAGGTGTAGGTAGTATTTTTGGCTGAAATTAACACGCCAATGATCGGCTGTGTCCTTCCGTTACAATCACCAAGTCCGGCTGAAAGAAAAGCGCCACATGAATTGATTTCCATAGTTTTTAAGTGTTAAGTTGATAAATAATTGTGTATTCTTCTGGATGCTTTAATACTGATTCTTCCGGCACAACATCCAATAAACCGGACTTGGTTTTTATTACTGTCCACCTTTGTTTGTCAACATCCAAAAGTGATTTTACAGTATGTATTAGTTTGTCTTTTTCGCCGCAGTTGTAACACATTTACTTAACGTATATTTGTCTTGAACCCATCGTATCGCATGGAACATGTAAAGAAATTTGCTCTAACAAAGCATCAGCCCCATAAGTATCAGTTGTTGGAGTGCGGCGGATATTGAACCCGATTTTACCACCAATAGCAAACGGCGTTGAAGGCTGATCTAATGTTCCCATTGTACTTAGTAAATGATGGTACTGTTTATCACTTGCTATGTTTACCTCAACTTGTTTGGCGGTCATTGGTATCGGTGCTGCATTTGGCGGCGAATACTCCCAGTCAAAATACCATATCACTGTTCCGGTTCCCGTAGTTGACGGCCTCCAATGTACGTGTGCCTCGATAGCCTGCCCGATCATATAGTCATGCGGTATTTCAAAAGAACCTGATAGTATTTCCTGAGTCGCATTTCCGTCAAAGGCTCTCAATGTCCTTGCTACTCCCCCGATTGTGTGTGCTGTTTCATCAGGTGCAGCCGCTCCGCTTGCAGGTATAACCATGGCCGGATATTCGTCGCGGTATGTAGGTTGTTCAAGTACAAGAGTTTTAACGGCTCCGGTCTTAACTGTAAAATCGTTTGCCGTTGTCACATCAGGCGAAATTAGTTTATCGGTTGTGAATGTCTTTGCCCCTGTAATTGTTTGAACGCCGTCAAGTGTTACCGGATTAGTTGCTAAAGCATCAACTTCATCGTACAACGCATTAACCGAATCTTTGACTTCATTAGCATCAACATCACGCCATAGAGTTACTTCTCCGGCTCCGTCTTTGTCCTTATCTGGATATGTTACCTTGCTCATTGTACGTTGGAGTTTAATGTGTAATCAAAAGTCTGAAATGTTTGTGCAACGAATCCACAACCGGCATATGTCTTGACCTTGCACCCACTTATCACAATCGCATCCGCACAGTCATTAGCAACATTTGCGTTTGCCTCCGAACCCCAGAACGGATAAATTTTCATTTTGTGTTCACCTGAAAAAGTCAGGTTTGGAGTGTGTCCAAGTTCATGAATCAACCTGTCATAAATCGGAATCAGGGTAGGAACAAATACATTTGTGTAACGCTCTGAAGCCTTCCAATGTGGTTTTGTTTCGGTAACAATCACAATATTTAGTTCCGTTTCAGATTCGAACTTATCCCGAGTTTCTTCAAAGTTGTGAAACAGGAATATAGCAGGGTATTTTTTGAGCTTCCAAACTGAATTCTTATCCTTTTCCATCAATGTATTGACAATTTCCAACGGATGACCATAATAGTAATAAGGTGCTTCAGCTCCAGATTCGCGGCACTGTGCAACTGTATTGCCTATCAGATCAACTATGTTTGGAAATGTCATATGCCGAAGATGTTAGTAAGTTTGAAACGACAAGGTGAATCAAGCGGGTAATCGTCCGGTAATTGATTCATAAAGAAATAACATTGTTCGTATAAGTCAACAAAGTAATTCCAACTATTAGCAAACAACCCTATCCCGTCAACTATATTTGAGTTTTCGTTTTTAGGTTGTGTTACTCCGGTATTTGTAAGCGTTGACTGTGAATGTTTCAAATGCTGACAGTACACATAATAACTCAAGAATGATACTTTATCTGAGTTGATTAATCCGTTCCATCTTATTGTTTGGCTTCCATACGTGTAGGTGTGCCCTTTTATAAGTCTATCCCATTTCGTTGGTAGTGGTGTAGATGGTGCAGCAAGAAAGGCGGCATAAGCAGCCATCAATTCAGTGTATAAAGTATATCCCAACAGTCCCACTAAGACATCTTTCTCGTACCTGTCAATGTATTGTTGCAGGTCTGAGTAGGTGCTTGCCGGCACGTTGATCTCGTTGATATAATATGTACTGTCAGTGAAACTCATTGCTTATCGCTTTAAGTAGATTGTTGCCCGTGTGATTTTAACGGAAGTTGCGGCCTTAAAGTGCTGAACTGCTACCCTGATATAAGGCGGATTAATATACCATGTCGGCTGCCAATACCAAGAAGCGGCTGAAGTACCCATTCGCCCTTTATAATCGTATCCGGCGGCTGCTGTTACTGCATTAGTTTCATAATAAGTTCCTGTAGCAAGCAAAGGCGTTCCTAATCCTTTGAGTTTGTACCAGGTCGTCCCGTTTTGGCTTCCCTCAACCCAAACGTGCGTGGAGTCGGAAGAACTTATCGAAGGTGTGATTAAAACTTCAATCGCTCCTGTCCATTTGCCTGTTATCGGTTTTGCTAAAGTACAGTACTTTGTAGCAGCCCCGACAATGGAGTCATTTGTGGCCGGTGTGAATGTCAATGACAATCCGTTTTGCGCCTGCGCGAACCCGAAGGCGAGGAAGGCTATAAGTATAAATATTAGCTTTTTCATGTTATTTTAATTTTGCGGAGTTTTTGTTAATAAGAGTTTTTGCAAGCTGAGCGGAAACAAGTTTATCACCTTTGAACGTAATGCCTGTTATCCAAACCATACCTGTCAGCTTTTCAGGTAAAGCCGGAGCGGCTTCTATAACCGCCCCTGCTTTTATAGTTTTCGATTTAGCCACTGATTACGATTTTTGTAAAGCGGCTGCAACGGTATCAACATCCATGTACAACCACGAAGTCTGCGACTGTGTCGGGAGTGAAAGAACCGAGAAAATTTCACCGACAATAGTCGATTCGTTTTCAATGAACTGGTCACCGTGAACGCCCTTGCGGACAATCAGGTTGCCGTGCTGTTCTTTTACAGTGCGGCGGGTTCCGATCAGGATTTTACCGGCTGTTATCTGATTTGATACAAACGGAGTCAATCCGGCAAATTGGAATGCTTCAGGAATGAACATCTGGTTCCCGTTGTTGTCCTGTGTGTAGGTCATTTTGGCTACATCGGTAGGCGAAATGAAGATCACATCAGGCTCATAGTTGAAATTGCGGATATGCAACTGACCGGCACCGATTACGGTGTGAACGGTTGGGTTTGCGATTGTTCCGTCAAGTCCGGTTGATGCGTAGGTGTCAGCCCAGGCAATAATATCAGCAAGTACACCGTTTTGGTAAACGCGAAGAACGTCGTCCTCAAACATGCTGATAATCTGAAGTACAAGCTGATCGAAGTCAATTTCAACTTCTTCGGTCATTTCAATACGGCCAGCATATTTTTTGCGGGTGTCGTATTTCCATGTAAACAGTTTATCAGTAAGCGGTTTTGCTGCACCTTCGTTGGTTGCTGCAACAACACCGTCACTAACTGCAAGTTGTTCTTTGCGGCTAACTGTTTTCGGTACTTTTGCAACCTGACGCGAATTGATACCGTCAAGGATAAAGTTTTTCGGGTATTCAATAACTGTGATATCCATGTCGTCAAACACGTTCACGTTATTGATCGCACTTGCACCTGTCAATACTGTTCCGGTTGTCATCAAGGCAGAAGCGGCACGTTTTGCACGAAACTCAACTTCCCACGGTGCACCACCTTTGCGGGCACGTTGAATTTCGTCCTTCTTTGCTTCAAGTAGGCTTTTTAGTTTGAACTTCTCATCAGCCGTAAAGCTGCGTTTCGATTTCTTTTCCATGTCGTCAATTGCTGTGGCAAGGTTGCGGACAATTGATGCGAATGTTTCGCCATCGTCGATTCCGCCCAGCTTGTCAGTTATGGCTTTTAACGCCAGATTGCGCTCTACTGATTCGGCTGTCATGGCCTGCTCAACGGCTTCGCCAATACCACCGAAAAAGTTTTCTTCTTGTTCGGTCAAAGTTGTTTTTGCCTTCGAGCGAACGATTTTCATGAAGTCTTCTTTTTTCATCGTTTTAAAATTTATTGATTAATGATTCAATTATTGATTTGTCCGCTTTCGGCGTTTCAATCTGTTTTTGAATAGCCCGCTTCACTTCGATTTGTGCGGCTATGTCGTTTGGTACAGGTGCAAATGATAACGATTCAGGAGTCCAAAGGTCTGCCATGTACATCGGAACCATACCAGGTTTACGTTCAACCGTATAATTGCTGATAGTTCCTTCGATAGATACGGTCTTAACAATCCCGTTTTTTACATCTGACCTCAATGCTTCATCAGCACGCGCCCCGAATTTACACCTTACAATCAGCCCTTTATCGGTAAAGTCATAGGCTACTGATATTCCGAGCGTGTTTTCGGCTGAATTATCCCACGGGTGATTGTCAAACAAAGGAATGCCGGAATCCAACCGCGAAGTGTCAACGTTATCCTTTCCGGTTCTTAGCACCTGCATAAAGTATTCGCTATTCTCATACGAATAACGCATCTGGCCGTTTTCTGCCGGAACAGCAACGCACTCAAAATCGTATTCCTCCGATTCAGTTACCGTAATTAGGGCGCGGCATATCTGCCTATCGTTGGCGGTGGGTTTATCCTTTTCCATAACTCAAAAGTATTAAATCAATTTGTTTTGCAATCTCTTTACTTTCAGGGTTCAACCGCTGCATAGTTTCGAGGTTCTGCAATTTCTTTGTTATTAAATCCTGTTCAGCCCCCTCATTTGTACTCAATGCCGATACAGTCGAATAATCTGATTTGATCTGCAATCCAACTTTATCCAGATACAACGCCCGTGTAAAGTTATAATCAACCGTATCAACCATTGACATTAGGCCGTTTTCCCAAACTATGCGTTCACCTGAATTCTGTGAACCTCCTGAATTATTTAACGTTGCAACTGCTGGCTGAGGAACCAATGAAGCTGGTATCTGAAATATTGAAGCAATCTTAATCGAGTTTTCCAGTGTTTCCTCAAACGGCATCAAGTCTTTGATGTGTGCCAGCGTGTTGATGAACTCCAACGGGACGGAAGATATGCCCCAGAAGTTACGGCGGCCTGTTATCCCGTTTCTTTCGTTAATATCCTTTAGTATGGTTTCGCGGGTAGCCGGATCAACTATTTCATTCAGCCCTCCGCTATTGGTTTGCTTCTTTACCAGATAACCGGCGGCTCCGTTATTTGCATATACGTTGTATCGTGCTGAATAAGTGGCTAACAGGTTATCAATGTTCCGTTTCGCTTTGAACTGTGGTGATTTTGCCAGCACTAACGAATATTTGCGCCGCGTCTGGTCAATCGTATCAATTCTTAGTCGGGTTTTATCCAGATATTCCCATGATCGTGTTAACTGCGAATACTTCGCCTCCTTAATCAGATCAATGTTTGAACTAATGTTAAGCGGCGAAATATTTGTAAACTCGTTGATATGAATCAAATCAGGCTGCAACACATCCAACCGTGTTATTGAATTTGCTGAAGGTTTACGGTACGAAGCCGGAACATTTACGTATGTTATCCCGTTACCGTCTGCAAGGTATGAGAATATGTATTGATAAACTAAGTCAGATAATGAATAAAGCGGGTTAATATCTGTTAAGAATCGGTTATATTCTGAGTTTGGCAACTCGTTTCCGTCTTTATCAGCTATGAACCGTCGCAATTTACTGCCACGGTCTGCATAAAAATCAACAGGGAAGTATAGTTCTGTAACGGTATTAGCTAAGGTGAATGCGTTTTCATCCGTAAGTTTATCAGGAATTTCAATAGTACCGACGTTTTTAGACTCGTAACCAGGCTCTTCCCAGTAGTCGATTCCTTTTGTACGTCCAAAAAACTGTGAAAGAAAACTCATTTACGCTGTTTTGTTTGCAAATATATATTCAATTTTTACTAATTGTTTGTTTGTTGATAAAAAAAGCCTTACATGGTTGCAAGGCTTTTTTATTTCTATTGATTTCATTACGCTGCTGCCTCCGTCAGCCCGTCGCGTGGCTGGTTATGAACATATGTCAAGTTGCCGGAATCAGGTTCAAAGTTGTCATATTTATTACATATAAAATTACCTTCATTTATTGATACTGCATTTCGCGAATACCCGCATAGTAACCCGTAATTGTGTGATACATTAATTTCGTTTACTTCAGCGAATTCTGATTTTCCCATTTCGATCTGACTAAATGAATAGTCGGACATCTGCAATTCAATTGCAACCATGTCAGGTGCAAAAGTAGCAGAAGGGATGCAATAGCCAAAATCATCCTGAATTGGAGGTGAATTTGATTGTCCAGGTGGCGCAAATACAATCAGAGCGAAGGTGATCATGCACAAAGCAAAAAGTTTTTTCATAATACGTTTAATTTTTATGTGATTAATTGTTTGCAAATATATAGCTGTAAATGGGTAATTGTTGAATTGTTGATAAAAATTATCCATACAATACCTTCGAATATTTTATTTTCAAAATCGCAGCCACTGAACAGCACACATCAATCGCGTCCTTTTTATGGCGATTATCCCCCTCTTTCGTGTAACTTGTCAAGTCCTGAATGAACGCTTTATACTCTGGATCGGTTTCGTATTTCTCTTTGCTGAACATGAAATAACGTTGGACGAATTCGTAATGGCTGTGAATCCTGACATCTTTGTTTATCGTTGATGGGAACGGCGTTACTTTGACATGCTGGCCTATTTGCTTTTTCAACAACACAACCGCCGCCAATCCAACCCCGTTAGCTTCGATAAACATTTGCTCAGTCTTATTCGTTTTCGCCTTGTCAATTATCCGGCTTGTATTGGCTTCGATTCCGGCGGTTGAATGTATCACATCACGAACGTAAAAAGCTATGTTCCCTTCGTATTCAATCACATCGACAAACGGCATTGAGTACTTGTCGCCTCCGGTGTCGGCAGGATCTCCGACTGATAGACTGAATTGTACCTGTTCCGGTGCTAATGTGGTGAAGTGTAGTTTAGATTTCGGCAATAAAACCCCTTCCGGTTCCTGAATCCACCCGCCTATAACTACATTGTCGTATTCGTTTTCATTATCTACTTTCAGCCGCTCATAATCACGTATAATGTTTTTTGGAATGTATGCCTGGTTCACGTCAAGATATGAAGTATGAATGTACATCACATTGTCAATCACTGTACACTCCCCACCTTCAAGTCCCCGCTTTTCAAAGAATTCGATAAATATCCAATGTTCTTTTGTTGTCGGGTTCAGGATCAGGATTGTAAGGTTTCGTTTTTCAACTGATCGTATCGAATAGAAAACTTTTTTGAACGTCTTAAAATCCGGTATTTCTTCGGCTTCATCAACTACAAAACAGTTGAAATTTGTAAGTGATTTTAAGTTGGCAGTTTGAACCTTACTGCCTGTCTTTATCCCTTTGAATGCAATCCGGTTTTGTTTGAATTCGATCTGAGTTGCTGTATCAGTTACCTTTGTTTCGTAGTTAAGTAATTCGATTTTGTCAGATACTTCCGGCTTAACAGAATCAATTATTGACATATTAGTATAGCGGGTGTAGAGTGTGTTCCATCCTTTTTCAACTAATCCGATCAACGTTAATAGTGCAACCGTAAAAGACTTACCCGAAGCACGACCGCCTGTCATTATAACGGTGTCAACTTCGGGTAAATAGTTATCATTCAGAAGTTTAAATAGTGGGCGGTATTTCGTGCTGACATCAATCTCCATCGGAGAAGTTTTTAAAAATGATTGTTCCGCCTGTTTTGATTTCGCCGTCGTGTTTCATCTTCTGGCTGTTAATCCGGTCTGATTCCTCGTCTGTTCCAATCAGTTTATATAGAGCGATTTGCACCGTCGCATTTTCTGAATCATACCACTTTTTACGCAGTCCGGCTTTGATGGTTTCTTTGTTCAGGTCAACAGCTGCTTTTATAGAGTCCAATTTGTCCAACTCATATGTGTAGAATGTCTGCTTTGAAATACCCATAAACGAGGCAATCTCATGAATGAATACAAGTTTATTCTTTGTAATCACTTCAAGTGCCTTTGCTTCGAGTTCTTCGGTTTTGTATGCCATTGCTTTAAACTTTGAGCGATACGGTCGCATCGAACGCCCCCTCCCGACTGGATGCCGGTTGCTCTCCCAAGTGAGCTACTATCGCAGGTATATGCCTTTCGGCTTGTGTTATCTTTTCGCCCTTGTACATTCCCGCCCCTAATTCATCTATTTTGCTAAATGGAAGTATTGGAACGGTTATTTTGCATGATTTGTCGATTAGGTAAATGTATCGAAACTGAAACCCCTCAATTACTTTTGTTCCTAATTGTTCAGCATACCAAGACATTTGCTTATATGCTCCGTTTAATTTTAATTCCTGTTGCATGACTTTATACATAACATTTGATTTTGCTTGTAGTGTCATGCGATGTGCATATTTGCCCCCCCCGTTATATTTCCAATATTTCTCGGGAAGTTCAATCATTGATGCGTTTGAATATCCCGTTAAACTAAATCCGCTTGCCCTGTAAATGGTACCATCCCCACAATGGGTTGCATCTGAATATGATAAAACCCATTTTATGTGAGGTGCGTTTTTTCTCAATAACATCATTGAAACCGATATACATCGACTTTCTGAATACTTGGGTAAATATTCATCAAAAGCCATACGGTTTAATTCTAACATTTCATTCCATAAACAAGGCTGTACTAAATGAATAACTTTTGATTTATCGAGCGGACAACCATAAGACAAAACACCGTGCATATTGCCATCAAGAAAACACCCGAAGTGAAGCGTTGAATTATTTACAACCTTCCCAGAATAATGATGTTTCTTCACAAACTCATTAGCAATCTTTGCCGGTATAACCTTTACGATTATATCCTTTGCCCTGCCCATGATGCAACAATTAAATACAGTGCGTTACCGTTTGAATTTTCATTACCCATTGTTTCGGCAAACTTATAATCGTCTGTTTTCTTTATGTCGGCTATTGCGTTTTGAATTACAACGGCCTGTTCATCTGCAAGGGTAAACGTCATTTGTTGGAATGGTGCTTTATCTCCATCGGGTAACGTGAAACCGTCTGAACCGTACGAAATATCAACAGGCCATTCACAAACCACTCCCCACTCACCCAACTTCACCTTATCATAATCCTTCAATAATTCTAAATCCCACTCCCCATTCGCCACGTTATCCCTTATGATAATTTCCCGCTCCCGCTTATCAGTAAGTCCGGTTAATAAGTGCGTTGGTATGGTTGACAGCTTCAAATGCTTTGCCGCCTCGTATCGCTGATTTCCTGCAATAATTACCAACTCCCCGGTCCGGTCTGAAAGTATCACCGGCCTTGCCTCGAAATAATCCGGGTTATCCTGAATAGATTTACACAACGATTTAAACGATGCGTCTTTAATCGTTCGCGGATTGTTCGGCAGCTTTGCCAGTTCTGTTAGCTTTCTGTATTCCATAATTGCCAAATTTACAACCAAATTTTACTATTTGGGCGGTTGTTGATTAATATTTATGCTGTACGTGTTCTGGTATCGGTACTTTATAATGCACAAGAACCGTTATAGGTTCGTTGTAACAGCTTTGGAAGTATTTCTGATAGATTGCCTGATATTCGTTTATTTGTTCAACTGAGCGCACGAAACCGCTTTTAATTGGCAAAATTCCATACTTGCTGCCATTGATTATTTCGAATGAGGTCATTGTGTACATTTCGCCGTCTTTTTAAGTTCGTCTTTATAGCTTCTAAATTCACGTTGAACTATTCCTTTATTTCGTGACATCATGGCAAAGTATCTATTCTCAAAGATATAGTAAAATGTTAACATTTCGTCATGTGTCCCGTACTGTTTGAACATATGTTCCATGTTTTCAATCTTTCGTGTTGAATTGATAACGGTTGCATGGTCCTTGTGTCCAGTCATTTTACCAATATCAGCCAATGATATTCGGGTGTTTCGTGATAGACAAGCCTGCACAACCTGGCGAAGTTTTACAATCTTTCCGATTCTTGTGTGCATGTTTACCTCTTGGAGCGACATATCATAGTTATTTGCCAGTACCATTTCAACGGCTTCAATTGGTGTGATTTTGTTTTGCCTGTAGCGGCGTAGTCGTGGGTGTGGGTAGTCCATTTTGGTTTATTTTTCAGGGTGAAACAACTCTAAAACATCGCACTGAATTGAAACAAGCAATATCAATGCTGTTAATTCGAATCCTACCAATTTATAAAGGCCATAAGCTAAGGCCATAAATAGGAATGTTATTAAGGTTCTTTTCATTTTGTTTATGATTTTAGTGTTAATTCTTCGCCCGACATTTCATAGCAAAAATTCTGCACCTCGTGCAAATACTTAATTTGCCGGTCAAGTAAAATAATAACTTTTCGCCTGCCTTGCTTTTGATTAATGTAAATATCCCATAAATCAGATGAAGTGACCTTGGACAAATGAATACTTACATCGTTTGCGATGGGGAGGAAAATATCGGTTACGGTAAAGTATTTATCTATTTTGACATTTTTTGATTTAAATCCTAAGTCAAAAAGCCTTTCTTTAGTTATTGAAATTGGTTGTAAATCAGATGTATCATATCCTATAAATTCTGATTTTTCAAATAGCTTTATAAGACTTGCATTTACAGTCATTATTTCATTTTCTAATGATACTGTATTCCCTATTCTCAATTCTTTTGCTTCCATATCAATTAACTTTAAACATTAAACATATCCCCGAATAAAATCCGGAGCCTGAATTCGCACCCCACTGCACGGCGGCTGTAAACCGTCCGCGCCTGAATGCTTCGTATCTTAGCCCTATTTCGGCTATCGTGGTAACTTCTGTTTCTCTGTAACCTGGCCGGAATTCGATTACTTTATTCCAACCTCCGCCAACTGCAACAGCAACGTCCTTATGAACCCGCTTAGACATGCCTATGATAGTTTCGTGATATTCAGTGCCGTTATGAACGTCCTGATGTGTGAGTTTACAGTATGCCCCGAATTGCTGGCCTTCAATTCCGAATTGCATCGGGCGGCGGTCTGTCGTGGTAACGAAACGGGCGAAGGTTACCGTTTGGGCTTTTGTTTGGAAGCCTCCTGCAAAGATTAGCAGGAGGGGGATGATGAGTATGGTTTTCATAGGTTAGAATGGTAAAGAATCATTAACTGGTGCTGCATCGAATTGAGCAACATTACTGCCGGCTGCCTGATTCGCTTGTAGCTGTGTGAACGTTTGCTGTGCGGGTTGTTGTTGCCCGACCTTTTCAATCGCGAAGGCTTTAATTTCGTGATAATACTTGCCGTTGTATTCGCGGCTCGATACATCAAATTTTACTTTGATTTCCGTACCTGGTACAAGGTTTTTAACAAGGTCGGTTTTTTCGCCCCAAACAGAAAAAGCAATATTAACCGGATATTGCCCGTCTGAGGTAGTTAAGAATCCGCCCTTTACCCAAGCTGTTCCTGATTTACTTACTCCGCTTTCTTCTGGGAGTTGTTTTACAAATCGTGTTGTGATTTCGTGCATGGTGTTTAGTTATTTAGTGTTAAACTTGATGTAGTCATTATACATCTGAATTATCGTTTCTTCATCGTGGCCTGTCAGGTAACAAATGAATTTAAGGGTTTCTTCGTTCATTTCAGTAAGTATTAAGTGAATAATTCTGTTTGCACCACATCCGCCGGCCTTGAATCCCACCACCTGACGAACTCCTCAAATGTATGTACTATCAAATAAATCCCACCGGCTCCGGTTATTGATTGTTCGTATTGTTTCTGCGCGTCTGATTGCCTGTCTTTGCCGTACTTAATTTCAATTTTCAGGCTCCGTCCGTACGGCGGTAACGTTGCCGAAATATCCGCACTGCCTTTTGTCATTGACGACTTCTGATAGCTTACCGATCCAACTATTCGGCTGTGCCCCATTACGTCCGTTACTTTCTTTGTGCCGTCAACCATTCGGCCTGTTACCGAGATTCGTTCTGCCTGCCCTCCGTTGAACTTGATCCAGTCAATTACGGCACGAGTTATTCCGTTTGCGCTGTTTACTTTGTAGTCGTGTACAAAAGATTCCGGATAGGGTAAGTTAGGCCGCTGCGTGGTGATTCTATCCAGTGCGGTTTGTTTAAGGCGTTTTAGGGGGGTGCGGTCTTGGGGGTTCATTTTTTAACAGGTTTTTAACAGGTTTTTAACAAACTTTTTAACAACTTAACTTATTGATATTCTGTTAATTATTACTACTATTTCTATTTTGTTAAAAAAGTTAAGTAAAATATAAAGAGTTAGTAGTATTTACAGTTATATAAAAAGGCTCTGGCTCTTCCTTTTTTCGCTTAACTTTTTAACAACCTTGTAACAAATTGAATCATAAAGTGTTAAGGTGTTAAAAAGTTTTTTACAGTTTTTAACAAATCAAGTTTTTAACAGTTAAAATGTTAATTCCTCGTTTTGTTTCGGGTAATTCAAAAATGCTTCTTTTTCTTCTTCTACCTCTTCAATGTTAAAAATCGAACGCTTAATTTCATAGGCCGTGCCAACTTTTGAGCTGTATGTCGAAGTGTCCCCAAACGGAACGTAACGCATTGCTTTGCCTGGTATCAGCAAAAATTCATTCTTTAACACAGTTCTGATATAATGAATATCAATGTTATGACTATTTTTATACCAGCGTTCTTTAATGTCAACCGGAACTACAAAAATAGAATCATCGTTTCGTCCTGAGTTTGAAAAATGATCCACAAACCGCTCAAACATATCCTTATATAACCCTGTTTTTGATTCTTTTTTAACAGCTGTTAAAGTATCGTTTTTAAGTTCTTCAGTCGTAAAAGGAACACGGCCAATAGTAAAGTCAACCGGATTAAGTGTAGATAAGTGTGCAAGAAACGCCGGTATTTCTTCCCGTAAATCTTTTTCTATCGAGTGATTAGAGTATTTTGGTTTGCCAACTTTGCGTACAAAAAACCGTATTTCCTCTTCGTCAACCTTTGCGAATTTGTCCTCATTGTTTGATGCAAGTATAATTTTACCGAAAAAAGGAAGTTTGTAATTGCTGATAAATTTCTCATTCACTGATACAAATTTTCCGGTAGCTAATGCTTTTAGCTTTTCAACCGTTATGCTTTTTTCGATCAATGTTTCTTCAATCTCAATTATGTTTGCGGTTGCGTATGAGCTGTTAAAATCGCTTGTAAGGTCTGAAGGATTAATCATAACGCAATTATCCCCGAATATCATATTCAACCAATTAAGGAAGGTAGTTTTTCCGGTCTGTCGCTCACGTGATACAAGTACCAAAATAGGAAGCATTTTATCGGGGTGCAAATATAAGCACTGCAAATAACGATACCCTAATTTAACCTGATCCCCAAAAATGTGTTCCATTAAAATATGGCTCCACTTAACTACTCCTTCTTTTTCAGTGTGGCGAAATGAGTGATAAAGGTTGTAACAGTTTTCAATCACTGGCTGATAGTTAAAATTATCCGGCTCAATGCAAAAGTTATCAAACTTAGGTATTTTATTAATGTACTGTTTGCCGTGATCGTCTTTAATTTCTTCCTTCTTCCACTTTTTAAGATCAATTCCAGTTATTCCGAAACGGTCTTTTTTCTGAATCTTTTTAAAATAGTCAACTCCGATTCTTAGGTATGGCGAATCTTCATTCAGGTAATAAACGCTTATCCAATTTATTGCAGCGTAGTAATTACCTTTAAATTTAATCAAAACCAAAATTTGAAACGGCGTGTAATTACAATCGCCACGGAACGGATCAACATCTAAAATAAAATAAACCGAATACTCCGACCATGTAGCCGAATGAACAGCACTAAAAAATAGCTTGTCGTTGTGTTCAATTAATCCATGTTCACGTAAAAGAAAGGCCGAATAATCACGTTTATAATAGTTAAACCAGCTTACAGGATCGGTAAACTCATGATTATCTAATGAATCGATCTTTTCAGAAAGTTCATTTTTCTTATCTTCGAAAGTCTTTATTCCTGGTAAGTTCATAACTAAAAAAGTTCAGGCCATTTTTGCATTGCGCGTGTTATCGAATTGAATCTATCAAGTTCTTTGTTGTTGGTTTTTACTCTTCGTTCCGGCTCGTATTGATCTACTGCCTTTTGGTAACCTGAAGTAAAACCTGTTGAAAAATCACTGTGCTGCTGTTCTTTCAGTTCTATATAAAGGTTTTTAACGTATTCATGATAGTCGTTTAATTGTTCTAAAATTCTTTGCCTGATTTCGACTGAAACCGCATTTGCGTTTTCTGATGCTGCGTATTTATCCAGATCGGTTTTCATTGATGCAATCAGCCGTGCAGTCTGGTTTTGTATGTCGTTAAATTGGATTTGGTAGAACATATCACTTAATATTAATTAACCATAAAAACAAAACCCGCACTGCAAAGGCTCCCAACCGACGCAGATACGGGTAATGTAATTATGGTTTTAAGTGAATTTCTTTTCATCGGTTGGGAGCCTATTTGAATTACAAATATAGTTAATTTTTCAATTAATCCTTACTAATCTGCAAAATATTTTCAAACATTTCGCATTTGCGCCGGTAGTTTCCGGACCAGGTGATACGCGATAGAACAAACCGCAGCCGGTTGCCTTTTGAACATTTAGCCTTTTGGATTAGCTTTATTTCATCACTCCATATCGAATTGACGAAATTACGGCACTGTTCGCAGTTGTGGGTTTTCATGGGGTTTTAGTTGTTTCATAACGATTAGTATCGTCTCCGGTTATATCGATCCGTTCCCGAAGTGTTAGAATAGCATTTAGTAGTAACATTTCTTTCATTGTCATCGGTTCAACCTGAACATCATCATCATTTATGAAGTCAGCCATATATTCACGAATTAAATGTATAGCGGATTGCATATGCTGCAAATCCTTTTCCATTTCGTAAGCAATATGGTCGCCACAATTGAACTGGCCATTGTCACTGAATATACCCAGATACTTCTGTTTGATACGCTTCGCCCTTAAGTCACGTTGTGGCTTATGCATGTTCATAGGGTATTCTTTATGGGTTGGTTTCATTGGTGCGGTTTGGTTAAAATAAAGTTTGCGCCGTCTTGTTAATTTCAGTCCGAGCAAAACCCAGCGATTTTATTTCGTCAATCTTCAATTTACTCGATTCAATCCACGCCTTAGCATCTTTAAAAAACGGTTTCTTAATTTCAAAACAATATGCTTTGCGTCCCATATTATCAGCAGCTACATGAGTAGAACCTGAACCAGCAACCGGATCAATTACCACATCACCAGGATCTGTAAATATTTCGATCAAACGTTCCAATAATTTAACTGGTTTTTGTGTCGGGTGTATTTTTACAGATTCATTATCACGCGGCCAGTCCATGCAATTAAATATCATTTTGCCGTTATTATTGAATTTCGGGAGCCGATCGCGGTATAGTAGTACGGCATATTCACAGTTACCCACAACCTTCATGTTAGCTTTTAATACCTGTGCTGAAAAATTCTTTCTGAATACCAGATTAATATAATTATTCAACCCGTATTGTTTAGCCAGATTTATAAGATAAAACTGCTGTTCAAACTCACAAAATACTATCATACATGGGGCTTTGGATTTTAGTTTTTTGCCTCCGTTTTCATCCTTTAATATCTCGATTTCTTCCTTTGTCAGTTTCGGCTCATTCCTGAGCATTGAACTGCAAAAGTGCATAAACTCTTTTGGCCGGAAGTCTTTATCGGTATCGAAAAACTCAGTTCCTGCGAGTGCAGATTCCCCGTTTTTATTATCACCGTCTTTGTACCATGCCGGATTCGAAGCATAGGCATTATTCCCTAAGTTGTACGGAATATCAGCGATTATCAGCTGTGCCTTTGGAATTTGATAAGGCTTGTAATTCTGGAAGTGGTCGTTTATTATCATTGTTTTGTTTTTCTTTTTGCCCCTCACCCCTCACCCGCCCAGCTACAACAGCAAGCGCAAAGATCAGGATAATGAAGGCGGTTAGTATTAGGTTATTTCTTATGGCTTTCATCTATTATACATGGTACTGTGTTATTCCACGATATTGAATGGTGAATGCGGGGGTTTGAAGTGTTCATCATTGATACAACCACTCCAGAAGGATGCATCATAACCGTTGTGAATGCTTTACAGTATGTTCCGTATTTAAGATACATATCTGTTATTCCGCCTGTTTGCTTTTGCGTAGCCTTTTGCACTAATGCAGCCATAGGTATAGTAAAAAATAAACTGCCACGACTCCCTAAAGTTGTATAAGTATTTACATCTTCATTCATTGCGCCTATAAACTTAAATGGCCTATCTACTGAGCAAATAAAGCTATTCATACATTTACGTAATAGTGGCCTATTAATTACAGTTGGGTTTTCAACACCTCCAATAAAATCGCCCCCCTGTGCAAGTGCAACAGCTAAAATGCTTTTGTTATCAGTGAAAAAATTTAAGTATGAATCAAAAACAAAATCCAAAGTTTTTATTTTTTGCACTAATAATCGTTCATTTAATTTACATGCATACCTAAATTCAAATGCAGTATAATCGATAATAAGTTCATAATTGAATACTGAGTGCCGTTTCGCTGCTTCAATCAAAAATAGCTTTTCGTTATCTGTTACGTTTGAGTTTTTAATTTCGGTAATAAGTCGATTAGTTTTGTATGTATCAACCAATTCAAAGATATTCGGCATACGGTTCTTAGGCTCGTATATAGGTGCTTTTATCTTTGATGTGTATTTCTGTTCGGCCTTTTCTTCCTGCCCGAATAGGTTAAATTGTTTCATATCGTCTGGTTAGTATTAAAGTGTTTCGATATATTCGCATAGTTCTGTTTCGCTCCCAAACCACTCCACCCTCTTATTATCCGGTTGTGTGACCAACACCCACGGCTTATCCATTCGCCGGCCTATCACTTTGTAATACAGGTAATATTTGCCGTCGTGCTGGCATACCGTTGTGTCGTCTTTGAATTGAGATAGGATTTCCATTACTGAGTGAGTTTAATTATGAGTATAAGAACTGCCAATGCAGCAAGTGCAAACAGTTCAATTTTGGCTGATGTTTCGTAGTGTTCCATTAGTCGACAGGATAAAGATCGGTTAGTAATATGAATTTAACGTCCGAATAAGTACGGCATTCACACACGCGGTCGACCGATTCCAAACGATATGTTATTCCGTTGCATTGAACGAGGTCGTTACGTTGCAGACATTTGCGCCAGTCGTTCAGATAAACCTCGTTTTCTGCATCGGTTGTACGTCCCATGTGGATTACGAATAGCGCTACTGATGCTATGGCAACTATGCCAAGTGCTATAATTATTAGAGTTGTCATATGATTTGTTTTTTAAGGTTCAAAATCTGTTGTGTTTCGTATTGTTCTACCTCTTCAGCAGCCAACTCAATAGCCTGGTTGCAGGCTTCGCGCATGGCGTTGATTATAGCCTGATAATCCATTGTAACCATTTCATTGTATGGTATTTCAGGACATCCGTAATCGTTTATTATTTCATCTAAATTAACCGTTTTCATACCCTTTATTTTTTCTTCAAAGTTAAACTAAATACTTCTGTTTGGTTCTCGTTAGTCGCTGACATTTACCACTGTTCTGATTGAGATTTGTCAATGTGGCAGCTATTTATTTAACAATTCATTAACAGTTTTTTAATTGTAAGTAGTTGATTCTTAGAGTGTTTACGGTAGTGGTAGTTAGCGAATTGTTAGCCAGCAATTGGCTGTTACTGAAATCTATTAAAGCGTCAATCTAAATTCTCATACATGGGTCGTGTTTGAAACGTGATACAGCCAACATGCTGCTAACACAGGCTATACACAATGCTTGCATTTCGTTTTCAATCTGACTGTGTGCGTAATCAATCATAATTTTAATGTTTTGTTAACGAGCAATCCTACTCGCCATTATCTGTTTGTGTTATTTCAACATCATATCCAAGATGCTGTAAAACTTGCTCTAAAATTGTTTTTACATCCTGGTTATGGAAAGGCATTTCTACACCGTTAACCTTTACTAAAGTTCCATAATTTGTGCAACAACCATCGGTACAATTATAACAATAGTCATCAAGCGTTACTACTATTTTTGGTTTATTGTCCATTGATCTCACTTATAAATTTATCAACCAACATTTCATTATCTTCTCTTATGTCCACATTATCCCACATCCACTCAATGAAATCCATTAAAAGACGTTTCCTATGTTGTTCCATCGTGTATTCTTCCTGTGATTCTCTACTTATCTGATTTTGCATATCTTTTTCCATTTGTCGGTTCATTTCTTCTTCCCGATCATAATGTTCATTTACGCAATCTTCAAAGTGTTGCTGACTTCCAATATATTCTTCCATAAGGCAATACGGGTTTAAAAAACATTAAAATTATTTCCTTCTGTACTTCTATTTAACTTCACGGCTGCACTGTGCATAGCCTAATACGTTATGCGCCATTGTAAAGAAAGAAGAGAAAAAAGACTAATGGAACAACGGCGCATAACATTGGCTATAACCAATAGAATTTAATTTGAGTTAGACGAGGCCTACAATAGATAATTATCCAAAGCCCTCATAATATCGTACTGTGCAAATCCAGATAATGCGGAGTACAAATCCTCATCCTCAATAGCATCTTCAAAGTTGCCTTCCGTTCCTCTTGCTCCAGTTGGTGTTGAAATGTGCTTTTCAACGTGGGTTGCATCACCTAATTGAACTGTTGTAGTCCATCCTTTAGGGGTAATTTCAATCGTTACTTTTTTCATGGTTAATTTTATTTTAAATTAGGTAAATTGAGTATTTGAGGTAATTAAATCTACTGGTCATAGCCTTATCGTTATACACAATAGAAAAAACAACATGGTTAGACGAGTTCCAATGCTCGGCCCCATTGTTCGGCCATTGCTTCGGCTATTTTTTTAAATGTCTTACTCCGCAGCGTTTGCCGGCTTTCTCCGGTTGATAACATTGCATCTGTAAAATATCTCGGTTTTCCGCTTTTATCAATGTATGTCGGTTGTGGTTCATCGCTTGCGGTTCTGTCCAGAAATAAATTATCAATCATTGCGTATTGTAAAGGCGGTAATCCTTTAAGCCAGAAGCAAGTTCTTTTTTTGTCGCTATCTCCAAAATAATACGGATGTATAATTTGATTAGCCTTTAAAGTGCTATTCATAAAGCCTACCGGGTTTTCAATACATATTTTTTCAATCGGGGCCCGCCAAAGTTGTAAGAAAAATTCAGCAGCTTCAATTCTGTTTTTCCATCGGTCAATTGCCTTTTGTCCGTACCTGTCAATATTGTAATAACCAACAGCTGCATTTGATAAATAGGTGCATGGCGGGTGTGCAATCATCATATCATATTTTCCGCTATAAGCCTCTTTTATTGCATCTCCCACAATATGCCATTCAGGATGTCCTCCGGTGCATTCTTTAATATCATTACTCCAGGCTTCAATACCTAACTTTCGCAATTCGATTGTTACTGCCTGGCTTTCTTCACATGCTACTAATACTTTCATAATTTCTTTAACTTAGGTAAATTGAGCGTTGTTTTTCTACAGTGTATAACACGTGCTATATTTCAGTCTGTGTGTTTTACAAGTAATTCGGGACATTTAGTTCAACGTGCCAGCCCGAAAATATAGCACCATTCGTTAGTGGCAAGCGGAAAGAAAAAAGATAATCTTAGGTTCGGTATTTTAATAATCCGCCAGCCACTAACATGCGCTAAGAATCAATTAAATGTTTTGAGTGGTACGCGTGGGTTCGGCATCTTCCATACACGGATTCACTTCATCACCTAAACTTTCGCCAGATAAATTGGCAAAAATTCTAACCATATCAGCTTTATTAATTCGCTTTAGCTTATTAAACTCTCTGTAGGCATTATTTAACAATTCCTGCAATTCTGCATTACATATTCTTATTCCAAAGTAAAGCCCTTCATTATAATCTTCTGTATTTTTCATAATTTCTCAATATTTAGGTTAAATGAGTATTTTAGGTAACTATTAATCAGTGCATAGCATCGGAGCGTTATGCACTACTGTAAAAGGTCGTAGGTGCGGAAGAAGAGAAACAATGGAACAGCAGTGCATAACAACGGCTATATACAAGGCGGCACGTATCAGCAATAATGAAAGGGCGCAACATACATTGCATAGTTTTAATAATATGGTTAACGAGAAGGCAGTTATTTGTTCCATTTTTTCTTATACCTGATTATGAAATCATCAGGAAATTCAGATACCCAACCACATCGGCAAACAAACTGACTTTTATTTTCATCCCATTGTGTTCTTGGTGCGCCAGCTATACAATCATCCATATTCCCACAATACGGGGAGTAACCATCTCTGTGCATTAGATTTTCTCTTACTATTGAATTTTCTTCCATTTTTGAGTTATTTTAGCATTATTAAAACTATTACTTTGAATTTTCAATTTTACTTCGGGTAGCCCTGTATATAGCCCTGTGCGTTATGTGCCATTGTAAAGAATCAAAACAAAAACTTCTCTTCCATTTCGGTTAATATGCCGCGCGCTTCGATAACTTTCAACTGTAATGACTGAATCACAGCCGGATCACACTCAACATCAAACGACTTTATTCGCCTTTTATCTTCAACCTGGTAAATAATGCCAGCATCCCAATTAGTTGCCGGAGTATCCAGCAGAACATAAACCAATTTAGCTTTACGTTTGCCTGTCAGGTGCATGTACACCTGTAGTTGATAGTAGTAATCCATGTTTGGTATTTCGTTCTCAAATAACGGAAACGTGAAGCAATCCCATGAATTTTTAATATCAATAATCATATCTTCCAGAATCATATCCGGAGTTCCGGTAAAATATTCATCTTCAAAATTAGCCTCGTTTTTCAAAGCAAATTTAATATCTAACATTTTTACAGTAAGGTTTATAGCTTCATCTTCCATAAACACACCCTTGTCGATGTATTTAGATTTGATTTGCTTCTGAACGCCATAAATTTCGGATGTTAACCACTCTTTAAGGTAGGTTTTACCACCTACTGAGATAAGGCAGCCTTTGCCGTTTGGAACTAATGTTCCGGCGGATGATGCACGGAGTTTAAATTTTTTCATTAAGAGCCTCCTTTACTTCGTCAGTTAGTGTATATTTTTTTTCAATCTGTTCAATCGTATAACTACCAGATTTTACAGCCGCTTTCATTTTTATAAACAATTCGCTGCCTATTTCAATCGGTTGTAGTTTAGTGTCTTCTGAATAAGTCATTTGCTGTTTACGGTTCAAATCAGCCCCGAATAGTTTACCGAAATGATCGCAAGCATCTTTAATTGCAATAGTCTTAGCAATAGGAAGTGCCATTTCAACCGCTCCCCTGTTTACGTTTGACATATCCATTAATAAACTGCCAGTGCCGGATTTGGTTTGTATCTCCTTTGCCCCTACTCCGTCGTGATAATACCACTCTTCAGAATCAGAATACCGGTAATGTACCCGAACCGTTACTTCGATAGCGTTTAACAGGGTTCCGGTTTTGATAACCTCAATTTTGTAATTGATTTTAAAGAATGTTTTGAGCAACCATTCTACCCGCTCAATAGGCAGATAGTTGAAGTCTTTAATAAACGGGTGCTTTTTTACCCATTCCGCCGGCGGCTCCTGGTTAAGAGCCACCATTATTTTATCCTGTTTAACGAGGCGTTCAATGTTGCCTTCGAATTTAGTGATGTTTGTCATGTGGTTGTTTTTTATCCCGACCGCGCCCGCTCACACCTGTTACCTGTAAGTATGTGGTGTAGCGGGTTCTCCGGTTGGGGTTATTGGGTTAGCTTCATCCCACAGAAAGGACAATACAATATATGTATTTCAGTTGAAAATGATGAATCTGTAGAATAGGCTTCGTATCCTATTTCCAAAGACTCCCCTACTATTTCAACTCTTAAACAGTCCCATTCTGTGGCTACTCTTAAATTGTTTTCGCAAATTTTACACATAATCGTTTCGTTTTTCTTTCTACTAAATTACAAATTATATATACATTCTGTTCTCTATCACCGCTGACATTTAGCCGTGTTTCGGTTGAGATTTGTCAATGGTTAGTATTCATAATAAGGGGGATCAACATCTTCGTCCATATCAGAATTATAATCTTCACAATGTGGATATCCGCAACAATTACACTCCTCAAATTGCCATTCATCAAATCCCCATATTGCGCCACAATTCGGGCAAGTCCATTCCTCGACGTTCATAACATTCGATTTTTAATGATTAACATCCCAAATACTCCCCACATCAGCCAGTATTCCGGCCTTTTCGTCTTGCTCGTTGTCGTAGCAGATTTGGCAGATACTACCAACCATTTCATCCGGAGGGTAGTGTTCACCACAACCGGAACACTTAACAGGTTGCAGTTCGTAGCAGGATTCGCAAAGTCCATCTGTGCAGTCGCCGTTGAATGAACCGCACTCTGGGCATATACCTTTGTGATATGGTCCGCCGTTTAGATCGAGTCCCCAGCTCATTTCTTCACTCCTTCCATAATTTCAGTCAGTACATCTTCGCCGGTAATCGAATCAGTCAGTAACCGTGTAAGCTTGGTAATGCTTACAACTATATCAGGTTCGTTCAGTACCATATCGGATATGAGTTGAAATACATATTCCGATCGCGTTTCTCTGTGCTGATCCGCCTTAATAAGATTGCCAATATAAACGGATTGATTCGGCTGTCTTTTCACGTATTCGATCTGTTCGTGATCGAGTCTGATGAATAGGGGTTGTTTCATTTTGAGTAGGTGTTAAGTTGGTTAATTATTCGGTTGCTTTTTTGATAGCGTCTTTTAAATTGTGATATATTGCTTCTCCTGTCATTCCTTGCGGATCGTCTTTTTCAAAGTTTTCAATATAAAATATAGCAGCATGAAGCAAATCGGGTGCGGATGCAATTAGTTTGGCGTTGGCTTTCCAATTCTGCATAGATTTTATTGCGTGTTCTGGTGCTTCGCAAATTATATTTCCTTCGATAAATTCTGTTTTAGATTCAGTCCATACACTATAACTGTCGTGCTTCCATTCCCCTTTTGTGTGTTTCGTTTCCATTTCACTTAATATTAAAGATTATACATTCAATCGTTTCCGCTATCAGTTTCGTTTTTTCGAATAATAGCCATTGTTCGGTTAACTGGTTCATATCGTGTCCTCCTGTATTGTTTTACGTTCTCCTATCTTTTTATTATCCCTTGCTGACTGTACGGCTTTATCGTACGTTTTACGGGCTTGTTTCTCGTCATTAGTAAAAGAAGCAAGGCAAGTCCCATCGCACCAGATATAGTGCTTTGTATCTCCGTTTAAAGGATCGGATTCCTGAGTTAGTTTATATGTCATTTTATTTGCCCGTGTAGCCGGTGGCAGAAGCTGTTAGTGTTAAATAAAAATAGTGTTATACGGTTATCGCTTCCGCCTGACTTCGCAGGAACAGGGTCGTTTATTCTGGAATAGTTAATACAATTTCAATATTGCCTCTATTTGCAGTTAAAAACTTTCCATCAAATTTTATATCAAACCACTGCTTTAAATAAGCTAATGTGGCCGATGTAGCATGCCCCTGAAATACAATATCACCTGCACCAATTCGGATGCTATAAAATAGATTCAGGTTAATGAATCTTTTTATTAATTGAACTTTTCTAAAATTTGTTTCCATTTTGCGAAGTTTTAAAGTTAGTATTTGTCTTAGTTTGTAGATGCTAAATTACAACCAATTGTATATACAATCCTAATATTTACCGCTGACATTTATAACACTTTCGACTGATTGTTATCCTTATTTTGGTTGACATTTGTCAATATAAAACAAAAAACCCGCCGGTTAACCACTCCGGCGGGAACAAAACAAACCAAACAAAACAACTCACCTCAATTTAAACCAAGCTACTAAACCCAAAACCACAATTAACAATATCCTGAAGCCCCAAATCTGGAACCACTGCCAGCCGGTAACGTAATTGATCTTTTCTTTTACAGTCTGTTTTATGTACTTATATTCAACTTTAGTGTTACTCTGAATCGCATCTTTAATCGTTGAAGCTATTACCGATTCTTTCTGAAAAAGATTATGGTACAAACGCGAATCATGAACATAAGCAATCGAAAACGCATATTTAGTATCCAACCGGCTTTTATCAGATTCAGCCAGTCCGTTACGAATTGTAACCGTGTCAACCGATCGTACCGTATCCGCTGCAACCCGAACAAATATAGTCGTGTCGTGTCGTTCTCTGATTATCATTTGAGTATAAACCGTGTCAGATTGTTGCACCAACGGACAACCCCAACGATAAGCGGCCTTTTCGTATTTCAACTGTGCTTTGTTACACATTTTTTCCGGCGACCGGCACGAAGCAAGGAAGGCCAGAAAGATTAGGAATGGGAGGAGGGTTTTCATGGGTTCGTTATTTCAATCGTTATTTCATCAGCTTTTTGCAATTCAGTAAACAACCTGTTAAACGTTTCGCGGCTCCGACTTATCCGCCCTTTCGAATCGTTAACACCTACCAAAATACAACCGTGCGTATCTGCCGCAACATTGCCAGGGTGAATTCGAATACCGCTGAACATTGGCACGTCAACCAATATCGGTAAGACGCGATTAAAACGTGCCGAATGCGTTAGGATAACTTTATACGTGCCGGCAGGAATCGCGGTTTCTCCGTACACCTTTACGCCGTCTGGCCGCACTTTGTCCTCTAATGTGTCGCAGAACTTTGCACCGTCAATGAATAACCTCCCGATGGTATAGGTTTCTTTGAGTGCGTGGCGTTGGAGTTTGAGTATCATTCTGCCTCCGGTTCTACATAGTTCTTCCGGCAATATGGCCGGATATCCTGCATTGTTATATTTTGCGGTGTGATACCGGCTACAGGAGTATCATTATCTTTTGGAATTGCGGCGGTTGGAATATCCAATAGTCCGCACAATTGTTGACACCTATTACATTTTATTGCGCTCATTTTTGTAAGTCTATTTCGTGAATATTAGTTTCGTATTCTTTCGGCTTAATCGCTTCCAACTTTTGACACTTTGCCGGTGATTCTTTAAACGCTTCTACAAATGCCTTTATTTCCTTCATCTCTGTTTTTAACTCATTCAATGCCACAGAATCCGCGCTAAGCCTTCGAATTGTATAATCATTGTGCCGGTATTGCACCACACGAAACTCATTGAACGCCTGTTCAACTGATTTCTGACTGCTAAAAGTTAAAGATACCATTAAGAAAATAGCCGTGAACATAATACCTAAAGCCCAGATTCCGAGCTTTGCAAGTGCTGATTCGAGTTTGTTTAGCATAGCATAAAGTTTTATTTATTAATATTTTCAGATTGATTCCGAATAGTTTCGTTTTTATCCGAACTTCCTTTTGATGAACCGTAAAAATAACTTACAACCATTGTTGCCATTGTAATAATTGCCCCGATCATTAAGTTAATCGCGGTTTCGTATTTGCCTGAAATAATCAGGAATAACATAACAGCGATAAATCCAAGTATCACAACGGCGCCTAGTACATACATGTAAATCTCTTTTCCTTTCATAGCCCTACAAGTTAGTTAAGTATTTATTCCTTTTATATATTTTATGCCTAAGCGCCGCCCTATTCTGCACCTCCAACTCATACCCAGCGCCCCACATCCCAGAATACTCAATCGTTAACGCCTTAGATTTATCCTGCACCATTTTGCCGTTAATCTTCATAGTTCCGTCCTCTAATATCCTGCCCCATTTCCCGTAGTTATTTACAACCGCTTCCCATCCAGAATCCTGAACCCAACCGACAACCTGCCAACCCCCCGCCTGTTCAGTTGTGATGCGGACCTGTTGCGCGTCTGGTATTGTCAGCGGTTCGTCGAACATAGTTTATAGACTTTAACTGTTGCAATAAATGACGCTTTGCCGTGTTTCAGTTGGATACGTACTAAATACATTCCTTCCGGTAATTTGCGCCAACGCTTTTCATTCGTTACTATTAACCGGCTTTGTTTGTCTATTTCCAGGCATTTAGTCGGGTCGTTCTTTATCGAAAACTTTACTATGTCGCCAACGTCGTTAATCACTGCACGTCCTATCACTTCGCCTCGCTTTACTTCACAGGCTGACATCTGTGACAGGTTGTAAGTCTGAGCTGTGGAGGTCAGTGTGAAGAGTAGGAGTATGTATAGGAGGTGTTTCATATTGTTCCATTGTTGAACTAAATTAGTATGCTCCAATATTCCAGTTTTCGCCTTGTAATTCGGTTACAACTGTGGGTAATTCTATGTCAGTTCCCCAATTTGTTAAAGGGGATAATTTCACGTTGTAAGAATCTCCCAGATTATTGCCTGTTCCTTCTGCTGCACTTCCTGCTGCGAGTGCGTAATCACCGTTTGCAAAGTCTGTGAAAAGTCCGTTAAATTGTTCTGTTGTCAGCACTACTGAATGGGTATCATATCCAAGTGCTTTCCATTGTGCGAAATTATAAGATGTTAATCCTCTTTTGAATTGCAAAGTTCCGGCTGCATAGTAGATATTATAATCAATCACTTCATCAACCGAATGAGCCAACTCGATTGCCGTAAATGTACCGGAAGCACTGCAAACAACTATATTGTTTTTGATGTTGCAATCATTAGTATCAGCACCGTTGTTGCTTTCAGTAACAGTAATTGCGGCCTGTGGCGGTAAATGCTTTGATATTATTGTATTATTTACAATAAATAAATTATCCCATCCGCCGGCAACTATTCCCTTACTGTGGTCAACTATTAAATTGTGATGAAATCCATTAGTAGTATTTATTATTGTTCCAAGTCCACCCTCCATGACAATTACTCCTGAATGGTCGAATAGATTATATTTAACATCAGCATCCTTTTGATAACCTACCAATAACGCATGGTTAAAATCTTCGCTTACTTCGTCCCAACGGCCTATGATTTTATTTTCTTTAACAACGACTGCAACTGTATTATTACCATCATTCCCATCGGCTACATCAGTACCTATCACAACCATTGAACTACTATTTCCGGCGGTTGCTTTTACAATGTTGTTTATAAAATTAATCGTTCTGGCTTTGTCCTTAGTTACGGCAATAAGTACAATAAAGTTTGTCCCTGCAGCTGGAAATGCTTTTGTTATTTTGTTACCCGAAACTGTACAATCTCCATCATAAATCTGAATAGCGACTGAATAATTACTTGCACCTGGTAAATTTATTTTATTATCAATTACATCACCGCTTATTTCGTTTCTCAGTAAAATAGCTGTTGATTGCGAAGCTGCAATAGGTGTAATATCAATATCATTACCACGAATAGTTGACTTATAAGTACCGACTGCCGGAATAAAATCAATACCGTTTGTTTTTTGCCCTCTTATATAGTTACCTAAAATAAGGCTTTCATTGGTTGCAACTATTCCGGTTGCTACATTCCCTAAAATCTTATTGTTTTTTATTGTCGAAACTTTTGTTCCTGCTGTATAAATTCCGCTTGTTCCTGCTGTCAGGTTAATTAAATTATCGCTGACAATGTTATCCTTTATAGAATAGTTATTTCGGATTCCTGAGTTAACGCAAGAGCCTGTTATAATACATTTTTGAATTAAATAAGCACCTATGCTGATTGCATTATTCAACTGAGTTGCCCCCATTATTCGCATGGATATAATTTCCATTGATGAAGTTGCTGAAAGTCCATCAGAAGCTATTGCCGTGGGTGTGCCGCTTACATTTTGGCAATTAACAATAAGTGATTTTAGTTTACCTGCATCAACCCTTAACCGCCATCCGTAAGTTGCGTTAGTTGGTTTTGATTCAGTTTTACCGATAACTCTATAATCGCTATTTTTATCAAGTAAAAAATAGTCGGTAACATTGGCAGTTAAAGCGGCATCAGTTTTTTGGTAAACTAATGATCCATCATTAATATCATCCCATTTTGAAGGATCATTAGTTTAC
>Ga0209467_1000679_pt1 | contig 39954 bp, 36 predicted proteins | sample Higcelwee11metaG_FD_187175 | JGI IMG/M metagenome (GOLD analysis project Ga0209467, IMG submission 187175) | Freshwater pond sediment microbial communities from the University of Edinburgh, under environmental carbon perturbations - High... | ecosystem: Environmental > Aquatic > Freshwater >... | reverse complement strand
AATGCGCGCGAAATAATTGCTAAATTGGTAGGAGAATAACTATGTGCGGTATCGTCGGATATATCGGAGTCAAACCGGTTAAAAAGATATTGATCGACGGACTTCGAGAACTCGAATATCGCGGGTACGATTCTGCGGGAATTGCCGTCTTGCAAGAGGGACATTTTTCTCTTTTTAAAGCAGTTGGAAAACTGATTAATCTTGAAGAAAAAGCTCAAAATTATGAGAGTAGCGGATTCTCCGTCGGTATCGGACATACACGTTGGGCAACCCACGGTAAACCTACCGAACTCAATGCCCATCCGCACGTAGGGCAAAATTCGTATGTCGTCCATAACGGCATCATCGAAAACTACCAAGAACTCAAAGCCATGCTCACCGCTCAGGGGGTACAGTTTTTGAGCCAAACCGATACCGAAGTAATCGTCCATCTCTTCGAGTATCAGCTTAAAACGGCGACATCCGCCTTTGAAGCGTTTCAACAAACTCTCTCTCAACTACAAGGTGCCTATGCAATCCTCCTTGTTAATGCCGATACTGAGGGGACTATTTTCTTCGCGAAACACGGTTCCCCGATGATTATCGGACGCAACCGCGAAAACGAGACCCTTTTTGGCTCTTCCGACGCCGCCTTGATCGGAAAATGTCACGAAGTAATCTATCTCGAAGACGGTCACTACGGCTATGCTTCCGCAGAAGGGATTTCATTGTTCGATGAGCACAACACTCCTGTCGTTCTACGCTTTACCGCGCTCTCTGAAAACAAACTCTCTGCCCAAAAAGAGGGATTTCGATTTTTTATGGAAAAAGAGATTTATGAGCAAAGCCGTGTTCTCGCCGATACACTCCTTGGACGACTTCGTGACGATAGTGTTTACTTTGAAGAAATTGATCCAACCTTGTTTGAAGGGGTCAACGAAATCAAATTCTGCGCCTGCGGTACGAGCTATCATGCCGCACTCGTTGCGAGCTATCTCTTTGAACGCCATGCCAAAATCAAAACATCCGTCGAAATCGCCAGTGAATTCCGTTACCGCGAACCGTTTCTCACTCAGGATACACTCTTCGTCGTTATCTCTCAGAGCGGTGAAACGGCTGATACCCTAGAGAGTCTCAAAATGGCGAAACGCAATAACCTCAAAACGATGGTTATCTGTAATGTCGATAACTCCTCTATGGTTCGACTCGCCGATGCCTCTATCCTGACCCGTGCGGGAATCGAAAAAGGGGTCGCCTCGACCAAAGCGTTTGCGACCCAAGTGTGTGTTTTGTGGATGCTCAGTCTCTATCTAGGCGGGACGAAAAAAACACTAAGTGCTGAAGAGATTAAACGCCAAATCCACCTTTTACGCACCCTTCCTGCAACGGTTAATGTCGAAAATGCGTTGCATGAACAACTTCGCCGCCTCAGTAAACGCTACCTACACGGTCACGGCTTCTTTTTTATCGGACGGGATGTTTTTTACCCCCTTGCGCTTGAGGGGGCACTCAAACTCAAAGAGATCACTTATCTCCACGCTGAGGGGTATCCAAGCGGTGAAATGAAACACGGGCCTATCGCCCTCGCCGATCCGGAGCTCTTTACCATTGCCCTATTGCCACAACATAAACTATATGATAAAACCAAAAGCAATATCGAAGAGCTAAGCGCCCGCGACTCAACAATCTGCTCCATCAGCCCACTCGATTTTGATAAAGCGGACGATCATATCCTCACCCATGCACACAATGACTATATGTGTGAGTTTTTTGAGATGATGGTGGTGTTGCAGCTCTTATCGATGGAAATTGCTATCCGTTTAGGTAACGACGTCGATATGCCGCGTAATCTCGCCAAAAGTGTTACGGTCGAATAAATCGTACCGCTTTCTTTCACTTTCATCTAAATTTAAAAATTATTTAGCTATTGTCTTTACTTAGTAACTCTCTAATCTTTTATCCATTGCACACTATAAGGTAATAAAATATGAATGCCAATCGAAAAATACTCTTTATTGTTGCCCTAATGCTCATTGGTCTTGCAGTTGCAACCATTACCAATGTAGCCCTAAACTTTCGTGAATACGGCTATAACAACGCTATCGAAAAATCAAAAATGACTGCCGAAATTGTCCGTGATGGCTTGACTGCCCACATGGTGAATGGTATTATGGATAAGCGAGATTTTTTTCTAGGAAATATAGCCAATATTAAAGATGTTCAAGCCCTTTGGATCGTTCGAGCCGATAATGTTATTAAACAATATGGTGAGGGAATGCAAAATGAAAAACCCAGAGATGCTATCGATCAAAAAGTCTTGAAAGAAGGGATAACAGTACGTGAAATCAAAGAAGATCCTAAAAATGCTGTTTTACGGGTTACTATCCCTTATGTAGCCACTGCATATGGAAGTCCCGATTGTCTCACCTGTCACAATGTCCAAGAGGGAGATGTGCTCGGTGCTATCAGTATGGAATTCAATATCAATGAAATCCGCCAAACCGGTGCCATGACGATAGCCAAGATTTTTGCAATCAATGTTATCTTTATCATTATTGCACTTTGGGTTACACACCACTATTTTAAACCCTATATGAAACTCTTTGAAAATCTCCAACACGGAATAAAACGTGCACGTACAGGAGACTTTAGTTTCCGATTTACGACAACACTCAAAGATGCGGGTAGCGAAGTTGCCGAACAGATGAATACTCTCTTTCAAAAAATGGAAGATACCTTCGGAGGGATTAAACATAATCTCAACACCTTTGCATCCCGTTCAAATCTCTCAAGCAATGATCCACTCAGCACTGCTGGAATCATTATCCAAGAGCTATCTGATGTTTACAAATTTAAAAAGACGATTGAGCATGATGCCAATAAAAATGCTGTCTATGAGCGTTTTATCTATATTTTGAAAGAAAAATTCCATTTTGACCATTTTGCCCTTTACGAAGTGGATAAAACGACTAAAGAGCGCAAACTAATACATATTACTGATCATAAAAGTTTTTGTCTCCCAAGTGCCGATAAAGATACCAATGAGTGCCGTGCGTATAGAACAGCCAGTGACGTATACTCAACCGACTTCCCAGGAGTTTGTTCAAATTGTGCCGATGAAAAAGAGTATTCATGTATACCTTTCAACATCAACGATGATTTGGCACTAATTCTCTCCTATTCTGCTAAAGATGTAGAATCAATTGAGATGATGAATCTTGCATTGCCAAGTATCAAAAACTATTTCGAAGCGGCAAAAGCAGTAATCGAGAGTCGCACACTGATGGATAAGTTACGTGATTCATCTCTCCGTGACGGAGCAACAGGTCTTTATAATCGCCGTTTCTTAGAAGAGTTTATCGACAAAAGTGCGGAACAGGCAGCGCGTTCGAATATATCATATGCGGTCTTGATGATAGACATTGATTACTTTAAAATGGTTAATGATACTTATGGGCATGATGCCGGAGATATTGTCATCAAATCTCTCTCTGAGATTTTGGTGCAAAGTATTCGCAAAGCAGATCTTCCCGTCCGTTACGGCGGAGAAGAGTTTTTAGTATTACTCCACAATACGACACCGGAAGGTGCATTGGCAGTCGCTGAAAAAATACGGACAGTATTTAATCAGAAAAAGTTTCAATTCGCAAATGATACAGTTCAAAAAACATTAAGTATCGGGATTTCCCATTTTCCATCTCAAGCCGACTCTATATGGAAGGTCATTAAATTTGCTGATATAGCCCTTTATGAAGGGAAACATACTGGACGCAACCGCGTTATCGAGTTTGAAGAGCGTATGTTTAATGGTGGAGATCAGTTTTAATCACTAATCTCACACGCTAAACCTTTTCATATAATGTGAAGCTAGTTATCTCCCTCTTTAGGTACATTAAACTCTATACAGATAGAAATAGACTCTTTATTTAATCTACTTTTGGTAAGTTTGTCAAACCATGAATAAAATTCCCTTTGAGATACCCAAAAGGCAGTAGACTCAGAGTGAACGGCACCATATATCTAGTGTTATAAAAGAAGTCAACTGTGGGATGAAAGAAGCTGACTATTCCTAAACCGGCATCGCTTTAGAATCATAAATCATGGAGACATTTCCACCTTCATGTTTAGCTTCTAAAAGAGCTCTTTTTGCAAACTCAATCCCTTGTAACATATCAGCTGTTTGGCTTGGGAAAAGAGCAATACCTGTACTCACGGTTTTGAGTATACCATATGTATTTACCCGTATCTTTTTCTTGAATGAATTACGAATTGCTTCGGCAACACTATAGACTTCATCTTCTTCATAATCGTAAAGAATAACCGCAAAAGCATCTCCACCATATCGGATAAGAATATCTCCTTCTCGAATATTTTCATCAATATTATGGGCCATTGCTTTAATAACTTCATCTCCGACGACGGTTCCATAGGAGTAGTTAATAAGATTAAATTGATCCATATCGACTATTAAGATGCCGTATGGGATCATAGTGCGGGTTGATTGAGCCACAATAAGTTTGGTAATCTCTTCGAGATAAGCACGATTATACAATTGTGTCAGAGGATCAATCCGAACGCTCTGCTGTAACTTTTTATTAATAATTTGCAATTTTGATGCATTGATATAATTACCCAATTGCTCGAGCGCTAAACGTATTATATGGACTTCACGTGCATCGTACGTCACCAAAGAGATCACAATATCCAAATCATCTACGATTGGATAGCTTTGACACACATAATGGGCTGAAGGATCAATCATTTTGGGACACGCAACTTCACATTGGGAAGAATCGATCATCCCGCTAGAGTGATCAGCTCGACAACCGCTAAGAGCATCACACAATAATGTTTTTTCGCTGTGAACGATATGAGTACTCTTATCCAGTGGGTTCAACTCTAAAACATTAAAATCACTCAAATTCCACCGGATGCGTAAAAGAGCTATAATTCTAGCATATACCTCTTCTAGATTTTGATCTTTTTCAATCTCTGCACGAAAACGTTCCACTTCATAGAGTTGATGGACACCCATATGCAGTGTATAAAGCGGATCACTATTTTGTTTATCGAGACGGATAAGAGAGGTCATTTTTTTACCGCTCTCGCTCAAGGTTAGATCAAGTTTTTCCATAACCGAATTAGTCCACATGGCTGCTTTATAGCCATCCAATGATTCACTTTGATTAATACGTTGTGTGTAATCACCACGCTCAGCTCTTTCCATCGTCACAGCCACTTCATCAAGCGTCTCTTTATAAGAAGCAATAAAATGGTGAATATGTTTAAGAAGATACAATGTAAAAAGGATCAACAGCGTAATGGCAATCGCAACGGCAATAAGTCCAGTTACTTTGAGGTCGTTAATCTCCATCTCGATAGAAACTACCCCCAAAACTGCCCCAACCTTTGAATCATGACAACTCAAACAATCAATTTTTCCCTTCTCCGTTGCAATATAAGGTATAGAGAGACGATAGAGTGTATCAGAAAAAAGTGTTCCAGAAACACTATCGATTATTTTACCTTCACGCAATACTGCACGATCAATATCATCTAGCGGCTCTTGCGGATAAATTCCTTTGCCGTATTGTCTACTTAACGCTTCAGAGCGGACGATCCAAGTATGTTTGATCTCATCAAGTGTATCAACTTGTTTTAGAAGATCATTTTGATAATCTGCACTTCCGGTTATCATATGTGCAGTCAACGATTCTCGCACAATTTGTGCAGCCAACGTAGCTTTGCTTTGCGCTGCTTGAAGAGTCATATAACGTAATGTTCCAGCAAGTACAACAATAAGCAGAACCATAATGATACTAATAGTGACTATAAGGGTAAAAAATGTTTTCTCTTTTTTCATTATTCCTGACTTGTATGACGTAATGTTATCGATTATACTGAAAAAAAGATTAGAGTTCTAAAAAATGGGAAAATTCCTCCTCCGAATCGAAGAGGAAGGAGGTTGTTTTAGTGACAGCCGCAGCTGGTTCCACAGCTTCCACTAGCAGGCGCCTCTTGTTTTGGTGCAGCACCGGTAGAACACGCCGATACACCTGGAGGTGTATTAGGTTGGATTGCTTGGTTATCAACACCGCCATCGGCATTAATCTTCTCGATGGTAGCCCAAAGGTCTTCCGCCGCCTTCATGTAGCGTTTTGCGGTTTCTGAGGTCGGTGCATAATAGGTTACCGGTTTCCCCTCATCTCCACCCGTTCGGATGGCAGGTTCGATTGGGATTTCAGCAAGGATGCACGTCTCAAACTGATCCGCCATCGCTTTGGATGTCCCTTTACCGAAAATATCATACTCAACACCCGTATCGGGAGCGATAAATCCGCTCATATTTTCGATAACACCCGCGATTGGGATATGAAGTTTTTTGAACATATCAAGACTGCGACGTGAATCATCGAGGGATACCATTTGTGGTGTCGTAACGGTAACACCGACGGTTACCGGAACACTTTGAGCCAATGTAAGCTGTGCATCACCGGTACCCGGAGGCATATCGATAACAAGACAATCCAAATCCGACCACATAATGTCGCGCAAGAACTGCTCGATCGCTTTCATAACCATCGCACCACGCCAAATGAGCGATTGCCCCTCTTCCATGAGTGAGCCCATTGACATCACTTCAACACCATACGCTCTCAATGGGAGGACTTTGTTTCCGACTACTTCAGGTTTTTGACCATCCAGACCCATCATACGAGGGATATTCGGCCCATAAATATCGGCATCCAAAAGACCTACTTTTTTCCCTTGCATGGCGAGGGCAACTGCGAGGTTAACCGAAGTAGTCGATTTCCCGACTCCCCCTTTACCCGAACTTACCATAATAAAGTTTTTCACTTGAGGGGCAATATTTTTCCCCTTCGATGAACTCTCACGAGGCATTTTAGGAGCCTGAATAGTGATAACAACCTCAGTTGCACCGGCACGTTTTAATTCATCGGTCGCTTCCGTCGTAATTTGGTGCGCCACTTCAGGGGCACTTGAAGTGATATCAACCGTAACACTCACGTTTGAACCCTCAATTTTAATCTCTTTAACGAATCCAAACGTCACGATATCTTTCGTGAATCCTGGATAAGTAACTTTTGATAATGCTGATTTTACAATTTCTTCTGTCATAGTTGTATCTCCTTAATTTATATTATTTTGTCATTGCGGACTCGATCCGCAATCTAAAGATCCTGAATCAAGTTCAGGATGACACTATTACCTTCAACTTACGCTTTGTGCTTTTGCTTTGACTTCGGCAGCGATCTGCGCGATTGCTTCAGGATTGTCCATAATCTGCTGGGTGATTTTGTACGAACAGAATTTCGGTCCGCACATAGAACAAAATTCCGCCTCTTTGAATACATCCTGAGGAAGAGTTTCGTCATGATACTCACGTGCCCGCTCAGGATCGAGGGCGAGTTCAAACTGACGGTTCCAGTCAAACGCATACCGCGCATCGCTCATTGCATCGTCGATATCACGAGCACCCTTACGACCGCGAGCGATATCCGCCGCGTGTGCCGCGATTTTATAGGCGATAATCCCTGCACGGACATCTTCGGCATTCGGCAATCCCAAATGTTCTTTCGGGGTAACATAACAGAGCATCGATGCCCCGTGCCATCCGCCGACCGCCGCACCGATAGCGGAGCTAATATGATCATAGCCTGCCGCGATATCGGTAACGAGAGGTCCGAGGATATAAAACGGTGCTTCGTGACAATATTCGCGCTGAATTTTCATGTTACGCTCGATTTGATTGAGAGGGACATGTCCCGGCCCTTCAATCATTACCTGTACGTTTTTCTCCCATGCACGGAGGGTCAACTCACCGAGCACTTTGAGCTCACCTAGCTGTGCTTCATCGCTCGCATCCGCTAAACACCCAGGACGGAGTGAATCACCGAGAGAAAGGGAGACATCATAACGGGCACAAATATCGAGGATCTCATCATACGCCGTATAAAAAGGGTTTTCACGATGATAGTGCATCATCCATGCCGCCATGAGCGATCCGCCGCGACTGACGATTCCCATCTTACGTTTCGCGACTTTGGGCATCGTCTCTAATAAAAAGCCCGCATGGATGGTGAAATAACTCACACCCTGCTGTGCTTGACGTTCTAGTACTTCGAGCATTACCTCGATACTCAAATCTTCGATTTTGTTATTCACATCGTGTAAAATTTGATAAATCGGAACGGTACCGATAGGGATTTTAGAGTTTTCGATCACCGCACGGCGAATCTCATCCAAATCTCCACCCGTCGAGAGGTCCATTGCGGTATCGGCTTTATAGTGCTGAGAGACTTGAATTTTCTCAATCTCCCCCTGTACATCACTCGCAATCGCCGATGAGCCGATATTGGCATTGATTTTACAGCGGGCTGCAATCCCGATCGCCATCGGTTCCAAATTTTTATGATTGATGTTTGCGGGGATAATCAAACGCCCCCGTGCTACTTCGGAACGCACCAATTCAGGATCAAGCTCCTCTACTTTGGCAACGTATGCCATCTCTTCAGTAATAATACCTTGCTTGGCATAGTACATCTGAGTACGGACGGTGTCGTTTTCTCTTTTGTCGACCCATTCAGTTCTCATACTTTCTCCTTGATCTTTTCAAAAGCTTAATTGGACTTATAAAGAAGAGCCCCTAAAAGGGTAGACTCTCTTTTCATGTAGATTAAAAATTTCAAGAGGATTTAGGAAAACTCCCCTACATCACTGCTTGATATGTTCTATAATTTATCGAAAACAAGATAAAAAAAAGCTTTTTGAGTGTATAATTTCGTAACAGTTTTCAAAATAGGATACATTTTGTCTGATTTGACCCTAGTTTTGCTTGCCGCAGGTAACTCAGAGCGTTTTAAAGTGCCGGTGAAAAAACAATGGCTCCGTATTGGTCATGATCCTCTATGGTTGTATGTTACGAACCGTATCAAAGCAGTTCTTCCAAATATAAAAATTATCCTCTCTGCCCATGCGGATGAAATCCCTTTTATGACCCCCTTGTGTGATTTCACCATTGTTACTGGAGGAGCTACCCGCCAGCAATCACTTAAAAATGCCCTCAAAGAGGTTAAAACCCCTTATGTTATGGTGAGTGATATCGCCCGCGCCTGCGTCGATCCCGATTTGATTGCACGTTTGTTAGAGAACAAAGAGCTTGCCGATACCATCGTCCCAGCGCTTGATGTTCACGATACGGTGGTATATAACAATGAAACGATAGCACGTGAACAGGTAAAGCGGATACAAACGCCTCAGCTCTCCCGTAGCGATGTACTGCGCCGCGCGCTAGAGAGTGATGTCGAATATACCGATGAGAGCAGTGCCGTCGTCGCTTGTGGGGGAACACGTCATTTTATCCTCGGAGATGAACGTGCCACCAAGATTACCCATGCTGGAGATACGGCGGCATTAGCGTGTTTAGGCGCACCCTCTAGTGTTGTTTTTACCGGAAACGGGTTTGACGTTCACCCTTTCGAAACAGGGAAGCCGATGATGCTCGCAGGCTTAGAGATCGATAGTCCATACGGGTTTAAGGCGCACAGCGATGGCGACGTCGCTATCCACGCCCTTATCGATGCCCTTTTGGGAGCGGCATGTTTGGGTGATATCGGGATGTTGTTCCCTGATACCGACAATGCCTACAAAAATATCGATTCCAGAGAGCTTTTGGCACGATGCGTCGAAAAGCTCCATAATTTCGGCTTTGTGGTTCTCCATGCCGATATTACGATCATCGCTCAAGTCCCTAAGATCGCCCCTTATAAAGAGCAGATGCGCATTAGCCTTGCCTCACTCCTCAACATCCCAGCAGCCCGTGTCAATGTCAAAGCGACAACCACCGAGCATCTTGGATTTATCGGACGTGAAGAGGGGATCGGCGTGATTGCAACTGCATCAGTACACTATTTTGATTGGAAAAACGGATGAATATACTCATTATCGAAAACGAGATCTATCTCGCACAAAGCATCGCCTCTAAACTCAGCGATCTAAGTCACAACTGCGATATCTCCAGTTCGACCAAAGAGGGGCTAAAAGGGATACCTTATGATGTCATTCTCCTCTCGACCAATATCAGCGGTCAAGATATCTATCCCGTAATCGAAGCGTATAAAAATGCCGTTGTGATCTTGATGGTGAGCTATGTGAGCAATGATACCGTCTCCAAACCTCTGGCCGCCGGAGCAAAAGATTACATCCTCAAACCGTTTATGATCGAAGAGCTCATCCGTAAAATTCAACATTTTCAAAACCATGAACGCCTTCGCCGTCAAAACCAAACGTATGAGCGTTATCTCACCCACACGTTTAACTCAATCAATGTGGATGAAGATTTAGATAAAACCGAACTTCCTCTCTTTATTTGCAGCGGGTACCAAAAATACGCTGATGCGTTTGCGTTTCACTATGCAGCACACCATGATAAAACATTGCAATTTATCTCCCTCTCTTCGGCTAAAGCGTTTAGTGATATTACCTCTTTTGGTAATGATTCGATCCTTTTTATCACCGATTTCCAAAACCTCAAAAAATCAGAACATAAAGCGTTTTATGAACTGATCACTGGAAAAAAATGTATCGTTGCCAGTAGCGATCCTATCGATAATCCTCCGTTCAAGCTGATCGAAATCGAAAGTGAAAGTCACCTGTTCGATCAAGGTGAGATTTTGCCGATTGAAGAGTATGTTAAATACATTATGATCCATTTCCAAAACCGTTTCCCTGACACGGAACTCTCTAAAAAACTCGGCATTTCACGCAAAAGTTTATGGGAAAAGAGAAAGAAATATGGCATCATCAAGAAAAAATAGAGCTCTCTTTATCGATAAAGAGGCTGTCTCCGCCCTTATACTCCTAAAATCAGGGATGCTCAGCCCTGTAACTTCCCTTATGAATGAGGCTCAAAGTAAAGAGGTTCTTAGTAGCGGGATGTTTATGGGAAAAACATTCCCGTTCCCTCTTATACTCTCTCCTAGCGGAAAAGTGAATGAAACGATTTTGACAACTTCCATTAAAGGGGAAATACTTGATCTAATTTGTGATAATCACATCATCGGAAAACTTTACGTCGATGAAGTATATCCAATCGATCCACGAGAACGACTACGCCAAATATACGGTACCGAAGATCTCTCCCATCCTGGGGTAAATGCAACCCACAAACGGTTAGGAAAATACGCTATTTGCGGTGATTATACCATCGATTTGTCGAGTGTCCAATCGATTCAAACGATGATAAAAGAGGCTAAAGAGAAAATCGGGGCAAAACATACTACCGCCCTCTTCATGGCGGCGAATCCCCTTCATCGAGCTCATGAGCGTCTGATCCGCCAAAGCTTAGAAAGAACCGACCTGATCGTCATTTTTTTACTGAAACCCTATAACAATACCAATTTGCATTATGATCTTAGACACCAGACATTAGAATTTTTTGTGGAAAACTATCTCCCTCAAAACCGTGTTGTCATAGTCCCACTGGAGAGTAGCTATATTTTTGCTGGCAGTAATGAGGTTATTTTAGATGCCATTGTAGCCAAAAATTACGGATGCAATCGACTCATGATCGGTCAAAATCACGCTGGAATCGGGATGTATTACGACCATAATGCCAATAAATCGATTCTCGATCGCCTTATCGGCATTGATATCGAGGTAGGAATTGCTAGTGAATACGTTTACTGTAATCAGTGTAAAACTCTCGTGAGTGTCCAAACCTGCCCACACGGACACCATCATCACATTTCATATCATGCAGAATCAATTTTAGAATTAATGCAACAAGGGCTTCTCCCCCCTGCGGTGTTGGTGCGCAAAGAGATATCATCAATGATCGTCGCGTCGCTTTACCCGAATCGATTTAAAAATCTCGCAAAGCTCTATTATGACATAATGCCCATCAACGGTTTACTCGAAGATCACAGTGAAAAAGATTTTTACGTTGAGCTCATGCGACTTTACCAGACCACATCACTAACATAAGGGACAAAATGAATTGGTTTTTTCTTACCGTGGGATACAGCGGACTCTCTCCAAAAGCACCTGGAACAATGGGAACCCTTGCATCCCTCCCATTAGGAGTAGCTATTCTCTTATATCTCGGTCCCCAAACCCTCTTCTTGGCTGCATTACTCATAACACTGATCGCTATTAAAAGCATCAATGCCTATGAAGCCGCTTCAAATAACCATGATGATCAGCGTATTGTCATCGATGAACTCGTCGGATTGTGGTTCGCCCTCTCTATCGCACCTGGGATCGGATTTGATCTCGAAACCCTTATGACATGGAATAACGGTATCGCCCTTCAAATCGTCCTGAGTTTTATCTTTTTCCGCATCTATGATATCAAAAAACCCTCAATCATCGGTCGAATCGACCGTGAAGCCAAAGGGGGTCTGGGTGTGATGGGAGATGATATCATCGCCGGATTCGCCGCAGGGATTACGGCTGCCATCATCTGGCAAGTGATCTTAAAAAGTGGATTGATAGCCTAAACCAACCTCTCTCTTCGAATCTATTTCCTCTTTTGAGGGACTTTTCTTGATATTTTCTTTATGCTTCCCCCCTTTTATTTGAGCTTTTTTTGACCGACTTCGGGGATATGATTACAGTTGAAATTTATTCTGTAATGGAGTCAGAGATGATGATTGATATGATTGTAGGCTCAACGCTTGCGCTCTCTTTGCTACTGTACTTCGTTTATACCCTTGTAAAGATTGAGGAGCTGTAAATGGAAGTCTTGGATATGGGTTTGTTCGCGTTATTTGCGTTCACGGTAGTTGTTTTCGGATTTTTTCTTGGAAACTATGTTTATAAAGTATATGATGGTCATACAACATTTCTTGATTCGGTAATGACCCCGATTGAAAATGCTTTGTTTCGTATTAGTGGAATCAAGGCGGAAAAATCACAAAGTTTTAAAGAATATACCCTCTCATTGATGGTATTTAATCTATTTGGTATTTTTATCCTCTTTTTTATCCTCTATTTTCAAAGTGGTATGGGGCTTAATCCTCAAAATTTCTCTAATTTGAGTTGGCATTTGGCACTCAATACGGCGATTAGTTTTGTAACCAATACGAATTGGCAAAGCTATGGCGGTGAAAGTACCATGAGCTACTTTTCACAAATGGCGGGGCTCAGTGTTCAGAACTTCCTCTCTGCGGCAACAGGTGCAGCCGTCGCCGTAGCATTAATGCGCGGACTTACGGGGAGAGGGATCGGAAATTTTTACGTTGATACGACCAAAACGACATTGCGTATTTTGTTACCGATTGCATTCGTGTATGCGATATTTTTGATGTCTCAGGGTGTGATACAAACGTTTTCTTCCTATGTAGAGCTGACAACTATCGAAGGTGTGAAACAAACCCTTGCGATGGGTCCGGTAGCGAGTCAGGAATCGATCAAGATGTTGGGAACCAACGGTGGCGGATTTTTCAATGTTAACAGCGCTCATCCTTTTGAGAACCCGAATGAATTGACCAACTTTATACAAATATTTTCAATCTTTCTGATCCCTATCGCACTGTTGTTTGCGTATGGAAAGTTTGCCGGAAACCGCAGAGAAGGGGTTGCAATCTTTGGTGCTATGGCTTTATTGTTTGCTTTGACCCTCGGGGCAACCTACTATGCCGAATCGCAAGGAAATGCGATGTTGACGCAGCTTGGTGTCGAAGCGGGTCCTAGTATGGAGGGTAAAGAGGTACGATTTGCTTTGGGTGCTTCAAGCTTGTTTGCGACCGTAACGACGGCGGCATCGTGCGGTGCGGTTAATTCGATGCATGATAGTTTTTCACCGCTTGCAGGTGGGGTTTTGATGCTACAGATGATGGTCGGTGAGGTAATTTTCGGCGGTGTCGGTGCAGGATTTTACGGAATGATGATTTATGCATTACTTTCCATGTTCATGATTGGTTTGATGGTTGGAAAAACACCGATGTATTTGGGCAAAAAAATCGAAGCGTATGAGATTAAGGCGGTCATTATTGCATTATTGCTTCCATCGGTAGCTATTTTAGGTTTTTCGGCGATTGCGGCGAATAGTACCGATGGGTTGGCAGGTTTAAACAATGCCGGACCACACGGCTTAGGGGAAATCCTTTACGCCTATACCTCGGCGGCGGCGAATAACGGAAGTGCTTTTGCGGGACTCACCGCCAATACACCGTTTTACAATGTGACATTGGCGATAGCGATGTTTATCGGGCGTTTTGGGGTAATTATTCCGATGATTGCGATTGCGGCAAATATGTCGAATAAAAAAACATACGCTCTCTCATCGGGTTCGGTACGAAGCGATAATATGACCTTTACAATCTTTTTGGCATTCACCGTTCTGATTTTGGGTGCATTGACCTTTTTACCGGCGTTGACGTTTACAGCGATTGCGGAGCATGTCCTCATGTTATCCGGCAAGCTGTTCTAAGGAAATAGTATGAAAAAAGCAATTGAAATTAATAACAACGAAATATTTAAAGAAGCATTGATTGAGTCGTTTATTCGTCTCAATCCGAAACATCAAATTAAAAATCCGGTGATCTTTGCCGTAACGCTGAGTTCTGCGTTTTGTACGGTTCTCTTTTTTACCGGACATTTTGACCCTGCGGATTTTTGGTTTAATCTACAGCTCTTATTCTGGTTGTGGTTTACCGTATTGTTCGCCAACTTCGCTGAAGCATTGGCGGAGGGTCGCGGAAAAGCGCAGGCATCGAGTTTGCGTCAAACACAGAGCAACCTTGTAGCCAATCGTATACGAGGCGTTAGAACAGAATTGGTTGACGCTTCTTTACTGCTGAAGGGGGATATGGTCATTGTCAAAGCGGGTGAGTTAATCCCGATTGATGGTGAAGTAATCGAAGGGGTTGCGAGTGTCAACGAGAGTGCGATTACCGGAGAATCGGCTCCCGTTATCCGTGAGAGCGGCGGAGATCGTAGTTCAGTGACAGGAGGGACAACGGTACTCTCCGACTGGATCAAAGTTCGTGTTACGGCGGCGAAGGGGGAAAGTTTCCTCGATAAAATGATTATGCTCGTCGAGGGGGCGAAACGTCAAAAAACACCGAATGAGATTGCCCTCAGCTTGATTCTTATCGGATTTAGTTTGATCTTTTTGCTCGCTGTAGCAACATTGCAACCGTTGGTAGGTTATTTTCACGGCTCATTTTCGCTTCTCGTTCTCGTCGCGTTATTTGTGTGTTTGATCCCTACTACCATCGGTGGATTGCTCAGTGCAATCGGAATCGCAGGGATGGATCGATTGCTTCGCAAAAACGTCATCGCCACCAGTGGTAAAGCGGTCGAAACCGCGGGAGATATTTCCGTATTGCTTCTCGATAAAACGGGGACGATTACTTTCGGAAATCGGATGGCGAGTGAATTTTTCACCGTGAACGGGGTTAGTAAAAGCGAGCTTCTTTCCTATGCAATCTACTCATCCAAAGCCGATGAGACACCGGAGGGGCGCAGTATCGTCGCACTTGCAGAGAGTATGGATTCTAAGCCTGTAGTGTTAGACGGGGAAGAGACGTGGATTGCGTTTAGTGCCGATACCCGTCTGAGCGGTGTGAATGTCGGGGATACCCATATCCGCAAAGGGGCGATGGACTCGGTTGCGGCATTTGTCGAACTATACGAGGGAATGCTCGATGCAGAGTGTCGAGGTATTTGTGAAAAAATCGCCAAAGAGGGGGCAACTCCTCTCGTCATCGCGGTCAATGGCAGAGTTCTCGGTGTAGTGATGCTCAAAGATATCGTGAAACCCGGCATTAAAGATAAATTTGCCGAATTACGCGCCATGGGGATCAAAACGGTTATGATTACCGGAGATAACCCTCTCACCGCAGCGGCAATCGCAGCGGAAGCGGGAGTGGATGATTTCGTCGCCGAAGCAACGCCTGAAACCAAAATACGTTTGATTCAGCAGTACCAAAAAGAGGGGTATCTCGTCGCCATGACGGGTGATGGTACCAACGATGCTCCGGCATTGGCTCAAGCCGATGTGGGACTGGCGATGAACAGCGGAACACAGTCGGCGAAAGAGGCGGCAAACATGATCGACCTCGATAGCTCTCCGACCAAACTCCTCGAAATCGTCGAAGTGGGCAAACAGCTCCTCTCGACGCGTGGAGCGTTGACAACATTCAGTATCGCTAACGACGTGGCGAAATATTTTGCGGTCATTCCGGCATTGGCGGTTATTATTTTTCCATCCCTTGCAGTGCTCAATATCATGGATCTCTCAAGTCCGAAAAGTGCAATCCTCTCGGCGGTTATTTTTAACGCCCTCATTATCGTGGCGTTGATCCCCGTAGCTTTACGCGGTGCGGCGTTTAAAGCCCAAAGCGAAGAGGCAGCATTGCGTCGTAATCTCGCAATATACGGTTTAGGGGGGATTATTACCCCATTCATCGGGATTAAACTCATCGATATGGTGATTAGTGCCCTCGGTTTGGCATAAGGAGAAAACAATGTTTAAAGAATTAGAAAAATCAGTTATAGTGTTTAGCGGCTTGGCATTGATATGTGGATTCGCCTATCCATTGAGTATGTATGCCATCGGTGAGAGCGCATTTGCACCTGAAGCGAAAGGCTCTTTGGTATATGAGGGGAAAACTCCCATTGCTTCTACATTGATTGCCCAAAATTTTACTCAGCCTCAGTACTTTCATCCTCGCCCTTCAGCGGCGGGAGCGGATGGATATGACGGAACGTCTTCAAGCGGATCGAATCTGGGCTATACCAGCCAAAAACTGCATGATGCAGTAAAAGAACGGGTTGAAGCGTATCGTTCTGAGAATAATCTAAGTGCATCGCAAAAAGTGCCGATGGATGCCGTAACGACGAGCGCCAGCGGTCTCGATCCCCATATCACCGTAGCAAATGCAACGATTCAGGCTAAACGGATAGCCGCAGCACGAGGAGTTGAAGAGTCTAAAATGATAGAAGCTATCCATAAAAACGTCCAAAAGCCATATTGGGGTATCATAGGGGAAGAGAAAATTAATGTCACAACACTCAATTTAACATTAGACAGAGAATTTGGAAAAGTTAAAATCTAAGGCCGAGAGGCTTCTCGAAGAGGTACAAAAAGCTGAGGAGGGGAATTTTATCCTCTATCTCGGTGCCGCAGCCGGAGTCGGTAAAACATTTGCAATGCTCTCAAAAGGACGTCAGCTCCAACAAAGCGGTATCGATGTCGTCGTCGGCTATCTCGAAGCGCACGGGCGAGAGGAAACTGAATCGTTGGCAGAGGGTCTGGAAATCATCCCGACCAAAAAGATCCGTTACGGCGGAGCAGAATTCGGCGAAGTCGATATCGACTCAATCCTCAAACGTGACCCCGAAGTAGTACTGATCGATGAACTCGCCCACACCAATACACAAGGCTCCAGTTACGAAAAACGGTATCAAGACGTCCTCGAAATCCTCTCCCATGGAATCGATGTTATCTCAACCATGAACATCCAACATATCGAGAGCCTCAACGACATCGTCTACTCGCTCACCAACGTTCGAGTCGTTGAAACAGTGCCTGATAGCATACTGGAACGGGTGGATAGTTTTCGGCTCATCGATACCCCTCCCGATGAGCTGATTGAGCGGCTCAAAAGCGGCAAAATCTATCCTCAAGAGCGTGTCGAATCGGCACTTAACAACTTTTTTACCGAACAAAATCTGAGCAAACTGCGTGAACTATCCTTGCGTAAAGCGGCACTGAAAGTGAGCGATGAGCTTAATGAATACTCGGTTGCCAAACGTGATGGCAGGCGTTCTCAAACCAATACCGTTATGGTCTGTATTGATCATCATGAAGAGTCGATGGATGCTGTACGGTATGCCAAACGACTCAGCGATTCGCTAAAAGCCGATCTTATAGCCCTTCAAATCACCTCCGATACCCTCGGAAATGCCCAAAAAAGTGCTCAGATACGTAAACATATCCGTCTTGCTGAACGGCTAGGAGCCACTATAATCTCGAAAATATCGGGTGATAAAACCGATGCGGTGATCGAATCAATAGAAGAATATGGCATTACAGAACTGGTGATGACACGACCGAAAAGCCGCTTTTTCGGTTTATTGTTTCCCAATTTGACAAAAAGTGTGATGGATCGTCGTCCTCAATGTATCATCAATGTCGTCCCATTTGAAAAACCCTCTCCGACATTCTTAGAACAGCTAAAACCTATTGATGGGATATCGGATAATCTCCGTTATTATCTGAATTCACTGGCGATGTTAATGGCTATAACAGGCATCTCCTTTGTAGGTAAAGAGATGCTAGGTATCGTCAATATCACCCTTCTCTATCTCCTTTTAACCCTCTTTAGCGCTGTCCGTTACGGAGTAGCTTACTCCTTTTTTACCGCACTAATCGGGGTATTACTGTTTGATTTTTTATTTATTGAACCTTACTATACGTTTAGTGTTAATGATCTTCGCTATACCCTTTCGTTTATCATCTTTTTAATTGTCGGATATACCTCCGGAAAACTTTCCGATGGGATAAAAGCCAAAAACAAAGCAATTAAAAGCGAAGAGACACGATTTCGACGTCTCTATGAACTCAGCTCACGATTGGGTGATTTTGAAAAGGAGGAGGATGCTTCACGATTTGCGGTAGAAAAACTCCATGCTATTTTTAATTCAAAAACGATGGTGCTGATTCCTGATGAATCCGATAAACTCAAAATCGCATCCGCCATTGTGAACAGTGAGATGTTCAGCAGTAATGAGTGTGAGGTGTATCGCCTCCCTCCAAATGATCAAGCGTGTGTGCAATGGGTCTATCGCAACGGTGAAAGTGCCGGTAAGTTCACAAACACGCTGCCCAATGTCGAAATGACCTATTTTCCCTCCAAAGCGTTTGATAAAACAGTAGCCATTGTTGCGGTTGAGTTACCGATATTGGATGCTCCGACGTATGAACTGCTATCGGCTTTTATGAACACATTTGCCGTATCGTTATGGCGTATCGGACTCTTTCGTCAAAACCAACATATCAAGCTTGTAGAAGCATCAGAAAAACTGACCTCGGTATTGTTTAACTCCGTTTATCATGAGCTAAAAACCCCTCTGGCGGCGATTCTAGGATCGGTAAGTACCATAACTAGCCCCGATGTTACCATCTCTGAGATGTCCGAAAAAGAGTTATTAGAAAACATCGAAGAGAGTGCTTTTGAGATGGAGCGAATTTTGAAAAATCTTTTGGATTTCGCACGATTGGAAAACGGATTGATGCATCTGAAAAAAGATTGGTGCGATGTTGATGATATTGTCGGAAGTGCTTATCAAAAAGCACTAAAACAGCACCCGCGTGACGATGTGACCTTTACTTTTGACGTCGATTCCCCACCGATCAAAGGGGACTTTTCATTGCTAGAGCAGGCGATGCTCAACCTCTTTGATAATGCGCTAAAATACTCAGAAGCCGGAGAGGTCAAGGTTCATGCCGCCAAGCGGGGAGCTCATCTTTTGATGAGTATTTCTAATCCAAGCGATATCGAAGGCTCTGAACTCTCCAATATATTCGATAAATTCTATCGGGCGGAAATGTCAGCGAAAATCAAAGGTTCAGGACTGGGGCTTTCGATCATCAAAGGGATCATTCAGGCACATAAAGGGAGTATCAACGCCACCAAACGTTACGGTGAATTTATATTAACGATATCCCTCCCGATAGATGCAAACGATTCACAAATGAATTCAAACGAGGAGTAAACATGGGTTCTATTTTAGTGGTTGAAGACGATAGCGGAATTCAAAAAATGTTGACTATTTCTTTGGGTGCAGCGGGGTATGAACTCATCAAAGCAGGTTCCATCAAAGCCGGCCTCGTAGCCCTATCCCAAAATCCTATCTCACTGGTACTTCTCGATCTCGGTCTCCCCGATGGGGATGGCAAGAAGTTTATTAAAGAGGCGAAGATGTTCAGTGACGTGCCGATTATGGTCGTCAGTGCACGTGATATAGAAAGTGAAAAGATTGAAGCGTTAGAGATGGGTGCGGATGATTATCTGACCAAACCTTTCAGTATCGGCGAACTGATCGCACGGATAAAGGCATTGTCTCGCCGTGTTAGAGAAAAAGATGAATCCATCCACAATGAGATTAGTATCGGGAAACTCACGATTAATCTCGTGAACAAAACGGTTATGCTTGATTCCAAACCCGTAAAACTTACCAAAAAAGAGTTCGAACTCTTAGCACTATTTGCAAAAAATAGAGGGAAAGTATTAACCCATACCTTTGTATTGGAAAATGTATGGGGAAGAGGATATGGAAAAGAGACCCATTATCTGCGTGTTTTCATGGCACAACTTCGGAAAAAGATCGAAGAGAACCCCTCAATGCCGCAATATATCGTCACCGAATCGGGGATGGGATATCGAATGAATGAACCCTCTTTTGGAGGGTGATTTTTGTTTTTTCTGAAATAATTGCATCTATAATTATTTGATCAAATGCGTTAATCCTTCATAGCCAATATACACTCCGACACACAAGATTAAGACACTTGAAATATAAGGAGCTTTTCTCACGATCTCTCCAAATCCGGTAAACTTCTTGGACATATAATTCACACTTAATGCAGAAATCACGCCTGTAAGCACTAAGGTAAGTGCCAAACCGATACTAAATCCAAGAACCAATGCTACACCCATAGCAACCTTTTTGAGTTGAAGACAGAGAATCAACACGGTTATGGTAGCAGGACAAGGTATCAAACCGCCGGTCAAGCCAAATAATAAGATTTGCCAGTTCGTGACTTTTTTATTCGTAAATCTTTTTCTAATATTGTTAGCATGAGCCAACTCATGGGCATCTTGATATCCAGGGGCAGTAATATCAAGTCCTTTGGTTTCTTCATGCACATGTTCGTGATTATGTTCTACAAACTCCGTATCATACGCATCGACTTCACCCTCATTGGTAATCAGCACACGTACAATAAACTCATGAGGCTCTGGTATTTCATCGATAGACTCTAAAAAATCACCATTTACTGTTAGAGCGAAGATTTGTATTACATCATTTGCTCTTTCAGTTTGAATCTGAATATTTTCATGCGATATTTTTGAGAGTATCTCACCTTTGATTCTAAACTTCGGCGGCTGAGCTTCTTCAAAAATAGAAAGGTTTAATGCTCCAAATGCCGTTTCAATATCTACCTCTTCATCATGATGGTCGTGATGATCATGAGAGTGTGGTTCACAATGGGTACCAAAACAGGCGCGTTGGCTTCTATATGTTTGGATAAACATCCATAATGCGATACCGATGATAATAACGGCAGAAACAATTTGAAGATAAGGCTCAATCAAACCATTGCTATATTGAGAACCAAAATATAAACCGATCAAAGCAATAATCCAAACAATTGCGGTGTGTGATACTGTTGCCGCAACACCCAACATAACCGCTTGCCAAACCGTTCCTCTGATAGCGATAATAAACGAAGCCATCATGGTTTTTGAATGACCCGGTTCCAATCCGTGAAGTGCTCCCAATAGTATTGCACTTGGAATCAATACCCAAAGATTGGCTCCTTGGGTTATTAATGTTGTAATATCCATTTTTTTCCTTTTTATAAATACTTGGTAATATCTTTGAACTCTTTGAGAGCTTCTGCACTATCTATGGTATTATCATTGATAGCATGGTTTAAACAATGATCGATGTGATCATGCACTAATGTCTTCTTTGCATTGGTAATGGATTTTTCAACGGCATGAAGCTGTTGCGCGATATCAAGACAGCCACGGTTTTCTTCCAACATTTTAATAATGCTTTTGATATGACCTTCTGAGCGTTTAAGACGATTGATAATATCAGGGTGTGATGAGTGAACAGACATTTTTATATCCTATGGTAGGGGATAGGATATTGTAGCATAAAAAGATATAGCAAATTTTTAATAGATAATTTTTTTTTATAAAAAGTCGGGAAATTTTTACGGTAGGAATTACCGTAAATCATTTGAATTGAAGAGGTATTAAACAGATGCAACTTTACAGGATTTTTGACACCCTTCACAAACTTCATTACACGGTTCATGATGAATCAGAATATAGGTTTCATGAAAGAGGGTTTGTATATCCTCTTCAATTTTATCGGCAAGTGTATGAGCATGGTCAATAGTATGATATTTACAAACCGTCAAATGAAAATCGATATGGCGTTCAGAACCCGCTTTTCGTGTTCTGAAACTGTGAAAGTCAATATAGGCACTATTATGATTTTCAATTTTTTCAATAATTTGATTCTCTTCTTCAATCGGCAAGCTTGCATCTAATAGCGGAGCAAAAGATTCGTGTAAAAGTTCCCATGCCGCATGAACGATTAGCCCCGCTACTAAAAATGCCGCTACTGGGTCAAGCCATTGCCATCCGGTAAAATAGATTCCAATAAGACCACACATAACTCCGAAAGAGGCTAAAACATCGGTTTTAAGATGCATTGCATCGGCTTTAAGGGCAATAGAATCAGTCTCTATACCGACTTTCATAAGATGACGGGAAATAAAGAAGTTTACAATTGTAGAGACAGCCATGATACCAACCCCCCAACCTACCGCTTCAACAGCGTGCGGGTGGAGAAATTTTTGAGTCGCTTCAAGCGCAATCCAAAATGCGGCGATTAAAATTAGAACCGCTTCGAGCGTACCGGAGAGATTTTCGATTTTTCCATGTCCGTAACGATGTTTTTCATCGGCAGGATGAGACGCTTGTCGTACCGCAAAAAAAGCGATAATAGCCGCCAATAGATCGAGAGAAGAGTGTATCCCCTCCGACATAACCCCGACCGAGCCTATGGCTACCCCGATAGAGAGTTTTCCCACCACAAGTGCTGTATTGGATATCACAGAGAGTTTGGCGGCTTGCTCTTTCGGGTTTATTGGGTTCAAATTAAAATCCTATTGATTGTTTTTGATCGAATCATACAGAATAAGTGTCAAGAAAGAATTGACAAATTGACACCCAAAGAGTTTAAACTCCTCCGTGTGTTTATGGAGAATCAGGGAAAAGCTCTCACACACGCATGGCTTCTCAAAGCGATCTGGGGAGTCGGGTATCAGCATGAGACTCACTATCTGCGTGTTTTTATCAATCAACTTCGCCAAAAAATCGAAACCGACCCTGCCCGCCCCCGTTGGATCATTACGGAAACGGGTATCGGGTATCGGTTTGTGGGGTAATTTTAGATCATCATCGGCTCATCAGTCGGTTCGATCTCTTCAAAATCCTCTACAATTTGATCGAGCATCTTTTGTGTCTTTTTTATTTTAGCGATATTCTCATCAAAGAGTACTTTAGAGGCTGGAAACGCAGTTGAAAGCTCTTGATAGATCAAAATTCGCCCTCCGAAATGACGATTAAATTCATCAAACGCACCGCGTAAATACTCTTTTGACGTCGTATGACGAAAGAGTGCCTTGATCATTTTTTTACGCTCTTTAATCGGGATCGATTCATCTATCGCCTCGGCTACCCGTTTGATATCTAAACGTGAAAAGTAAACTCCGCTATGATAAGGAGCTAAGAGCTTATCGGAGAGTTCATCGACGAAACTCGGTACCGGTTCATCATCGGGATTATTCTCTTCTGTTGATGTCTCACAGCTCCCGCTATCACATTTTCCACGCACAAATTCATCAAATTCAGCCTTTAAATCGCTAAAATCGTTTGCTTTCATTTTTTTCTCCTGTAGTTAAATCGTAAAAATAGTGACACTGTGAACGCAATGCGACATCATCCACAAAATCGTCTCGATCGGCATAGCGTTCTAATGCTCTCGTCATAATTAAATCAGCGATCAATTTCCCATCACGTATCATAATAGAGTCGCAATAGCCCCCCTCTAAAGCCTCGCTAGAGACTTCATCGACCAATAATAGTGCCTCTTCTTGGTATTCACTCCCGATAATCGCACCGCTCAGCTTGGAGCTGCGCATTTGGGAGATCGTAAAGGCGACATCATCAGGGCGTATATTCATCGGAATCATCATCGCATCACACCCACTCTCTTTATAGAGTTTATTGAGAGTCACCGAAAATCGACTGCTATGGGCATTTTCGGCAATATAGCCATATAATTTAGTTATAGCAGTAATACTATTATCGTTGTTCATCATTTATTGAGCCCCCATAATTCCAAAGCTTCTTCCTCTTCAAGTTGACAGCGGCGGCAAATTTTCTCCCCCCCGACTGAGCTGAAAATAGCATCACATTCATCACAGCGGCGTACCAAATAGGTGATAAGATTTTGCACCTTTGGTTCAAACCACTCTTTGAGGTTGTACGATGTCGATACACTGATCGCATCGCTCTCGCATACGTCATGACACAAATGACATTTGACACATAAAAACGGGTCAAAATCGATCTTCGAATTGCGCATATCCGACGTGAGTGCCGCGCTCGGGCAGATACGATAACACATCTGACAGGCGGTACATTTAGCCTCATCCATAATTTTCTGAGAGGTAAAAGAGATCATAGATCCATCAACGACATGAAACTGCGATGGTTTATCTACCCGCTTCAATGCCGTAAAAAAGAGTTTTCGACGATCCGTAATCTTTTTCGTCCGCAGCTCTTGGGTATGAGAACTCTCTATCCTCATTTCGACAAATTCATCGGTCGTGCTTTGTACCTCTTTGTCAAAATCGTGTTTGGCTTTCGCCATCCCACGCAGATGAAACGTTTTGAAAAAATCTCTCCGATCTTTAGGTTCTTCAACCTCGCTACTACGGTAACCGATCTCTTCAGAAACAACACGACTCTCAACCTCTATCGCTTCGAGGAGATAATTCGCACTTTGGATTCTCTCCTCCATCACTTCTAGCACTTTGGTACCGATGTCACAACTACTGCAATGACCGATGTCAAGAATCAACCCTTTTTTAAGGCTGCACAGTGATATCAAATGCTCACTTGAGAGAGCGGCGATACAAGGTATATTTTTTTGACACGAAACAAGATTCTTATCATTATTAAGAAATGAAAAGAAAAACTCCGTCGGATTAAAATCATCCAATGCCAGCGCTTCACTCGGACATACGCTCACGCATCCTGAACACCCGACACAGAGTGATTGGTTGATCGAGGGGAGGCGTTCGCCTAATGCAATAGCATTTGTAGGACAAACATCTGCACATAGCGAGCAGAGTGAGTTTACACTCAAGGCGCGGACGCATCGTGCGGGTGATAGCTCTAATAGACTCACGCAGCTACCAGAGCACTCAATGTTTCGTTATCAGAGAGGATAAATTCCAATGCCATCTCTGCGCTGTCATAATACAGAGGCGTACGGGACTCGTATTTCATGTTGATCAGATACATCGGTGCCCATTTCAACAGATGGGAGTTTAAAAAATTATACTGAACATTGATCAGTTCTTGTACTGCTTCATGGTCGGCTTCTTCAAGTGCTTTGAGTTGTGCTTCGCACAAATGGTGCATAAATTCCATCTCAATGCCGATATGATCCGATGACACAACACGGGCAATCTCATAATCAACGAGAAAACCATACGCACTGTAGATGTCGGTAACAGGATTAGCACCGCCCGTCTCGATCATTTGGTCACTACGCGTGTAAAAAGTCTCATACGGTACCAAATGAAGTAACGAGAGATTCGTAAAATCAGGATTCAAATACTCTTCTAAAAGCTGTTGCGCTTCGATATTTTTACGAGGTTCCCAATCACGCCAGTGGGGCATAAATTCTAAAACGCTCTCGTCATTTCGTAAAATTTCCAAACGCTCTACATCCAACTCTTGGAGTAATATTCGTGATAACAACGCGTATAAATTACTGCGTGCGATAATTTCATCCATAAAAATGACCTTTAATAAAGTAAACGTGATTGTAGCTTATACGGCTGAAAAGCGCATAAGAGGTGTAGATTATAAGGGGTGAATATCAAGCCTTACGACTTGATACTGACCTCATAAACCGATGGATCGAGATTGACCCATGGGCGTTTGATGTGGCGAGGGCGACGAAGGGTTGAACTAGAATCCAATCCGCGAGTCAATTTATCTCTCCATGCTTGGTAGACTTTGAGATTATTGTCGTAGTTTACGAAAATATCCCCGATTTTATCTCCCGCTTGTGCCGGCTCTAGTAGAACTTTATGGTGCCAGCAGTGCATACCTGAAACCGGGTCTGGATGTGGAGCCGCAACGGCATTTTGCCATGAACCGCTCAAACCATCCCACCAGATATTACCTGAATCTCGGTTGTAATCGGCAAAACGTTCTGTATGGAAAGGTTTAATCCCCTCAACATATTTGAGTTTGCCCACTTTACCGTCCATTTGGATCTCAGCTACCGGAACCCCAAAGCTGTTAAGCCCCGTAGTCCCCTCGTAATCATCGATGATACTTTGACCACCTGCTTTACCGACATTCGCCGGAGACTCAGCGAGGAACTCTTTGTTGTTCAAATCACGAGGAGCAGCGCCCGGTGCTACTTTACCGTCGCTTACGCCGTTTGGAATCGTAACCGCATTGGTCAATTTCCAGCGTCCACCATGGTGAGAACATGCGAGTGTTCCAGGAAGAACACCCTCAGTCGGAACCGCCATAGCGACAAAATGTCCCCCCTCTAACCCTGAAACGGTATCGACGATTCGGACACGAATCGCATCACCGCGTTTGAAGCCAAGACGTTGTGCATCTTTAGTCGAAATCCAAATCGGGTCATGGTTTTGAGAGATCTCCATAAGATGTTTCGAGTTTGCCGAACGGGTATGAATGTTGTACGGCAAACGGAATACAGTATTCAAAGCAAATGAGTTCTCTTCCGTCATATATTTATGGTTAACGTGAGAGACCAAATGAATATATTCGTTTTTCTCATCCTCATTACGAGGATAGAACGGCATAGCGTACTCTCTCCAATTCCAATCGGTTGCCCATTGGGTATAGAACTCTAACTTTTTAGAAAGCGTTGCAAACCCTTCCATTTTCTTACCATCAATCTCAACACCGATTTTGGTATCTTTACCTTTGTGATCTTTTGCAGAGATAACACCACCAGCACCGACACTCATGGTTGAAATTTCAAATTTATGACCGTGTGAAATTACTTCACCCTCTTCAAATTTAAGTTCGCGCTCCATTGCATGGTAGATTTTATCCTCTTCCATCCAAAAACCGTAATCACGTAGATACGAATAAACAGGGAACTCTTCGTTCATATAACGTGGATCATTGGTTGCCGTCTCTTTGAGTTTTGGCAAGTTATCCCCAAACGCCGCATCGTACCACTCAGCAATTGTAACCGTTTTGCCCGGATGACGTTTAGATTCCCACATTTTTCGAACACCAAGACTACCGTCTGGATCGATAAAGTCGGTACAAAGTTGGAACCAAAACTCATTCTCTTCCCACACTTCCCCAAGTCCTGCTTTAATATGCGCTTCGAGAGTTGCACGGGCAGGATTTTTAGGTTTCCAGCCCGATTTTTCCAATGCTACACGCAATACCGGTTGACGGAATGTAGACCAACGTGCCGGGAATGTTGCCTCGGAGTGTTGGTCATGTCTCTCACCCGCAAGCCCTACAGGAAGGACATAGTCCATGTACCAGTTGGTCTCAGACCATACCGGAGAGAGGTTCATGGTAAGCTCCATAATCTCTTCATTTTTGAGTACTTCAATCCAACGGAATCCGTCCGGATTGATCCAAACCGGGTTGTACATACGAGGGATCCATACCGCCAATTTACTTGGTACGGTCAATCCACGGTCATTCCATTTTTTCTGCCACTCTTTATCGCTTAAGAGGTGCGGAAGAAGATACGAGAGTTCATATGTTGATAACGGCCACTCTGGAGGCCATGTAAGTTCATTCCACGCTTGTACTTTCGGTACATCGGCACCAGAAACTCCTTGACCTACGGTAGAGCTTCCACCCTTACCCGAAACAGAGATAACATGCCAGTGGTGGAAGAAGGTTCCCCCCTCGGTTCCGATAGCGCCGCGAAGACCGATACAGAAGTACGCCGCACGTCCACCCATCCATGCACCACGGTTACCCGCAGCTGCTGCACGCCAGATATAGGTAGAGATCGCATCACCCGCCCAAATAAACATCTCATAGAGTTTTTCAAGTTTATACGCCGGTACATGGGTCTCTTTTACCGCATAATCGAGTGTATAAGGAGCATACATATCTTTGAGAAGTTCAATATAGCTATCAAAATCACGCCCAGCAGGAAGTTTTGTAATCTGTTTTTTCTCAAGCATAAAATTCAAATGCTCAGAATCGTTCATCAACGTTTCCCAGTTGAACCATTTTTTGACAAACTTTTTATCGGTCATGTTTTCGCTAAGGATACGATTGGCCAAATAAAGATAAATCGCCGCTTCCGTCCCCGGCCATGCCGCGATCCACAAATCAGACATCCCCGCAGAGTTCGACATACGTGGGTCCATTACGACTAGTTTTGCCCCTTTTTTACGAGCATCAGCAATAAATGCCGCCGATTGAGCAAAATAGTGACCTGCATCTGCCGCATGGGATGAGTTCAAGAAAATGAGTTTCGCATTCGCCCAGTCAGGACTGGTTCGGTCATCATTTGCTGTCCAAATCGTTGGTGTACGTCCATTAGATGAACAGATATTGGTATGAGAGTTGTACGAATCAAGTCCCAGTGTTTCCCACACTTGAGGAACAAATCCATTCTCATTCGGGCGACCGACATGATACATAACCGATTTTTTAGAGAGCAGATCCCCTTTTCGGATTGTGTCGGCCATTTTTTTACCGATGGTGCTCATCGCCTCATCCCATGTGGTACGGATCCATTTCCCCTCACCACGTTTAGAACCAGGAGCACGTTTGAGTGGGAACGGGATACGATCCGGATCGTACATTTGTGACTGAACGGCATACCCTTTTGCACAGTTACGTCCACGTGAACCGGTATGGAACGGGTTACCCATGTACTTTTTAACAGTAAAGGTCTTTTTGTCGATCCATGCGGTAAGTCCGCATGACGCTTCACAGTTTGAACACGCCGTCGGAACAATCATAAAATCGTTGACATATATCCCATCAGGATTGTTTTCACTTTGTACACCGTGACGGTCGATCCCACCGCGCTTCCAGTCTACCCCGCTAAGCTCTTGGAAGTGACTCCATTGATCTTGAGGGGGATAAAAGGAGAGCGTATCGGGTGTATTGGTGAACTTACTCTCTTTTACCGATTCAGCCGCCGCATCTACGGTAAAAACACCTTTTGCGATTGCGGCACCCGCTACGGTGAGCGCGGTCCCTTTTAAAAATGTTCTTCTACTTTCTAAATACATCATAGTTAATCCTCTTTAGCTCATTGGTAACAATTGTGGAATAACGAGCCAAACATGTTTGCTCACCCACAAGCCGATTAATGCTGATACTGCAGCAATTTTCAGCAAATAATACGATTGATTTTTGAGGCTTAAACATATTAAAGCCATTGGAACCAAGAATGCCATAACTTGACCGATCCAGAACATAACGGTGTATTCGCCGCCTTTGATGTAATGAAGAACCGCCGCAACCTCTTCAGCTTTCATTGCTCCGAAGATAAGTTCAGCCATATAGAGGATAAATGCTGCCCCAGCGCTAAGTCCTAAAACAATCGCTAAATCTTTTTTCACCGCGTCAGAGAATTTATTTCCTCCGAGGAGAATCATCGTAGCAGACCCCGCCAACAATGCAGCCAAAATCATTTGTGCCGATTCCGTTGGCATTTGCCACAACTCACGCGCCGTTGATTGTGCCATAAGACCCGCCGTGTACAATGTTACTGGAATAGCTAAAAGTACAGTCCATCCGAGTAATTTATCGTACATCGCTTCATCTTTTTTCATATAGATGAAGTAGGCCATAGCGAGGAGCAACCCTACAAAACCTGTTGCCATCCATGCACCGATTGTGATCGCCGATGTCAAATGAGGATAGAAGAAAATGTGCCAGAAACGGAACATTTGGTGTAAATCGATAACCGTAAAGAACAAGAAAATATGGATAAATACGATCGAAATCGCTACTACCGGAAAACGGATAAATCCAGTTTGCTCAGGGTGCTTTTTGAGCAAATAAAATCCGAGGAAAATAATCCCCGTACCAATACTTTTTGCCCACATATTCATGGTAATAATCCAACCCCAAACGATACCTGGAAGGGCCACGTCAAGAGTCACAATCGCATTTGTTGCTGCAATCATTTCATGTGCCATTAGTGCCCTCCTATAGGGAGATGTTTAAGATTGTTGAATAGGTTATGACCCTCACCTCGGAACGATGCCAATGGATTCAACGTTACATTACCGCCACCCACATAATAGTGGTGAGGGTCTGTCCCTTTTTCCGGTTTACGTACTTGGACATTCCCTTGGTGAGATTGGATGTATTTGCTGATGCTTGACATCGGATCATCCAAATCACCGAAAATATTTGCCTCAACCGGACACGCTACAACACACGATGGCATCATACTACTCGCAACTCGGTGAGCGCAGTAGGTACATTTATCCGCTGTTTGTGTTTGCGGATCGATGTAAATCGCACCGTATGGGCACGCCATAACACACCCTGCACATCCGATACAGCGCTCTTTATCGATGTTAACAATACCGTTTTCCAAATAGTGCAACGCACTAACCGGACAAATACGTTCACACGGTGCATTTGCACAATGGTTACAACGAAGCGGTGTAAACGTCCGCTTGGTCTCAGGAAATGTTCCCACATCAACATATTTAACACGTAGACGCCATGTACTGAGCGGAACTTCGTTTTCCACTTTACAAGCGATCTCACAGCCCTTACACCCCATACAGAGATGAAGGTCTACCAAGAAACCCAATTGCATATTTTCTCCTTGTTCCTGATTCACGTAACGACTACTCATAAGGTAGATGAATAATCTTTATTTGATGCCGTGATTACAGGCATTTAACGGCATTACTGCTACGTTGATGGTAGCTAAATTAGGTTTAACCGAAACTAAAAAGTGATAACTTTTTGCTATAACTTTTTGATATGTAACCGTTTGGAAATTTTCCCCGCAAAGGGGAGTGAAAGAATAAGAAAGGTTTATTTATCTAATCTACAGCGAACCGAAGCTTCGTGTGCACCGAGTCCTTCAGTATGAGCGATAAGGGCACATGCTTCACCGATCTCATTGATCGCTTGACGCGAAAAAGAGATGATGGAAGACTTCTTCATAAAGTTCTCCACTCCAAGCGGTGAGTAAAATCTCGCTGTCCCACCGGTAGGGAGAGTATGGTTTGGTCCCGCGACATAATCACCGATTGCCTCGGGAGTATAGTGACCCAAGAATATCGCCCCTGCGTGTTTGATCGAGGGGAGGAGTGCAAAAGGGTTATCAGTTGCCACTTCGAGATGCTCTGGGGCGATCTCGTTCATCAGAGCTACCGCCTCTTCCATCGTATTGGTCACGATAATCGCTGCACGCTCTTCAATCGAGCGGCGAGCGATTACTTCACGCGGAAGCTTTTTTAACCACACTTCGATCTCTACCGCGCACGCATCTGCGAATTTTTGAGACGGTGTAATCAAAATAGAGCTTGCCATCTCATCATGTTCCGCCTGAGAAAGCAAATCAATCGCGATATGTACGGGGTTCGCCGAATCATCGGCTAGTACTCCGATCTCACTTGGCCCCGCGATCATGTCGATATTGACCTCACCAAACACCATTTTTTTTGCCGTTGCGACGAAAATATTACCCGGTCCCGTTATAACATCTACTTTCGGAATCGTTGCCGTCCCGTATGCCATCGCGGCAATCGCACTCGCTCCTCCGACTTTGAACACTTCGCTCACACCGCACAAATGACACGCCGCCAGCAACAGTTCATTCGGCTCATTATCGGGAGTCGGCGTAGTGACTACGATATGCTCCACCCCTGCAACTTGAGCGGGGATCACATTCATTAGCAATGAACTCGGATACGCCGCTTTTCCTCCGGGGATATAAAGACCCGCACGATCTACGGGAGTCACTTTTTGCCCTAAAATCGTTCCGTTGGCTTCGGTATCAAACCAGCTTTTTGGAAGCTGTTTTTCGTGATAAACTCGGATGCGGTCATACGCCAAATGCAAAGAGGCTTTAAGTGTCGGTTCCAGTGCATCATACGCACGTTTCATATCCGCCGTATCAATACGCAATTTTGCACCACTGCTTGGATTCCATCGATCAAATTTCTCAATATGACGAATCAAAGCGGCATCATCATCGGCACGGATCTCATCAATAAGACCTTTAACAATGGTGGAAACATGTTCCATATCCATTTTACCACGCCCTAAAAGCTCACTAAAAACCGATTTAAAATTGGGTTCATTGCTATGAATAAGGGTCATTTATTCTCCTTTATACTTTTTCGTTGCATTATTTTTGTACTCTTGCTTCACAACATCCAGAGCATCAAGGAAATCTACGCTATCAGCGGCTCCCATTATCGGTTCAAACATCGGAGTTTTGCCTTTGATAAACCATGTTGCGGGTGTCCCTTGCGTCATCAGCGATGGTGGAACATTCCCATCATCCACGATCCCCTCATAAACAACGAAGTCACGATTCAAAATCGCAACTATTTTTGGATTGGTGAGGGTTTTTTGTTTAAATACATCACACCATCGACACCCGTTTTTTGTTACCAGTACCATTAACGGCTTATGTTCTTTGTCCGCGAGTTGCACGGCTGTAGTGATGTTCTTTTCCCATTTAATCTCCGCCCCAAACAGCGAAAATACACTCAAAGCGATAATAAATACAATTTTTACCATTTCATTTTACCTTTTTGAGGATCTCTTTGGCAATATCGGCAATCTCTTTGTTACTCACATCGATCGTAATATCGGCTACTTTTTTATACAAAGCCGAACGATCATCATAGAGCTTGATCGCTTTGTCAACATCCTGGAATAAAGGGCGTTTACGCAATTTTTTTTCGGCATCGGGGTGAGCGAGAATACGACCATGAATCGTCTCAAACGGCGCGGACAAATAGACAATCGTTCCAATTTTTTTAATATTCGGCACTTTAAAAAAGCCGCCTCCGGTAGAGATTAATGTCCCTTTGACCTCTTTTTGGAGCCACTGTGCCACTTTTCGTTCAAGGATGCGAAAATATTCTTCACCTTCTTCGGCAAAGATTTTTTTAATACGACGGTTTTCCATACTTTCAATAATATCATCCGTGTCCAATGCCACTAGATTAGATAGTTTCACAATTTCACGTGCTACTGAGCCTTTACCGACCCCCATAAAACCGATTAATACGATGTTTTTCATAAATTCTCTGTTGTTGGTTTATAATGATGACATCATATCATGCGTTAACTTAGGAGTGCTTCTTGATTCAAATCTCAAATCTCAACTGCCTCAATGAACCTATTGAAAACAGTGAAATTTTCACAACACTATTTAAAAACGATTCGATTAAAATCGAATCAATCCGATCATGGCTTAGAACTCCGGGAGAATTCTATAATCAAGATCAAGATGAATGGGTCATACTGTTAAAGGGGAGAGCAAAACTCGAAATTGCTCACGAAAACATTACTCTTCAAAGCGGAGATTATCTTTTTATCCCAAAACATACACTTCATCGTATACTTTCGACGGACAAAAATACCCTTTGGCTAGGAGTTTTTAGCTCTTGAATTCATTAATACGCGCAGAAAGCGATTGTGCTACCTGCACCAACTGCCCAGAATCATTTTGAATTTGTTCAACGCTTTTTTTATTGGCTTCTGAAACCACATTAATTTGTGAAATTTTCTCAACAATCCACTCAATGTGACCAACAACTTCCACCGAATCATTATATGAACGCTGTGCAACTGAAACCGAACGCTCCATCTCTGAAGAAGTGGCAGAAATTTTTTCTTCGACCTCATTGGAAATAACCGTCAATTCATTCATATTAGTTGCATTTTCACCCATTTTATCACTAACATCATTGATCGCTTGAACAATAGTTCCGACACTTATCTCTATTTCTGTCAGACTTTTTTGGGTTCGCTCTGCTAATTTTCGTACTTCATCTGCAACCACCGCAAAACCGCGTCCATGCTCACCCGCACGTGCCGCTTCAATCGCTGCATTTAGTGCTAATAGATTCGTTTGATCAGCAATGTCTTTAATGACACCGAGAACATTTTTGACCTGATCAGCATCATGACGCAGCGAAACCAGTTGTGAAGACATCTCATGTTCCGTTTCGATATACCCTTCCACCTCTTGAACCAAACGATACAGTGCATCTTTCGCTGTTACCAATTCTTCGTTTGCATTAGCAACGTTACGCTGTGTTTGCTCCGACACTGAAATTGCTCCTGAGAGAATCTCTTTAATTGAGTGACTTTTTTGCGTTGTCGCTTCAACGATTTGACGTTCTTGTTCAACACCATTTGAAATGGTTCGTGTCGCTTCAGTGATTGTAGTTGCAATCATCGAGTTTTGCTGCCCTAGGTCTTTGACTTCGTTAACCGTCTCTTGTACCATCGAGACAAAATTATTCACCGCTAACGCAGCTGCTGAAAATTCATCTTTTTTACTCGTGTCAAGACGTTTTGTTAAATCTTTATCTCCGCTTACCAATGCACCGATACGAGTGCGAAGACCTTCCAGCGGAGTCAATACCTCTCTTCCGAAGAAAAGGTTTAGAACAGAAACAAAAGCAATAACAACTATACTCAACGCAATCAGTAGTATCGTTTCAGTTTTATTAATCTCAATATCATTTTTTTCCAATGAGATGACTAAATCCATTACCCCTAAAACTTCCCCATTTTGAACATTTCCATGACACGAAAGACAGCGATCTTCGGCTACAAGAGGTTGTAAAAGCCGTATGGTATGTTTACCATCTGTATTTTCTATAACTTGAGCCTTTTTGCTTTTAAAAATTTCTTTTATGAGTGGCTCATTCGTAAATTTAGACTCAGGTGCTAGCAAATCAATAACCGCCTGTGATTTTTCAACTTTTAACGACTCAATTCCTTCAATTTTTTGGGCTTTTGCAATAGTTTCAGCAACAACAGTCGGATCACCAGCTAGCATACTCCCTGTTAGTGTTTGAAAAATTGATTCACTTAACATATTTAAAGAGCGTTTTGCCGTATCATTTGAAAAATCATGAAAGGTGGTCGTTAGATACCAATAAATTGCACCAAGTCCCATAAAGCTGAACAACAACGTAGAAAAAATTATTTTTGATTTTACGGTATTAAACATTCGAAAACCTCACTGTTATAATCTGTGTTTGTCATTGTACCGCATATCGGTCCCCTTTGCGCGGTAAAATTACAATACCCTCTGCTGTTTGTATCTTTATCGGTAAATTAATCGTTCTTCGCATAGAAATTGGATCGACTTTGCTCACGCTAAAATGGAGATGCGGTCCACTGCTGTACCCCGTATTTCCTGAGTATCCTATTAAGTCACCTTTGGAAACTTTTTGACCGATCACCGCAACGGCACCCTCTTGTTTCAAATGGTAATAGTTCCCCATCGTCCCATCACTATGTTCTATAATGACATAATTAGCGTATTGACGATATTCAGGACTTGTACCGCCAGAATTATTATTCCCCTCCGCTCCAACCACGATCCCCTCACGCGCCGCATAGATCGGTGTTCCCACCGGAACCGAAAAATCAACCGCATACGCAGAAAGCCCTTTGTGGGAAGTCTCTCCATGATATCCTTGTGATACACGTACATTTGAGCCTTGATGAAAAGGGAGTTTATAAAGATAAAGGTCTTGATGAACCGCGAAAGCCGATCCCCTTACCCAACCATAAGATGAACGATAATCAGCCCCAAGTGCAGAAGAAATTCGAGAGAGTTCTAAAACTCTTTTTTTACTACGTCCTGGTACTTCTATAAATAAGGGAAGATTTCCAGAGGCTTTTAAATTCGTAAGTGACTCAAAATCAATGCTCATTGTTACGGTATAAGGATTCAAATTTTCCGCTTCAAACTCAAATCCACCTATCCCGTTAGACTCTGCACTGAGGATAACACTATTACGAAAGCCTATCTTCGCTATTTTTTTCATTCCGGAGACTTCAGAACGTCTCACAACACGTAAATGTTCTTCATAGGCTTGTTCTTGTTCAACAGCGATTTGGATGCTTTTTTGTTCCAATACCTGTTCATCACACATAGCTTCAATACTTTTTATCGAATGGTGAGGATAATTTTTTTGGTAAAACGCAATAACTTCCGAACGTATACGGGGATGATCCAGTGGATCAAGAGGTGCAGAAATCAAATCTTCAAAGCTTTTTTTATCGGACTCTGCCATAGCCTTATTGAGTGATTTGCGATAGAGTGCATCGATTTTCTCTTTCGCATGTAAAAGTTCACGTAACTCCTTGAGATATGTATTTAAGCGTTCATGCTCTAAATTTTTAGCACAATAAAGCTCTTCTCTCAAGATGAGTGTTCGTTCAAACGCATTCAAAAAATTTATCAATATCTGTTTATTGGGTTCCATTACCGTTTTTTGGCTCAGTTTTTCAATTGATACACTACTTTTTTGAAGCGGTTCGACCAAAGCATTAAATACTACAGGTTTTGAGCTAGCAATAAGTACCCCATAATAGATAAAAAACAAAAACCCGATACGCACTAGAACGACTCCTTTGATTTTAATTCTATCATTATTGCTCTGGGAGTATAATACCATCACATTTTAACAGTGGGGTAAAAGCAATGTCCGTAAAAATTTTAGATGTGATGAAACCAGGTGTCATTTTCGGGGATGATGTTCAAAGACTCTTTGAAATTGCAAAGCAAGAGGGGTTTGCCCTTCCTGCAGTCAATGTAGTCAATACCGATTCGATCAACGGTGTCCTTGAAGCGGCTAAAGTTGTTAATTCTCCCGTCATTATCCAGTTTTCCAATGGCGGAGCGAGTTACTACGCTGGAAAAGGGATCAGTAACGAGAATGAAAAAGCGGCCATTGCCGGAGCCATAGCCGGAGCCATGCACGTTCATGCCATGGCGGAGCTGTACGGTATCCCCGTCATCTTGCATACCGATCACGCGGCACGTAAACTGCTCCCATGGATCGATGCTCTCCTCGATGCTGGCGAAAAATATTACGCCCAACACGGGAAGCCACTTTTTAGCTCTCACATGCTCGACCTCTCTGAAGAATCTTTAGAAGAGAATGTCTCAACCTGTATCGAGTATCTCAAACGTATGGATAAAATAGGGATGACATTAGAGATCGAGCTGGGAGTCACTGGTGGAGAAGAAGATGGAGTGGACAACAGCAGTATCGACAACGCCCTCCTCTATACCCAACCCGAAGATGTCTCTTATGCGTATGAGCGCCTCAGCGCCGTGAGTAAGCGATTCACCATCGCCGCATCATTCGGAAACGTCCACGGTGTTTATAAACCTGGAAATGTCGTCCTCACCCCTATCATCCTCAACAACTCGCAAAAATATATCCAAGAGAAATTTGCTACCGCTTCGGATAAACCGGTTAACTTCGTCTTCCACGGTGGTTCAGGTTCTACCCACGCAGAGATCCGTGAAGCTATCGGCTATGGCGTTATCAAAATGAACATCGATACCGACACCCAATGGGCAACGTGGGAAGGGATCAAAGATTATTATGAGAAATATAAAGATTATCTCCAAGGGCAAATCGGAAACCCAGAGGGTGAAGAGAAACCGAACAAAAAATATTACGATCCTCGCAAATGGCTCCGTAGCGGTCAAGAAACATTGATTAGTCGCGTAAAATCAGCGTTTAATGATTTGAACGCGATAGATAGAAACTAAATTTCCCTTATTTTTACCGAATTTATGGGTAAGTGGGACTTCAGTCCCGCGTTATTGCGAGGCTAATCAGGGGCAGACCCTGCCTCACTTCCGAACTCTTACTCATTGGAATTCAGCCTGTCCCTTTATTTTGATACCTTTTTCAGCTTTTTTGATTTTCAATAGTGATATCGGCATTGTGCTATAACGATCAAATCACCTATCATTTTATACACCAATCGATGTTCAGCAGTGATTCGTCTGGAGAAATATCCTTGAAAATTTTCTTTTAAACGCTCTGGTTTTCCTAAACCGTCAGAGTCATTGGGGTTTCGTTTAATATCCGTGAACAGCGCATTGATCCGCTTGAGTATTTTTCTATCATTTTCAAGCCAGTATTGATAATCTTCCCATCCCCGATCCGCAAAACCGATGATCATACATCGATCTCTTTTGTATTGAATCGGAGCGTTTCGATCTGTTCTATCGCGTCATGCAGACGATCTCGATTGGATTTTGATGAGAGGAGATACATTGTCTCTTTCATTGCACTGTATTCATCATACGATATAAGGACAGCTGATTTATTATCTTTTGTTGTAATAATATATTCATCAAAATCATCACAAACATTATCAATGATGGAGCGTAAATTATTTCGAGCTTGAGAATAAAAAACAGCTTGCATAGCAAACTCCTTTTGTCAATATATTGTCATTATAACAAAAGTAGATGATACTGTCAAATGGATTTTTACTAAAAGTGCCTGAACTAAAAGTGCCTGACACTTTTTTGTGGTGACATGGATAATCCCTATGAAATGACGTTTTAGTATGAGAGCATTATGTACCCTTATCGCTATGAGTTGGATAAATTAAAAACGGGTATGAAAGGTTCCAACTCGGGAGAGTTGGTACAAGTAAAAAACATAATATTAACTAATTTTGATTTGTCTAGTCGCCACTTGATGAATAATAGAAGAGATAAGCGACTGATAAGGGAGGCCTTTTTGCAAGGCTATTGCTTTGATACTTTCAATTTCATTTTCAAATAATCTCAGATTATAACTCTTTTTTGTAGTCATTTTTTTCAGTGTATTATTTGCCATTTGTTTAAACAGCTTCTTTTTTTCATCTAATTTTGATGATTCAAGCGGTTGGTATGTACCGTTGTCAACATCATTTTCTAAGTTTTCAAAAAAAGCCATTTCATCTTTTGTATAAAGTTCTTTATTTTCCATAGTTTAGTCCTTTAAGTTATAAAATTTTGTATGTTTTCTGCTCGGGTAAATTGTTTTTAAAAATATCGTATTTTCATCCTTTTGAACAAAAGGGATAATATAAGCATATCCATTAAAATCAACAACAAAGCAACTTTGATTTTCATGGGTCGGACTTTCTATAAAATCCAATATTCTTTCATTCTTAATAGCTATAACAATATCTTCAAATTTCCACTTTTTCAATAATGGATTTAGGCAGTTTACGGGGAAGAGAAGCTCTAATGATGTGACCATTTTTGGTAACTTTAAATGCCATAAGAACCCCCTTTTTTTCATAAATAGTGTATTTTAGCACACTCTTAATTCGTTTTTTTACCGAATTTACTAGGAAGCGGGACTTCAGTCCCGCACTATTGCGAGGCTAATACCCAAGGATCAGATCCAGCCTCACTTCTGATCTCTAATAATTAAAAAACATTTTTTAAGAACATACGAACTTGATCAATCAAAGATGTAGCAGAAGAGATAGTCTCTAATATATCAAGCGAACGCACCAATATTTCTTTTTTTGGCGATTTGCTATCAAGTTCTTCTTTGAAGTCATCGATTGTTTTAATGACCTTTTGCATATCAATTTCTGAATGTAAAGCTTCTAGTCTGGTATGCTCTAAAATCAAATCTAATTGCTGCTTAATAAAAGCCATCTCACCCTCTTTGCCAGCTGAAATATTTAGCGTTCCATTTACCTGATTTCCGACGTTAGTGTTAAAGTTATTAACTGACCTTACGCAGTAAAAACTATCAAGGCACACAATATGCTTTTATAGAGCATGAAAACAGACTACCTTGAACTTTATACGGACTATTTGATCAGTAACAGTGGTTTCGCTACGGCGACAGGACTA
>Ga0209467_1000678_pt1 | contig 39969 bp, 39 predicted proteins | sample Higcelwee11metaG_FD_187175 | JGI IMG/M metagenome (GOLD analysis project Ga0209467, IMG submission 187175) | Freshwater pond sediment microbial communities from the University of Edinburgh, under environmental carbon perturbations - High... | ecosystem: Environmental > Aquatic > Freshwater >... | reverse complement strand
CCCTGGAAAAGCTGGCCTGGGTAGAAGGCCATCGCTGGTCGATCGAGGCCTCCTTCGAAACCGCCAAGAACGAACTGGGGCTCGATCATAACGAGACCCGCTCCTGGCATGGCTGGCATCGCCATGTATCGCTGGTCATGCTGGCGTTTGCCCTGCTGGCCGCGATCCGTCACCGTGCCAATGCCCTACCGTGCTCAAAAAAACAGACACAGCCTCTCGTCCCCGTGCAGAGTTGATCCGCTGGTCCATGCAGGAAATCCGCCGCATCGTTACCCGCCTGGCACAGCGCCTGATCGATCCGGCACAGATCATTGCCTGGTCATGTTGGCGAAGAGCTCATCAGGCCGGGGCCAGGTGGGCTCATCTCACTTCCAAAATGCAACTGTAGTGCTAGGCATCGATCACCATAGTGGCTTTATGCTTGCATATTTATCAGTGGTTGTGAAAAATGACCGCGCATACCGTGTAATACCTCGCACCGCATCGGGCCGCTGTAATGTGCAGCCAAGATGGATATTGCTACTAGGTCAAGACTGTTATCCACCAAGCAATGAGTGCGGTATTACCCCGTGGGGTTTTTCAGTTGAAGCAGCTAGGGAATTATGGGCATTCAAAAAGAGATTGCAGATATAGAGCGCTTTTCGCCAAGGGGCGTCACTTCGGATTATTTGGAGGAGGTTGATGAAAGTATTAAGGAAATTGATGACCAAAGACCTCTGCCACCCCATATCACAGAAAAGCTTCAATCGGAAATTCTCTATGATAGGGTTCATGCTTCTGCCGTTATTGAGGGAAATAAACTTTCGAGACGCGAGACCATTGTTGTCTTAAGTTCCGGCATAGTGGAGGCAGGATCACGTAAAGATCAGCAAGAAGTTATCAACCTTGCTGATGCCTGCATATATCTTCAAGAGTGCCTCGACAATCAGGTCTCCTTGTCAGTGCAATTAATAAAGGAATTACACCAGAAAATCCTGAACAAGATTGACATGAGTGCTGCAGGAAGCTTTAGATCAATTGATGTTGCAATCACCGGAGCAAAAATATCCCCTCCATCTCATCTCGATGTTCCACACCTGATCAGCTCTATTGTTGAAATAGAGAACTCTGCAAACATACATCCTATCCATAAGGCAGCATGGATTCATTGGGCCTTTGCCAGAGTTCATCCATTCGTTGATGGCAATGGGAGAGTTGCACGACTAATCCAGGATTGCGTTCTTTTAAAGCACAGGTATGTTCCTGCCTCAGTCCAGCCAGAAGACCGTGAGCGACACTACTATGAGTCCCTTGAAAGTGCAGATCTTGGAGCTGGTGGGGACTTTCTCGAAATAGTTGCGAAGAATGTCTTAAGAACATCCGAGCGATATCTTTCAATTATTCGCGAAGAAAAGTCAAAGACGAGCTGGGTTAAAAACATCGCAAAGGCAGCATCAGAAAAAGTCAAGCAAACCGAGCACAGGAAGTTTCTTTCAATACAAAAATCATATGACTCCTTGAAGTATGAATTTGAGAGTATATGCTCTGAGCTTAACTCTGAGCTCACTGACATGCGAGTCGGCTTTAAGGATTATGGCAGTCTCGATTTTGAAAAGTATCAAGCACTGAAGAATCATGGCAGAGCCAGTAGAACGTGGCTATTTGGCTTGCATTTTCTGTATGGCGAAATAGATCAACGATTCGTTTTCTGGTTTGCCAAGCACTATCGATCGCCTGGCGATACTCGTGCTTTCGATCATAATCAAATCACGCTATTAATTTCAATGCAGGATGGTGCTGGAGGAAATAGAAAATTAGACGATTTTGAGTCGGAGGACCGCATTACGCTCAGAGAGATATTAGTGGAGGATAGGGTGTTCTTTCGGCGTCGCTATAACCCCGTCAAACGCGCTACTGAATGGGATGAAAATATTATTCCTACTGAAATAGCCCAAAACTTTATCCAAGAAGTTCTTGCAAAGGTTGGGCTAATTTAGTGTGAATAAATTGCTCCACCGCGTCGCCTTCTGCGTCCGCTGAACTTAAACTGCAAGATAGTCAGGATGGTTACCGGTGGAAAACAATTTTTTGTTTCTATCCTAATGCTAATTGTTAGCACTAGAGCATTTTTTGAAAACACGAATTCGACATACAGGGGTTGCTCTTCCTAGTCATTTCGGTCTTCCTCTCCCGCTCGGACAAGGAGACCAGAATGGCTCGGGCATACAGTGCGGATCTTCGCCGACGCGTCGTCGACGCGGCCATGGGCGGGCTGTCGGCTCGGCAGGCCGCCGAGCGATTCGACGTCGGCACGGCGACGGCGATCGTCTGGGTGCGGCGCTTTCGGGAAGGCGGAGAACTCGTCGCCCGCCGACAGGGCAAGCCCCGGGGCTTGCGGCTCGATTCCCATGCGGACTATCTGCTCGGCCTGCTTGAGCAAACCCCCGACCTGACGCTGGCCGAGCTCGCCGCACCCCTCGAGCGGGAGCGCGGTATTCGGGTCAGCCTGGCGACGGTATGGACGTTTCTCGACCGGCACGGCATGACGTTCAAAAAAAGACCGCGCATGCGGCCGAGCAGCAGCGGCCGGACGTCCAGGCAGCCCGACAGGAGTGGTTCGAGGAACAACCCGGTTTCGACTGGCGCAAGCTGATCTTCGTCGACGAAACCGCCGCCGCGACGAACCTGGCCCGCCTGCGAGGCAGGGCCCCTCGCGGCGAGCGCTGCCTGGCCGCGGTCCCTCACGGTCACTGGAAAACCACGACCTTTACCGCCGGCCTGCGCGTGGACGGGCTAACTGCTCCGCTGGTGCTCGACGGCGCCATGAACGGCCCGGCCTTCCTGGCCTATGTCGGGCAGGTCCTGGTTCCCGAGCTGACGCCCGGCGATATCGTGGTGATGGACAACCTGCCGGCCCACAAGGTCGCGGGGGTACGCCAGGCCACTGAAGGCGCAGGAGCCACACTGCACTACCTGCCTCCCTATAGCCCCGACCTGAACCCGATCGAGATGGCCTTCTCCAAGCTCAAGGCGCTGCTGCGAAAGGCGGCGGCGCGGACCGTGCCGGAGCTGTGGCAGAGCATTGGCGAGGCGATCGGGCAGTTCTCGGCGCAGGACTGCAGGCACTACTTCGAGGCAGCCGGATATGAATCGGGATAAGGTAAAAATGCTCTAGTTAGTGCGTACAACGCTCTACTTGTTCATCTCTTGAAGGGACGGTTCGGGTCGCTCTGTGCCGGTCGTGTCCGGCTCAGTCCGACCCGCAGGAGACGGTCGAGCCGAAATTTATTTCAGCGCAACGGCCCTAATTCTTTGCATTGTCAGTCGCCAGATAATTCGCAAAAACGGATTCGATTACCAAAGGGATCAATTACTTCTAATACTTGTCCCCAACCAGTATCTTGAATAGAAGGCTTCGAGTAACTATAGTTTTTCGCTGTGAGCTCGGCGTGCAGCTCGCCAACTCCAATAACTGGGACGAAGATCGTAGAGCCTGGTGTGGCGTCGCTATGATGCTCAGTCAGATGAACAACAAGGTCGCCCCTACGAGCTTGAAGATACAGCGGAAAATTTTTTTCAAGACGATGTTCCCAATCGACGCTGAATCCAAGGAAATCAATATAGAACTCTTTCGCCTTGGTCTCAGAAAAAATTCTAAGCAACGGTATGGCGCTCGAAGTTTGCATCCTTTCACCTATCGTTTAGCTAAAATAAGAGCTTAACCCAGTGGCTGCTTCTGGCCGGTTTCTGCCGGCCATTACCGGCTGTTTTTGCGTCCTATCGGCTATCCGCCGTTGTAATCCGATTGACACCGATAATTTGGCTGCTCCAGATCATCTCGTAATGAGCGGTCTGGATGATCGAGGTAACGGGTCGCGGTGTCATCAGCGCCCAACAGACGCTGCCCGGACAACGGACCGAGTGGTAACGCAGGCCCGGGCATGCCTCTCGCTTCGCTTCGCTTCCCAATTGATGAGAGTGGGTGTAATCGTCGGGGGCATATATAGGGTCCGACAGCGGCACCCCTGTAGCGTCCCTCATCCCGGCATCCGTGAAGCTGCAGGTCAGTCCTCTGAAGACAAAGCGGTCGTAATTGAGGCCCTGCACGTTCGACCAGTAGCGCTCCTGGTGATGGCGCACCTCGGCAATCGCCGTGTCCATCCTATCGGCCAGATACAGCACGCCGAAGCTGCCATTGCTAAAGCGCGAGCCGGCCGGGTTCACATGGGTAAAGGGCGCCGTTGCGTACGAGCATCCGGGAATACCGAACGGGATCTCGCCACGAGGGATCAGCTCCAGCCGGCCAATTTCGTTCTGCAACCGTGGATTCGTCATTGCCTGAAGCCGATATAGCGCTTCGAAGTCTGCTTCGTCAGCAACGTCATCGAACAAGGCAATGGGCGGAAACTTGGAGTTGACCAGGCGGTAGGCCTGCAGACTCTCGCCGCCCAGGACGGCAAGGCTGCTCAGCATTACCACTGGGCACCCCGCAGCGTATCGATTCGTCGGAACGTCTCGTACAGCGAGATCATGTCGCCCTGTGCCATGACGTCGAGCGGCGCGCGCCCGTTGAAGAACTCGTTGCGGTTCTCCATCGAGGGGAAGCCATAGACATTTTCGGGGTTGTCGAACACGAGGCGCAGCGCCGCGTGGATATTCAGCACGATGCTGATGCGCTGCATCTGATCGGAGTCCAGGCTTACCGCCCACGCCGAATCGCGTTGCCTGGCCCGGGTGTAGGTGCTGCGCGAAATGCGCAAGATCCGGCAGGCCTGTTCGCAGGAGGCCTTCCATTTGTCCAGGATGTTCAGCGCCGCGCGCAGGCCGGCCACGCATTGGCTTTTCGAAAAGTCCTGAGCCTGGATAGTTACTGTCATCGCCAGCACCTCAATATGCTCCCTGGACACAAATCTAGCATATCTGAATCTACAGACTCAATTTAGCTCCAGGCAACCCCAGGGATCTTGCACACCAACGCGCAATCATGGGTGATAACGGCAGCATTAAACACGAGGCATCCACATGGCTTTGGTTCCACAACGGTTGTATCTGGCCGCTCTCTGCCTGCCATGACGCCACTGCCCCCAGCCGTTCGCCCATGCCTCCGCATCCCCGCTTGGCCCAGGACAAAACCCCATTTCCATCCCACAACTGCCGCGCCGGCGGTGGAAAATCGCGGCGCGAGTTTTCCACCCTACGCTCGGGAATGCCTCAGCTCGGCAGGATGCGGCAGGTCAGGCTCTTGATGTAGCGGGTTTCGGCGATGGCCGGGTGCACCGGGTGGTCGGGGCCCTGGCCGCCGCGCTCGAGCAGCTGGATGTGGCGGTCGAGGTGGCGGGCGCTGCCGAGCAGGATGTTCTGCAGGTCGTCCTCGGGCAGGTGCATGGAGCAGGAGGCGCTGACCAGGATGCCGTCCTTGGTCAGCAGGCGCATGGCCTGTTCGTTGAGTCGGCGGTAGGCGGCCTCGCCGTTCTTCAGGTCCTTCTTGCGCTTGATGAACGCGGGCGGGTCGGCGATCACCACGTCGAAGCGTTCCTCGGCGGCCTTCAGCTCCTTCAGCGCCTCGAACACGTCGCCCTCGACGCAGGTCATCTTCTCGGCCACGCCGTTCAGCGCGGCATTGCGCTCGACGCCGTCCAGCGCCAGCGCCGAGCCGTCCACGCACATCACCTCGGTCGCGCCGAACGCCGCGGCCTGCACGCCCCAGCCGCCGACGTAGCTGAACAGGTCGAGCACCCGCCTGCCCTTGACGTAGGGTGCCAGGCGCGCGCGGTTCAGGCGGTGGTCGTAGAACCAGCCGGTCTTCTGCCCGCCCTGCACCGGCGCCTCGAACTTCACGCCGTTCTCCTCCAGCGCCACCCACTCCGGCATCACGCCGAAGGCGGTCTCGACGTAGCGCTCCAGGCCTTCGGCATCGCGGGCGCTGGAGTCGTTCTTGAACAGGATGCCGGCGGGCTTGAGCACCTGCACCAGCGCCTCGACCACGGCGTCCTTGTGGCGCTCCATGGCGGCGGAGGCGAGCTGTACCACCAGATGGTCGCCGAAGCGGTCCACCACCAGCCCGGGCAGCAGGTCGGAGTCGCCGTAGACCAGGCGGTAGCAGGGCGCGTCGAACAGCCGCTCGCGCAGCGACAGGGCGACGTTGATGCGGTGCACCAGCAGCGACTTGTCCAGCGGATGCTTGAGGTCGCGGGAGATCAGCCGCGCGCAGATCAGGTTGTTCGGCGAGAGCGCGACGATGCCGAGGGGCTTGCCGCCGGCCGCCTCGAGGATCGCCTGGTCGCCGGCCTGGAAGGCGGTCAGCGGGGTGGCGAGCACGTCCACCTCGTTGCTGTAGACCCACAGGTGGCCGGCGCGCAGGCGGCGCTCGGCGTTGGCTTTCAGTCGCAGGCTGGGCAGGGACATGGGGCACTCTCGCAAAAAGCGCGGAGTATAGCGGAGGGCGCGGCTGGCGGGCGGCAGGCGCGGACGAAGCCGTTCCTGCCGGTGGCCCGCTGTCGCCGGCGGGCGAGCAATCCTGCTATGTTGGCACCTCCGTCCAGCCCTTGCCTGCCGCCATGCCCGAACTGCCCGAAGTCGAAACCACCCGCCGCGGGATCGCGCCGCATCTCGTCGGCCAGCGTGTCGCGCGGGTCGTCGTCCGCGAGCGGCGGTTGCGCCGGCCGATTCCTGAGGATCTCGACGTGCGCCTGTCCGGCCAGCGCATCGAGGCGGTGGAGCGCCGCGCCAAGTACCTGTTGATCCGCGCCGAGACGGGCACCCTGATCGCCCATCTGGGCATGTCCGGCAGCCTGCGCCTGGTCGAGGCCGGGCTGCCGGCGGAAAAGCACGCCCACGTGGACATCGAGCTGGCCTCCGGGCTGGCGCTGCGCTACACCGACCCGCGGCGCTTCGGCGCGCTGCTGTGGAGCGCCGACCCGCTCGGCCACGAACTGTTCGTCGGGCTCGGCCCCGAGCCCTTGGGCGAGGCCTTCGACGGCGAGCGCCTGTACCGGCTGTCGCGCGGCAAGCGGGTGGCCGTCAAGCCGTTCATCATGGACAACGCCGTGGTGGTCGGGGTGGGCAACATCTATGCTTCGGAGGCGCTGTTCGCCGCCGGCATCGACCCGCGCCGGGAGGCCGGTTCGATCTCGCGGGCGCGCTACGACCGGCTGGCGGCCGAGATCCGGCGCATCCTCGCCCAGGCCATCGAATGCGGCGGCACCACCCTGCGCGACTTCGTCGGCGGCGACGGCAAGCCCGGCTACTTCCAGCAGGAGCTGCTGGTCTACGGGCGCGGCGGCGCGTTCTGCACGGTCTGCGGCGCGACCCTGCACGAGGTGCGTCTCGGCCAGCGCGCCAGCGTCTATTGCGGGCGCTGCCAGCGCTGAAGGGTGCGCGCTGCCTCGATCTTCGCCGATTGATGGCCGTCACGCCGGCCCGGTCGGGGGCGCTGCTATAGTCGCGACCCTGCCAAAACACCGATGAAGGACTGCCGCATGTCTCCGCTTCGTTCGATCGCCCTTGTCCTGGCGCTGACCACTGGCCTTTCGGCTCTGCCGGCGCACGGCGAAGTCGAGCGCTCCAATGTCAGTGGCGACCCCACCTATACCCTCGAGGCGCCGCCGGCCTACGCGATGATCGGCGACCTGATCGTCGCCCGGCCGTTCCTGATCGCCGCCACCCTCGCCGGCACGGCGGCCTTCGTGATCAGCCTGCCATTCACCGCGCTGGGGGGGAACGTCAAGGAAGCCGGCCAGTCGCTGGTCGTCGCTCCGGGCCGGGAGGCGTTCGTGCGCTGCCTCGGTTGCACCACCAGCGGCTATCGCCAGGACTGATCCGGGGCAGCCGGCGCACCCTGCCGCGCCGCGCCCGCGCTCCGAGGCTTCCCGTCACCCTGCCGGCGGCGTAGGCTTTGTCCCCTGCCCGCGGGCGAGGCACTCTCCGGCAACGGGAAATCCCGGTCCTTGAAGCGCTATTCCAGATTCCTTGTCGCGTTCCTGGTCGGCCTCGGGCTGGCCTATTCCTTCTGGCTCAGCCACGGCTGGCTGCAGCTGTGCGCGGGGCTCGCGCTCTTCCTGTTCGGCATGCAGTGCCTGGAGGAGGGGCTCAAGGAGCTGGCCGGCGGTCGACTGGAGGCGCTGCTCGGGCGCAGCACGGCCACGCCGCTGAAGGGCTTCCTGTTCGGGGTCACCGGCACCTTCCTGCTGCAGTCGAGCACCCTGGTGTCGCTGCTCACCATCGCCTTCGTCGGCAGCGGACTGATTTCCCTGGCCGGCGGCCTGACCGTGGTGTTCGGCGCCAACCTCGGCAGCACCAGCGGCATCTGGCTGCTGGCGCTGGCCGGGCACGACTTCGACCTCGCCCCGCTGGCCCTGCCGCTGCTGGTGTTCGGCGTGCTGATCGGCTTCAACGGGCCGAAGAGCCGGGCGACCGGGCGCATCCTGCTGGCCGTCGGCTTCCTGTTCCTCGGCATCGAGCAGATCAAGGAGGGCTTTTCCAGTTTCGGCGCCGCCCTGGACATGACCGGCCATCCGGCCAACGGGCTGAGCGGACAGCTGCTCTTCGTATTGCTCGGCGTGGTGCTCACCGTGATCCTGCAGTCCAGCCAGGCGACCCTGATGCTGACCCTGACGGCCCTGGCCGGCGCCCGGCTGGAGCTGGGCCAGGGCCTGGCCATCGCCATCGGTGCCCATGTCGGCAGCAGCGTCAGTACCGCGGTCGCCGGCATCCTCGGCGGCAATCGCGCCGGGCAGCAGCTGGCGCTGGCCCATGCGCTGTTCAACGGGCTCACCTCGCTGGCGACGCTGGCCCTGCTCTCGCCCCTGACCTGGCTGACGCAGTGGCTGGCGGTGCCGCTGGGGCTGGCGGACAACCGGCTGCTCCAGCTGGCGTTGTTCCATTCCCTGTTCAATGCCTTCGGCGTGCTGCTGTTCTGGCCCTGGCAGAGACAGCTGGTCGGCCTGCTGGAGCGCTGGCTGCCGGCGCGCCGCGAGCCGCCGGTGCTGATCGCCGCGCAGGAACCCGGTGCGGCCGCGGTGGCGCGGACCCGCGCGCGCTATCTCGGCGACAGCCTGCTGGAGTCGGCCGACGCCGCCGCCAGCGCAGTGCTGCAGGAGCTGCAGCACCTCGGCCGCCTGAGCCTGGAGGTGATCTGCCACGCGCTCTACCTGCCGGTGGAGCAACTGGCCGGCGACCGGCCCGACGAGACGCTGCTGCGCGCGCGGCCGGACCACCGCTATCTGGACGCCGAGGCGCTCTACCAGTGGCACATCAAGGGGGTCTACGGCGACCTGCTGAGCTTCATGGGGCGTGTGGACATGTCGCGGGACGAGGCCCGCCAGCAGTTCTGGATCGCCTGCCAGCTGGCCGCGCTGCAGCTGGTGGACGCGGTGAAGGACGCCAAGCACCTGCAGAAGAACCTCGGCCACTACCTGCGCGGCGAGGACTCGCCGGCCCGCGAGGCCTACGTCGACCTGCGCCGGCACCTGCTGGCGATGCTGCGCGAGGTCCGCGAGCTGGGCCGCCTGGAGGTGCCGGACGAGGCCTGGCGCGAGCGCCTGCAACTGCTCGACGAGCGGGCGGCGGACTTCGACGCGCAGTTCCGCGTCCGGCTGTTCGCCGCCGCGCGCCGCCGGGAACTGGACGGCCTGCAGACCGGCTCGCTGATGAACGACCTGGGCTACACCAGCCGCATCGTCCAGAGCCTGCGCAACGTGCTGCTGCTCGCCGAGGAGCAGGGCCAGTTCCGCCCGCTGCGCCGGCTGGCGGCCGAGGGCGAGCCGCTGATTCGCTTGAGGTAGCCACCACGCCGGCGGCTTGCAAGCCGCCGGCGCTGGTCTAGGGTGAGTCGATGTCGCATGTGGATGCCGTCTTCGACGGCGAGCCGATTGCGTCGCTCGAACGGCCTATTCCGCGGGAATGGCCGCTCTCCCCGAACGTACGGACGAATACAATGAAAATGCTATGGCTCGTTCGCCACGCCAAGTCGAGTAGGGACGACGCCGCACTGCCCGACCGGGACCGACCCTTGGCGGATCGGGGCTGGCGCGAGGTGGCGAAAATGGGCAAGCGCCTGGCGCAGCGCGACGTGAAGCCCGATCTGATCCTGTCGAGTCCGGCGACACGCGCCCTGGCGACGGCGGAGGCCATCGCCAAGGCGCTCGATTACGGACGCAAGCATATCGTGGTGGATGACCGACTCTACACCTGCCAGGCGGACGATCTGCTCGAGGTCGTTCAAGCGCTGGGCGACCAGCCGAAGTCCGTGCTGCTGGTCGGCCACAACCCGGAGTTGAGCGAATTTGCCCACCTCCTGTCGAGCGAGATCACCTACCTGCCGACTTGCACCGTCGCCGAGTTCCGCTTCGCTACGAAGTCCTGGGCGGAGGTCGGCAAGATCCCTCCCGAGCGGGTGATGCTGGATTATCCGAAGAAGAAGGGGAGAGGGGCGCCGTAGGCCGGAGGGGGCCTCGCGAACCCCGACCTACGATCTGGTACCCGCTTCAGCCGGCCTGTTCCGCCAGCGCATCCCGCAGCAGCTCGGCCAGGTGGCGGGGCCGCTGGTCGCCGTGGGCGCGCATCTGGTGGCGGCAGGAGAAGCCGTTGGCCACCACCCGCGCTTCGGGTTTTTCCCGCAGGGCCGGCATCAGCGCCTGTTCGGCCATCCGGGACGACATCTCGGCATGTTCCTTTTCGATGCCGAAGGTGCCGGCCATGCCGCAGCAGCCGGCCTCGATCAGGGTGAATTCGTGGTCGGGAATCAGCTTGAGCACCCGGCGCATGGACTTCATGGCGCCCACCGCCTTCTGGTGGCAGTGGCCGTGGACCAGGGTTTCGCGTTCGGCGAGGGCCTTGAGCGGCAGGTCGAGGCGCTTGGCGGTGGACTCGCGGGCGAGGAATTCCTCGAACAGCAGGCAGTGCTTGGCCACCTGTTCCACCGCCTCGCCGAGCCCCAGCGCCTGGGCGTCGTCGCGCAGGCCGAGCACGCAGGAGGCCTCCAGGCCGACGACGGTGCGCCCGGCCTGTACGTGGGGCAGCAGCGCCTGGATCAGCCGCCGGGCCTCGCTCCGCGCTTCCTCGACCATGCCCTGGGCCAGGTAGGTGCGGCCGCAGCACAGGGCGCGCGCCGGCTCGCCGTCGCTGCCCTCGGGCTCGGCGATCAGTACCCGGTAGCCGCCGGCCTGCAGCACGGTGAGCGCCGCCTCGGCGATGCCCGGCTCGAAGTGGCGGGTGAAGGTGTCGACCAGCAGCACCACCTCGGGTAGGCCAGCGGCGGGTGCGCTATTGGCCGGCGCAGCGGCGAAGGGCTGCGCCGCCGGTTCGGGCAGGGCGCGCACGGCGGCCAGGCCGAACAGCCGTTCGGACAGCCGCGCCAGCAGCGGACTGGCGTTGCGCCAGCGCACCAGGGGTTTCAGCCAGGGCGCGCGGTGCAGCCAGCGCGGAGTATGGCCGAACAGCCGGCTGCGCCAGCTCAGTCCCTGGCGGGCGACGCGCTGGGCGAGGTATTCGGCCTTGATCAGCGGCATGTCGACGTTGGCCTCGCACTCGCGCTTGCAACCCTTGCAGGCCACGCAGAGGTCCATGGCCTCGGCCAGGGCGGGGTCGGCCAGCGCTTGTTCGGCCAGGTCGCTGTTCAGCGCCGCCTTGAGCAGGCGGACCCGGCCGCCGGTGGAGAGGTGTTCGTTGCCGCTGACGCGAAAGCTCGGGCACATCACCTGCTTGCCGTCGGCTTCGCACTGGCGGCTGTTGATGCACACCGCCACCGCCTTGGCGAAGTTGTCGCCGTGCTTGGGGATGTCGGCATAGGCGTCGCCCATGCCGGCGTCCTGGTAGGCGGACCAGTCGAGGAAGGTTTTCATCGGGCGAGTTCCTCCCGGCAAATGGCAGGGAACGGGAGGCGAAGGGGCGAGCGGGAGCGGCGAATGATCATGGTTCGGGCGGCTACGGGCTGAATGCGGATGGATGCCATGCTAAGCAAGTGCCGGGACGGATGCCAGCACGGGCGTACTGCGATGGCCGGACGGGCGTGACTCAACGCCGGGCGGGCAGGTAGTCCGGGCGGCCCAGGCCGCGAGGATCGCTGGCCGCCTCGACCTCGCCGCTGCGCTTGTCCCAGCGCAGCACCTGCTGGTTGCCGTAGGGCTCGCGCTCCCTCAACGGGTAGCCGCGGGCCTGCAGCTCGGCGATTTCCGCCGCCGTGAAGGCCTCCGGCTCGTGCTCGATGACATCCGGCAGGTACTGGTGATGGTAGCGCGGCACCGCCGGCCAGCGCCGGATTGGCTGGCCGTCGAGGTATTCCAGCACGGCCAGCAGGACCATGCCGGGGATGCGGCTGCCGCCGGGGGTGCCGAAGGCGGCGAGTTCGCCGGGGCTGTCGAGGAAGGTGGGGCTCATGCTCGACAGCGGGCGCTTGCCGGCGGCAACGGCGTTGGCCGGGCTGGCGGCGAGGGCGTAGGCATTGCTGCCCTGCAGGTCGGCAGCGAAGTCGTCCATCTCGTCGTTGAGCAGCACCCCGGTGCCCGGCACGCTGAAGGCGGCGCCGAACGGCAGGTTGATCGACAGGGTGGCGGCCACCGCGTTGCCCTCGGCATCCAGCACGGCGAAGTGGGTGGTGTGCTCGCCTTCGCGCCAGGCCGGCGCCGGCGGCAGGCTGGCGCTGGGGGTGGCCCGCTGCGGGTCGATGCTGGCGGCCAGTTCGCGCAGGTAGGCGGGGGTGAGCAGGTGCTCGACGGGGTTGGCGACGAAGTCCGGATCGCCGAGCAGGCCGCGGTCGCGGAAGGCGCGGCGCAGCACCTCGACCACGTAATGGGCGCGCTGCACGCGGCCGCCCGCCCGCCAGGGCAACTGCTCGAGCATGCCGAGGCTCTGAGCCAGGGCGATGCCGCCGGCCGAGGGCGGCGGCGCGCCGATCAGTTCGCGGCCTTCGGCCAGCACAACGCGCAGCGGCTCGCGCTCGACCACCCGGTAGCGGGCCAGGTCCTCGGTGCTCCAGATGCCGCCGGCGGCGCGCACCCCGGCGACCAGCCGCTCGGCGACGGGGCCGGCATAGAAGCCCTCGCGGCCCCGCTCGGCAAGCTGCTGCAGGGTTTCGGCCAGCTCCGGCTGGCGCAGCCGGCGGCCCTCGGCAGGGATCTCGCCGCCGGCGAGGAACAGCCGGGCGCTCTCCGGATCGTCGCGCAGGGCGCTCAGGCGGAACTGCGCGCGCTGCCGGTAGAGGCGGTCGACGGGAAAGCCGTCGCGGGCCTGGCGGATCGCCGGCGCCAGGCTGTCCTTCAGCGGCAGGCGGCCGTGGCGGGCGGCCAGCTCGACCAGCGCCGCCGGCAGGCCGGGAATCGCCGCGGCCAGGGCGCCGTCGCGGGACAGTTCGGGCCGGGCCTTGCCGTCGCGTACGTAGAGTTCGGCGTGAGCGGCGAGGGGCGCGCGTTCGCGGGCGTCGAGGAAACGGTAGCGGGCCGGCGCCGTGTCCTGCTCCTCGCGCAGCAGGAAGAAGCCGCCGCCGCCGAGGCCGGAGCCGTAGGGCTCGATCACCGCCAGGCTGGCGGCGATCGCCACGGCGGCATCGAAGGCGTTGCCGCCCCGCTCGAGAATCGATCGGCCGGCGGCGCCGGCTTCGGGGTGCGGGGTGGCGAGGGCGGCGCGGACGGGGGGCTGCGCCTGGGCGGTGGCCGCGAGGGCCAGCAGCGCCAGGCCGGCGAGGAGCCGGCCGAGGCGTCGTTCAGGACGCAGGGGCGTTCCCTCGCCGGGCAAGGGGTCAGGCCTTGCCGGTGATGATCAGGTACTTCTGCATCAGCTCGTCGCGGCTCTCGACGCGGTTCTCGTCCTTCGGGATGCAGTCTACCGGGCAGACCTGCTGGCATTGGGGTTCGTCATAGTGGCCGACGCATTCGGTGCACAGGTTGGGGTCGATCACGTAGATCTCTTCCCCCTGGGAGATGGCGCCGTTCGGGCACTCGGGTTCGCAGACGTCGCAGTTGATGCAATCGTCGGTGATCTTCAGGGACATGCAGGACTCCTGCCGCGGTCACGGCCGCGGCACTGGGACAACGACAGGGGACGAATTGTGCCGCATCGGCGCCCGCAGTGCACGCTCCGGGGTGATCGCTCAGGCGCGGAAGCGTTCGTGCAGGGCGACGGCCACCGCGGGATGGACGAACTGTTCGATGTTGCCGCCCAGCGCGGCGACTTCCCGGACCAGGGTGGAGGAGATGTAGGAGTGCTTTTCCGACGGGGTGAGGAACAGGCTTTCCACCTCCGGCGCCAGCTGGCGGTTCATGTTGGCGAGCTGGAACTCGTACTCGAAGTCGGACACCGCGCGCAGGCCGCGCAGCAGCACGTTGGCCTTCTGGTCCCGGGCGAATTGCGCGAGCAGGCTGGAAAAGCCCACCACCTCGACGTTGGGCAGGTGGCGGGTGACTTCCCGGGCCAGCTCGACGCGCTGTTCGAGGGGGAACAAGGGATTCTTCTTCGGGCTGGCGGCGACCGCGATGATCACCTGCTCGAACAGCTTGGCGGCGCGCTCGACCAGATCACCGTGTCCCTTGGTGATGGGGTCGAAGGTTCCCGGGTAGATTACGCGGTTCATCACGGCGTCCTTGGCGGGTTCATGGAGGCCCGGATGGTAGCTCAGCCGGCCGTCTGCGGCCAAGCCGGGCCCTTGGTTCAGAGCGGGGCGCCGGCCAGCCAGGCGGGGATGCGCCGCTCCAGATAGTGGCCGGGACGGTGCGGGGGACCTTCGACGAAGCCGACGTGGCCGCCCCCGGCCTGCAGTTCGAACTGGATGTTCGCCGACAGCTCGTGCGGCTGCGGCAGGCTGTGGGGGGACACGAAGGGATCGTCGGCGGCCTGGACGATCAGCGTCGGCACGCGGATGGCGGCGAGAAAATAGCGGCTGGAGGCGCGCCGGTAGTAGTCGCGGGCATCGGCGAAACCGTGCAACGGCGCGGTGATGCGCCCGTCGAACTCCCAGAAGGTACGCAGGCCCTGCAGCGGGCCGAGGCGTTCCAGCGCGGCGAGATGCTCGGCCTGGCCGAGGCGGGCGAACTGGCGCTGCTTGTCCTCCAGGTAGGTGCGCATGGCGCGCATGAAATGCGCCTGGTAGACCCGCGAGAAGCCCTGGCCGATGCGGTCGGCGCACTGGTCCAGGCGAAACGGCACCGACACCGCCACGGCCGCCTGCAGGGCGCAGTCCGCGCCGCTCTCGCCGAGGTGCTTGAGCAGCACGTTGCCGCCCAGGGAGTAGCCGACCGCATGCAGCGCGGCGTGCGGGCGCAGCCTGCGCAGGTGGGCGATGGCGGCGGCGAGGTCGTCGCTGGCACCGGAGTGGTAGGCCCGCGGCAGCCGGTTGGGCTCGCCCGAGCAGCCGCGCCAGTTCAGCGCCACGCTGGCCCAGCCGCGCTCGGCCAGGGCTTGCTGCAGGCCGAGCACGTAGAGCGAGCAGGAGGAGCCGCTCAGGCCGTGCAGCACCAGCACCAACGGCACCCGCGGATCGTCCGGGCCGTGCCAGTCGAGATCGAGGAAGTCGCCGTCCGCCAGCCACAGGCGCTCGCGTTGGCGTTTCAGCGGCGACTGCCGGCGGCACAGCGGTCCCCAGAGGGTCTGCAGGTGCGGGCCGGGCAGCCACCAGGCGGGGCAGAAGGGCGCGTCGTTCATCGTCGGAGCCCGCAGGTTCGTCCGTGACATCGCCAAGGGCCGCTTGGCGCTTCAGCCGGTCCTCTGCCACAGCGCGTAATACACCTGGCCGGCCTGCTTTTCCCGGTGCAGGCGCCAGCTGCCCGGCAGACCGAGGCCGGAGGGCGGGGCTTCGCCTTCAGTGTAGATCCAGGCGTCCCGGGCCAGCCAGCCGCGCTCCTCGAGCAGCCGGCAGGCCGGCGCGAGGAGGTCCTGGTGGAACGGCGGGTCGAGGAACACCAGGTCGAAGGCGCTCGGCGACTGGTGTTCCAGATAGCGCAGGGCATCGCCCTGCAGCAGCTGGCCATGGCCGCAGCGCAGGCTGTCGAGGTGCCGGCGCAGGCTGGCGACGGCCTCGCCGTTGAGGTCCAGGGCCAGCGCCTGGCCGGCGCCGCGCGACAGGGCTTCCAGGTAGAGCGCGCCGCTGCCGGCGAAGGGGTCGAGCACGCGAGCGCCTTCTATGTAGGGCGCCAGCCAGTTGAACAGGGTTTCGCGGACCCGGTCGGGCGTCGGGCGCAGGCCCGGCGTCTCGGGGAAGGCGAAGCGCCGCGAACGCCACTCGCCGCCGATGATGCGCAGCTGGCCCTGGCCGCCGTGAGGGCGGGCGGCCGGGCGAGAAGGGTGAGGAGACTGGCGCATTCAGTGCTCCGGCGTGGCGGCCGGACGCTCGACGGGTGTGGTCGGCGGCGGCAGCGGTTTCTGTTCGACGGTCGGACCGGCGCTGACCACGACGAAGCCGTCCGGATCGAGGTGCCTGGCCATAGCCGTCTTCACCTGCTCGACGGTGAGCGCCTGGACTTGCTGCAGGAAGACCTCCAGGTGGTTCAGCGGCAGGTTGTAGAAGCCGATGGCGCCGAGCTGGCCGACGATGTCGGCGTTGCTCGCGGTGGACAGCGGGAAACTGCCGATCAGCTCGCGCTTGGCGTCCTTCAGCTCCTTCTCGGTCGGCCCTTCGGCGATGAACTGGCGGACCAGCTGCTGCACCAGCTCCAGGGTGCCCTGGCTATAGTCGGCGCGGGTCTGCAGGTTGATCATGAAGGGGCCGCGGACCTGCATCGGCGTGAAGCCGGAGTAGATCCCGTAGGCCAGCCCGCGCTTCTCGCGCACCTCCTCCATCAGCCGGGCGCCGAAGCCGCCGCCGCCGAGGATCTGGTTGCCCAGGTAGAGCGCCGCGTAGTCCGGATCGTCGCGGGCGATGCCGAGCTGGGCGAGCATCAGGTGGGTCTGCTGGGAGGGGTATTCGATGTGCCGCAGGCCCGGCTTGGGCGGTAGCGGATCGGCCGGCTTGGCCAGCGCCGGTCCTGCCGGCAGCCTGGCGGAGAGGGTCGCGGCGATGGCCTCGGCCTCGCTGCGCGAGAGGTCGCCGACCAGCGCGATGACCGCGTTGGCGGCGCTGTAGGCGCGGGCGTGGAAGGCCTGCAGCTGCTCGCGGCCGATCGGCGCGATCGACGCGGCGTCGCCGTCGCTCGGATGGGCGTAGGGGTGGTCGCCGAACAGCTGGCGATTGAGTTCCAGGCTGGCCAGCTTGCCGGGACTCTGCTTGCGCATCTCGAAGCCGGCCAGCAGCTGGTTCTTGATCCGCGCCAGGGCGTCGACGGGGAACTCCGGCCGGCCGACCACCTCGGCAAACAGCGCGAGCGCCGGCTCGCGCTTGGCCGGGTCGCTCAGGCTGCGCAGGCTGGCGACGGCCATGTCGCGGTAGGCACCGTTGGCGAACTCGGCGCCGAGGCCCTCGAAGCCCTCGGCGATGGCGGTCGCGTCCTTGCCGGCCACTCCTTCGTTGAGCATGGCGTTGGTCAGCAGGGCCAGGCCGGGGCTGGCGCCGTCCTGGCTGCTGCCGGCGGCAAAGGTCAGGCGCAGGTCGAACATCGGCAGCTGGCGGGCCTCGACGAACAGCACCCGGGCGCCTTCGGCGGTGCGCCAGCTCTGGATGTTCAGGGCGCGATGGACCGGCGGCTCGCCGTTCAGGTGGGCCAGGGACTCCAGGCGGGCCGGGGCGGCGGGCGCGGCGCCGGCAGGGACGGGCGGGCGCGGCGGCAGGTTGGCGAGCCAGGTCAGCAGGCCGAGCAGGAGCAGCAGGATCAGGCCGATCAGGCCGTAGCTCAGGCGGGTACGTTCAGTCATGGTGGGCCTCTTCGGGCAGGATGTGCGCGACGGTGAGGCGCGAGCGGGTGAAGTAGTGGCGGGCGGCGGCCTGGATGTCCTGCGGGGTGACCGCCTGCAGGGCAGCCAGTTCGTCGTCGATCAGGTGCCAGGACAGGCCCACGGTTTCCAGCTGGCCGATGGTGGTCGCCTGCTGGGCGATGGAGTCGCGCTCGTAGACCAGGCTGGCGATGACCTGGGCGCGCACGCGCTCCAGTTCCTCGCTGGTTGGCGGGGTTGCCTTGAGTTCGTCGAGCAGGCGCCAGAGGCCGGCTTCGACCTCTTCCAGGCTGCGGCCCTTCTGCACGTTGGGCGTGGCGCTGAGGACGAACAGGCTGTCGCCGCGCACGTAGGCGTCGTAGCCGGCGTTGGCGTCGGACACCAGCTCCTCGCCGCGCTCCAGACGGGCCGGGATGCGCGCGCTGTAGCCGCCGTCGAGCAGGCCGGCGATCAGGCGCAGCGCCTGGACCTCGCGGGGATTCTCGGTGGTCGCCAGGCCGGGCACGTTGAAGCCGTACAAAAGGCTTGGCAGTTGCACCTTGAGGTTCAGTCGGAGGCGCCGCTCGCCCGGTTCGGCCGGCTCCAGCGGGGCCTTGGCGACCGGCAGCGGACGCGCCGGAATGGGGCCGAAATAGTGTTCGGCGAGGCGCTTCACCTCGTCGCCGGTGACGTCGCCGACCACCACCAGGGTGGCGTTGTTCGGCACATACCAGGTCTGGTACCAGGCGCGCAGCTCGTCGACGCTCATCCGGTCGAGGTCGGCCATCCAGCCGATGGTCGGGGTGCGGTAGCCGCTGGCCGGGTAGGCCATGGCCTTGAAGCGCTCGTAGGCCTGGGCGCTGGGGCGGTCTTCGGTGCGCAGGCGGCGCTCCTCCTTGACCACCTCGATCTCGCGCGCGAACTCCGCCGGCGGCAGGCGCAGGCTGGCCAGGCGGTCGGCCTCCAGTTCCAGGGCCACCGGCAGGCGGTCGCGCGCCAGCACCTGGTAGTAGGCGGTGTAGTCGTCGCTGGTGAAGGCGTTCTCCTCGGCGCCCAGCTCGCGCAGGATCCGCGAGGACTCGCCGGGGCCGAGCTTGCGGCTGCCCTTGAACATCATGTGTTCGAGGGCGTGGGACAGGCCGGTCTGACCGGGCGTCTCGTAGCTGGAGCCGACCTTGTACCAGAGCTGCGAGACCACCACCGGGGCACGGTGGTCCTCGCGGACGATGACCTTGAGGCCGTTGTCCAGGGTGTATTCGTGGGTCGGTTGGGGGGCGGCGGCCAGCGCCGTCAACGGCATGCCGAGCAGCAGGGCGGCGGCATGGCGGGCGATCACGTTCATGGATGTCGAACCTGTGGGGCGGCCCGCGAGCTTAGCCCGGTGGGCGGGGAGGTGCTAGGATAACTATCCGTTTCACCGGCGGCCAAGCCCGCCGGTCTCATCGCCCCCGTGAGAAAGCCGTCTCCATGTTTGGTTCAAACGACGACAAGAAGCCGGCCGAGGCCGGCGAGAAGAAAGGCCTGTTCGGCTGGTTCCGCAAGAAGGAGCAACCCGCGCCGGCCCCTGCCTCTGCCCCCATCGAAGAGCCCTGTGACGTCACCGCCGAGCCGCCGCCGGCGGTGACCGTCGACACCTCCCGCCCGGTAGAGCCCGAGCCGTTACCGCCGGTTCTCGAGGCGCCGGCCGAGGTGCCGGTCGCCGCGCCGCCCGTGCCGGAGCCCGCGTCTGAGCCCGCCGCGGAGGCGGCGCCCCCGAGCGAGCCCGCGCCGCTGGCAGCGGTCGAGGTCGAGGTCGAGGCGCCGGCAGCCGTCGTCCAGCCCGCGCCGCGGCCGAACAAGTCTGGCTTCTTCTCCCGCCTCCGCCAGGGCCTGGCGAAGACCGGCTCGACCCTCGGCGAGGGCATGGCCAGCCTGTTCCTCGGCGAGAAGGCGATCGACGACGAACTCTTGGAGGAACTGGAAACCCGCCTGCTGCTCGCCGATGTCGGCGTCGAGGCCACCACCGCGATCGTCCAGAGTCTGACCCAGCGGGTGGCGCGCAAGGAGCTGGCCGACAGCGAGGCGCTGTACCGCGCCCTGCAGGAGGAGCTGACCGCGCTGCTTCGGCCGGTCGAGCAGCCGCTGGCGCTCGAGTCCGCGCCGCGGCCCTATGTGATCCTGGTGATCGGCGTCAACGGCGCCGGCAAGACCACCACCATCGGCAAGCTGGCCGCGCGCCTGCAGCAGGACGGTAAGAAGGTTATGCTCGCCGCCGGCGACACCTTCCGCGCCGCCGCCGTCGAGCAGCTGCAGGTCTGGGGCGAGCGCAACCGGATTCCGGTGATCGCCCAGCATACCGGCGCGGACTCCGCCTCGGTGATCTTCGACGCCCTGCAGGCCGCCAAGGCGCGCGGCATGGACGTGCTGATCGCCGATACCGCCGGTCGCCTGCACACCAAGGACAACCTGATGGAGGAGCTGAAGAAGGTTCGCCGGGTGCTCGGCAAGCTGGACGATGCGGCACCCCACGAGGTGTTGCTGGTGCTGGATGCCGGTACCGGGCAGAACGCCATCAACCAGACCAAGCAGTTCAGCCAGACGGTGAACGTCACCGGCCTGGCGCTGACCAAGCTGGACGGTACCGCCAAGGGCGGGGTGATCTTCGCCCTGGCCAAGCAGTTCGGCCTGCCGATCCGCTACATCGGGGTCGGCGAGGGCGTCGACGACCTGCGCACCTTCGTCGCCGAGGAGTTCGTCCGCGCGCTGTTCGCGGAGAAGCCGGTGCAATGATCCGCTTCGAACAGGTCGGCAAGCGCTATCCCAACGGCCATGTCGGCCTGCACGAGCTGAGCTTCCAGGTGCGCCACGGCGAGTTCCTCTTCGTCACCGGCCATTCCGGCGCCGGCAAGAGCACCTTGCTGCGTCTGCTGCTGGCCATGGAGCGCCCGACCAGCGGCCGGCTGCTGCTCGCCGGGCAGGATCTGTCGAGCATCACCACCGCGCAGATCCCCTTCCTGCGCCGGCAGATCGGCGTGGTGTTCCAGAACCACCAGCTGCTGTTCGACCGTAGCGTGTTCGACAATGTCGCCCTGCCGCTGCGGATTCTCGGCCTGGGCAAGGACGAGATCGCCCGGCGCACCCTGATCGCCCTGGAGCGGGTCAGCCTGCAGGACAAGGTCGAGGGTTTCCCTTCCGATCTTTCCACCGGACAGCAGCAGCGGGTCGGCATCGCGCGTGCGGTGGTCCACCAGCCGGCCCTGCTGCTGGCCGACGAGCCCACCGGCAACCTCGACCCGCGCCTGGCCGCGGAGATCATGGGGGTGTTCGAGGACATCAACCGCCTCGGCACCACGGTGCTGATCGCCAGCCACGACCTGGCGCTGATCGCCCGCATGCGCCACCGTCTGCTGACCCTGCAACGCGGTCGTCTGATCAGCGACGGGGAGGCCGCCTGATGAGCGATTCCAACCTGCCCGAGCCGCGCCCCTCCGAGCGGGTCGGCGCCCTGCCCAGGGCGGAGGCGAAGGGTGCCGAGCCGGATTTCGCCGCGCTGCTGGTGTCCTGGCTGGACAGTCACCGTGGCAGCCTGGTCGACGGCCTGCGCCGGCTCGGCCGGCAGCCGCTGGGCAGCTTCCTGACCTGCCTGGCGATGGCCGTCGCCCTCAGCCTGCCGATGGGACTGTCGCTGCTGCTCGACGACATCGCGCGGCTCGGCGGCTCCTGGCAGCGTGCCGCGCAGATTTCCCTGTTCACCACGCTGGACGTGGACGATGCGGCGGGCGAGCGTTTGCGCGCGCGGATCGCCGCGCTGCCGGAGGTGGCCGAGGCCGAGTGGATCGGTCGCGAGCGGGGGCTGGAGGAGTTCCAGCGCCAGTCGGGGCTCGGCGAGGCGCTCCGCGGGCTGCCCGAGAATCCCCTGCCGGGGGTGATCCTGGTCACCCCCCGGGCGATCGACAAGACCGGTCTCGAGGCCCTGCGCCTGCAGCTCGAGGACTTCTCCGGTGTGCAGCTGGTGCAGCTCGACCTGCTCTGGGTCGAGCGCCTCGGGGCGATCCTCGCGCTCGGCGAGCGCTTCGTCTTCGGGCTTTCCGTGCTGCTGGTGCTGGCCCTGCTGTTGGTGATCGGCAACACCATTCGCCTGCACATCGAGAACCGCCGCAGCGAGATCGAGGTGATCAAGCTGGTCGGCGGCACCGACGGCTACGTACGCCGGCCCTTCCTCTACATGGGCACCCTGTACGGCTGCGGCGCCGGGCTGCTGGCCTGGCTGGTGCTGGTCTACGGGATCGACTGGCTGAACGCGGCGGTGGTGCGCCTGGCCGGGCTCTATGGCAGCGATTTCGCCCTCGCTGGGATACCCCTGGAGGACGGTCTATCGCTGCTGCTGGGGGCCGTCCTGCTCGGCTATGTCGGCGCCTGGCTGGCGGTGGCGCGGCACCTCAGCGAGCTGGCGCCGCGCTGATCGGCAGGCACGCCGGCCGGACTGTAACGGAGCTTTTGCGGCGGCTTGCAGTCAGATCCTCCGATGCTACACTGGCCATTCCCAGTGAATCGGAGGATTCGCATGACCAATTCCCTGCAACCTGTTTCTGCCCTGGTCCCCGGCGCCAACCTGGAGGCTTATGTGCACGCGGTCAACAGCATCCCGCTGCTGACGCCCGAACAGGAGCGCGAACTGGCCGGTCGTCTCTACTACCAGCAGGACCTGGAAGCCGCACGGCAGATGGTGCTGGCGCACCTGCGTTTCGTCGTCCACATCGCCCGCAGCTATTCCGGCTACGGTCTGGCCCAGTCCGACCTGATCCAGGAAGGCAACGTCGGCCTGATGAAGGCGGTCAAGCGCTTCAACCCGGAAATGGGCGTGCGCCTGGTGTCCTTTGCGGTGCACTGGATCCGCGCCGAGATCCACGAGTTCATCCTGCGCAACTGGCGTATCGTCAAGGTCGCCACCACCAAGGCGCAGCGCAAGCTGTTCTTCAACCTGCGCAGCCAGAAGAAGCGCCTGGCCTGGCTGAACAACGACGAAGTCCACGCCGTGGCCGAGAGCCTGGGCGTCGAGCCGCACGAAGTGCGCGAGATGGAAAGCCGCCTGAGCGGCCAGGACATGGCCTTCGACCCGGCGGCCGACGCCGACGACGACAGCGCGTTCCAGTCGCCGGCCCACTACCTGGAAGACCAGCGCTACGACCCGGCGCGCCAGCTGGAAGAAGCCGACTGGAGCGACAGCGCCGCGGCCAACCTGCACGAGGCGCTGGACGGTCTCGACGAGCGCAGCCGCGATATCCTCTACCAGCGCTGGCTGGCCGAGGAGAAGGCCACGCTGCACGACCTGGCGGCCAAGTACAAGGTCTCCGCCGAGCGTATCCGCCAGCTGGAGAAGAGCGCCCTGAACAAGCTCAAGGGCTCGATCCAGGCGTAATTCTCTTCCCTGTAGGGTGGGTAACCGCGCAGCGTTACCCACCGACGGCAGCACAGCTGCCGTCTTCATGATGTTCCCCTGCCGACCACCGGCCCGGCGCCACCCTCATCTGTCCAGCCGCACCTTGCTGAAGTCCTGGCGTCCGAACGGGCTGGCCCGATAGCCCTCGACGTCCTTGCGGACCAGCACGGCGGCGGTCGGGTGGGCCAGCGGCAGCCAGAGCGCCTGCTCGCGGATCAGCGTCTGTGCCTCCCGGTACAGCCGGCTGCGCTCTACTTGGTCGCTGCTGCGTTTGCCCTCGGCGATCAGGTGGTCCAGCCGTGCGTTGCAGTAGCGGGCGAAGTTCAGTCCCGACGCGACCGAGGCGCAGGCGAACTGCGGAGTGAGGAAGTTGTCCGGATCGCCGTTGTCGCCGGCCCAGCCCATGAACAGCAGGTCGTGCTCGCCGGCCTTGGCGCGGCGGATCAGCTCGCCCCACTCGATCACCCGGATCTCCGCCCGGATGCCGACTTGCGCCAGGTCGGCCTGCAGCAGCTGGGCGCCGAGCGCGGGGTTGGGGTTGAGCAGGCTGCCGGCCGGGCGCGTCCAGATCGTGGTGCTGAAGCCTTGCGCCAGCCCGGCCTTGACCAGCAACTCGCGGGCCCGGGCCGGATCGTGGGGATAGACCGGCAGGTCGGCGGCGTAGCTCCAGGTCGTCGGCGGATAGGGGCCGTCGGCGGCCAGCGCGCTGTCCTCGAACACCGCCTTCAGGTAGCTGGCCTTGTCGAAGGCGAGGTTGATCGCCTGGCGCACCTCGGGCCTGTCCAGCGGGGGATGCTGGGTATTGAGGGCGACGAAGGCGGTCATGAAGGCCGGCGTGGCGACTACCTTGAGCGTCGGGTCGTCCTGCGCCGCACGCACGTCCTGCGGCTTCGGCGACAGGGCGATCTGGCACTCGCCGCGGCGCAGGCGCTGCAGACGCACGTTGGCGTCCGGGGTGATGGCCAGGACCACTCCGTCGACCGCGGGCTTTCCGGCGAAATAGTCGGGGTTGGCCAGGTAGCGTACCAGGGCATCCTTCTGGTAGCGCTTGAGCACGAAGGGGCCGGTGCCCACCGGCTGGCTGTCGAGCTGCTCCGGCGTGCCGGCGGCGAGCAGTTGGGCAGCGTACTCGGCCGAATAGATGGAGGCGAAGCCCATGCTCAGGGTGGCGAGGAAGGTCGCGTCGGGGCGGGCGAGGGTGAAGCGCACCTGCTGCGGGCCAGGCGCCTCGACCGCGCGGACCAGCTCGCCGAGTTGCATCGACTGGGCGTGGGGATAGCCGTTCGGTGCAGTCTTGTACCAAGGGTGGCCAGGGTCGAGCATGCGCCGGAAGCTGAACAGAACGTCCTCGGCAGTCAGCGTCCGGCGCGGGGCGAACCAGGGCGTGCGGTGGAAGGCCACCCCTTCGCGCAGCCGGAAATCGTAGAACAGGCCGTCCGCAGACACCTGCCAGCTCTGCGCCAGGCCGGACTGCAGCTGGCCGCTCTGCGGGTCGAACTCGACCAGGCGGTTCATCAGCAGGTCGGCGGAGGCGTTGGTGGTGGTCAGCGAGTTGTAGCGCACCACGTCGAACCCCTCCGGACTGGCCTCGCTGCAGACGACGAGCGTGGCGGCCTGGCTCAGCAGCGGGGCGAACAGCAGGGGGAGGAGGGCGAGGCGCATGCGGGGCTCCTGAAGGGGCTGACGGGCGGGTCTTCGGCGAAGGGGGCTATTCTGGAGCAGTTTTCCCGGAAAAGGGTTCGCCCGTCGCCGGTTATTCTCGCCCGTTCCGGCAATCGGAGCGGGCTGCGACGCCGCGCGGTGCGCCGAGGCGGGAGCTATTCTTCGACCTGTGTCGAGGGAGAGCGGACATGATCGATACTTCGAAGCCCAAGGACTTACTGATGGATCGGGCGCCTCGTCTCGGCGAGCGTCTGTTGCCGATCACCGAGGCGGAGCGACAGGCCCGTGTGCGGCTCGCCGCCTGCTATCGCGTCTTCGACTACCTGGGCTGGACCGAGTCCATCTTCAATCACATCACGCTGCGCGTTCCCGGGCCGGAAACGGTCTTTCTGATCAACCCGTTCGGGCTGCACTACAGCGAGGTGACGGCTTCGAGTCTTGTCGCCGTCGACCTCGAAGGCCGGCCCGTCCGGCCAGCCGGGCATCCGGTCAACCTGGCCGGCTTCGTGATCCATGGCGCCATTCACGGCCATATCCAGGCTGCCCATTGCGTCATGCACACGCACACGACCACCGGCAGCGCGGTCGCCTGCCTGGAGGACGGGCTGTCCCATGATTCGTTCTATGGGGCGCAACTGCATGGTCAGGTCGCCTATCACGACTTCGAGGGCGTGACGGTGAACCTCGACGAGCGGGAGCGGCTGCTCGCGAGTATCGGCGACAAGCGCGCGGTCATCCTGCGCAACCACGGCTTGCTGACCTGGGGCGAAACGCTCGAGGAAGCCTTCATGTGGCTGTGGCTGCTGCAGCGCGCCTGCGACGTCCAGATCGCCGCCGCAGCCGGGCGCATGAGGCATCTGCCAGCGCAAGTCTTGGCCCGGACTCGTCTCCAGGCTGGCGCCCGGCAGCCGCAGCTCTGCAAGGCGGCGTTCGATGCCTGGGTGCGGAAGGTCGACGTGCTGGATGCTTCCTACCGGGACTGAATGCTCCACGAGAGCGGGACGGGGGCGGATTTATTTGTGCTCGGCCAGCGGAGCGCGCCGGGCCATCGACGGCATGGCTGGCGGATGACGCGAAGGCCCTCCGTCGGTCGCCGCCGAAGTCGCGCGATTCTTGCCCCATCGGGGGCTTTCTGATATAAAGCAGCGCTCTTTTCTAGGGGTCCGCTTCCTGCGTTGGCAGTGACAGCCGGTCAGACCCCGATGAATCGTGGCGCAGCTGGCGTGCGAAAGCCTTTCGCGCGAATCGCCGGGCGCCGAATGACTGAAAGATAAGCGGCCAACCCATGCCGGGTTGGGCATGTGGTTTTTGAGGGCTGAGGCATGTCGAGAGTCTGTCAAGTGACCGGTAAGGGTCCGGTTACCGGGAACAACATTTCCCACGCGAACAACAAAACCCGCCGTCGTTTCCTGCCGAACCTGCAGCATCACCGTTTCTGGGTCGAGTCCGAGAAGCGTTTCGTGCGTCTGCGCGTTTCCGCCAAGGGTATGCGCATCATCGACAAGCGCGGTATCGACATCGTACTGTCCGAGCTGCGCGCTCGCGGCGAAAAGGTTTGAGGAGATAGTCATGCGTGATCTGATCCGTTTGGTGTCCAGCGCCGGTACCGGCCATTTCTACACCACCGACAAGAACAAGCGCACCACCCCCGACAAGATCGAGATCAAGAAGTACGATCCTGTCGTGCGCAAGCACGTGATCTACAAGGAAGCCAAGATCAAGTGATTGATCGGCTGCCTGACGAAGAAGCCCGCCTTTTGGCGGGCTTCTTCGTTTTCGGGGACGTGCATCCATATTGAAAGCCCCGGGTGCGGGGGGTAGGGTGTTCCGATGACTCCCGTGACGAGAAGGATGCCCCCATGACCAGCCCGACCCGTGCCGACTGGGAAGAACGTGCCCGCCGCCTGACCCTCGAGGGCCGCGCCTTCGTCGACGGCCACTACCTGACAGCCGTCGAGGGCGCGACCTTCGACTGCCTGAGCCCGGTCGACGGGCGCCGGCTGGCGCAGGTGGCCAGCTGCGACGCGGCCGATGCCGAACTGGCGGTGGCGGCGGCGCGGCGCAGCTTCGAGGACGGCCGCTGGTCGCGGTTGGCGCCGGCCAAGCGCAAGGCAGCGATGATCCGCCTGGCCGAGCTGCTGGAAACCCATCGCGAGGAGCTGGCCCTGCTGGAAACCCTGGACATGGGCAAGCCGATCACGGACGCGCTGAGGATCGACGTGCCGGCGGCGGCGCGTGCGCTGCGCTGGAGCGGCGAGGCGATCGACAAGCTCTACGGCGAGGTGGCCGCCACCCCCGACGACGAGCTGGGCCTGGTCACCCGCGAACCGGTCGGCGTGGTGGCGGCCATCGTGCCATGGAACTTCCCGCTGCTGATGGCCTGCTGGAAGCTCGGCCCGGCGCTGGCCAGCGGCAACTCGGTGATCCTCAAGCCCTCGGAGAAGTCGCCCTTGACCGCCATCCGCCTCGCCCAGCTGGCGCTCGAGGCGGGCATTCCGCCCGGCGTGCTCAACGTCCTGCCGGGCTACGGCCATACGGTCGGCAAGGCGCTGGCGCTGCACATGGACGTCGACTGCCTGGTGTTCACCGGCTCGACCCGGATCGCCCGGCAACTGATGGTCTACGCCGGCGAGTCGAACATGAAGCGCGTCTGGCTGGAGGCCGGCGGCAAGAGCCCGAACATCGTCTTCGCCGACGCGCCGGACCTCAGGGCCGCCGCCGAGGCCGCGGCGGGCGCCATCGCCTTCAACCAGGGCGAGGTGTGCACCGCCGGTTCGCGCCTGTTGGTCGAGCGCTCGATCAAGGACCAGTTCCTGCCGCTGCTGCTGGAAGAGCTGAAGCGCTGGCAGCCCGGCCACCCGCTGGACCCGGCGACCAACGTCGGCGCCCTGGTGGACCGCCAGCAGCTGGACACCGTGCTCGGCTACATCGAGGCCGGATTGAGCGAGGGCGCCAGCCTGCTGACCGGCGGCCGGCGCGTCCTCGAGGAAACCGGCGGCACCTACGTCGAGCCGACAGTGTTCGACGGGGTGGACAACGCCATGAAGATCGCCCGCGAGGAAATCTTCGGCCCGGTGCTCTCGGTGATCGTCTTCGACACCCCGGAGGAAGCGGTGCGGATCGCCAACGACAGCCCCTACGGGCTGGCCGCGGCGCTCTGGACCCGCGACCTGTCCAAGGCCCACCGCACCGCCCGGGCGCTGCGCGCCGGCAGCGTGTGGGTCAACCAGTACGATGGCGGCGACATGACCGCGCCGTTCGGCGGCTTCAAGCAGTCCGGCAACGGTCGCGACAAGTCGCTGCACGCCTTCGACAAGTACACCGAGCTGAAGGCCACCTGGATCAAGCTGTAGGGCGCTTCACAGCAGCTCCTGGAGTCGGTGCCAGAGCATGCCCAGGGCGAGCAGCGGCGCGCGCAGGCGCGGGCCGCCGGGGAAGCGGCGGTGCGGCACCCGGGCGAACAGCTCGAAGCCGCCGCCCTGCTGCCCGGCGATGGCCTCGGCGAGCAGCCGGCCGGCCAGGTGGGTGGCGTTCAGCCCGTGGCCGGAATAGCCCTGGGCGTAGTAGACGTTGGGCTGCTCCTTCAGCCGGCCGATCTGCGGCAGGCGGTTGGCGCCGATGCCGATCATCCCGCCCCAGGCGTAGTCGATGTGCGTATCGGCGAGCTGGGGAAAGACTTTCACCATCTTCGGCCGCATGTAGCCGGCGATGTCCCGCGGATCGCGCCCGGAGTAGTGGCAGGCGCCGCCGAACAGCAGACGGCGGTCGGCGGACAGGCGGAAGTAGTCGAGCACCACGCGCTGGTCGCAGACCGCCAGGTTCTGCGGCAGCAGCTCGGCGGCCAGGGCAGGGGAGAGCGGTTCGGTGGCGATGATATAGCTGCCGGCCGGCAGGACCTTGCCGGCCAGCGCCGGCTCGAGGGCACCGAGGTGGGCGTTGCCGGCGAGCACCAGGCTGGCGGCGCGGACCCGGCCACGGGGCGTGTGCACGCGGACTTCGCGGCCGTGGTCGATCTTCGTCACCGCCGAACGCTCAAAGAGTTGCACGCCGAGCGCCTGCGCCGCGGCGGCCTCGCCGAGCAGCAGCCTGAGCGGATGCAGGTGCCCCGAGCCGCGGTCCAGCAGCCCGCCGCAGTAACGCCGGGAGCCGATCACCTCGTGCATCCGGTCGGCCTCCAGCAGGCGCAGTTCGTGGCGGTAGCCGAGCGCCAGCAGCTCGGCGTACTCCGCCTGCAGGTGCTCGACATGCCGCGCCCGGGTAGCCAGGTCGCAGTAGCCCCAGGTCAGGTCGCAGTCGATGGCGTGGCGTTCGATGCGCCGGCGGACGATCTCCACCGCCTCCAGGCCCATCAGCTTCAGGGCGCGCACGCCGTCCGCGCCGAGCAGCGGGCGGAAGCCTTCGAGATCGTGGCCGAGGCCGCGGATCAGCTGCCCGCCGTTGCGCCCGCTGGCGCCCCAGCCGAGCACCCGCGCTTCCAGCAGGATCACCGAGAGGCCGCGCTCGGCCAGTTCGAGGGCGGTATTGAGCCCGCTGAAGCCGCCGCCGACCACGCACACCTCGGCGCGCAGCTCGCCTTCCAGCGCCGGAAACGCCGGCAGCGGGCCGGCCGTGGCGGCGTAGTAGGAAGGGGCGTGTTCGTCCGGCTGGACGGAGGCCGCCGGCAATGTCTCGTTCATCGCGTATCGCTTCCTCGTTGCGCGGGCGGCGGGTTCGGACCTGGCCGCCGGGCGGCCGCGCGGGATGGTTCGGGGTAGCGCCGCTCCGTGGCGAGACCGGCACCGGCCGAATATAACCCCGCCAGGAGTGGAAGCCGGCGTTTATAGATTCATATACTGCGGCCATCGAAGGCTGTGCAGCTTGGGGGAGAAACCGTCATGCGCGTACTGGTACTGGGCAGCGGAGTGATCGGCACCACCACGGCCTACTATCTGGCCCGGGCCGGTTGCGAGGTGACGGTGGTCGACCGCGCCGAGGGGCCGGCCATGGAGACCAGCTTCGCCAACGCCGGCCAGGTGTCGCCGGGCTACGCCTCGCCCTGGGCGGCGCCCGGCGTGCCGCTCAAGGCCCTCAAGTGGCTGTTGCAGCGCCATGCGCCGCTGGCCATCAAGCCGACCGCCGATTTCCGCCAGTACCTCTGGCTGGCGCAGATGCTGCGCAACTGCACCGCTGCACGCTATGCGCTGAACAAGGAACGCATGGTGCGCCTGTCCGAGTACAGCCGCGACTGCCTCGACGAGCTGCGCGCCGAGACCGGCCTCGACTACGAAGGCCGCCAGCTGGGCACCACCCAGCTGTTCCGCACGCAGAAGCAGCTGGACGCCGCGGCCCAGGACATCGCCGTGCTCGAGCGCTCCGGGGTGCCCTACGAGCTGCTCGACCGCGCCGGCATCGCCCGCGTCGAACCGGCTCTGGCCGGCGTCGCCGACAAGCTCGCCGGCGCCCTGCGCCTGCCCAACGACCAGACCGGCGACTGCCAGTTGTTCACCCGCCGTCTGGCGGAGCTGGCCGTCGCCCTCGGCGTGGAGTTCCGTTTCGACCGGCACATCGAGCGTCTGGAGCATGACGGCGAGCGCCTCTTCGGCGTGCGCATCGACGGCCGGCTGGAACGCGCCGACCACTACGTGCTGGCCCTCGGCAGTTATTCGCCGCAGTTGCTCGCGCCGCTAGGCATCCGCGCGCCGATCTATCCGCTCAAGGGCTACTCGCTGACCCTTCCCATCGTCGATCCGGCCCTGGCGCCGACCTCGACGATCCTCGACGAGACCTACAAGGTCGCGATCACCCGCTTCGACGCGCGCATCCGTGTCGGCGGCATGGCCGAGCTGGCCGGTTTCGACCTGGTGCTGAATCCACGTCGGCGCGAAACCCTCGAGCTGGTGGTGGGCGACCTCTACCCGCAGGGCGGCGACCTGGCCCGCGCCGAGTTCTGGACCGGCCTGCGCCCGGCCACCCCGGACGGCACGCCGATCGTGGGCGCGACCCGCTACCGCAACCTGTTCCTCAACACCGGGCACGGTACACTGGGCTGGACCATGGCCTGCGGCTCCGGCCGCCTGCTGGCCGACCTGCTGGCGCGCAAGCGCCCGCAGATCAGCGCCGCGGGCCTCGACATTTCCCGCTACGGCAACTCCCAGGAGAACTCCCCCCATGTCCATCCGGCGCCTGCGAACTGAAGCGCGCTACAGCGAAATCGTCGTCCACAACGGCACCGTCTACCTGGCCGGGCAGTTGGCGGACGACTACGGCGGCGGCATCGAGGAGCAGACCCGGCAGACCCTGGCCAACGTCGACCGGCTGCTCGCCGAGGCCGGCAGCGACAGGTCGCGGCTGCTCTCGGTGACCATCTACCTGAAGGACATGGCCGCCGACTATGCCGGCCTCAACGCGGTGTGGGACGCCTGGCTGCCGGCCGGCTGCGCGCCGGCGCGCGCCTGCGTCGAGGCCCGGCTGTACAGCGACGACGCCCGGGTGGAGATGACGGTCGTCGCCGCGCTGCCCTGAGGCTCACCCTTACCCCTTCGAGAGCGACATCCCATGCGCCCCGCCCGTGCCCTGATCGATCTTGCCGCCCTGCGCCACAACTACCGGCTGGCCCGCGAACTGGGCGGCGCGCGCGCCCTGGCGGTGGTCAAGGCCGATGCCTACGGGCACGGCGCGCTGCGCTGCGCCCAGGCTCTGGAAGGCGAGGCCGACGGCTTCGCGGTGGCCTGCATCGAGGAGGCGCTGGAGCTGCGCGAGGCCGGCATCCGCGCGCCGATCCTGCTGCTGGAAGGCTTCTTCGAGGCGGACGAGCTGGTGCTGATCGAGCGCCACGGCCTGTGGTGCGCGGTGCATGCGTCCTGGCAGCTGGAGGCCATCGAGCGCACACCGCTCGCGCAGCCGCTGACCTGCTGGCTGAAGCTCGACTCCGGCATGCATCGGGTCGGCTTCGCACCGGCCGACTACCGGGCGGCCCACGCGCGCCTCACGGCCAGCGGCAAGGCGGCGAAGATCGTCGCCATGAGCCATTTCGCCCGCGCCGACGAGTTGGACTGCCCGCGGGTCGCCGAACAGCTGGCGCAGTTCGCGGCGGCGACCGGCGGCCTCGCGGTGGAGTTCAGCCTGCGCAACTCGCCGGCACTGCTCGGTTGGCCACAGCTGTTCCGCCGCGGCCAGGACTGCGAATGGCTGCGGCCGGGGATCATGCTCTACGGCGCCACGCCTTTCGAGCAGCACCAGGCGCAGGCGGCGCGGCTACGCCCGGTGATGACCCTGGAGTCGAAGATCATCAGCGTGCGCGAGCTGCCGGCCGGCGAGCCGGTGGGCTACGGCGCGCGCTTCGTCAGCCCGCGGCCGACCCGTGTCGGGGTGGTCGCCCTGGGCTATGCCGACGGCTATCCGCGGCATGCGCCGGACGGCACGCCGGTCGCCGTCGACGGCCAGCCGGCGCGGCTGATCGGCCGGGTGTCGATGGACATGCTCACCGTCGACCTCACCGACCTGCCCCAGGCCGGCCTCGGCAGCCGGGTCGAGCTGTGGGGCACCGAGGTGCCGGCCGGTGCCGTGGCGGCGGCGGCCGGCACCATCGCCTACCAGCTGTTCTGCAACGTGCGGCGGGTCGCCCGGTCCTGGCGGGACTGAACGGAATCTGCGGCGGAGCGTTGTAAATACTGAACGCCGTTGCCATCATTAACGGCAACTGGTTCAGGCTTCCGAGAGGATTCCCGCCTTGGACGTCGGCATTCGACTGCAATCCATACGCAAGCTCAAAGGCCTCTCCCAGCGTGAACTCGCCAAGCGCGCGGGCGTCACCAACAGCACCATCTCGATGATCGAGAAGAACAGCGTCAGCCCCTCGATCAGCTCCCTGAAGAAGGTTCTCGGCGGCATTCCCATGTCGCTGATGGAGTTCTTCTCCCTCGACCTCGCTGTGGAGGCCAGCCCTCCGGTGGTCTACCGCGCCGCCGAGCAGGCCGAGCTGTCTTGCGGGCCGCTGAGCATGCGGCTGGTCGGCAAGGACCATCCCGAACGGGCGCTCGCCTTCCTCTCGGTGACCTACCCGCCGGGCGCCGACAGCGGCGCGGCGCTGCTCGTCCAGCAGGGCGAGGAGGCCGGCATCCTCGTCGAGGGCCGCCTGGAGCTGCAGGTCGGCGAGCAGACCCACCTCCTCGAGAGCGGCGACAGCTACTACCTGGTCGCCGGCCAGCCGCACCGCTTCCGCAACCCCTTCGCGACCCCCGCGCGGCTGATCAGCGCCGCCACCCCGGCGCATTGCTGAGCGGCGTGGCGGCTCGCCGGGCCGCCTGGCGGGCGGGTATCCCCTTATTTCAGCCTGCCTTTCGTAAGGTTATACTCCCGCCCGCTCGCGAAAACCCGTGGCCGCGGGCGCACTTAACCAGCCACGATGAGGGGGGTAAGGGTGAATCTGATGAAGATGTTGGCGGCACCGGTCGCCGTATTGGCCCTGTGGGCAACGAGCGTCCAGGCCGCGACCGACGAAAAAATTGCCGAGCGTCTCAAGCCGGTCGGTGAAGTCTGCGTGGCTGGCCAGGAGTGCAAGGGCGTCGCCGCCGTTGCCGCCGGTGCCAGCGGTGGCGGTGCGCGCACCGGCGACGAAATCGTCGCCAAGCATTGCAACGCCTGCCACGGCAGCGGCCTGCTGAACGCGCCGAAGGTCGGCGACAACGCCGCCTGGAAAGCCCGTGCCGACGAGCGCGGCGGTCTCGACGCGCTGCTCCACTCGGCGATCGCCGGCCGTAACGCCATGCCGCCGAAAGGCACCTGTGCCGACTGCTCGGACGACGAGCTGAAGGCCGCCATCGGCAAGATGTCCGGTCTCTGATCGCGACCCGGCCGAAGACGAAGCCGCCTGCGGGCGGCTTCGTCGTTTCTGGTCACGCCACGAAGCTGACGTGGCCGCCCGCCAGCGAGGCGATCCGCGCCAGGGACTCGACTCGGTAGCCCTGTTCCTCCAGCGCCCGGCGGCCGGGCTGGAAGGACTTCTCGATGACGATGCCGATCCCGACCACGCTCGCCCCGGCCTGGCGGACGATGGCGCCCAGTCCCAGCGCGGCCTGGCCGTTGGCCAGGAAGTCGTCGACGATCAGCACCCGCTCGCCGGCCGCCAGGTGGCTGGCGGAAATCGCCACGGTGCTTTCCACCTGTTTGGTGAAGGAATAGACCCGGGCGGTCAGCAGGTTGTCGGTCAGGGTCAGCGAGCGGTGCTTGCGGGCGAAGACCAGCGGCACGCCCAGCTCCAGCGCGGTCATCAGGGCCGGCGCGATGCCCGAGGCCTCGAGGGTGACGACCTTGTCGATGCCCTGGTCGCGAAAGCGCCGGGCGAACTCCCGGCCGATCTGCTGCATCAGCAGCGGATCGACCTGGTGGTTGAGGAAGGCATCCACCTTCAGTACCTGCTCCGAGAGCACGATGCCCTGCTCGCGGATTTTTTCTTTCAACTGCTCCACGACGCCACCTCCGGCGAGTCCACGGGAAAGCCGGGATTCTCGCTCACGGGGCGGTCCGCTCAAAGCGCCGCCGTCACTGCCCGCCCAGCCGCTTGGCGAAGGACGCGGCGTAGGCCGGCGAGCGAAAGCGCAGCACCGGATCGTCGCTCGGCGCGATGCCGTCGGCCATCACCAGCGGGTCGAAGTTGATCTTCTCGCAGGCCGCGCCCTTCTGCGGCGTTGCCGAGGTCAGTGTCAGGGTGCCGACCTTCACCTGCGGGCGGTCCTCCGGCCAGGCCCGGGTCGGGTCGTCGGTGGGGTCGCCGGGCGCGCCGAGGGTCAGCAGCATGTCCCAGCGCAGCGGGCCCTGGGCGGTACGCTCGATCAGCCGGCGCTCGAGGAAGTCCGGCGGCGAGGACGCGAGCTCGTCGTCGCCGAGGCGCTGCTCGCCGTCCTGCGGCACGAAGCGCCAGCGCACCGGGGTAGTCTTGCCGTCGCGGTCGACGAACCAGAACGCATGGATGCCGAAATAGCTGCTGTTGGCGTAGCTCGGCGGTGGATTGTGCGCGTCGAGAAATTGAGCCTGGGCCAGATTGTCCGGGTGGCTCGCCTTGAACGCCTTGATCTTCTCGGGATCGGGCTTGCCGGTGGCCGGATCGGGCTTCGTGGCGACCATCAGATCGAGGAAGGTCCTGGGGTGCGCGGCACCGAAGACCGGCGTATTGAGCATGGTCATGTGCTGCAGGCCGCCGCCGGGGAGGCGGAACTCCAGGGCCATGCCGCGCGGCGACTTGGCCGTGTCGGGCGCCTTCGGGTTGCCGCCGGCCAGCGAGAAGCGTGCGACGACCGGCACGGACTCTCCGGAGAACAGCGCCGAGCGCGACCAGGCCGCTGCGGCGGGCAGGCCGACGAACTCGCCGGCCGCGCAGGTTCCTTTGGTGTGGTTGCGCCGCTCGCCCGGCGTCACGCCGAACGCGGCCTCCAGGGCGGAGACCACCTGTTCGGCGCTCACCTCGTCCGGCGCCGCCACGCCAGCGGGGGCGGCCAGTCCCAGCCCGGTGGCCAGCAGCCAGGCGGGCAGAAGCGTTCCCGGTGTTTTCGCGCTCATCGAATTCCCTCCGATCGGTCGGTTTCCAGGGGATGGACCCGGCGTCTTGCCGCTCGTCCGTCCTACCATTCCAGCTTATACCCGACCCCGTAGATCGAATGGATCGGGTTGCGTTCCGGGGCGGCCTGTTCCAGTTTGCGGCGCAGGTTCTTGACGTGGCTGTCCACGGTGCGGTCGCTGACCACCCGGTGGTCGGGGTAGAGCCGGTCCAGCAGTTGATCGCGGGAGAAGATCCGCCCCGGCGCCGAGGCCAGGCAGTTGAGCAGGCGGAACTCGACCGGCGTCAGGTCCAGCTCGACGCCGTTGCAGCGGGCCCGGTAGATGCTTGCGTCGAGTTCCAGCCCGCCGACCGGCGGGGGCGGGCAGCGGCGCAGGATGGCGCGCACCCGCGCCACCACTTCGCGCGGGCTGAACGGCTTGCAGATGTAGTCGTCGGCGCCCAGCTCGAGGCCCAGCAGACGGTCGAGTTCCTCGACTCGCGCGGTGAGCATGACGATCGGCACATTGCTGAGGCCGCGCAGCTCGCGGCAGACCTCCAGACCGTCGCACCCCGGCAGCATGAGGTCGAGCAGGATCAGGTCGGGTGCGGCGGCGCGCACCGCCGGCAGCACGTCCAGGCCGTTGTCCAGGCAGGTCACCCGGTATCCGGCGGCCAGCAGGTAGTCGCGCAGCAGGGCCGCGAGTTTGGGTTCGTCCTCCACCACCAGGATCTGGGCGCTGCGCCCGCTGCCGCTGTTCTCCATCAGTGTGCTCCCCGGGGCAGTGCGATGTTCAGCCAGAGTCCGCCGAGCGGCGAGGGGCGGGCGCTCAGGCTGCCGCCGTGGGCCTCGACGATGCTCAGGCAGATCGCCAGTCCCAGCCCGGCGCCGCCGCTGGTGCGGCTGCGCGAGGCCTCACCGCGGTAGAAGCGCTCGAACAGCCGCGGCAGGTGGCGTTCGTCCACCCCCGGCGCGGAGTCGAGGAAGTCGATGCTCACCGCCTCCGCCGCCTCCTGCGCGACGATCCGCAGGCGGCCGCCGGCATGGGTGTAGCGCAGGCTGTTCTCCAGCAGGTTGCCGAACAGCTGTTGCAGGCGGCCGGCGTCGGCGAACACCGGCAGGGGCCGTTCGGGCAGTTGCAGCTCGAGGTCGATGCGCCGCTCGGCGAGGCGCTCGCGGAACATCGCCACGGCGATCCGCAACTGCTCGGCCACATCCAGCGCGCTCTTGCGATAGGTCAGCGCGCCAACGTCGGCCAGCGACAGTTCGTAGAGGTCGTCGACCAACTGGCCGAGCATGGCCACCTCGGTCTGCAGGGAGTGCAGCGACTCGCCGTCCTCGAGCGCCTCCAGCTCGCCGCGCAGCACCGACAGCGGGGTGCGCAGCTCGTGGGAGACGTCGGCCATGAAGGCGCGGCGCATCTGTTCGTTGCGCTCCAGGGTGTGCGCCAGGCGGTTGAAGTCGCGGGCCAACTGGCCGACCTCGTCGCGGGAGTCGACCGCCACCCGTTCGCCGTAGTCGCCGGCCGCCAGGCGATGGGTGGCGGCGGCCACCCGACGCACCGGGGCGAGCAGTCGGCGCGCCACCCACCAGGCGATCAGCGCTGCCAGCAGTACGGCCAGCGCGCCGATGCTCAGGCTGGCCTGCAGTTGGTTGCGCAGCAGGCGTTGGCCGCCGACCTCGTCACGCTCTGGAAGGGCGTCATGGCCAGCCAGCCGACGGTGCGCCCGTCGAGCTGCAGCGGCTGGCGCACGGCATCCGCGCCGACCTCGGCGAAGCCCATTACCAGGCGGCCCCGCTCGTCCAGCAGGGAGATGCGGAACACCGCCCCGGTCAGGTCGGAAACCGGCATGGGTCGGGCCTCCGGCGGCCACTCGGCATCATCGTCCGGGCGGGTCAGCTCGAACCAGGTCTCCGGGTTGCCGCGCACCGACGCCCAGTCGCCCTGCTGGCGGTAGTGCTCGACGAAGCGCGGCTCGACCGACTCCATGCGCGCCACGGCCAGCTCGTTGAGATAGCCGAGAAAGCCCCGCGCGAAGCTCCAGCTGTCGGCCACGCCCATCGCCAGCGCGACGAACAGGGCAGTGGAGAGCACGGCGAGGAACAGCCGGGTGGAGATGCTGGTTTTCATGGGAGGACCGGGCGGCGGGATGCCTTCATTAAAATTAAGGCCGCGCCGCCGGCCCTTCGGCAAGGTGCAGCGGGCAATCTCCAAAATTTCTCCACATTTGCGGCGCAGTATGGTCTTCCCGAAGCAAGTGCAGAATCCGGCTGCGGCCGGAGGGAGAGACGGATGCATCGCATGTTCAGCAAAGCCCTGGTCTTCCTGGCCCTGATCGTTGCCTTGACGCTGCTGGTCAGCCTCGCCAGCCGCTCGCCGAAGTCCGGCCCGCCGCCGGGCGCGACGCCCACCGGAGCGGGTTCCCAGGTCCCACCCTCCCGGCCACGCCCCCTCGCCGTCCAGACACCGGAGCCAGTCAAGGGCCGGGCAGTGGCGGAGGCCGCCACCCTCTGGTTCCTTCTCGGGGTGGCCGATCGGTAGGCGCAGGGCGGCAAGCCGCGGGGTTTGCCCGTGTTCCTCGCGGGCCATGGCCTGAGGCCCATCTGCAGCGGTTTGGCTAGGCCGGCATGGCGCCTGCGCGACGCTTCCGGCAGTCGCTCGGGTGCGGGATAACGCCGCTACCGGATAACCGACATCGCCCCACGGGGTGTCGGGGGTGTCCAGCATCCGGAGAGGCGGTTGAACCGTACGCGGAGCACGTCCGGGGAGGTTCGGCGGAAGCGGCGGGGCGCAGTCGATGGTTTGGCCGTACGGCTCGTGCCTGGCGGTGCAGGCCGGCACCCGATGCCGCAGAAGGTTTCGGGGACAGATCCCGATAGAGCCAAAGCGCTGGCCTGTCCCTGAGCACTGCGACCCTGCAGGCGTCTTTGAGTCCTATCTATTTGATTTTTTAGAAAAATATATCGCGATAGCTCGAGGGGAGAGCCTAGAAAACATCCCAATGAACGGGACAGGCTCGAGACGCTTCGAGTCGTTCGGCCTCGACCTGGGCTTGGGCTTTCGAGTCCCATACGGCCTCCGAGTAGCGTACGACGCTGCTCTCGGCGTCGTGGAACACGAGGTCGAAGGTTGGTCCGCCATATTGGGCGGAAATATCTCGAACCTGGAAGCGGCGGCAAGAGGATTGGGGGATGGCACTGGCTTTCATCATTTTTATTTTACTTGTCGGTTTTCGTGAAAATGGCAGGTCGAGCGGTTGCTGAGTCGTTCGGCCTGAGTTCCTTCTGTCGGCGGCTCGGCTCCATCCGCACGCGATGGCTGTGCAGACCCGGCAGGTGCCCAGGGGCTTGGCGATTTCACGGGACAAGAAACGGCGAGTGAGGACGTCCCTGTTTTCGTGATGCCTGATTCTCCTGATGGCCCGACGCTGTTGAGCCGCACGCTGGCAAAGTTCCTGGTCTCCATCCTGGCCAGCCTGTGTCGATCCTGCGCGGAGGCGACTGTAGTGCGGCCGCCGTCGCGAATAAATCCGCAAGGTTCTCAAGCCTTTGTAGGTAATGGCTTACAGAACGGAGGGCTTCAGGGTGTTTGGGGACCGGCATCGATGGCGCAGACCACGCCTGCCGGCGCCGGGCAAGGTACTCCTCGGCGTTTCAACCGCGTTCTTGGATTCGCCCACGCACGCCGCCCTGGCTTCGATTGGCGCGCAGACCGTACGTTGTGCCGAGCAGCGGGTGCTGGCGATATTCCGGGCTCGCGGAGTCGACGCCAAGAGCTACCATGCCGCAAGCCGCTGCCCATGGGGGCCAAACCCGGCCATCACGCCGGCAGCGATGGGGGCGAAGGCGTGGCGACTTCGGCGATAAACCGTCGCCTGATGTAAGCGCCAATCAATGGCCTCCAGCGCCAGAAAATAGATTGATCACCGCCACACCCGCTATGATCAGTGCGATACCGACGAGACCCGGCTTGTCGAGCGCCTGACCAAGGAAAAACCAGCCAATCAGGCTGATCAAGGCCACTCCAACCCCGGACCAGACGGCATAAGCAATACCAATGGGGATTGTTTTTAGCGTGAGCGACAAGAGATAAAAGGCCCCCGCATACCCCAACACCACAACAACCGATGGCCATATGCGGCTGAAGCCCTCCGAAGCCTTCAACGCCGAGGTCGCCAGGACCTCGCAGACTATGGCTCCCCCCAGAAACAACCAGCTTTGCATCACTAATCCCTCTCTTTGATTGGCTGGCCGGCCACTCTACCAGCCGGCGGCAGGGCGATGACCTATCCCTGGGCGCCAGCACCCTGCCGGCGTGGCCTGGCGCCGGACAACGAAACGACAACCCCCCCACCAAAATCTGCCTACATAGCGACAAGGCGGACCTCGAGCTGCCCACATCCGGGCGCCTTGAGGGAGGACCCGCGCCGATCCGGCGCAGCGCCGGCAACTAGAGCATTTTTTGAAAACACGAATTCGACACGCCGGGGTTGCTCTTCCTAGTCATTTCGGTTCTTCTCTCCTGCTCGGACAAGGAGACCAGAATGGCTCGGGCATACAGTACGGACCTTCGCCGGCGCGTCGTCGACGCGGCCATGGGCGGGCTGTCGGCTCGGCAGGCCGCCGAGC
>Ga0209467_1000677_pt1 | contig 39994 bp, 36 predicted proteins | sample Higcelwee11metaG_FD_187175 | JGI IMG/M metagenome (GOLD analysis project Ga0209467, IMG submission 187175) | Freshwater pond sediment microbial communities from the University of Edinburgh, under environmental carbon perturbations - High... | ecosystem: Environmental > Aquatic > Freshwater >... | reverse complement strand
GACGTTTATACTCTACTTCAGAAAAATCGGGCCGCTCGCCCTTACCGCGCTGATCGTCGCGGTAATCGAGTATATCATCATCGCGCTTCTGCCGAGGGGCGATGTCTACGCCGAAATCAATATCACCGAACTTATCGTCACGGCACTCTGCTACCCCCTTCTGTGCGCCCCGGCTCTGAAGATTCTGTACAACGAAAAAACGGGCAGCCGCTCCACTGCGCGTGAGCTGGCTTCCTTCGCCCTGCAGAAATGGATTCCCCTTCTGGTTGCGGGAATCATGGCCGGGTTCATCGTCCTTCTGGCTTCGCTGCTGATCTTTCCCGGCATCTTCTTCGCGGTGCGTTACGCATTCATATCGTGTGTAGTCTGTTTTGAAGACAACCTTTCCACTTCGGCGCGAAAACGCAGTTACCTTATCACGAAGGAAAAATTCAAAACGATTCTTTTCACGATGGCGCTCTTTTTTCCGCTGTCGCTCGCGCTCTCGCTCATATTCTCGATGACCGGCGGATTCAGTGCAGATGGTGCCGCCGCGCATCTTTTCGGCATCCTCCCGCTGGCGCTGTCAAATCTGGCCGAGATTCTCGCCGAGTGCGCGCTTCTCACGCTCTACCTTATTCACCGCGAACAAAAAGATTGAGGCGGGGGGAAAGTTAATCACAGCTTGGCGGCATCTCATTGGTAAAACGGGATTTCCCCTGAAATCCCCCCGCATCGCCTCATCTTTCACCTTGACAATTACCGACGGCACGCAAGAGTAGCCTGCAGTAAAAATCAGGCGGCCCGGCCGGTCGTGCAATCTGTCGTGCGGGACGCCGCAGGGGGAAACCCGTGGAAAAATCGATTCTTCAAATACGCGACCTTACCCTCAACCTCGGGGGAAAAAAAATTCTCGATCACCTGAATCTCGATCTGTGGGAAAACCATGTGCACGCGATCGTCGGCACCAACGGCGCCGGAAAGTCGACGCTGGTCAGCACCGTCATGGGACTGAGCGGCTACGAGCACTACGAGGGGGATATTCTCTTCGACGGCGAATCGCTGAAATCGAAGCGGCTGGATGAGCGCGCGCGCATGGGCATCACCCTCTCCTGGCAGGAGCCGGCGCGTTTTGAGGGGCTCAAAATGAAAGATTTTATTTTGGCTTCTTCGGCAGACAAATCAATAGACAGCGTGAAGGCGGCGCTGACCACGGTGGGACTTGCGCCAAAAGATTACATGTACCGGGCCGTCGACAAGACCCTTTCGGGGGGCGAACGCAAGAAGGCCGAGCTCGCCTCGATTCTTGTCATGAAACCGCGGCTCGCGTTCATGGACGAGCCCGATTCGGGCATCGATATCGACTCGATTCAGCGGATATTTGCGGTCGTCAAGGCGCTCAAGGAGCACGGAACCACGGTCGTATTCATTACCCACAGCAAGGCCGTTCTTGAACAGGCCGATCATGCGTTTCTTCTGTGCAAAGGACGCCTTGTCGACAAGGGATCATCCGGGAAGATCATGAAATATTTCACTGAAGAGTGTCTCCCCTGCGGCTTCCACAATCCCGAACTGAAGGAGGATCTCAATGACTAACGAACTGGATACCCTGCTCAAAAGCATCGACAGCGATCCGCACACCTATAATGATCCGGATACCGCGCGCCTCACCATACATCAGAACAGTGTCGTCGACTCACACATGGTCGAAGGTCTTACCGTGATTCCCGAAGAGCTCGAAGACGGCGTGCGCGTCAGGATGATCGTCGAGGACAACGCGGTGCTTCCGAAACCGGTGCATCTGTGCTTCGGCGTCATTCCCAAAACTGGTACGCAGCGCATACTCATGGATGTCACCGTGGGGGTGAACGCAAAGGTGGCGCTCGTCGCCCACTGTTCGTTTCCCTTCGCGGAGGATGTGAAACATATGATGAACGCGACCATCACTCTCAAAGAGGGCGCCGATTATTCGTATTTCGAGCGCCATGTGCACAGCGAGGCGGGAGGACTCACGGTTATTCCGGTCTCAAAAGTCTTCGTGGGTGAACGCGCGCGATTCAAAACTGAATTCGAACTGCTGAAAGGGCGGGTCGGAAGCATGGACATCAACTACGAGGCCTTCGTTAAACGCGCGGGACTCGTCGAAATGACCGCGCGCGTCAGCGGCCGGGGAAGCGACCGCATCAAACTCACGGAAATCGCCCGTCTCGAAGAGGAGTACGCGCGCGCGGTGCTCGCGTCGAAGATTGCCGTTCGGGATGAGGCCTCAGCCGAGATCTACAACACGCTCAGCGCGCTGGCCCCCTACTGCCGCGGGCACGTCGACTGCAAGGAGATCATAAAGGATAACGGCCGCGCGATCGCAGTGCCGGTGGTCGACGTTCGCAGCGCCCTCGCCCACGTGACGCATGAGGCGGCGGTCGGAAGCGTCGATAAAAAACAGCTCGAAACACTGATGGCGCGCGGCTTAAGCGAAGACGAGGCGAGTGAACTGATAATCCAGGGACTTCTCTCGTAAGGGTAATTTTTCATACACGCAGTACTCAATATAAAAAAACAATTGCGTTCCTGAGCGTCGCCGCTACAATCCGATGGTAATTGCGGGGTACACTTACCCATCGAGAGTTTGGCGGATGAAAAAGACGATCTTTCTTCTTTTGTTTCTTCTGTCTGCGTGTTCCCGGCACGAAGAAGCCGACTCTTTTCAGCTCGTTTACGTCCCCGCACACTCCATCTTTGCGGCTGACACTGCGATCAATTTCACCGGTTCAGTCTGTTTTTTCAGAGATCGTTTTGTCCCCCCGCACGTCGCAAAGGAGATTGATCTGGAGGCGGCGAGCTCTTCAGAGCACCCCTATACTTTGATCAATTTTTCACAGCTAAATACGCAGAAAGAGTCGATCAAGGGGACCTATTACTTCAAAATCAAATTTCCTGTTGAGGGACGCACCTTTATGCTGCGCGTTCCCTATCTGACAAATGCCGATATTTATGTGAACGGCATACTCAAACAGCAGGTACGATCGCTCGAACAGTACTTTCTTGACGGCTCCCTTCTGTACCGCGATTCGTATGTTTTTATAGATTCAGTTGTCGACAGCGCGGATGTGGTAATACACAATTTCAGCACTACCGTTCAAAACACCGACGGTTACTTCACCATCGGCGATCCCGCCACGGTTATTGTCAAAATCACAAAAGAGCGATACCTGCTGATTGCGCTCATTACAATACTGATGGTTCTGTTTGTATACCATCTCAACATGTTTATCCTCTATCCCGACGACCGTTCACTGATTACATTCGCCTTTGTCTGCCTTATCATCGGAATCCGTCTGTTACTTTTGAATCTTTCCCTGTCAACAGATCAGCTGATCATTCACCTGCTGAGCAGATTCTACTACTGCCTCTACTATTTCGTATCAGTATTTTTCATTTTTTTCGTTGCATATAACTTTCCGGGCTCACTGAGCAGAATTTTTATTCGAACCGTCACCGCGGCACTCGCGCTGTTCGCAGCCGCACTGTTTTTTATTACCGACTCATCCATCGGCGTTTACATTCTGTCCACATATTACATGATCTCGTTTATATCCGTTCATATCATCTACAAGATCGTTGTCAGCTTCAAGGGAAAGATGTATCTGAGCTCAAGGCTTTTTATCCTCTGTTTCTTCATCTTCGTTCTGTCGAATATAAATGATCTGCTTGCCGCTTCGGGGATCTCCCCGATTGCAGGAACTCTGAAATATGCCATAGTGCTGCTTACGCTTTCAGAAGTCTTTCTCATCTCATACCGGTACACAAAGAGCTATCTTGCGAAGGACCGCATCTCCGCCGAACTCGCGGACAAAACCGATCAGCTTGTTCTGGCAAACGCGAAACTGACCAGCCTGAACAGGAATCTTGAGCGCACCGTCGAAATAAAGACCGAGGAGTACAAACACGCCCTATCCAGGGCCGAAGAGGCTCTCGGCCAGATCGAAAGCACTCACGAGCTTCTCGAGAAGGATCTTGAACTTGCCGGCAATATTCAGCGCGCCTACTTTCCCTCGATGCCGCCCGAATGCCAGGGGTGGCAGGTCAGTTTCATCTACCACCCCGCACACCGCGTCTCCGGCGATATGTACGATTTTTACACAAAAAACAGCCGTCTTGCGGGAATTTCACTTTTTGATGTATCCGGCCACGGCATCGCTTCGGGACTGATCACGATGCTTGCAAAAAATATCGTCTCGGATATCTTTTACCGCTACTACGACCGTTCGTTTGACAAGACCATATCGTTCATCAACAGAAGGCTCATCCGAGAAATCGGCGAGGTGGATAACTATCTTACCGGGGTCATGCTTCGATTTAAAAAAGATATTGTTGAGTATATCAACGCCTCACACGCGGACGTTCTGCTCAAAAGAGCCGGCGAGCGGGTGCGGCCTCTCGCCGGCGCCGGTTTCAAGAAGGGGAATTTTCTGGGTGTGCCGGTGCTGAATGAGTACTACGCGAGTGCGAGTGTCGAACTTCAACAGGGTGATACTCTCTACATCTTCTCAGACTGTCTCTATGAATCACACATCGACTCTGAAGAAGAGGGGAAAAGGGAGAGCTTCGGACTTTTCAGAATTCACGAGATTATCAATGAAATGGGCGATTACAAGAGTGCCGAGGAGCTGCTCTCGGAAATTACGGGACGGTTCTTTCTTTCGCTGGGGAACAATCAGCTCAATGACGACCTGACGCTGATTGTTGTAAAAAAACTGGAGGCTGGGATTCAGTCGATCTGATCAAACGACCTGAATATTTCAAAATACTTATCAGCTGAAGTCACCTGCATGACCTGAAGGATATCATCCGAAACGGCACACAGCGAGAGCTTTTTACCCTCATTCTTCAGGGTTTTGCTCATAATTGCAAGGATCCCGAGGCCTGAAGAGTCAATGGTGTGAACGCCCTCAAAGGAAATGATAATTGAAGAGGCTTCTTTCGCAATATCAAAGAGTTCTTTTTTTATCTCACCGGAGTTGTAAAGGTTGAATTCTGCCGGAAGGCTTACAACCGTATGACCGTGATACTCTCTTCGACTCGTTATCATCATCTTTCCCTAATCAGTATTTGAAAAATCCTTACAATATTCCCCCGTTTTGTCAAAGAAAAATTCACAAATTCAGGAGAGGTGCCGCAAGAATTTCTCTTTTTTCTCCTGAAGAAGAGGGAGAAGTGCCATTACTCTACGACAATCAGCGATGCGGTGCCGCCCGAGTCATCCGCTGCGGTATCGGGGTTATACAAATCCACGCTCCACTCGCCGTTGATAATATATTTGTAGCGGTATTTGCCGTGAGGAAGCTTTTTTTTGATGCGCCAGATATTGTCGCTGCCGCGGGCAAGCACATCGTTTTCAGGATTCCAGTTATTAAAGTCACCCGCTATTGAAATGAAATCCGCAGTCTCATTGTAGATCCTGAATTCTACGGTATTGACTTTTTTCCCCTTCTGTTCTTTAAAAGTCACAAAGCGCCCGTCGGGAGTTGAATCGGGCCATGCCACAGACAGATAAGAGCCGTACTGGTCATCATCCGCTTCGTCGTTGGCGGGATCCGTTATCCAGATTCCGTCGACATTGAATTTGTAGACAATCCTGTCGTGACGGTCATACTCAGAAAGAAAATAGAACCAGACTCCGTTCCTGTTGCGATGCATCGCAGTCCGCCGCCAGTCTGAAAAAGAACCTGCGATAGATACCGCCGACGCACTTCTCGAACTGTAGGTAAAAAGAACTCCCCGCACAAGCTGTCGTTTATCCGCCGCGCCGACGCTCTTGAGAATAACCTGAAGCCGCTGCGGAGCCTGCGCCTCATTTAAATTTTCAAATGAATATTCATATACACTCTCATATTCGTCGGCAAAGGCACTTATTGCCGCGCTCACCACTACCGCAACCGAAAGAACCAGGCGCCTCAAAACAGCGGCCACAGCGCGCTTCCCCCTCTTCGGCACACCGATGCCGGCTGCCTGAACGAAATTGTGCAACGCAAACTCTCTTATCATAGACATCTCAATTTAAAAGTATCATGCTGTTACTATTGTCGTGCAGCACTTGCTCAGGGCTTGAATTCCAGGAGCAAAAATTTATTCCGCAAATCCGCCTTTATATGAAATTCGGAAAAAATACGGGGGGATTTCTGTACGGGATCTCTCATGGTAATGACGAGCCGCTCCGGCCGGATCTCATTTTTGATTGAATTTTTCCGCAAGTGATATCATACATGCCCCTCCCGGGAGGATGCGGATGAATATTGTAATCAGAGCGGGCGCACGGGCCCTCGCGCACATCAGGAAAAACGGTTTGCGCGATGACGATATCGATCTTTTTGCCGGTGCATCCGGAGGCCCGAAATGCCTCATACTTAACGGCTTTGACCGGGAAATCTTCGGCAGCTGGTTCAAAAACCGGAAAAAAGAGCTGCATATGCTCGGCTCATCCATCGGCTGCTACCGTATTGCCGCGCTCGCCCAGCGCGATCCGGTCGGTGCGGTGACGCGCTTCATCGAACGCTACGCGATTCAGTCATACTCGCAAAAGCCCGGCCCCCGGGAGATCTCTGATGAAGCGCGGGCAATTATCAGCGACTATGTCGATGATGAGGCGCTCAGATACATACTCGAGCATCCCTTCATGAGGGCTTCATTTATTACCGCTCGCTGCCGGGGGATCGGCGCAAGCGACTCTTTCGTTGCGCTGGCCCCCTTTTTCGGAGCCGCCTACGCCGCTAACCGTGTAAGCCGCAAAGCTCTGAATCTTTTTTTTGAAAGGGTTCTCTTTTGCGACCCCCGCGCGCGGCTCGACACTTCTCTGTTTCCCGATGTGTCAACGCGCGCGGCAGAGCTTACGACGGAGAATTTTCACAGTGCAATACTGGCATCGGGGGCGATTCCCTTCGCGATGGAGAGGGTGAATGATATCCCCGGCACAAGAGGGAGCTTTCGGGACGGCGGCATTATTGATTACCATTTTGACCTGCCCTTTGACAGAATGGTCGACGGCCTGACGCTCTACCCCCACTTCTTTGACGAGCTCGTACCGGGGTGGCTTGATAAAAAGATCAGACACCGCAAACCCTCAGCCGCTAACTACCGCAACGTTGTCTTTGTCGCACCCACCCGGGAGTTTATCAGCAGGCTTCCGAATGGAAAAGTTCCCGACCGCAGCGACGTCGCTGCCTACATTAATGACACAGAAGGCCGCATAGCACTCTGGCGAAAGGTAATCGAGGCAAGCCGCGAGCTCGGCCGGGAATTCATGGAATCGGTTAACTCAGGAAGGATAGCCGGATTAATCAGGCCGATTGAAGAGATACTGTGAAATCCCTTCTGAAAGCACAACTTTGAGCTGTGCTTTTCAAAAAGGCTTGATAAAATAAGGCAATATTCCGAATATATGTAATGAGCTTGTGAATTATGTCGCTTTTTGAGATTCACACACATCACTCTGAAACGGGATTTCGATGGCAGAAAAACGCAAAGAAGCCAAAGTATATAACGCAGAAGAACAGGCGGAGATCACCCGAATAATCGCAAAACTGCCCGGCAGTCCCGGTGCGGAAAAAGCGGTAACTCCGCCCCTCCCGACTCCCGTTGTCCAGCCTGAAGAGACAGAACAGGATTTTCTCACCGAGCTGCCGATGGATGAGAACGCCGATCTGACGCTCGATGAGCTTCCTGACGATTTTGATATTCCCGGAGCTTCGGATGACGTGACTGAAGATCTTTCGGAGGAAAGCGAGTTCATGCCGCGATCATTCGATCTGGATGAGCCGCTTGAGGATGAAACTCAAGGCGGTGCTATCGATGAAGAGCCGCAGGATATCACTTCGCTTCTCGAAGAGCTTCCCGATGAAAATCTGCAGACTTTCGACGAACAGATGACGGAATCTGCCGCAGAGGAGGATTTCTCTTCGGTCGACATCTCTGGAGTGGAGCTTCCCCCCCTTGAACAGGAGGAGGTACAGAAGCCCCGTTTCTCTTATACGCCCAAAAGCCTGCCGAAAAAAGATCCGACACTTGCGCAGCTCGAAACAATTCTGCGCGGCGAACCGGAAACGATAGATATTCAGGAGTATTCAAAAGAGGGATTTTATCAGGATGATGAAGGCGAGGAGGAAGCACCCGCCGCCCCTTCAGCGCCCGAACCCGGGAATACCGCAGAAGCGCCGTTTGATATCTCCGCCGAGGACATACCCGACCTGAGTTCGCTTTCAATTGAATCGCCGCACGAAATGGAGAGCGCAAACGTCTCGGATCTTCCCGATCTGGACGTTGCGGATTTCGGACTTGAGTCGCCCGAAAATGAGGCGGGGGAATCGATCGCCGACGAAATTGGCGACTTCGACATTCAGGATGCCGGTTTTGACGACGACGGAATTTCGGCGACATCCCTCGACGAGGTCGATCTTACCCCGCAAAGCGATACCCATGAGGATTCGTCATTTGAAGATGCGCAGATGGATGTTCTGCCCGATATTGACGATTCGCTTCCCGAGATTGAGATTGAGCCGGATGACGGCGAGGACGAGGATACCGCGGGAACATCTGGTGCGAGAAAGGGATCGGCCTCCGGCGATGCATCCGAACTGACGCCGGAAGAGCTGAAGAAGATGAAGAAATCTCTTCTTCTGTATGCTCCGGGATTGACCGAGGCGATCAAAGACACGATCCTCAATGACCGACTCTCTGCCGCCGACACGCGAAGGCTGGTTGAACTCATCGTTCAAGGGCGGCCTGAAGATAATATCCACCGTTTTCTTGAAAAGAAACTCTCAAGACGGATCGATCCGCAGGGTTCAGGACACCGGAAGGTTCTTCTTGCACGGCCCGAATACTCGCAGGAGGGACGGGAGCGCCAGCGCCGACTTATCAATCTGACGCGCATCGGTCTTGCCGGAACACTCACTCTCGTCGCACTTATGATACTGGGATGGCAGTACCTCTACAAGCCCTTTATGGCCGGTAAAAAAATTGATCAGGGCGTGCGCCTTATCAGAAGGGACGCCGATCCCAAGTTTCCCGATTACAAAGAGGCGGAGAATATTTTCGCCTATGTCGACAAGCATTATGTGAAGGATTACGTTCCCGGCTACAACAAATATGCGCGCGCCTACTTCGACAAAAAAGAGTATATGCGCGCACTGGATAAACTCAACAAAGCCTATCTTCTTGCGGAGAAGGACAAATTCTACTCTGATAAATCCTTCGATACACTTCTCGGACTCGGCTATTTCTACTCGAGAAAGAAGAGCGCCGATTTTGACAAGTTTTTCAACGAGTCGGTCAAACAGAATCTCAACAACTATTATTTTCAGAAAATTCCGCCGGTGGTCGAGATCAACTCACAGTATGATCTTGCCTACAATTTTTATCGCATGGTTTTGAATAAACGTCCGAAGAGTATCGACGCGCTGCTGGGCATCGGCAACATTTATATGAATCAGGGAGAGTTTTTGAAGGCCCGCGAATTTTATGAGGAAATTCTCAAGATCGACAAAGATTCTGTCGCCGGCAACGCGGGACTTCTCAATCTCTTTATCGAGAGAGATGAATTCACCGAAGCGATCACGATCTATGTGCGGCTTCGCGACAAAAAGGGACTGAAAGAGCTTCCCTCGCCCCTTCTGGCGAAACTCTCAAATTATCTGCTGAGCAAGTCCAGGAGTGATACTTCAAATATACGGGTAGACTTCGGGATTCAGTCCCCCCGCCTCAAGGATAACGACGATCAGCCGTTTCCTGCGGTTATAGAAGTTCTTAAGGCTTTGCGGGAGAAGGATCCCGATTATCCGCCGCTCTACGTGCAGTACGCAAAGCTTTCGATCAAGCAGAAGAATTATATGCTCGCGAAACAGTACCTCGAAAACGGTCTTGAGCGTTCAAAGAAACAGAAATTCACTTTTTTTGCCGGAAATCAGATGCTCGGGGAGTTTTACTATTACATGCACAAGGCGGATCTCGCTTATCGCTATCTGAAGCAGGCGGCAAGCGACTATGACAATCCGCCCCCATATGTTTCTGACGACTTTTATTTTGAAACAGAACATCCGGGACGCACCCGTGCGATGATCGGCAACATATTCTACTATTTCTTCGATCAGGTAACTTTTCGAACGGGAGACCAGGAATCGCAGAGCGACGTGGAGATGCGCGCAAACGCCGACAAGATGGAAAATTACAATATCGCGCGCAACTATTACGAGCAGGCGCTGCAGCTGGGATACGGACCGAATGAGGTACATTATAATCTCGGGCGCATTTATTACCTCAATATGGAATATTCACGCGCACTTGATCAATGGCTGAACCTCTATGATTCTTTCGTCGATTCGCCTGAATTGATGATGGGACTGGGGAACGTCTTCTACAAGCTGGGGAACTACGACTCGGCAAAGGCGCAGTTCATGAAGCTCATTGCGGTGTATGAGTTTGAGGCGGAGAAGATCCGCAATGTCGTGGTGGGAAACACCGGGCATGTGAAGATGTTCAAGACACTGTCGGCTGCATATAACAATCTCGGAGCTGTTCACCAGGTTCAGGATCAGACCGAACAGGGTATCGTCTGCTTCTGGAATGCGATCAAATACGCACAGCGATTGAACGAAGAGAATGAATTCGCCCGAACCAACGCCAACAGGGACTTCAAGGATCGCACCGACGGGACTCTGCCTATTCTTGATGACAACATTCCCTACAGCATTGAGTATTTCAGAGAAGACATGCGTACGGATCAGTAGTGGAACTCAACGCCTCCCTGGAAAAGGAGGCCGGTCATATCGCCGGCGGAGTCCGCGGCAACATCAGAAAAAAACGAGGTTGTTTCCTCACTGTAGAATTCATGATTATAAAAGGTGTATGAGGGCTTTGAAAAATATGCATGCAGGACATCTATCAATTTGACCGCTCCCGCGGCCAGAAGAACCTGCTTTCCGATTTTCTCTTCAGCGTGATATATTCCATAACCGAAAAGCAGAAATTCTGTACCGTAATATGACCAGCCGAAGAGGCGGCTTCCTTTATAAAAGTGCCCGCCCCCGGGTACGAGCACCGAGAGAATTGCGGCGGTGCTGTCTCGGCTCTCAAAAAAAGGGGGCAGAATCTCTTTCACGGCGTACTGCAGCGACAGGTGATCAAAATAGCATACGGTAAAATTGACGGGAATTGTCGCCCACAGCCAGGTGTGATATCGTTTTTGCCCCTCAGTTTTTGAGCCATCGATAAAGGGAAAGAAATTTTCTTTAAACTCTGACGAAACCGGCATCCAGAGAAGCTGGTATAGATATATTGCCGCCCCTGCGCTCATCGTCCAGTATGACGGCTGGGGACCTTCGATTCCCAGGTAATTGACAGAGAGCCACGAACTGTACCCCGGCAGGATGAGATTGCCTAAAGGATTAATGACGAATATTGATTCCGCATAACGTTTGTCGTACCCTTCCCCCCGAAGGTATGCATAACCCGGTCCGTAACGATACTCTATCCCCTCCTGAATTGCCGCCGTCGGCTCAACAAGATATTCTCTGACACGGGGGTAAATCAGGATTCTGCCATTTCTGCCATTACCGGAAAGGGGCTGACTTACCGTTGCGGTACGGCTGGTAACTCTTGTTATCGTGATGGTCCCGGCAGATGTCTGATAGGACCCTACCGAGAGGCCGCTTTGAGTTCCCGCATCAATGAGCGTGTTCATTCCCTCTCTTTTGACGGTAAAATGCAGCGGCATCCCTTCGTGCATCAGCGCTATTTCGCGTTCGATCAGATAAGGTACGTTTCGCATTATCCGTGTCCGCACCCGTATGTTTTTCCGAAATGCAGAAAATTGCGGGTCGATCGGACGGACAACGGCCTCTCCGAAAGAATTTGTTCCTGTCTGATAAGCCGTAAGGATAATTAGTAAGGAGGCTCCGGTCCGTCTGGCAGTATCTTCACACTCATCTGCAAAAGAGAGATTGCTTGAAGCATTCCATTCGGTTTCAAGGAGATTTTGCTCAACAATTTCAAAGCGACCGAGAAGTTCTAAACACTTTATCGTTCTTCGATAAGTCTCATTTATCAAAGAAATGATTGAAGGACTCTCCGCGGGCATTACAAACACTGCCGCCTTCGGCAAAGCCATAAGGGGGGGGGTGATAAATACAAATACAGCAAGAGTTAGGAAAAGGAGAAAGCGATTAATCAATTTAAATTTCCTCAAAAAGTCGACAGGGTCTTGTTATTAACTTTTTCCCCTTTTTATCCGTCTACTAATTATTTTGGTCTTTTCCTTGTCCTTTGTTCTTTTTTCCCATTTTATAGTCCAGAATTCATACACTGATGAGTCCCTGTAGGTGACATCATATTTCAGTAGGCGGTGATTCGTACTGACAATGAAATCACATACCGTTTCATGAAGCCCGTTACTTACCAGATCATCCAGAAAGAGATCAATTGCAACGCGGTAAATAAGAGAAACAGAAACTTTAAACAGGAGCCGTTCGCTGACACCAAACTCGTAGCCGAGCGGATCCAACTCCACGTGCATGATCACATAGGGTTCACCCTCAATAATACTCTCCGGCTGATACTCAACGGTCCGCCAGAGCGCGGCGTGAATCTGATCGTAGTAAATCCTCGACTTCACCATCAGAGCAAAAAGAACCTCTCTGACCGGAACATCAAGCTTCAATGCTGCGGCAATCAGACGCTCTCTTCTTGAAATTGAGATGTTGATACTCGTAGAAATCTTCATTGCGGATACCTCCTGCAATGAAGACGGATGAGATCTGTGAATTGATAATTATTTTGTAAATCAATCGACAAAATTTTTCTATAATTCTTACCTCTGCTCAAAATACATAGAACACCCCCAGCGCCGCCTCAGTCATAAAATTGCTCGCAGGAAAGGGAGAATCTGCAACGCTATCAGGATAATAATAACTGCTTCCGATCAGCCCGACCCCGATGTGTTCAGAAAAAAAGAGCAGCACTTTTGCTGAAATTTTGAGTGCTTCCAAACCGCTTTGCGCATGAAAGGTGCCGGTCTTTTCTGCGGTATAATAGGTATTGGCGTATGTCTGATCCATTAGGATTGCGGAAGCTTCAAAACCCAGTATCACAGGAATCAACTCCTTCTCAAATCCCCACCCCGCGCTGCAGGTGAGCGGGTGCACAAAATATTTCCGTCCGTCCGCATACTCTTTGTCGCCCGGATAATAATCTGTCTGAAAAAATCCCTCTCCGACAGCAAGCTCCATACTGATTCCCGCGGTAATATCGACCGGGTTGTTCACCGCATGCTCACTTGCGCCGTTCTTTTTGTATAAATCACGCTGTTCACCGAAATCTGCCGAAAGTTCAAATTCAAGCGGAAGCAGGGGGATCTCTGTAGAAAATCCAACACCGTCAAAGACACTGATAAAATATTCCTGATGCTCCGTCTCATAATTGACAACAATAATCGGAACACCCTCAATCTCAGAGTTTTTATAATCCGTTTCAATCTTGCCTCCCGCACCGGCGATAATCGTCCATTCGCCTTCATTGTTTTCAGCGGCGCACACCGGCAAAATTCCTCCAAAAAATAATACGAAGAGAAGAGAGATACTGCTCAGCATCTCATAATAATTATTAAAAACTAAGCGCGATGACCCTCTCCTCATGAATTCACGTTTATGCATCCTGATCAATCCTCTCGTTATCGAATTATTTCGCGTTCGGGTTCGGCAACTCCCTTTATTGAATTTACCACAGACAAACACTACCTGTCGTCCCTGATTATAAAACGGGAGTGTGAATTGATGTTGTAATGGTAATTTATCGGCCCGCATTATATCATGTTTCTGCAAAGTAAAAACTCATCCACGCGTGCCGATTCTGTTTGCAATTTCCATACTTGTTTTTAAAAGTGGCTTTTATCAGTTATCCCTATGAACTAATCACAAAGCCATGCGGAGGCTTTTATACCCCACTACACTTAAACTTTTTTTGCGCATTCAGGAGGCACAAATGGAAACTGTACAGATGAATATCGATTCCCAGGTTTACGAGTTCCCCGTTGTTGAGGGCACAATGGGCGAGAAGGCCATTGATATCACTGATTTGCGCAAGAATACCGGATACATCACTCTCGATAACGGCTATCAGAACACCGGAAGCTGCCAGAGTCAGATCACCTTTATCGACGGCGAAAAAGGCATACTGCAGTACCGCGGATATGACATTGAAGAGCTTGCGGAAAAGGGTCTCTTTACCGAAGTCGCCTACCTGCTTGTCTACGGTAAGCTTCCCGACGCTAAAGAACGATCAGAGTTCTCATCCCTTCTCACAGAAAATTCAATTCTTCACGAAGACATGATCCACTATTTTGACGGCATTCCCCCGACCGCGCACCCCATGGCGATTTTGAGTACAATGGTCAACGCGATGAGTATCTTTCATCCTCAGTTTTTCGTTGAAGAGAAAAACGAGCTGGTATTCAAAAAGATGGTAGCGCGTCTGATCTCTCAGATACGCACCATCGCCGCATTCTCTTACAAGAAATCAATCGGTGAGCCGTTCGTATATCCCCGGCATGATCTTTTCTACTGCGGCAATTTTCTCAACATGATGTTCAACAGCCCTGTCAAACCCTACGTCATCGACCCCGAAGCCGAGCGCATACTCAATATGCTGCTGGTTCTGCACGCGGATCATGAGCAGAACTGCAGCACCTCAACCGTACGTCTCGTGGGAAGTTCGCGCGTGAATCTCTATTCATCCATCTGCGCCGGCATCTGCGCGCTCTGGGGGCCGCTGCACGGCGGCGCGAATCAGGAAGTCATCGAGATGCTTGAAGAGATCTACCGCACGAAGATGAGCGTGAAAGAGGTCGTGGAAAAAGCGAAAGATAAAAAGTCAAATTTCAGACTCTCGGGTTTCGGGCACAGGGTCTACAGAAATTTTGATCCCCGCGCCAGAATTCTGAAAAAAAGCGCCCAGAGTTTTCTGCGAAACCGCAGGATCAATGACCCGCTCATGAACATCGCGCTGGAGCTTGAAGAGGCGGCGCTCAACGACGATTATTTCATCGAGCGCTCACTTTATCCGAACGTCGATTTTTATTCGGGAATTCTCTACCGCGAGATCGGCATACCGACGAATATGTTCACGGTTCTTTTCGCGATGGGCAGGATGCCCGGCTGGATCGCTCAATGGAAGGAGATGCACGACACCGTCCCTTTCCGCATCGGCCGTCCCCGTCAAATTTATACAGGAGTGACGCAGTCGCATTTCAAACCTGTCGAGGAACGGTAGAAGCAGAAAATCTTCAGAAGTACACGGTAGCGGAAAGCCCCGCAAAGAGCGATCCGTCCCAGCCGATCGAGGGGTTCAGCGCGTAGCTTCCTTCGATCTCCTGTCCGTTTCTGATCGCGAACGGAGTGTATTGACAGTGTACAAATTCGAGCACTCGCACCGAGAGTGCTCCCGCTGCGAGCATATAACCGTATCTCCTGAAGCGCTCATTTTCGCCTCCCCCGGCCCCTTTTTCCGGAACAAGACAGTAAACGCTCGAAAAAAAGAGAAGCGCGTCAGCCTGAAAATAAAGATACCCCCAGCCCCTTTCGCCTTTATAAAAGAATCCTCCTCCCGAGCCGAGAATTGAGAGGGCGAAAGCGGTGTCTTCATTTCCCGTCCAGGGCAGCATCGAGTTGAATTCCGAGGCGCGCTTCATTGAATAGTACGATATCGCGTCCGCATAGGCCGATGCCCCGGCAGAGAAAAAATAATACCACATGAATCCGTTCGCCGCGTTATTGTAGCGGGAAGGATGCTGCCCCTCTTTTTCAAGATTGGCGGGGCTGCGGAAAAATCCGTCTGCGGCGACATAGAGCCAGGGGCCGTTGTTCAGCGCCCAAAGGCCGAGCCCGCTGTAATCAGATACGCTGTAATACGAAACGGGGGATGCGATCGGCGCGACGACACTGACCAGCGGTGTCGCGACTGCCGTATAGAGTGCCTGCTCGGATGAGGCGGGGGGAAGCACCATCTCCTTTTTCCGCCCGTAGTAATACTCCTTCAGAAAAGCAGCCTCTTTCTTGTAATCCCTAAGTATGTATCCCTTCGCCGAAGAGCTCACCCTTCCGCCCCGCACATAAGCTGTCCCCGAGGGAACAAGGTCTCCCCGCGAACCGTAAAGATCATACTCACCGTCGGCAAGCGCCCCAGCCGCGATGGATTCAGGCGCGGCGTAGTGACAATATTCAGTAAACAGCTTTTCAAGAAAATGCGCGGTGTGCTCTTCAACGATCGCGCTTGTCATGGCGCTGTTGCCACCGAGTTCCACCACCGCGCGATACGCCCCTACCCTGTCGCCGTTATGGGGCGCATCATAGCACAGCGCATAAAGATGAATGACACAGCGCCCGCCGGTGTCATCAACCGACCCGGCGGCAAGAATCGCGATGTCGGCACTCTCGGCAAAACGCAGAAGTGCCGCATCATCACCGTAGCCGGATTTGGCAATCGTGTCTATTACACTCTGAGAGTTAACCAGATCAAAATGTTTCGATGAGGAAATTATCGCGTCGAAATGCTCGGCGAAGAGTGTCGCCACAAGACGGGCCCGAGAAGTGTTATACCTGATTTCGCTGCGGGCGGCCTGCACCTTGGTATAGGTCGAAGTATTTCTGAACTCTTCGGAAATCATCTCTTCGCAATGTGCACATACCGGGAAAAAAATAATAAAAAGAATTGAGAACAAAAGCGGCGCCAAATCGCGGAATTTATTTTCAGTCACAGAATTCATAGCAACCCGGTCGTACACCTGATGTGAAATATGCGTGGATTTGAATGATCTCTAGCCCTTGCCCGGCTTTTGTCAAGCAGTTCAACGGATATTCCAAGGCAGACGATACCGCAAACATTTTGTACTTTATAGTTGACCGTTTTCTGTATAAATTATACAAAGAGGATATAAGATTATCATTTGCAGAGCGGAATATGGCTTTTCACGATTTATCGGCGTCTCTTGCCGAAAAAACTGATACCTCACTTGACTTTGAACTGCGTGAACCCCCAATGTACCGGGTGATCATGCATAACGATCACTACACAACGATGGATTTTGTCGTTGAAGTGCTGCAGAAGGTCTTTCAGAAAAGCACGAGGGAGGCATCGACGCTGATGATGCAGATTCACCGCAGCGGATCGGCCCAGTGCGGAGTTTTCGCGTATGATATCGCGGCGACGAAAACCGCAACAGTCCATCGCATGGCAAAAGAGCGGGGATTTCCCCTGCGCTGTACCATCGAAGAGGAATAAAATGAAGATTAATTACGAACTTGAATTGATATTGAAATCCGCCTTTCAGGAGGCGATACACCGCAAGCATGAGTATATCGGCCCGGAACATGTGCTGTATACCTCCCTGTTTTTCAACAGCGGTTCGGCTATTATCGAAAACTGCGGCGGCGACGTCGAGCTCATGAAAAAAGATCTTGAACGCTATTTTGATACCAAGATGCCCCGTATAGAGAACAGCACAATCGTCGAACCCGAAGAGACCGTCGCCTTTCAGAACAGCATGCAGCGCGCGTACCTGCATGTTGAAAGCGCACACAAGGCCGAGATTGACCTGGGCGACATCTATGTCTCATTTTTCGACGAAGAGGAATCCTTCGCCCGTTTTCTCTTCGAAAAACAGGGCATCACCCGGCTGGATATTCTCGAGTTCATTTCGCATAACGAAGATGTTTTCGAGGACAAACGCGAAGAAAAAGAGGTCTTCACCGGTGAGGCGGAAAAACCCCGCACGCAGAAAGCGCTCGAACTTTTTACCGTCAATCTGACCGAAAAGGCGAAACGCGGAGAGATTGACCCGCTGATCGGACGCGAAAATGTCCTCAAGCGCACCATGCAGGTGCTCTGCCGCCGCCTGAAAAACAATCCGGTTCACGTCGGCGAGCCGGGTGTCGGCAAAACCGCCGTTACCGAAGGTCTCGCGGCCCTCATCGCCGAAGACAAGGTTCCCGATATTCTCAAGGGCACCACCATCTACTCGCTCGATCTCGGCTCACTGCTGGCCGGAACGAAATTCCGCGGCGACTTCGAAGAGCGTCTCAAAAAAGTAATCTCTGAACTTGAAAAGATCGACAAGGTAATCGTCTTCATTGACGAGATTCACAATCTTGTCGGCGCGGGCTCCGTCAGCGGCAGCTCGATGGATGCTTCCAACCTGCTTAAACCGGCCCTTGCCAGCGGGAAAATACGCTGCATCGGTTCCACCACTTTTGACGAGTACAGAAAATACTTCGAGAAGGACAAGGCTCTCTCGCGCCGCTTTCAGAAAATCGTCATCCCCGAGCCTACGGACGAAGAGACGCTGGACATTCTGCACGGATTGAAGACGCGCTATGAGAAACATCATAACGTAACCTACACCGACGAAGCTCTCAAAAGCGCCGTATCGCTTTCATCAAAATATCTGCATGAAAGATTTCTGCCCGACAAGGCGATCGACCTGGTCGACGAGGCGGGTGCTTATTCACAATTGCATAATCTCAGCGGCGAAACCGCGATAATCACCGAACGCGAAATCGAAGCGGTCGTCTCGTTGATGACGAAGATCCCCGAGACTAATATCACCGAAAACGACGCCGTGCGCCTTTCTCACCTGCGCGACAGACTCAAAAGCGCCATCTTCGGCCAGGACCACGCGATCGACGAAATCGTCTCGGCAATTCTGCGCTCGCAGGCCGGTTTCACCGATGCGACAAAACCGGTCGCGTCACTTCTGTTCGTGGGACCCACCGGCGTAGGAAAAACTGAGCTCGCCCGCCAGCTTTCAATTACCATGGGGGTCGAGCTTCACCGCTTCGACATGAGCGAATACCAGGAGAAACACACCGTGGCACGCCTCATCGGTGCCCCTCCGGGATACGTCGGTTACGAAGAAGGTGGACTTCTCACCGAGGCGGTGCGCAAGACCCCTCATTGTGTGCTGCTGCTTGACGAGATTGAAAAGGCCCACCCGGATATTTTCAATACTCTTCTTCAGGTGATGGATCACGCCTCACTCACCGACAACAACGGCAAGCGCGCCGATTTCCGCAATGTCATCATAATCATGACATCCAATGCGGGTGCGCGCGACCTGGCGAAGAATGCCCTCGGTTTCACCCACGAAGCGAACACCGGCGCGATCGGCGACGCGGTAAAAGGCTTCTTCACCCCCGAGTTCCGCAACCGTCTTGACGCGGTGGTCACCTTCAATTCTCTCGGGCAGGAGATGATACTCAAAATAATCGACAAAGAGATCGAAGTATTCAATACCAAACTCGGCGAGCGCGCGGTTCACCTTGCGATTACCGACGAGTGCAGAATGTGGATACTCGAAAAAGGCTACTCGCCCGAATTCGGCGCCCGCGAGATTTCGCGCGTCGTGCAGCAGAGTTTCAAAAAGGCTCTTGCAGAAGAGGTTATCTTCGGTAAGCTTGCAAAGGGTGGAAATGTACGTGCGGATATCAGGGACGGAGTTATCGTCTTTGATTTCGATTGAATTCAGTACGGGCAACTATTTGCGAACGAGAGAGCAATGATCTTCGAAATCGGCCTCGAAGCCCCCTTCCCCCCTGTAGAACTGTCTGAACCCAACGGCCTGCTTGCAGTGGGGGGCGATCTCTCTGTGCCGAGGCTCATTTCCGCCTACAGTTCAGGAATCTTTCCCTGGTTTAACCGGGACGACCCCATTCTATGGTGGTCGCCCGACCCCCGCTTTGTACTTTACACCGGTGAAGTCATTTATTCAAAATCGATGCGTAAAATTCTGCGCGATGAAATTTTTACAATAAGCTGCGACACAGTCTTTGAACGCGTCATCGAAGAGTGCTCGATAATCAGGCGCCGCAACCAGCCCGGCACATGGATCACCGCGGACATGAACGAAGCCTACAGCACCCTTCACCGCGAAGGATACGCGCATTCGTTCGAGGCGTGGCGTGACGGCGAGCTTGTCGGCGGCCTCTACGGCGTCTCTCTGGGCAGAATATTCTTCGGCGAATCGATGTTTTCAAAAGTGAGCAATTCGTCAAAAGCGGCATTCCTCACCATGGTCACATTTTTAAAAAATATGAACTTCCCCCTGATCGACTCACAGGTCCACACCGCGCACCTCGAAAGCCTTGGCGCGCGCATGATACCGCGAAACGAGTATCTCGCGACCGTGAACAGAGAACTGCGGCACGCTTCGATCAAAGGCAGCTGGAGCGGGCTTTTCGAAAATCATATCAGCGCGGTTGCTTACCCGAAATAAAGTAATAAACCCTCGAAAGATAATCTTTGAACAGTACATTACAAAATTTTATAATAATCCAGGATCCGGGCTACTTAGAGCGGTTTGCGAATTCTTTAGAATACCCTTGTGTGAGTTTTTTTTATCATGCTTTCACCGGATAGAAATGGGTTCATAATTTCGCAAACCGCTAAGGGTAATTTAAAGAAATAACCGGAAATAATTATTGACCGGATATTATTTGTTTCCATAATGGAATTATTCCATATTGGAAAATTAATCATTCCGGAGGCATCACAATTGGAAAAGATCTATCGTTTCATTGAGAAATTCTCTGTCAGACCATATCCTCTTCTGTTTTTTTCACTCTTCGCCCCCGCCGTAGCGCTGATCAACCTGATCGAAAAACCGCGGGGCGGATACCTTACGCAGCAGACCGCTTATACGCCGCAGCAGGCCTACGATCTGCTCACGAATTACGGCGATGCAGGCCGCCGTCAGCACCTCCTGGTCAGCGCCTATGATCTGCTGTTGATCACTTTGTTTGTCATGTTTTTCTCGAGCTGTATTACCTTTTTGTACAGAAGAATTACCGGCGACAGATTCAAAGCACTCCGGGCCCTCTGTTTCGTCCCCCTGGTCTACGGGGCTGTTCAGCTTCTCGAAGTCATTTTTACTGCCATCGCCCTTTTCACCTTTCCCGGGCGGAACGACTTTATATTTATATTGACAAACCGGGCGACAGAGGCAAAATTTTTTCTGACGGGCGCGTGCGTCGTTATTCTCCTTGCGGGATTCACGGGGCTTGCCGCAAAAAATATCGCCCGATTTTTTTCAGATAAGAAAGTACAACGAGAATGAGCACAAAGACGCGGGGGGATGCGCTGCAGAGCCTTATTGCCGCATGGCACAATCTTCTGTTCAGCAGAAAGCTTGAAGTCATCCCCCATAACAGTGAAAAAATCACACCTATTGAAAACCGCATACTGATGTACATCTTTTCCAGAGAACATCTCACCATCAGGGATCTCTCGACTTTTCTCGCAATTCCGAACGCGACCCTGACGAACGCAATCGACCGGCTCGAAAAAAAGAATATCATCAAAAGATCCATCTGCGCGGATGACAAACGCACCTACAATATTGAGCTGACCGGCGACGGCATATCGCTGCTCGAAGATTACAGCCGCAAAGAGACCGCCGTCTGGAAAAACATCCTGCAGGCCCTCGACAGCGATGAGCAGCGGGAACAGTTTATCAAAATGATAGTTACGATTTCTGAAAAGCTGACCGGCGACAAGTGAACATCCGGCGCGAACAGAGACCAGGCAAGGCGCGTGGCGATAACACCGCAATTTCGGAAAGTGTACAGAAGCAATGATTCTTGACTTTATTTACGCCGGGCTTTTTGTGCAGGGCTTTTTTGTCGCTCTTGTTCTGCTCGTCAAGGGGGGAAAGCAAGTGGTGCTGCTCTCCCTGCTAAGTCTTATGGTTTCATACGAAATACTGACAGCATTTATACTGCCTAAGACCATCATTCCCCTCTCTTTTTACATTTATGTGCTGCGGGAATTATTCGGATTTTTATATGGCCCGTTTCTTCTGATGTTTGTCCGCCGCCTGACGGGGACTATATCTTTTCAGAGAAGAGATCTCATTTTTTACATTCCCTTTGCGCTGTATTTTGCACTGGTTCTGTTTTCAATTTTAATCAGGCCTATACACTCAAGACAATTCAATTTCATTATCTGCACTATAAAAAACGGAGTAATCGTCGTCTCGCTGATCATTTCGCTTATCACGCTTATACGGTACAGGCTCTCGCAGCGCGGGATATCGTCCCTTTCCCCCCCTAAAAATATCGTATTTGTCGAACGCCTGCTCTGGCCGGCACTTTTCGCCGCCCTGATCGGGTCCGCGGCAAATTTGTTCGAGGGCTCGTATCCGCTTCTGTTTAACTCGTTATCACCCCTTGCCTTTTTTTTTCTCGGCCTGATCATTTACTCGATCAGCTACAGGGCTCTGCTCTCGTCTGATTTCATGCACAGCACCTGCCCGGCCGGTCAGCCGGTAAAAAGGGGCGGGGGGAAATACCGCAAAGACCTTATTCCCGAAGCGGTGCTGCAGGAGCACCTCAAGCACATTGCTGATTGTGTGAGCGCCGGCAGTCTTTACCTCGAAGCCGGCCTCACGCTGCCGCGCCTTGCTTCGATCACGGGACTGTCGGTAAACGATCTATCACAGGTGATCAATATCGGTTCGGGTATGAATTTCTACTCATTCATAAATGAATACCGCCTGATGCACGCCCGGCAGCTACTTACCGATGCGTCAGTCAATATTCTTAACGTTGCATTTGCCTCGGGATTCAATTCCAAGTCTTCATTCAACTCCCTTTTCAAAAAACGCTTCGGAGTATCTCCCTCGCAATACCGCAGAAATTTTTTGACCCCTCAACAATCAGCCCAGTAAATTCTTCTGTTCAGTCTTAAAGAAGATAAAAAATTTTCGTCCTCGCCTATAGGGACGGTCGATCCGAACTGATTCGTATGCTACACTTCGCCGCAACAGGAGTTATTCAGGATGTGTGCGCGTCTATTGCTATTGCTTTGCCTTTTGATTTCACGGGCTCTCGCTGCAGCCGAGGCAGTGAAACCGTTTCGTCTGGAATTGTCTGCCGGTTTTCCTTCAAGCGGTCTTTCGGCAGAGTATGTGTTTCCATGGCATCCGCTGCGCCGCTCCATCGGGGTCAGCTCAATCATCGGATATTTCCCCTTCCCCCTTTATAGCGAAAATGAAGACACCCCGCAAGACCCTTATGCACACCCTTCAGGCAGCAAGGTCGAAAATATATTTGTTACCGGACTGCGCTGCAATTTGTACCAGCATCCAGCCGGATGCGGCGTGTTCCTCTCACCGGTGTGGAACTTTCTCAGCGCCGACATCAGGACGCAGGAGTATCACTATGTCGGGGGATCACTGGAAAAGCTTACACGCGAGCAGACTGCCGCCGCAAATTTCTTTTCTTTAAGAACCGGCTACCGGCTTGTGCGCGGCCCGCTCACCCTGAGCGCGGAAATCGGATACGGCGCATGGATGACGCGGGGCAAGTCTATGCCCGTCGTCTGGAGCATATCGGATAAACACAAAACGCGCAGCAGAAGATGCGAGCGCAGCTTCGGATACGATGTTACCGGAGCTGTCACGGCCGGTGCGGCATTTTAACGGGGGGAAGTGTATGATAAAAGAGTTAATATTTTCCGCATTGCTGCTGCTCTGCGGATGTAATTTCGCCGATAACATTTATTCGACAATCGACGGCGACCCGATTCCCGAAGAGCTGCTCGAACTGAATCCGGTTACTAAAGCGGGTGAGGAATTTCTTAAGAATAATGCCTTTGCGGCGGGATCCGAACAGCCGGATCTCTCTTTTATGGATACCGACATAAGCGGCAAACAGGTGATATTCGCGGGCGAGATTCACGGAATATCTTTTATTCAAAATTATACTATAAAATTGATTAAGCACTTTCAGAAAACCTCCGGGCTCAGACACTACCTCGAAGAGCTCGATTACCTCACCTGCTGCAGCATCAACGAATATCTCGTTTCAGGTGACGAGCGCCTTCTGCAGAAAGCCTTCGATGAGGTTCCCAATGCGGGTTTATTCAGAATACGCGAGAAATTTGAGATGTACCGGCAGTTGTACGCATTCAACCTGACCCTGCCCGAGAATGAACGCATCGATGTCGTCGGACTGGATTACAACAAGCAGGCTGCTGAAGCATACTTCAGAAAAATACGCGAGCTGATCCCTGAAGGTGCGGCGCCCGACTCTATTTCGAAGAAAATTTCTGCCCTCAAAGCGCCGGACTTCGGCGGCAGCGCAGGCGCGGCGAACGGCGCACTGAAAGAGATTCAGAAAGATCTGCCGCTGCATGAAAACGACTATCGCGCTTTTCTCGGCTCATCGTACAGCGATTTCATCATCTGCCTTTACCAGCAGATAACGGCGGCCGAATACCCGGATACTTCGATCGGCAGAAAGCGCCGCGCCGAACTTCGCGAAAACTCCTGCTACGTGTCACTGTGCGCGATACTTGAAAAGTACCCGGATGATGTCTTCTTCGGGCAGTGGGGGCGAAATCACGTTCGCCGCAGTTCCTGCAACGGGATGAAGTGGTTTGCGGCTCTTCTCGAATCGAAGGGCTCGCCGGTCAGGGGAAAGGTTCTCTCGCTGTATTTCATGGTCAGCGACTGCAGAGGGCTCGCACTAAACGACAACGGCGAACTGGAAGAGGTCGCCGTTGACGAGTACCGGACACACCTCGCCGCAATAACCGGAATTGCCGATGCAATGAATTCGAATATCACCGCGTTCAGATTGTCCGGAGATGATTCTCCCTTCGAGAAGTCACTCCATTTTGTAGATCCCGAAGCCTCCGGCGGCGGCGCGACCACCGATTATATCGATTACGTTTTCCTTTTTCAGAATTCCCCGCCGTCTGCACCGCTGTAAGGGCAGTGAGGTTCTGCATTCGCGGCCTTCTGCCAGTTTAACACCAATCATATCACAGCAGATTGTTACACTTAACAAATCCTAGTTTTCAGTATGCAGCGCTAACTCTTATCGACAAGGCTGTTATATATTACACTCGCCGCTTATCTGTTCATGACCGAGAAACTCCTGTACGCAGCTGAAATCTGCGCCTTTTTCAGACAAGCTAATCGCCGTGAATTTGCTTGACGATACGATATCATCCTGTACTCCATTATCGTTTGAACAAAAGCCTTCTCTATCAAGCGATTAACGAAGACAAAATCATAAAAATGGTTTCATATCGGAGTGCTCATGACAACAGCTCATTCTCTCAATCAGGATGCATTGTCCGCTATAGCAAATATTCCAGAGACTGCAAACCTTGACGATATAATGTACCGTCTCTATGTCATCGATAAAATCAGAAAGGGACAACAAGCTGCAAAAGAAGGCAAAACCCTTACCACTGAACAATTAAAACGCGAAATTCAGTCATGGTATTAATCTGGACTGAGCCCGCGATGTATGAGAAGATCTGCATAATATCTTCTCATACATCGCTCTTGAATTCAAATTTTACGCCCAGAAGGTTATTGACGGAATTATCGAAAAAGCTGAATCAGTTATACCCTTTCCGGAAAAGGGAGAATTTGATTGTGTGTTATTAATGTAACATGTTTCGGGGTTATCCCGAAATTCTATTGACAACAAAATGCTTTTATATTAGACTGGTCTATTATTTTGCTGATGAATAGAATTATGAACATCTACACTAATCAGCATTTTCATTTTACAACAAATACAAAGTGCTGATTTTACCTGTTTTTTGGACCGCAAGGGGACATCAAATTTTAAATTATTAGAGGATCCCTTATGAAAAAACTCGAAACTAAAACATTACTAATTGAAACAGGCGCAAAGTTAATTCAGTTAAAAGGATATAAAAACAGCGGTTTAAATGAAATTCTAGATTCGGCAGGTGTTCCAAAAGGTTCTTTTTACTTTTATTTCAAGAGTAAGGATGATTTTGTTTTAAGTATAATTGATTATCATACTGAAAATTATATTTCCTTTACGAGTAAATTTCTTAAAGAGGACCATAGTTCATCTCCTGTTGAACGATTGAAGAATATGTTTTTAAAAATGGCTTCTCACAATGAAGAATCCAATTGTTCAGACGGATGTCCCTTAGGAAATCTTGCCCAGGAGATAAGCAATACAAATGATGCAATCAGATTGAAGATAAAGGATTCATACATCCTGATGTGTCAGCCGATTGAAAACTGTTTGCAGGAAGCAATTGATATAGGCGATCTTGATCCCGGAATCAATATTAATGAAACGGCAAATTTTATTCAAAACTCCTGGGAAGGAGCATTACTCGCAATGAAAATGGTAAAAAATATTGAACCAGTTAATTATTTTATAAAAAACATATTTGATTCCTTCTTGAAAAAATAAATTTTTTTAAGCATTTTAATAATAGACCGGTCTATTATTTATCGGTTTATCTCATTGATTAATATTAATATTGGAGGATTGTATGAAAGTTTTGGGATTTGTCGGAAGTCCGAGAAAAGATGGTAATACATCGTTTCTCGTGAACAAAATGCTTGAAGGATCAAAAGAAAAAGGGGCGGAAACAAAAACAATCAACCTTACCGCTCTGAATATTAAACCATGCCAGAGCTGTTATGGTTGTAAAGGAGGGAGCAATGAATGTATAATTAAAGATGATATGCAGAATCTCTATAAGGAGATAAATGAATCTGATGGTTTCATTCTGGGTTCGCCTGTCTATATGTGGCAGATGAATGCGCAATCAAAAATATTTACAGACAGATTATTTGCTTTTTTTGGTTCCAAAGCTGCTGCTAATAAAAAAAACGTGATCCTTGCATACACCCACGGCAATCCTGATTCCGATATGTTTAAAACATATTTTGATTATACTAAAAATATGTTCGAATTTCTCGGTTATAATGTATTGGATCTATATGCTGTGGGAGATACGCAAAACAAACCTGTGGAAAGCAGAAAAGAACTGTTTAGTGCAATGAAAGAACTGGGCGCAAAATTTTAAATAAAATAAATAATACAACGGTTTGAAAAATTCATTTTAAACCGCTGTATTAGTTTTTCTTTTTAGTAAAACCCTCTGTCAAATGTGTCGATTACCACCCCATAATCCATATTTGTGGTGTGTAAAGAGGAATTTCTGCTAATGCTTAACCCCTTTCGGCGGAAGAATGATCAAAATTATATCTTGCCTATTTTCTTGAAGTCGGCGATATCAATGTTTTCTGCATTGGTGCCGCGCTATAAACCAGCACCGATCGCCTGCGCTTTTGTAAGCAAATTCGGTTGTTTTTCGATAGACGAATCTCTCATGCTGCCGGCGTTAAGGCTCTTGAGAAACGTGAATGAAAAAAAGCGAAATGTGAACTTCATATAGTTCGTAACACTTCTGCAAAAAACAAAGCTGGGAGCCCCGCTCGTTGTTATTGTGATGAATTTTTTCCCTTTGGCGAGCCTGACTTTATGATCTTTGTCGAGAAAAGCGTTCCATCTGTCGAGGAAGCTTTTCATCTGGGCGCTTATTTGGGCCATATACACCGGCGTCGCGAAAATGAGAGTATCCGCATTAACGATTTTCGGATAGATGCTTTGCATATCGTCATTGATAGAGCAGAATTCTATTTTTCCGTTTTTACATTGGTCGCAGGAAATGCAATTCCTGATATCCATCTTTGCCAGATTGATGATTTCAATCTCATGCCCGTTTCGCGACGCCGCATCAGTCATCGCATTCAATAATTGCGCGGTTGCGCCATTGCTTCTGGGACTCCCTAAAACGCCTAAAATCTTCATCGCTTTCTCCTTGTACTACAGAGTTAAAATAGTATACTGTTTAGTAATGTAAACGCCTAATGGCGAAATAGTCAAGAATAAATGACTCGATAGTATGAAATAATACTCTATAGTAACCAAAGTTGACTTGTTGACACAATAATGCTATGATGATACAAGGAAAAGGTAAAGGGGAAAGGCAAAGGGAAAGATGATTATAACAAGAAAGGAAAAGGAAAAACTGGCCAGAAAAGAGATAATGCTTCACGCGGCAGAAGAAATATTCGCGGAAAAAGGATATACCTCCGCGACTCTCGATGAAATAGCCGAGAAAGCGGAATTCAGCAAGCCTGCGATATATCTGTACTTCAAAAATAAGGAAGATCTCTTCCTCAATCTTTTTGTATCGAGATTGGGAAATATCCAAAAATCTATTCAAGAATTAATCGATGCGAAAAAAGATCCCCTGGAAAAAATAAATGAAATAGGCCTCATTCACTATGATTTCCATATCAACCATGCGAATTTTTACAGAATTCTTCTGAGAGTCAAAGGCGATATCAGTTCAGGCACCGATTCTTCCGATACACGCAAGGAATTATTCAACGCCATTGGGCAATCTTTCAATTTCTATTTGAATTTGGTTTCGGAAATATTAGGGGAAGCCGTGAGCTCAAAGAAAATAAGAAAATACGATCCGGTTTTTCTTGCGAATGTATTGATAGGAGTGTTGAATTCATTAGTCTATGAAAATTTGGATTCAGTAGACTCAGACGCCTTGAAAAAAAAATATATCGATGTCATGGAAATATTCTTAAAGGGCGTCATGGTCTAAAATTGATTAAAGCCTGTCGCTTTCCTCTATACTTTGTCTTTTCATGAAAAACCTCTAACATGGGAGTCGATGAATTTTTGTTTTAGGATTTTCCTCTGAATAGAACCCAACAGAAAACAGATTCTTCGACAAGCTCAGCAACCAGATTGCGATTACCGACGGCCGAATCCTTTTGGCCGCATCCCCGCTTATTCAAATAATTTAAACGCCCGGCGAAGATATTCGGTCTCGAGTTTATTGATTGACGTTAACTCTATATCTACATTTAATATTGGTGCTGATGAGAAGAACAGCGATTAAGCCGTTTCATATAGTTTACAATCTCTCGGGTGATCGTCGTCTTGCCCACGCCGCCTTTCTGGTTTGAGATGGTGATGATCCGGGGCATTGAAGGGCTCCTAGTACTTTTTTTAAGTATTTCGTTCACAATGTCGATACATTGTATTAATATAACGAACAAAGTCAACAAAAATATTCTTGATTAAACTACTTGTTCATGTAATTTAGGTACACTTTTGCATGAAACGTGGTAGGATTATGAACTTTGGTGATAAGATAAATCAATTGCGAAACGAGAAAAAACTCTCTCTGGAGAAATTAGCGGAACATCTTGACATTGCTAAAAGTATTCTATGGAAATATGAGAAGAATCAAACGGTGCCGTCTGCAGAGACATTAAAAAAAATCGCGGCATTTTTCGGTGTTTCTGCTGATTACCTTCTGTTTGATATTACCGAAAAAGAAAACATCACCAAGATCACAGATAAAAAGCTTCTCAAGCAGTTTGAAGAAATTGACAAAATGAGTGAAGCCGAAAGAATGCATGTAAAGTACTTTCTTGATCTGGCGATTAGTAACAACAAGATTAAACAAATGGCGGTGTAATACATGATTGCAATTAAAGAACAATTCGTTACCGATACTTCCGGCGCAACTACCGGCGTGTTTATTGCAAAAGGGGATTACGACCAGCTAATAGAATACATCGAAGAGCTTGAAGATATCACTGCTTACAGAGAAGAAAAGGCAAAAGGCGATCAGCCGACTTTCAAGTGGAAGGATGTGAGAAGATCATAACTTATGTACGAGATTGAACTTACCGATTCCGCTACAAAGCAATATAACGATCTCCCCAAAGCTGAAATCGATTATATAACCGAAGCTATCGATGCTCTTGAGCAAAATCCCCGACATAACGGCTGCCGCAAGCTCAAAGGCGAAGAAGCCTATCGCGTTCGGGCGGGCAACTACCGGATTATCTACGAAATCCATGACAATGTGCTGCTCGTTCTGGTTGTTCGAATTCAGCACAGAAAGGATGTTTATAAGAAAAAGTAATTCTCAAACAGCAAAACCGGCCTCCCGCCGGTTTTTTCGTCCCACCCCACTAAAATCTTTCACTCAAGAACTAATCGGGTTCAATCAATCTCTATCAAAATATCACCTTGTATAAAAATTCTACCGAATCAATCCCGCACTCACAGAAACCTACGGCACCCATAAGCCGCGTTACGCCGCATTCGCTTTCGCTCATGTGTCCCTCGCGCGCGGTGCTTGCTCGGCGCACGTAACGCCAGTCTTATGCGCACCTCGCTCTTCGATAACCTGCAAGTTCCGCTTCAGGTCTAAACTGCACCATCAAAACTTTTCACTGAATACCGCACCACTGAAAACCGGTGGGCGTTTACCCTTTCCATACAGGGGCTTTCACACATGGGCGGCAAAGCCGTCATTCCACAAGATGAAAACGCCTTAGCCTGGCGCACCGCGATGTTCGGGAAGAGTTAATATTAATTAAAATACTCTCCGGTAACCAACACAATATTCAACGACTTCAGATGATCTTCAAGCTTTTGATATTTATCTCTGCAGATTCCATTAAAACTCCAGTAGTCACCTTAATGAGATTTGTTATTTGGTTTAGTCTTCCACTAAAAAAGGGTGCAAAGGAATCTCTTTATCAATTTTGTTTACAAAGCATTTTTTATGACAGTATAACCCCTGAATCTCTTCAGGTTCAACAGATGAATGAACCTCCAAAATAATTGCATTATGAGCATCAATATTCTTGCCACAAAAACAACATACTATTGTCTCAGTCATTTCATTTCCATCCATATCTTGTTGATAGTTTCTGAATAGATTTTTCAGAAAAATTCTTAAATGTAGTTACAAGCCCCTTTTCACCATCAACAACCGCACTAAATCTCCCATCAGATTGTTTAAGCATATGGACAATCGTACCATTATTTGCTGTCATTTTAACACCTTCGGATCGCACAATTCCTATTTCTTCTAACGAAAGAACCCCTCCTCGTGTAGCTCCCTCCCCTGCAATTCGTTCCGCACCATGAATTGACGTTTTTCCAATAATATTTGTTACTTTTGTTGTAATTGTTGCAGCTTCAGCCGCTGTATACTTGGTTGTTAATCTAACAAAAATAGCTTCAACACTTGCTTCAATCCCCATAAAGATGCCACAAACCATTAAATCAGTTACCCAACCAAGATCATCCATGCCCTGCTCAACTTCGCTCCTAGAAAATCCTTTCACTGGAGAGTGTGGAGTATAAAAATATTGAGGGACGACACTTACTGTTGAAGGAGATCCATTATTTTTCTGATTACCCCTCCCCGTATCCGAATGCCCCGGTCCATACATTGATGGCGACGCCGGTGTACCGCTGACAGATTCTTGAGGAGTCTCTGCTGGAGATTTGCTAGGAGTTACGCTTGGAGCTTCCGGTGCATTAAGCGTCGGCGTAATTGAAGGAGCACCACCTTTAGTCCCATCCGGTGTAAATAGAGATACCCCGTTGGAAGCAACAGTTTCAGTCATTCCACTTTGTCCTGAAGAGTTCGGAGTTAACCCGCTCACGTCCGCATAACTTAGCGGATTGCCCAGACAGAACATGTACCTGTTAAACGCCTGCGAATTCAGCGGATCAGGCACCGTCGGATCAGCCTGCGCGAACCTGCCTACTTCGGGGTCGTAGTAGCGGGCGTTAAAATACTGTAATCCGGTTCTGTCCTGTTCATGTGTGTTGAACTTACTTCAGAAGTTGTTATGCCTATGATACCGATCTCGCCGTAAGGCGTGTTGACCATGCGAATCTGCACGGTTCCGATAGAATCGATAGTGTAAAATCTTTTGTTTTCAAAGATGTTTTGCTTTGAGAAAGCAATCGAATCCATTGCCACTTTCTTTCGCGAAAGAAAGTGGCGCAAAGAAGCGCCTCTTCAGACGCCAGAGTGGCTGCCGTTCGTAACTTTCGCACCTGCTATGCAGGATTGCGAAAGACGAACGGAGCGGTTTACGGCTGCCGCCGCTTGATTAGGTTAATCCCACCCCATCAAAATCTTTCTCTCAAGAATTAATCCGGTTCAATCCCACTCTGTTAAAATATCACCTTGAATAAAAATTTTACCGAATTAATCCCGCGCTCCCATCAATCACCGGTACACATAAGCGCATTATGCCGCATTCACCCGCGCCCGCACACACAAGGAGTCTTCATCTTTATTCGGGTTCATGTGACCCTCGCTCGCTTCGCTTACTCGGCGAGCATAACACGATCTTATGCGCACCTCACTCTGTTACAATTTTAAATGCTGCTTCTAATCCAATCCCACACTGATAGTATTACCCTTCTGAAATAAATCCGGCACGGTCGATCTCATTCTATAGGAGATTGATTTTATGTTTGCCGCAAACCGCGCACCGCTCTATTTTGAATAACACAGAGAAAGGCGCGGCTTCGGTTAACTCTGCATTGATGCGATATTCAGAGAGTCAAAAAATTTACAAAGGGGCAATTTATCTAAATTAATTGCATTGAAAAACTTCTACTTATCTAGTGACCAAGTTCCCTCTTCCCAACGCTTCAATGTTTCAGATGCATTAAAAGAAATCAATCCTTTTCTTTTAACAAGTTCTTCGAGTACTTTTTTTGCTTCGTTAGTCTTATATTTCAATAAGAAAGCCGCTGTCATTTGCCTGACACCTTCATTATCATGGTTAAATAGCCTGGATAAAGATTCTCGTCCTTCATCACCAAAGAGATCAACCAACGTTTTAAAAGCACTAATATATTTTTTTGCACAAATATTCCCTTCTCTTGAATTACCATTTTCAATATATTGATTCTGCTTAATAATATTCTCGGCAAATTTATTAATCAATTGTTCTTTACTCATAATTATTTTCCTAAAATAACATTTGAATATATATTTTTCCCAAATTGCATTTGTGCGTCAAATGATTGATTACTTAACCATTGTCTTACTGTTACTGATGTACTACCAGTGATATCAGGTCGAATAGATGAATATAATCCACTAATTTTATAATGTAAGTTAGTATTAATCGCAACTATGTTTTTTGTATTTTGAATCGCATATTGTCCAAATTTTGCAATATTACTTGGATTTTGTTCTACGAAATGATGCCATTGTCTACCTGATCCAGCAGAGCCAAAAGCTCTTTTAAAAGCGGCGAATGATTTATAACCTACTTCTGCCTGTGAAACGCCTCTTGTTGAAAGCATTGACGAAATATATGCGATCGCTTCAGGTGTTGCTGCAGCAATTTCCACTGCTATCCCAACAACTTGTGCACCCACATAACAGGCGTATATATCATCAAAAGCTTCTGCATCCGCTACAGTATAAAAATACATTGATGTAGCATAATGTTTATCATCCCATAATTGACCAGCTAAAGCATTATAGTCTCTACCAAAATCAAAATTGTAAGGACTAACATTTATCTGTTGTGATGCCGAATCCGAATGTCCCGGACCGTACATAGATGGTGCCGCAGGTGTACCACTAACAGATTCTTGCGGAGTCCCTTCGCTTGGAGACTTACTGGGAGTAACGCTTGGAGCTTCCGGAGCATTAACCGTTGGTGTAATTGCAGGAGCACCAGCTTCAGTTCCGTCAGGTGTAAATAGTGATTCTCCGTTAGAGGTAACAGTTTCGGTAGTTCCACTTTGGCCGGAAGAGTTCGGGGTAAACCCGCTCACATCTGCAAAGCTAATCGGATTCCCGTAACAAAACATATACCTGTTGAACGCCTGCGAATTGAGCGGATCTGGAATTGTCGGGTCAGCCTGTGCAAACCTCCCCAGTTCAGGATCGTAATACCGCGCGTTAAAGTACTGCAGTCCCGATCTATCTTGTTCATGGCTATTGAACTTGTCTTTTGAACATTTTGACGATGTTTGTTCAAAAAAGCCGCTTTTAAGCTGCGGAGGATACCCCATTTATAGCCCTCTATCAGTAAAAAATGAATAAAATGACAGCACTATCTATGCAAATTAAGCGCATCAGGTCAAGGAGTTTTCAATGATCAATTAGTAATCTCTTTGCGGCTCCGCTTCGAAATAAACGAGATCAACGCATCAACTTCGTTCAGATAGTGCTCATCTACCTCAACAAAAAGCTCGTTCTCTCTCGGATGAAACTGCTTGTACGCCCGGCGCAGATGCTCGTTTGCAAGATGGGTGTACTTTGCCGAAGTCTCAATCGATTCGTGTCCGAGAAGCTCTTGCACGTAGCGAATATCGGCACCGTTTTCGAGTAAGTGCGTCGCGCATGAGTGACGGATTGAATGCGGTGTCAGCCCTTTGTCGGTAAGATGCGACTTCTCAAGATAAAATTTGAATGCATTGCGAACGGCGCTTGTCGTGAGTCTGCCGTACTGCGAAACAAAGAGCGCCTTATCATCTTTAAGCTTTATCTTCTCTAAATCTTTCAAGTGCGCTTGCAAAAGAGAGGCCGCAAGAAGGTGAAAAGGAACAACACGATCCTTCGCGCCTTTACCGCATCGCACATTGAGCGTGCGCGAACCAAGATCGATGTCATCACGGTCAAGGGCGACAACTTCGGCAAGCCGTAACCCTGTCGCGTACAACAACTCAAAAATCACTCGGTAAAGCTTGTCGGTAATGCCGTCGAGAAAGCGCGCCATCTCATCTTTGGTGAAGATACGTTTCTCTTTTTGCATCTCCCGCACAGAATAGATGAGCGATTGGCCGACATCTGTCAGAATATATTCATTGCGATAGAGCCACGCAAAGAACTGTTTCACATGACGAAGACGGATGTTGACCGTCGCGATAGAAATATTCTTTCCGGAACGAAAGGGAGTGCTTTTCAGATATTTCACAAACGAAGCGAGATCACTCTCTTTGACCTCTTGCACAACTTGAATCTTCTTTCGTCGAAGATACAAAAAGAATAGTTCAAGGCTTGCTATGTATGGTTTTATGGAATTCTCTTTATACCCTCGGCCTTTCAGGTGCTCGGTGAAACCTTCAAGATATGAGCCAAACGATCTCATGGCGTCTGCACCGTTGTGCGGGGATGGCACTCATCGATTATTCTTGAAAGATCGTGTTTGTCAACTCTTGTATAAATTTGTGTAGTATGCAGCGATGAGTGACCTAGCATCTCTTTAATGAAACGGATGTCACAGCCGTTTGCGAGTAAGTGTACTCCGAACGAATGGCGAAATGAATGCGCCGTCACTCCCGGCAGTTCAAGAGATTTTGTGGTTTGTAATAGAAACTCATTGAACCAACTGCCGACGTTAGTCAGTGAACCAAAAAGAAATTCTTTATTCTGCCGCTCAGTTACAATGTAGGGTCGAACCTTCGAAAGATACAGCGAGAGAATCTGCCTGCAATAGTCGTTTAGAAATGCAGTGCGCTCTTTGTTACTCTTGGTGTCCTTCACGCGAAGGGTTGCGCGTTCGGTGTCCACGTCTTCAAGTTTCAAGCGGCAGACTTCACCGCGACGAAGACCGCTTGCGTACATCAGTTCAGAAATAAGATGCGCCTTGTAACGCATGCGCCGACCGTTGACGGTATCATCTGCATTGAATGCGGTAAGTGCAGTGAGCAATGTTTGTGTCTGCTCTTTAGTGAGAATATTTCGCGGCAGAGCTTTCGGCCTTTTGGGCCGGTACGCAACGGCAAAGGGATTACTCGTCACAAGATGACGTTTGAGAAGGTAATCGTAAAAACTAAAGAGGCAGCCGACAATATTGAGCACGGTCGCTTTTGCATACGAACCGCTTGCAAGAAGCCTCTCTTGAAAGTGCTCCGCGTGGGTGACTCGAACGTATATGTATGAGAGCTGCACCTCTTCAAGAAAAGCGGTAAACAATGTAAGTGCAGTCTTCGCATTAACGGCGGTGTGTCCGGTAATGACGAGGTATGCAAGATATTCGCTGACGATTTGAGAGAACTCCATTGACTACCCCCTTTAGTGACTATTTACGTGAGGTGCGACTGGTGTGCGGATTCGCGGTGAAGTGCGCGATTGATGAACCGATTTCCTGCACCGGAAATATTTGTATACTGTGGCTTCGTAGTGTAGAACTGACTTACTTTTTAAAGATTGAGCGATCAGTGATCTTTCGTAATCTTTGAAAGCTGCGCATAAGTTCTGTTATGTCGGCATGAACGAAAGTGAATGCGGCATAACATGAACTTATGTGTGGCGGCGTTTTGCGGCTGAGATTGAAGCGGGTGAGATATTGGCAAACTCGCTCAAGCTTCATCACATTGCTGAGATTTTTGACTGCATCTCTTCAGGTGTTGTGATTACCTCAAGATCGTCGAAGCTATCAAAGCTCGAATCGTTTTTCATATGCTCGAGAAACAACGAGTAGGCTATTTCGTAATCACGGCAGTCACACTCAACATATCGCATGGTTCGATTTTCACCGTCGCTTTTATACTCATGCATCATCACTTCTTTTTCGTATTGCCGCATATAGCCGACAGTTATCAGAATATCCAGAAAGGTAGCGTGATCCCGACGATAGCGCATTAGGCCAACAGGAAACTGCATTATCTCGATCATTCTGTCCGGTAAAATGACATCAATATCCTTCATCACATAAGCCAATACCGCAGACATCTGTCGAACCTGTTTGAGTACTTCAATTCCCTCTTTGCCATCTTCCATCATTGTTCCCCCCTCATTTTTTTTGCCTGCCTTTCACTTTCGATACCCGCGTACCCGGTTTCGCAAACCCTTATGTACATCGTGTTTCTTACGCAAAAGCGGGTATATACCCGCTTGTACCCGCTGTACCCGCTTTTATATATGTTGTGATTTTCGTATTTGCTCGACTGTTGGAATGGCGCTTTCACGGATGGTTTTCAGTTCAGCATCGATGCGCAAACGATATGCGAATCGGGTGCCGCTGGTGCGGCCGCTGACTACTTCAAGATATTCATATTCGACCAATTTTCGCGCATGCTTCTTTATGAACTCATGACCGAATCCGCTGAACTCCCGAATATCTTTTTGTATAACCGTAATCTCTTTTCCCGACAAGCCTTTTTCTTTTGCCTTTACGTTCACCAGCTCGCGGATCGCCTGATACAGCCGTTTGCTGCCGTCGGGCAAACCGTCAATCCCATCGGCCAGCACACCCCTTACCAGAAGTTCCCGCGCAATCTCGTAGTCACGCTCGTCACATTCGATATAGAGCAGCCCGTCTTGCTCTTTGACCTGTTTCTGGTACTGACGAAGAAAGCACACTGTGGCGATAAGGTCGATAAACCGGTCATGATCCCGTCTGAAGCGCATCATCGAATCGGGAAAGCTGCCTGCCGTGTCAAAATCGCACACAATGAAATAGTTCTTGAGCATACGCTGCGCCGACTGATGTTTTCGGATAATCTCAGGTATGCTTCGTTTCTTCGCCCGATGGCGTTCAAGCGAAAGCTTTTTCGATTGTGCTTCGTAAATACGATGGCTCTGATCTTTCGATTCATCCGCATAGATAATGAAACTGCGCGATGCATTCTCCGGGTTGACATTGTGATTGGTCGAACTCATCACCAGTGACACGATTGCCTTAACCGTCACCTTCTCGGTCTGCATCTTTCCCGTCTTCTCGTCTTTCTTTGTGACAAGCCGCCCCAGTTGTTTTTTAGAAGTCATCTCTCGAAGCTGATGTTCTATCACGTCTTTATGCACCGCCTCGGACAGCGACATGAACTTGTGTTCAAGATCGCCCATATAGTTCAAAGCCTGATCTGAAAGTGAGGTCACGTCGATCACATCTTCGGGCGGCATCAGAGTGCTGACGGTATCGACCAGCAGTGATTTACCCGAGGCCGACTCGGATAAAATAAGAATTGAGATCGGATCATCAAGTAGGCGCGAAGTCGCGGCTAAATACATCAGCTTCTTATTCACCTCTTCACCGACATAGCCGAGCACTTCGGTATCTGCGATAATCTCATCAAACATATCGGGGTTAGTGAGAAAGCTCATACCGAGAGCTTTCTCTTCTTCGGTAAGAACTATCTCTTCTTTTGTCGTAGCAAGAGCCGTTTCTTTCTCGTGTTCAAGATATTCGAGTAATGCGATGAGATCTTTCTCAATCTGCTTTGTAGGGATATCGAAAAGCCTCGAAACACTTGCCGCAAAGCTTGCACGGGATCTTGCAGAATACAGATCGACTCTATCAGGGAAGGATTCATCTTCAAAACTACAGCGGACGCATTGCTTATATGTTCCGCTTTCAGATTTTGCGGTGTAAGTGATGCCTTCATTAGTAAGCGTCAGACCTTCATCTGTTCTTCTAAAAGATCGACCGTGTTCATTTTGCGGGGGGATCACTGGTGAAGATTCTTCTATGAGTCTGTCAACATCCTCTTGGGTAAGGTTCGACTTGCACAACGCTTCGTTCCAGTCCTTGACAGGGGTGTCTGTGCCAATACCTTCTGGAGAAATACACCGCACCACAAAGCCCTCATTAATCAATATCTCTCTTTGTTTCTCTGCCGCAGCCCGGCCCGGATCGTCGTTGTCGAAGGCAAGCACCACCTCTATGACTGCGTGTTCGTGAAGTTTTGCAATGTGCAGTTTTGTCAGGCCGTTCGTGCCGTAGGCGCATGAGACATTTTGTATACCGATAGAAATAAGAGAGAGTGCGTCGATCACCGACTCTGTGAGAATAATCTGATCATACACCACAAAGGCTTTCTCGTTAAAGATTGCTTTGTGCTCTCCGGGCAGATATAGATGCTTCGGTTCTTTCTCAACGATACGGCGGCCATAGAAAGAAAGTGTGTGGTTGTCTCTATCTGTTAATGGAACAACAATACATCCTTTGAAATGCTCATAACCTTTTTCAGAGAAAATGCCGGTGTTCTGTAATTGAGTGAACTGTTCACTGCTTATCTTCTCTTTCAGACTACCGTCGCAATAGCCGATGCGAAACTGTGCAATAAGATTTGTTGCTATGCCTCGGATTCTGAAGTAATCCTGTGCTTCTTTTGATCCGAGAAATGTTGAGTGGTAATAGTCGGTAACAGCGTCGAGGGTATGAGTGAGTGAGACTTGTTGCGGTGATTCTTTCTCGTCGTTTTCCGGTGAAATTGTTTGTAAAGGGGTGATCTCTACCGCTTCCGGTTGCACGTCTTCAATCTTTGGAGCGTCCGTTTCTTTCGTTTCTACTTCGGTGATTCTTTGTTGTTCGGGCATCTTTACGAACTCTTTCAAGTACAGCATTGCCTCAGAGAACGAAAGACCCTTCATCTTCTCGACAAGCGTCACCACATCGCCCGACTCGCCGCAGCCGAAGCAGTTGTATAATCCCTTTTCACGATCAACCGAAAGCGAAGGCGAAGAGTCATCATGCCAGGGGCAGCACGCGGTGTATGATTTACCTTTCTTAGTTAGTGCAACATTGAAGTGTGCGAACAGTGCGACAATATCCACCTTCGCTTTAATCTCGTCTTTGCGGATGTCGTCAAAGAGATCAGTCTTTAGCGTAGGTTTTCTCAGTCTGGATTGTTTCACGGTTACACCTGTCATACTGACGCCTCCGCGCCAATTATTGAATCTGTTCTATGTATAAACTCTTTACCGATTGCCTCGATCTCCTGAGCAACTTTTGAATCTCCGCACTGGGTGGTGCCCCTCATCTCGGCGATCGCCTCTTCAATCTTTACGCTCTTTGACAGGTGCGTGTGAAATAATTCGCCTTTGAAGTTCGCTTCAAGCTCTGCCAGTATCTCACGCACAATGACGGGTCGCGCGTCGCAATTGTTGACGATAGTGCCGAGAATTGTGAGAGCGGGGTTCAGGTTCTTCTTCACCTTTGCAAAGGTCTGCATCAGATCGTTGGTGCCCTGCATCGTATAGAGTGCGGGATTGATAACGATCAGCAGGTGATGCGCCGCCACAAGTGCATTTACCGTTAGTGCTCCAAGTGAGGGCGGCGTATCGATCAGGATGTAGTCGAAGTCGGCAAAGAGAGGCTTTGCAAGGATATCCCTCAGCCTCGTGTAGCCGTCGATCTCGCCGAGTAACATCTTCTCGATGATAGAAAGCTTTGAGGTGCCGGAGAGAATTAATAGAGTTTCTGAGATAACGATAAGCTCAAAGTATTCGTTGCAGTATGCTTCATATAGTCCAGCGGTGATCTGTTCGGTTAAGCCTTTGGTGAGATTGCCCTGCGGGTCAG